>Ga0310123_10000031_pt1 | contig 110956 bp, 76 predicted proteins | sample CB6_AW_1057_MG_FD_203505 | JGI IMG/M metagenome (GOLD analysis project Ga0310123, IMG submission 203505) | Marine microbial communities from Western Arctic Ocean, Canada - CB6_AW_1057 | ecosystem: Environmental > Aquatic > Marine > Oceanic | place: Canada: Western Arctic Ocean | collected...
TTCGTTCCCGGTCAGTGGACCCGTTACTCGCGAGGTTCAACAGGGTGCCGCACTTTTCGACCGCCTCGACCCCCGGCGCACTTTTGGGCCGCCGTTTACACATACGACCTGTTGTCTATAAAGACCCAGAATGCGGCATTGATCTCCTTGAATTTCCCCAACCGCTTGAATTCCGCTACCTTCTGGGCGTTGCGGCCGAGTCGCTGATGGTCGCCTACGACATGTTTATTCGTGATCGCAAGGCCATCGTGCGAGACGATGAAGCAAGAGCCCCGAGACCCATTAAAGAGCTCATAGTAGAATGCCTCGCCCTCGATGACCCGTTCGACGAGTTCTCCATCATCGTCCCGGTACAACCTCTGCTGTTCATCTTCGGAGAGGTTGTCCAATTCACTTTTCTTACGGAGTATCGGGGGAAGTCCAAGTTGTTCGAAAGCATCTCCGTGCCGATCTATCCCCTTCCACCCACACACCACCATTCCGATGGCCCGTGTCAGGTGCTGGCCCTCCTCAATCGACTCGATCGGATACCCATCAGTAGCTGGATCGTCTCCACCCTGTGGCTCGGCGCCTCCCGGACCCGTAATGCCAGGGCCGTTCTCGGGCTCGATTATTTCGGGAGCCTGCTTGTCTCCCGAAAGTGCCGCGACGAGAACGACGACCAGCACCACGACGAGACCCGAAGCCCCGAGACCATAAGCCAACCGCCGTCGTCGACTGGCCAGACCTGGGGGAATGGCTTTAGGCGAAGACGGCAGCGAAGGTGGACTGACAGGCTGGATCGGCGACCCACCCGACGGTGGATTGGCCTTGGTTGGAACAGGTGGTTGAGTCGCGGGAAACTGGGTCGGCTTGATCCCGCCCGGCCTGGGAATGACAATCGCCTGCTGACATTCCACACACGTCAGCCGCGAACCCATCAGGCTCTCGGGCACGCGATAGGTTTTTCCGCAGGAGCAGGAAACCTGGATCGCCACGGTACTTCTCCGAGGTTCGGACGAGGTAATTGAGCCGGACTGACGCGGGTCACTACATTGTGCTCCGCCGAAAACGTAACCACCAGCCTACCCCAACCGGAACTTCCACCTGTAGAGCTTTTTCGCCCACAACTCATTTCCCGACCGCCACTATCGGTGTTTCTAAGCTCCTACGACCTTGGCATCCTCGACGGCATCCAGGACCCTGGTCGTCCACTGCGTGTCGTGTGGATCCACGACGAGAACTTCGAAGTGATGCCGACGACCCTCGATCGCGACGCCGGGCAGATCGTCGACATGCAGATCGATGTTGAACAGCGACGGCAACTTGGTGGGAATGTTCCGCAACGGAATCTGCCGAACGGCCTGTTCGTGAATTCGCCGATTAATGACCTGTGAAACGCGGATGCCATAGCACCACAACCACCACCGCACCGATCGTGGCGAACGGCCTGAGGTCGTGTAGATCGCCACCTCGTGACCCAGCGACTGAAGCCGACCAAGCAGGTCGACGGCCCCGCGGCGAAGCGGATCTCTCAGCCAGGACCGCAAGAACCAGGGGACCCGGTTTTTCTCCTGCAATTCGCTCGGCAAGTTGCAGACCAGCGTGTCGTCCAAGTCGAAGGAGATCTTCATCGGCCCAACCATCGCTCCGGGGCTCTCGAAGAAGACCCTGCACAATTCGCGGCAGCGGCGTGGTATAGGGAGGTCCGGACGAACGGTCAACGCCTGTTGCCCGACCACCAGGCTACGGCCAAGTGACCCGGCTCCCCCCCGGCCACGTGATCAGTCGATCCAGAAACTGAACAGCCGGGCCCGGGCCAGTTCGAACTTCAGCCGCGGCCGCACGGCTCGGGGCAGACTGGCTCCGCCTTTCCACGCCACCACCAGGTCGATTCCGTCACCGGTGATCACGTGGCAGTCGTCAAAACCGAATCCGGAAATCGGACGGTTGTCCTCTCCGACCAGTGCCGCCCGCAACCGGCCGCCCTTCTCGACCTGGGCATTGACGTGCAGGCGATCGCCCCGGAACGTCAACGGCCGCGTGGTCACCACGCCCGGCTTCTGGCCGCCGTTGATCGATACGAACCGGTCCCGCTTCAACGTCGCCAACCCCAGCGCGTAATCGGTCCGCTGCGAATCGGGCAGCGCCTTGTTGTTCGCCTCGATCTCGGTCGGCGCACCGAAGTAATAGACCCACACCTCCTCGCCCACCTCGAGCACCGACACCGGCCTCATGATGCTGGCGTCCCACGTGTCGTGGCGATCGTTGAAACCCATGAACGGCTGGCCGGCGCCGACCCGGGTCCATGTCGTGCCGTCCCGGCTGCAGTCCAGTTCGACGTACGTCGCGTGACGCTTGCTGCGAGCCGGCACGAACATCCATCTCAGGCCCAGGTACTGGCCCTGGTAGAGAAAACCCCGGTGTCCGTAAATCTGGACATCCGATCGTCGTGCCATCATCGTCGGCGTCGCCCGGGTCCAGTGCACCAGGTCGTCGCTGAACATGATCCCACGGCCCCGCTCGGTACCCGGCGACACCACGAACTTCACGTCGCCGACATACCGTTTCTTCAGAGAATCCCACCAGAACCGGGTGGTGTCACCGATCCCGTTCTGAGGGACCCCGTACCCGCCGGTCAGGCTGGGAATCACCGGCCGCGACAGGTCGCCGGTCCAGCGGATTCCGTCCCGCGAATAATGCACGTAGTACCCCTCGCGGACGGCCGGGTTCTTCCGCTCGACCAGCACCAGCGACTGGAACCGCCTGTTGGGGTCCGGCTCCTCCGGACGATGGAAGACCCCCTGCATCTGCCCGTAGGGGATCACCACGTTGTTGGGTCCGAGCAGGCCCTTGACGGTGTGCATTCCCAGTTCCGGCCGCTTCCAGTTCACCCCGTCATCGCTGACCGCGTAACTGTTGGCGAACCGGATCAACTGCCCGGTGGAAAGCGTCTGCCAGTCGTCCCACGAGACATACCAGGTGCGGAACCTGGGGGCGGTCTCGAATTGCAGCACCGTCTCGATCACCGCCTGATTCAACGGAGCCCGATCCGCCTTGAACACCGGGTTTTTCGGATGCCGCTTCGGCTGGTGGACCTGGCGGCTGACATTGTCGGCCCGGGCCAGCAGCATGTTGTCGAGGAACAACTGCCGCTCGGGTCCGATCCGCACGGCGATATCCTGCATGTCCAACGGGAACCTCACCCGCTCGTTGCCCATCGCCCGCCACGCCGCCTTCAACCTGGCGATCTCGACCGGTTCATTCAGCGAACTGTCCAGGTAATCGGCCGCAATCGAGACGACCGGTACCGCGGCCACCAGCATGGCCGTCAACGTGAGCCTGGGCGTGGTCGGTTTCATTGCTGTCGATCCTTGTCATTGCGTCCTGTGAAGGAGGTGAGCACCGCATCCCAGGCGAGTCGTGTCGCCAGGTCGACAACCGCCCGGGTCTGCTTTCGGTCCGTGGCCGATCCGACCTCGCCGGTCGTCACCGCGTAGAGCACATCGCCGTCGATCAGCGCGTGAAAGGGCTGGATGGCGCGGGCCATCGACGTGTGGACCTGGCGAGAGATCTGGCTGAGTTCCCAGTCGCCGAGTTTCTGGTTGGTCACGACCACCGTCAACGTCGTGTTTCCCCTCGGTGTCGACTCACCACCATTGCCGACCGGGTCGTTGTAGATCCGCCGCCGACCGGTCTTGGGATCGAGATGGCCGCGGACAACCCGTCCGCTGCGATCGACGATGGCACCGACCGAGTTGACCACGGTGAAGACACCGACCCGGACCGGACCCCGGCGACCGAACGCAGCTCCCTGTCCGGCCAGTTCGCGCTTCGCTGCCGGTTCGAGCCACTTGCCGCACGAGGCCGAGGCGCCGGCACCGTGGGCGCCCAGCGAGAAGCGGCCCGGCCGAGCCGCCTCCAGGGCAGCCTGCCCGAGTTCCCGGTCTGGATAGGTCGAGGTCGTGCGAACACCGAAGTCGTAGATGACCGCACCCGAGACCAGGGCGATGCGTTCCCAGTGCGTCGAGTAATCCTTCCGCTTCAGCAACCCGGTCGCCACGCCACCGACGGCTTCGAGGCCATAGAGCGAGCCGCCGGTCAGGCAAATGGCGTCAACCGGAGACGCCCCCCGTCGCATCGCGTCGGTCCAGAACGTCGCCGGCGAGCCGCCGCGGATGTCGACCACTCCGGTGGCCCGCTTCGGGAAATGAAACACCGTGCAACCGGTCGGCCCATCGGGATAGACCGCCGAACCGATCCGCACCCCCGGCAGATCAAACTTCAACACGTGGTCGCCCGGCGACGTGTCGATCTTCCGGGACGACCGCTCCGCGACCGCGTCGCGGGAACCCGCGGCAGCGGCCAACCCCATCCCACCGGCACCGGCACCGGCAACCGTCAACAACTCGCGACGAGACAACAGTGCGCGGGAATCGGACGTGTTTGTCATCAGAATTCCTCCCCTCCTGCAATGCCAGGCCCCGACAAGGCAGCCGGGAAACAACCTCTAGGCAAGCAGCTCGTGAACCACACGGGCTTCGAACACCGAGGTCAGCTTCTCGTCCAACCCGTTGTGTTCGAAGAACAACTCGTCGTGGTGCATCCCCAGCAGGTGCAACAGCGTGGCGTGGAAGTCGGTGACACTGACCCGGTTCTCGACCGCCTCGTACCCGAGTTCGTCGGTGGCCCCGTAGACGCTGCCCGCCTTGACGCCTCCCCCGGCCAACCAGACCGAGAACCCTCGCGGGTTGTGATCGCGACCGGCCGTCGACAGGTTCTTCTTGTCGGGCAGCTGGGCGATCGGCATCCGTCCGAATTCTCCACCCCAGACGACCAGGGTGTCTTCGAGCAGCCCCCGCTGCCTGAGGTCCTTCAACAGCGCGGCGATCGGCTGATCGGTTCGGCCGCAGCACTTCTTCAGCCCGGCGACAATGCCGCTGTGATTGTCCCAGATCTGCCGCTGCGTGCAGATCTGCACGAACCGCACTCCCCGCTCGACCAGCCGCCTGGCCATCAGGCAGCGGCGGGCGTAGTTGTCGGTCGTCTTGTTGTCGACACCGTAGGCATCGAGCGTCTGCTTGGATTCCTGCGAGAGATCCAGTGCATCGGTCGCCTCGAGCTGCATGCGGGCGGCCAAGTTGTAGCTGGCGATACGGGCATCCAGCTGAAGGTGGCCGGGTCGCCGGCGTCGGTGGATGCGATCGAGCCGTTTCAGCAGGTCCCGCTCGACGGACAGGACCCCGGTCGGCTGGGGCACCTCGCGCGACAGGTTCAGCAGCGGGGCACCCCGCGTCCTCAGCGGTGTCCCCTGGTAGACCGGCGGCAGCAGGCCGTTGTGCCAGTTCTGCGCGCCGTTGACCGGCGGGCTGCCCTCGGCGGCCAGCGCAACAAACGCGGGCAGGTTCTGGTTCTCGGTCCCCAGCCCGTACACGACCCACGATCCGAACGAGGGCAGCCCCTGGATCAGGCGGCCCGACTGGTACTTGAAGATCGCCGGTTCGTGGTTGGGATGCGTCGTGTGCATCGACCGCACCACGGCCAGCTCGTCGGCAACGGTGCCCAGGTGGGGCATCAGTTCGGAGATCTCCAGGCCCGATTCGCCGTGCCGTCGGAATCGCCACGGGCTGCGGAACAACTTCCCGGCCTGTTCGGGCCCCGTCAGATCGGCAGCCACCTTGTCGAAATACCCCTCGCCGTGCAGTCGGTCGAGCTTCGGCTTGGGATCCAGCAGGTCCATCTGGCTGGGGCCACCCTGCATGAACAGCTGGATGACGGCCTTGGCCCGGGGACGACTGGGCGGATCCTTGGGCGTCACGTCGTAGACGCCCAGTCTCTGCTGAGCAACCGATTCCTCGGCCAACAGCCCCGAGCCGCCAAACAGGTCTCGCGAGAACAGCCAGGCCAGGGCCGTGCCGCCCAGCCCGTCACCCATCCGGTCGAAGAACCGGCGGCGGTCGAGGCGGCCGGGGACGTCGACCGGCGAGGCGATGGTTCGGGGAGAGTGGAATGCGAGTGGCATGAGGACCTGGTCCGGGGACGATGGCGTCAGTCGATGTAGAGGAAGGCGGCCGAGTTGATCAGGGCGTGACAGTAGGAGGCGAGTGCCCGACGGTCGGCGGGGGCACCCTTGTTGGGCCGACCCGCCTTGGCCTCGGCCGCAAGATGAATGGTCCAGTGTTGCCGGAGCAATTCGAGTGCCGTGAGGCCGGCCTCGAGCTCCTCCTCAGCCGGTTGGCGACTGAACGCCACCAGGTGAGCTCGCCGGACCTGGGACTCGATCCCCGCTCCCGTCTCGCGTTCGACCCGCTCGGCAAACGACCCCGCCAGCTGGTCGATCGTCGCGTTGTTCATCAGGAACAACGCCTGAAGGGCCACGGTCGATTCGGGCCGCTGGATGCAGTTGGGCGTCATGCTGGGCAGATCGAATGTCGAGAGGAACGTGGGAAATTCCTTCCGCCGCTGCCTCAGGTAGACACTCCGTCGCCACCCCGCTCCGACCGGCTTGGCTGTGACCAGGCCGTCCTTGCGGACGTTGACCGGATCGGCCGGGCCGAACTGCGTGTTGTTCAGACGATCGGCAACCCACAACGCCGTGTCGCGAACCAGCTCGGCCTCCATCCGCTTCAGCGGCATCCTCGAAATCCATTCGTTGAGCGGATCACGCCGCTGTGATTCGGACGGGCCGCTGCCGGGATCGACGGCCGAAGAGACCTGGCAGTAGGTGGTCGAGAGCATCATCAGCCGGTGCATCGCCTTGACGCTCCAGCCACCGGCGACGAATTCGCCGGCCAGCCAGTCGAGCAGTTTCGGGTGGGTGGGATCGTCTCCGATCTGTCCGAAGTTGCCCAGCGACGCGACCAGGCCGTGGCCAAAGTGGTGTTTCCAGATCCGGTTGACCATCACCCGCGAGGTCAACGGATGATCCGGCTGCACGACCCAGCGAGCCAGGGCCAGGCGACGTCCGGTCTGGGTAGCTCCCTTCCAGGGGGGCCGGACGACAAAGGGCACCCGGGGATTGCTGAGCACCGCGGGAACACCGGGTGAGACGGGGCGGCCCGGGTTGTCGTGGTCGCCCCGGATCAGGATGTAGGTCGGCGACGGAGTGCCGCGGTCCCACAGGGCCTGGATCGCCTGGGCCGGGGGCCGCTGCGATTCCAGCTTCTTCACCCGGTTCAACAGCGGATCGGCGAACGCCTTGAACACCTTGTTGCTCTTCAGCAGGTGGGCGATCAACTTGTCCCGGGCGAGCTTCTTCTCCTTCTCGGGAAGCGTCTTCCGCAGCCGCTCGGCCTCGACGTTGACCTTGTGCTGCACGTTGTTGATCTCGACCTGCAAACGATCGTTCTCGGCCGTGTCCTCGGCCGTGACGATGTTCAACCGCCGGATGCCGAACTTGTACTTCTTCTCCGAGCCCCCGACCGGTTTCAACCAGTCGTTCTCGTCGAAGGCCCCCTTGAAGATCGCCGCCAGCCGGTAGTAGTCGCGCTGCGGGATCGGGTCGTACTTGTGGTCGTGACACCTTGCGCACTTGACGGTCAGTCCCAGCACGACGGTGCTGAACACGTCGATCTGGTCGGCGATGACGTCGAGTCGATCCGAGATGAACGCGACCTCGCGTTCGCTGGTGCTGTCGGGAGCCATCCTCATGAAGCCCGTCGCCACCAGGTTCTCGTAGATCTCCTGGCTGATCCGCTTCGCGTTGGCGTAGTCGACCAGTTCATCACCGGCGAGTTGTTCCACCAGGAAGCGGTCGTAGGGCCTGTCGCCGTTGAAGGCGCGGATCACGTAGTCGCGGTACCGCCACGCGTAGGGCCGCATGTGGTCGGCCTCCAGCTTGCCGCCGAACGAATCGGCATAACCGACCACGTCGAGCCAGTGACGGCCCCAGCGTTCGCCGTATCGGGGCGAGGCGAGCAGCCGGTCGACCAGGCGGGCGAACGCTCCGGGACGATCATCGTCGAGAAACCGCTGCAGCTCCGCCGGTGACGGCGGCAATCCGTGCAGGTCGAAGAAAGCCCGTCGAGCCAGGGTGGCTGGATCGGCAGCCGGCGAGAACTTCAACCCCGCCTCCTCGAGCCGATTCGCCACGAACGCATCGATCGGGTTCACGATCGAGTTGACCGGCGACTTCGGGACGGCGATGTGACCCGGAGCCTGGAAGGCCCAGTAGCCGCGGTCGTCGTCGTCGACCAGCGGGTCATCGGCCGTACCGGCCGTCTCGGCGGGCAGCTTGACCTCCGGTGCCCCCGCCTTGATCCACCGCTCGAGCCGTCCGATGTCACGGGCCGGCACCGGCCTGGTGCCGGTGTTGAGCAGGTTCTCCTTGGGCGGCATCTGCCCGGCATGGATCCGCTTGATCAACAGGCTGGCCCGGGGCTTGCCGAGCACGATCACCGGTCCCGACTTGCCGCCTTTCAACAGCGACTTGCGATCCAGCAGGCTCAGGCCCCCCTCCTGGTGGTGCCGCCCGTGGCAGACCGTGCAATGCCGCAGCAGGATCGCCTGGACGTCGTGCTGCGTGACCGCCGGATCGGATCCCGGCTCGGCATCCGCTTCCACCGCCGCCAGGCCAATCCACAACCCGACGACTATCGGCAGCATCGTCAATCGAGACAGCACGCACGACGACACGAGTCGGCCCCCGAGGGAAATAGAAGACAGGCTGCATTATAACCAATGCCCCGCCAGGTTGACCGCCAAGGGCTCAGGCCGGGGCATCGCCTTGCACCAGCCCCTCCCGGGTGGGACCATGAATCCTCTCGCCGCTCGGTCACCTTCATGCCAACTTGCCTCGTCATGACTCCACGCCACGTGATCCTGCTGTCGGTGATGCTGGTCGCAGGCACCGTGACATCCCCGGCGGCCGACCCCGTTCCCGATACCGACTGGCGGCAGTTCCGCGGGCCGGCCGCATCCGGAGTCGGACGCGGGCACCGCTTGCCCGAATCGTGGAATGTCGAGACCGGCGACGAGGTGGCCTGGCGGACGCGGGTCCCCGGCCTGGGCCACTCGGCCGTGATCGTCACCGGCAACCGGGTCTTCGTCACGACCGCCGTCAGCGGCCGCAAGGACGCCGGGATCAAGGTGGGCATCTACGGCAACATTGCCTCCGTCGACGACAAGACCACACACTCGTGGCGACTCTACTGCCTGGACCGCAACACCGGCCAAGTGCTCTGGAACCGGTGCCTGCACGAGGGTGTCCCCCGCATCAAGCGGCACACCAAGGCCACCCACGCCAACGCCACGCCCGTCACCGACGGTCGCCGTATCGTTGTCTCGCTCGGCTCCGAAGGCCTGCACTGCTTCAACCTCAACGGCAAGCGTCTCTGGAAACGGGATCTCGGATTGCTCGACTCCGGCTACTACCAGGTCCCCGCTGCACAGTGGGGTTTTGGCAGTTCGCCGATCCTGTTCGAGAACACGGTGATCATCCAGTGCGATGTTCAGCAGGGGTCCTGCCTGGCCGCTTTCTCGCTGGACGACGGACGGCAGTTGTGGGGAATCGGCCGGGACGAGGTGCCGACCTGGAGCACGCCGACGCTGTGGCGGCACGGGAACCGGTCCCAGGTGGTTGTCGCCGGTTACCGGCACTCGGGCGGCTACGATCCCCGCACCGGCCGGGAACTGTGGAAGCTGACCGGCGGCGGAGACATTCCCGTCTGCACGCCGATCGCCGCGGGCGACCTGATGATCCTCAGTTCGGCTCACGGACCAAGCCGCCCACTGCGGGCGATCCGCTTCGGTGCCACCGGCGACATCACTCCCAAGTCGACTTCGGGTTCGACCGAGCACATCGCGTGGTCGCTGCCCAGCGAGGGCGTCTACATGCAGACCCCGATCCTCTACGACGGCCTGCTGTACGCCTGCCGCATGAACGGCGTACTGGGATGCTACCAACCGGCGACCGGTGAACGGATCTACCGCGAACGCGTCGGTGGGGGTGTCGGCTTCACCGCCTCTCCGGTGGCCGCAGACGGCAAGCTGTATTTCGCGAGCGAGGACGGACGGGTGCACGTCGTTGCCGCCGGCAGGACCTACAAGCACCTGGCCACCAATCCCCTGGGCGAACAGTGCATGGCCACGCCGGCACTCTCGGGCGGCCTGTTGCTGCTCAGAGGCCAGGACCACCTCTTCGCCATCGGCACCCCCTGCAGCCTGCCTCGAACGACCACCGCGGCTCGCGACACGGCATCGGTCCAGCCGTGACCGAAGCCGCCGTTGATGCTGTCGGCGACCAGTTGGCCACCGCGAGAGGTCGGCTGGAGAGTTGCCGCTCGGAGATCCAGCGATTGAACAAGATGAAACGGTGGCGGGCGGTGACACGCTGCCGGGTGAACCGTGAACTGAGGCTGGTTGTTCGACTGCTGCAGTTGCGCGACTGGATTCCCGACGCGTTCTGGCGAATATTCGTGCTGATCATCGGCACGTCCGCCCTGGTGGCGATCGCGTTCCTGTTGACCCGGCACACCGCCTACACGGCAACCTCCGTCGGCAGCATCGCCGCCGCCGCCGCTGCCGTACTCACCCTGGTCGTCTTTCTTCCCCCCGACGGATCACTCAACCGCCGCCGCCTGGTCCTCTCGCAGGTGGCCGCCTCGATCGACCACGAACACCAGAATGTCTGTTCCCAGCTCGATTTCCTCTACCAACGCCGTGATACGGTTCGATCCCAGCTGAAATTCATCCAGCAACAGGCCCCACCACCGGTTCACGACGGCAGCGACACCGCTCAACCGGTGTTTGAGCCACCCGTCGGTGATCCGGACGACCAAGTCCGGTTTCCGGAACAAGAGGCCGCATCGTGAAACACCTACCCTCGAACCGATTTCTGCTGACCTGGTTTCTGCTGCTGGCGCTGGCCGTTCCCCGGCCGGTGAACGCCGACGACACCGAGGGTCCCAATCGGGGCACACTGCTGATCGCCGGTGGCGGCGGCAAGCAGGCGGCAACGATCTTCCGGAAGTTCGTCGAACTCTCGGGGGGGAACGCGGCGCGGATCGTCATCGTGCCCACGGCGATCTCATCCGACCCCAACTACGACTACCGGAACCCCGGCGTCGCCAAGTTCGCCCGGGACAAGCTGAAGCTGAAGCACGTCACCGTGCTGCACACTCACGATCGCCGCGAAGCCGACTCCCGGGAATTCGTCCGGCCGTTGAAGACCGCCAACGGGGTCTGGTTCAGCGGGGGTCGCCAGTGGCGGTTCGCCGACTCGTACCTTGGCACGCGGTCCGAGAAGGAGTTCCACCGCGTGTTGAAACGGGGCGGAGTGATCGGGGGTTCCTCAGCCGGAGCCTCGATCCAGGCCGATTTCCTGGTCCGCGGAGATTCCAAGACCAACCGTATCATGATCGGGGATCACCAGCGGGGGCTGGGGTTCATCGAGAACTGTGCCATCGACCAGCACGTGATCAAGCGGGGCCGGCAGATGGGACTGGTGAGAGTGCTGACCGACCCCGACGGGAAGATGCTCCGCCGATTTGACCGCGAGGACCTGCTGGGAATCGGAATCGACGAGGACACCGCGATCATCGTTCGCAAGGACACGTTCGAGGTCTTCGGCAAGCCGGACGCGGCGGTGTTGATCTACAACCCCCGCAAATGGACGGCCGAAACGGCCGATGCCAGGAAGTACATCACGCTGAAACTGGGTGCCCGATACGACATGAAGAAGCGGCGGGTGCTTCAGCTGGCGCCGTAAAGAGAGCCGTCGCTCAGAACAACTCGGCGATCGGCTCGCCGCCGTCCTCGAGCATGAACCTCGGGCGGCCCCGCGGATCGACGTACTGCGTGTCGAGCGGCACTTCCATGTGCTTGTAGATCGACGCGGCGATGTCGCCGGGAATGATCGGGCGATCCTTCAGGTGACTGCCGTCCCTGACCGTCGAACCGAGCGTCTGGTTGTGGTTCAGACCACCGCCGGCCATGCACATCGACATCACCACCGGCCAGTGGTTCCGTCCGTCGACGCTGCCCTGTGTGCCCATGTTCGGCGTCCGGCCGAACTCGCCCATCGCGATCACCAGCGTATCCTCGAGCAGATCACGCTCCTCGAGATCGGTCACCAGGGTGGTCAGCAGGTGATCAAACAGGGGCAACAACCCACCGAGTCCCTTGGTGATGCCACCGTAGACACAGCCGGGAATTCCGTGGGTGTCCCACGTCCCCGAGGCACTGTGGTAACTGAGGTCAAGGGTCACGAAGCTCGATCCGGCCTCGACCAACCGCCGGGCCAGCAGCGCCTGCTGGCACCACAGGTGCTTGCCGTATTTCTTGACCGTCGCCGGATCTTCCCGGGACAGGTCGAATGCGTCGCGGGCCTGGCGACCCAGCAGCATGTCGACCGCCTTGGCGCGGTAGGTGTCGATCGCCTCGAGCGATCCCCGCTGGTCGATGTCACGACGCAGCCGGTCAAACCGATTCACCAGCTCCTGCCGATTGCGAACCCGACCGACGCTGACTCCCTCGGGAAACTGGAACAGGTCGGCTCCCGACATCCTGCCGGTGTCCTTGCCCGCCGAGTCATAAACCGGAAGCTTGCTGGCCTCGTTGGCGATGAACGGATCGTACTGCTTGCCCAGCCAGCCACCGATGGCGAGGTGCCAGGGGTGCTTCCGGAACCCCACGTAGGCGGGCATTCCGGGATTGTTGGCCCCGCGATGTTTCGAGATGAACGAACCGATTGCCGGATACTTGCGGCCATCCTTGTTCCGACGAGGAGCCGCATCACGGTGACCGGTCTGGAAGGCCATGTTGGGTTCGTGGTTGCTCTTGTGAGCATTCACCGACCGCATCACGGTGAACTTGTCGAGCATCGCCGCCTGCTTGGGCAGGAGATCGCAGATGAAGACACCCGGCTGAGCGGTCTGGATCACGCCAAAGGGGCCGCGGTTGTTGAACGGGCGTTCGGGCTTCGGATCCCACGTATCAATGTGGCTGGGTCCCCCGCACATCCACAACAGGATCACGGACTTGCGGCTGGACATCTGCCGACCGGTCTGGGCGGCATGGGCACGTTCGGCCAACAGGCCGGGCAGCGACAGGCCGGCCAGGCCAGCCATCGATACCTTCATCATGCCACGACGGTCCAAGTGCATCAGGCCCTCGCGCTGACGCGGATTCAAACCGGTGAAAGCGTGGTCGTGAGAATGCATCCGATAACTCCGGGAAAGTCCCCAAGCACCTGTGACACTGTATCCTAGCAAAGTTATCGGCCGTGTGGCCAAGTCAGATCGAGCGCAGAGCTGACCGAAATCGCTCTAATTGCCGGTCGCCGAACCCAGCAGGTACACCGCCTGGTCGCTGCGCATCAGCAATTGGCCTCGAGACGGAACCGGGGACGCGTTGGTGCGGGTCTTGTCGTCCTCGAAAACATTGTGAGCCAGCAACTCGAATTTCGGCTGGGCGGCCACCACGTATGTCCCGTTGTGCTGAGACGTGTAGTAGATCTTGCCATCGCCCAGGATCGGCGACGACCAGATGCGTCCGGGTCGTGGCTCGAGCCGTTTCTGGTAGACGATCTTGCCGGTCGCCGCATCCTGGCAGAACACGGCACCGTTGCTGTCGTGGGCCCAGTAGAGATGCCCGTCGTGGTAGATCGGCGAGGAGACATTCGATCCCTTGGTAAGCCGCCAGACCCCGTGCGACTTGGTGACATCGCCCCGGCCGCCAATCTTCACGGCCAGCGAGGTGTGACCGCCACCGATGATGTAGGCGACACCCTTGTGAGCCACCACGCTGGGACAGACATAGCGATGCACGCCGTCGGCGTTCCAGAGCTTCTCGCCCGTTCCGGGGTCCAGGCCCAGCACGCGACCCTGGACGCTGACGACCAGTTCGGATCCGCCACCGGCCACCGCGGCGATGATCGGGGTGTTCCACGACGAGGAGATCCCGCCGGTCTTCCACGCCGGGCGACCGGTCTTCTGGTCCAACGCCACCATCGACCCGCTTTCAACACTCGCGTTGACGATCACCAGGCCCTTGTAGAGCACCGGCGACGTCCCCGATCCCCACCCACTGGTGCCACCGCCGACGTCGGCGTGCCAGATCTGCTTCCCGTCCAGGTCCAGGCAGAACACGCCACTCTTGCCCAGGAACAGGTAGAGGTGCTTGCCGTCGGTGGCCGGAGTGCTGGCGGCATATCCGTGATACGCTCCCTCGCCGGCATACCGGTGCTCGGGCAGCTTCGGCTGGAAGACCTTCGTCCACTGAACCTCTCCGGACTTCCGGTCCAGGCACAACAGGTGCCGCAGCAGCTGCTTCTGGTCGCCCTGGCCTGCCGCGAGCCCGTACCCGGTGTAGTAGGTCGTGTAGACACGCTCGCCGACAACCAGCGGACACGCCGTGCCGGGACCCGGCGTCTTCGTCTTCCACACTACGTTCTTCCCGGCAGCCCAGGCAGTCGGCAGGCTCCCGGCCGACACCTTGGCATCCCCATTGGGACCTCGCCAACCGGTCCACTCGGCGGCGGTCAGCAGGGTGGCAGGAAGCGTGAGTGAGAGCAGAAGTGCGAGCAGTTGGCGAGGCATCGATGAATCCTTATGCGTGTTCATTGCCGTCAGGATAACGATGACAGAGGGTCGACCGCAAAGCGGAATGACATCCGCAGGTGATCGAGGCGGCCGGCTGGGCCGGTCGAGCATGCCCTAAGGATTCTCGTTCCTGTAGATTGGTGGCATGAGGATACTGCTGCTCCTGCTCGTATTGGCCTGCAGCCTGGAAGCGCTCTCGGCTGCCCCGCCGACGGTGTCGCAGGCGGACGCCACGTTCTTCGAGACACGGATCCGGCCTGTGCTGGTGCGGCGATGCTTCGACTGTCACGGCCCGGACACCGAAAACGAAGCCGGCCTGAAACTCGATTCGCTGTCTGCGATGCTCATCGGCGGCCGCTCGGGGCCGGCCATCAAGCCCGGCAACCCCGACAGCAGCCTGCTGGTGCTGGCCATCCGCCACGACCCGGCCACCCCCGACATGCCGCCCAAGACCAAGTTGCCGCTCCGCGAAGTGGCGGACCTGGCCGCGTGGATCAAGCGGGGCGCCCCCTGGCCCGGACAGCAACCGGGCCAAGCCAGGCCCCGACCCACCGCCGACCCCGATGCGTTCCCCTACGACCAGGCGTCGCGGGATCACTGGGCCTTCCGGCCACCACGACCGGCCCGCCCACCACAAGCCGATCCATTCGACCGGATCCGATCGCCCATCGACCACTTTGTGCTGACACGCCTGGCCGCCGCCGGACTCGAGCCCGCTCCCGAAACCGACCGCCGGACACTGGTCCGCCGTGCGACGCTCGATCTCCACGGGCTCCCACCCACGCCACGACAGATCGACACCTTTTTGGCCGACACCCGCCCGGGAGCCTTCGCACGCCTGGTCGACCGACTGCTCGCCTCACCCCACTACGGCCAGCGTTACGGGCGATTGTGGCTCGACGTCGTCCGCTACGCCGACAGCAACGGCATGGACGACAACCTGTACTACGCCGACGCCTGGAGATACCGCGACTGGGTCATCGACCGCTTCAACGCCGATTGGCCATTCGACCGGTTCCTGGTCGAACAGATCGCCGGGGACCTGGTCCCGCCATCCCCGAACGAGGCATCATCGGAGAGGCACGCGCGGGTGATCGCGACCGGGTTCCTGACACTGGGACCGAAGATGCTGGCCGAGGACGACCCGACCAAGCAGCAGATGGACATCGTCGACGACCAGATCGATACGCTCGGCCGAGCCGTCCTGGGACTCACGCTCGGTTGTGCTCGGTGTCACGACCACAAATTCGATCCCGTACCCACCAGCGACTACTACGCGCTGGCCGGGATCTTCAAGAACACCCAGGTGATGCTCAGCTTCCGCGTCGACTCGAAGTGGAATGCCACCGCCCTGGGTCCCGCATCGCTCGAGCAACAGCTCAGCCAGCTCGAGGGCACCATCGACCGGCTCGACCGGATCCTGGTCCTCGGCAACCGGCAGCAGATGTCCGACAAACAGCGAAAGGCGTACTCGGATGAACTCGAGGCGGCCCGGACGACCTATCGAGCGATTCCCAAGGCCATGGCCGTCAACGACGGTGCCGGCGGGGACCTCGAGATCTTCCTGCGTGGCAATCACCTCACCCGCGGTCCCAAGGTCCCGCGTCGGTTCCCGAGAATCGCAGCCGGTTTCAATCAGCCACCCCTGGTCGGACCCGGCAGTGGCCGGTTGCAGCTGGCCCGCTGGGTCGCATCGAGCCGCAACCCGCTGGCCGCTCGCGTGATGGTCAACCGCATCTGGCAGGCCCACTTCGGCCACGGGCTGGTCCGCTCGCCCGACAACTTCGGCCTCCTCGGCCAACGACCCGACAACCAGCCACTGCTCGACTGGCTCGCTCTCCGGTTCATCGACGACGGCTGGTCGATCAAGCAACTGCACCGCCGCATCATGAACTCGGCTGTCTACCGGATAAGTACGATCGCCGGAGCCGCCACCCGGCAGAAGGCGAGTCGACTCGATCCGGACAACCGCCTGTTGTGGAAAATGAACCGTCGCCGGATGCACGCCGAGGTTCTCCGCGATTCCCTGCTGGCCCTGTCCGGTCGACTCGACGAGACCATGGGTGGCCAGTCGATCGATGCCCGCGCCTTCGACAACCTCTCGGGTGGCGGCCCGCGATCGAAGATCCGCTTCGACGTTCCCCGCCGCAGCGTCTACCTGCCGGTACTCCGCAGCGCCGTCTACGAGGTCTTCCAGGCCTTCGATTTTCCCGACCCGGCCGTCCCCAGCGGCCGCCGCGAGGAAACCACCATCGCCCCCCAGGCATTGTTCCTGATGAACGGCAAACTGGTCACCGAATCGACCCGGGCGATGGCCGTCACCCTGCAGGCCGAACCGGGCGATGCCGCCAGGCTGTCCCGGGCCTATCTCCAGATCCTCGGCCGCACGCCTCGCCCCGACGAACAGGGGGCGTGGCAGTCCTTCCTCGACGGATTCGACGACCGGTTGTCAGCCTGGCAGAGCGTCTGCCGGGTGCTGGTGTCATCCAACGAGTTTATTTACATCGAGTAGATGATGCCTCACGCAATGGGACACCGCCGCCGATTCCTCGCCGACCTCGGAGCCGGGTTCGGCTCGCTGGCGCTGACCGGCTTGCTGGCTGACGACGCCGCGGCGGCGGGCGACGACGTGCTGCAGCCACGCTCGCCAGGCGTGGCCCCGCGGGCCAGGCGGGTGATCATGCTGTTCATGTTCGGCGGCCCCAGCCACATCGACAGCTTCGACCCCAAGCCTCGCCTGGCGGCCGAGCATGGACAGCCGCTCCCCTTCGCCAAGCCCCGGGTCCTCTCGTTTCCGCTCCGCCACGGCAACCTGGTCGGCTCGCCCTTCGGCTTCCGTCGCCACGGTGAATCGGGAGCCGCCGTCAGCGAGGTGTTTCCGCACGTCGCCGGTCACGTCGACGATCTCTGCATCGTCAACTCGATGCACTGCACCAACCCCCGTCACGGCGGAGCGGTGCTCGAGTGGCACACCGGCACCGACACCTTCATCCGGCCCAGCCTGGGCTCGTGGCTGATCTACGGGCTGGGAACCGAGAACCGCAACCTGCCGGGCTACGTGACCATCTGCCAAGCGCTCTCGCAGGGGGGAGCCAACAACTTCGGTTCAGCCTTCCTGCCGGCCGCCTGCGGCGGCACACCCCTGGGACGAGACGGCACATCGGCTGCCGCGGCGAAGTTCCCCTTCATCAAGCCGGCCGCATCGCAGGCGGTGCAGAGAAAAGAACTCGAGATGATCCGGCGGCTGGGTCGCAACCAGCTCGAATTGACCGGGGCCGACCGGGCCCTGGAAGGCCGCATCGCCTCGTTCGAACTCGCCTTCCGCATGCAGGCAGCCGCCCCCGAGGTGCAGGCACTCGAAACCGAATCCCGCGCCACGCAGGCCCTCTACGGAATCGACGACAAGGCCACCGAGGACTTCGGTCGGCAGTGCCTGCTGGCACGGCGGTTTTCCGAGCGAGGCGTCCGCTTCGTCCAGTGCAACAGCAACGGCTGGGATCACCATTCGGGACTCGAATCGTCGATGCGAAGCATGGCACGATCGGTCGACAAGCCGATCGCCGGGCTGCTGACCGACCTCGAGACCCGTGGCCTGCTCGACGAAACACTGGTCATCTGGGGAGGGGAATTCGGACGGACGCCGACGGCCGAGAACGGAAACGGACGCGACCACAACCCGCACGGGTTCACGATGTGGATGGCCGGCGGCGGTGTCCGCCCCGGGATCGTCTACGGACGGACCGACGAGTACGGCTACTACGCAGTCGAGAACAAGGTCCATTTCCACGACCTGCACGCCACGATCCTGCACCTGATGGGTATCGAGCACCAGCAGTTGACTTTCCGCTACAGCGGCCGGAACTTCCGGCTGACCGACATCCACGGAGAAACCGTCGACGACCTGGTTTCCTGACCCGCACATCCTGCCGATTCAAGAGTTTCCTGACACGAGACCACTCGCATGATCCGCAATACCCTGATCACGTCCCTGGTCCTGGCCACCGGGACGATCTCACCCGCCGCCCGGGCGGCCGACGAGGTGTTCGTCCAGAAGCCGGAGGTGGTTGCCGTCGAGGTCCGTGGCGCCAAGAAAGAGACCCCGAAGAAGACGAAGAAGAAAACGGCCCCCGGGACCCTGGACATCAAGACCGGCCCGAAGGCCCAGTGGATCTGGGGCAGGAAGCCGGCCGGGGCCAATGACCGGTACTACTTCCGTCGCACGTTCACCGCGACGACCAGGCAGGCCCGGATCATCGCCAGTTGCGACAACCACCTGGTGGTGTGGATCAACGGCAAGCGTCTGCTCGCCGGCGACGACTGGAACGCACCGGTCACCGCCGACGTCCAGCAGCACCTGTTGCCGGGCGAGAACGTGATCGAAATCGAAGGCCGCAACGCCGGTGGTCCGGCGGGGCTGGCCGTGAAACTGGTCTACCGCGACGCGACGAACAAGACGTCGGTCATCGTCAGCGACAAGACCTGGCAGGTGGCCATGTCACGCGACTCCAGGACCTGGTCGGCCGCAACGGCCCTGGGCACGATGGGTGTCGGTCCGTGGGGCAACGTCTTCGCCGGTGGCGGACGCGCGACCACCAAGCGGGGCCTGTTCCAGGTCCTGCCCGGTTTCCAGATCGAACGTCTCTACACCGTCCCGAAGCCGACGCAGGGATCGTGGGTCTGCCTGGTCAGTGACGGCCGGGGACGACTGCTGGCCAGCGACCAGGGAGGTCGTGGCATCTACCGGATCACGCCGCCGAAGCTCGGCAGCAGTGAACCGACCCGTGTCGAGAAGCTGAAGCTGCCGATCAGCAGTGCGCAGGGCATGCTGGTCGCCTTCGGGCACCTCTACTTCTCGATCAACGGTGGTCCCGGCAGCGGGTTCTACCGTGCCGTCGACACCGACAAGGACGGTGAATGGGACAAGATCGAGAAGCTCAGGGCACTGGCCGGGGGTGGTGAGCACGGGCCCCACGCGCTGAGACTCTCGCCCGACGGCAGGTCGATCTACCTGATCGCCGGCAACCACACCAATCCCCCCGACGGCCTGACCGCCAACCACCTGCCGTCGAACTGGTCCGAGGACCTGTTGTTGCCGCGTCAATGGGACGCTCGAGGCCACGCCCGCGGCCGGATGGCCCCCGGCGGCTGGATCGCGCGGACCGACCCCGACGGCAAGACCTGGAGCATCATCAGCGCCGGTTACCGCAATGCCTACGACATGGACTTCAGTGCCGAGGGCGAGCTGTTCGCCTACGACGCCGACATGGAATGGGACATGGGGTCGCCGTGGTACCGTCCGACCCGGCTGTGTCACGCCGTCAGTGGCAGCGAGTTCGGCTGGCGCAGCGGTACCGGCAAGTGGCCCACCTGGTTCGCCGACAGCCTGCCGCAGGTGGTCGACATCGGCCCCGGCTCACCGGTCGGAGTCAACTTCGGGACCGGGACGAAATTCCCGGCAAAGTACCAGCGGGCGGTCTACCTGTGCGACTGGACGTTCGGCACGATGTACGCGGTGCACCTGCAACCCCGCGGCGCCAGCTACGTGGGCATCCGCGAGGAATTCGTGGCCCGCGCGCCGTTGCCGCTGACCGACATGACAATCGGTGACGACGGAGCGATGTACTTCACCGTCGGCGGCCGTGGGGCCCAGTCGGAGCTCTTCCGGGTCACCTACACCGGCAAGGCATCGACCGCCCCGGCCGGTCCCGGCAGCGACAGGTTCGCTCCCCTCCGCAAGCTGCGACGATCACTCGAGGCCTTCCACGGCCAGCAGGATCCGGCGGGGGTCCAGGCCGCGTTGAACCACATCGGTCACGCCGACCGCCACATCCGCTACGCGGCCCGACTCGCCCTCGAGTCTCAACCGGTCGCCTCGTGGCAGGACGCAGTGCTCGCCCAGGAGAATCCCGCGGGGCTGCTGACCGGCGTGATCGCCCTGGCCCGGCAGGGAAACAAGTCCCTGCGGCCCCGGCTGCTGAAGGCCCTGGCCGGACTCGGCTGGGCCAGGCTCGGCGTCACCGACCGGCTGGCCTTGCTGCGAGCCTACTCGCTGACTTTCATTCGCATGGGTGCCCCCGACCAGGCCACCGCCGCCCCGGTCCTCGCCCAGCTCGACAAGGCCTTCCCCACCGGCGACAACCGACTCGACCGTGACCTGTCGCAACTGCTGGCCTACGTCAATTCGCCCACCGTGATCGACAAGACGTTGGCACTGATGAAGAAGCCGTCGCCCGAGGTGAAGGAGGACCTCGCCCGGCTGTTGTCACGCAACCAGGGTTACGGCGGAACGATCGCCCGCATACTCTCCAACCATCCCGAATTGCAGAAGATCCACTACGCGTTCGTGCTGAGAACGATGCGGTACGGATGGACGCTCGACCAGCGACGCGAGTACTTCAAGTGGCTGGGCGACGCCGGGGGCCGCAGCGGGGGGGCCAGTTACAACGGTTTCCTGAACAACATCCGCAAGGAGGCGCTGGCCAACGTTTCGGAGGCCGAGAAGAAGTCGCTGGCCTCGACGGTGGCACCACCCGCGGTGAAACTCGACACCCTGCCCAAGCCCAGGGGGCCGGGCCGGGCGTGGACGGTCGACCAGTTGATCGACGCAACCCGTGGTGGCCTGGCCGGCCGCAACTTCGCCAACGGCCGACGCACCTACCGGGCCGCCCGCTGCGGCGCCTGCCACCGGTTCGATGGAGCCGGGGGAGCGACCGGACCGGATCTCAGCAACGTCGCCGGTCGGTTCAGCGTCAAGGACCTGGCCGAGTCGCTGATTGTGCCCAGCAAGGTCGTCTCGGACCAGTACCGGGCCAGCGTGGTCCTGACCACCGCCGGAAAGGTGGTCACCGGTCGCATCGTCAACGACAACAAGGGCACGCTGACGATCCTGACCGACCCGTTCGATGCATCGAAGATCGCCACGGTGCCGGCCGACAAGGTCGATGAGACGCGGCCGTCGAAGACTTCGTTGATGCCCGAGAAGCTGTTGCATCCCCTGGGCAGGGACGAACTGTTGGACCTGCTGGCCTACCTGCTCTCGCGAGGCAATCCCAACGACCTGATGTTCGGCGAGTAGATCCGGGCCGGGTCCGTTCTACAACACCCGCGTCACCACCACCACGATCGAGATCGTGATGAAGAACACGCTGCAGAACACCAGGCCGGCTTGCATCAGCCAGTTGGGCTGCATTTCGCGTGGCAACAGCGTGCGGTTGACGTAAAGCGTGTGCAACGCGGCACATCCCAGCGCGACGTTCTGAAGCACCGCGCCGATGATGGCAATCTCCAGCGGGTCGAAGAAGGCCAGGGCGAACAGGCCCCACACGCCGTAAAGCGACAGGATGCCGTAGTAGATCAGGCGAACCTGCCCGCCTTCGAGTCGTTGGGCCCGGGGACTGATGGTCCAGATCACGTCGGTCCACCGCCGCGAAATCTGTTCACCAGTGAACACCGCATTGGGTGCCAGCACCAGGAAGCTGACCATCAGCATGAACGTCCAGACCAGCCCGCGGTAGCTGGGCAGGTGATCGGCGAGTCCCACCGCGGTCATCGCGGCCGCGCGGTTCCCTTCGACCGGCACATTGCGGATGAACTCCAGCGACATCATGCACGGCAGCGCCATTCCCAACAGGCAGCAACCCAGCCAGACACCGGCCTGGTCCCGGACGATGTGGCGGATCCAGCCCTTCCAGTGCCGCCGGGACGTGTCGTTGACATCGAAGACCATGCCGACGTGCGAGAGTTCGACCTTGTGACCCCCGATGGCACTGGGGATCGCTCCCACGTGGTGTCCCATGCCCCAGCCCTTGTCGCGTGAGTAGTTGGACGCAAGCGTGTTGGACAGGCCGCCGGCTCCGGCAATCGCCGCGAAGGCGATGATCATCGCCCAGTTCAGGTCGGGCAGCTTGCCGTGTTCGCCGATGTAACCGACCAGCCCGACGCGCCTCATTCCCTGCAACGCCACCAACTCGTCAGCCCACTCGCGCACCTCCGCAGGCATCTCGTCACCTGGAGCAAAGGTCCGCATCCGGTCACCGACGACCAGCGTGTACGACTCGGCCACCCAGGCCGATTCGGCGCGGCCCTTCTTCAGGGGGTCGCGGATCAGTCCCCGTATCACCAGCCGACTGCCGTCATCAAGATCGTCGACGAGGAACCGCCCCTCCCTGGCCTCGCTCCGCACCAGTTTTTCGAGTTTCACCCGCACGGTCCGGGTCACGGCATCCAGGTTTTTCTCATCCGGATCCACCTTCGACCCGTCGACCAGCAGCTCGATGAAATCGGGGGTCCCCTCACCGATGGTTCCACGCAGAACGAACTTGCGACTGTCGTCGGGCAGAGTTACCGAGAAATGGCGTCCGGCGATCACCGATTCAGCTCGGTCGGGCACCTGCCCGAACCGACCGAACCCGGTCACCACCTCGACCATGTTGTCCCAGCTGACCTGGAACACGGCGATCACGGCCAACACCAGCAGGACGACAATCACCTTGAAGGTCATCATCTTCTCGATCACGCGGTAGATCGTTCCACCGAACACCAACGGCAGAAACGCCAGCAGGAAGATCACGTAGCCCAGCGCCTTGACCCATTCGGCTTCCGTCAGCGTGATCCCCAGCAGCGTGTAGTTCGCACTGGTCGGCAGGTGGCCGAAGATCGCCGCTGCCAACGGCACCGCGGCGTTGGCAGCCATGAACGGCCAGATATTGCAGATCTCCAGTACCAGGTAGAACGGCAACCACAACCGTGGGCCGGGAGTCGTACGGAAATACCCCACCACGATCGGTTCGCCGCAGTACAGCGCGTACCGCATCACCTCGATGTTGAAGAACACCTGTCCGAGGATCGACAGCGTGGCCAGCCACAGCAGCGTGCCCCCGTACTGGGCACTGACAGCCGGCCCGAACAGCCACTCCCCCGCACCGATCGCCACGCCGGCCATCAGGATTCCCGGCCCGATCAGCGTCGGCAGTTTCTTCCAGTTGATCGACGGCGGTTCGGGCAGCTCACCGACATCCCACGGTTGAAGTGCTCCACCGGGCCGCTTCTCTGGAGTCTTCGACTCGGCGGCAGCCGGCGGCGGTCGATCATCGTGTTCGGTCATGGCGCTGTTTCCGTTCTACAACCGTCGTTTCAGTCTCGCCGTCCCCACCCGTCGCCCGTCGATGTCAATCTCGTCACCAGCCCCGTCCGGCACAAACCCATTTGCCTCGAACTGGATTCTCTTCGATTCATCCTCGACCGATGTCACCACCAGTGCTTCACTGGCACCAGCCTCCCTGGCCCATTCCAGGACCGCATCGATCAGGTCTCGCCAGGCCGGGCGGGCCACGCGATGGACACAACCATCGACCTGGGCGGTCCACCCGGTCTCGTCGCCGGCCGTCCGCGACGGCCTCACGCTGGCCAACCCCACCAGCCGCCCATTCTCGCTCCAGCCGCCGAACCACGCCCCACCGGCCGAGGCCAACTCGGCGTAGCGTGAGTAAAGACCCATGCACGAGTTCTGCCGCGCGTACCGGACAGAGAGCAGTTCAACATTGGAGTCGAGGACCTGTTCACTGTGCGGGTTCAGCAGCAACGGGATCATCGGGATCCTGGCATGGGCGGTTCCCGGGACGACGTTCACCGGACCGGTGGCCCCGCGAAACCAGTCGACCAGGAATTCCTCGGGTGACCGGTCGTCGGTGATGTTGGCGTAGACCGTGCTGCCGGCCAGCCTCCTCCATCCCAGGCGGCCGTAAACCCGCGCCGCAGCCGGATTGATCGTGCCCAGGAACAGCGCCTCGCCACCCCCTTCGCGAAACAGATCCCTGGCCTCACGACACAACCGCTCGGCCAATCCCTGCCGTCGGCAATCGTCGACCGTGGCCACTCCCCCCAGGCCGCCCAGTTCCTGCTGTTCGACCGCGACAGTCAACTGGCAGGTCGCTCCCAGGTCATGCGGGTCGTCGCCGCCGACGGAGGACTCGCGGCGGACAAACCACACGGTGTCACGATTCCGACCCACTTCGATGCCGGTCCCCAGCACCTCCCGGGTTTCCTCGAAAGACGTCCCGAAGGTCTCCTCCCAAAGCACGGCCAACTCGTCGGCCAACCCGACCGAAACCGGTGCCCGCTCGATCTCGATTGACCATTCCTCACTCATCCGGTCACCTTCAACCGCAGGTAGGTGGCCAGCCACTCGTGGAGCCTCGTAAAGGCCACGGGGGGAATCGAGTGCCCCTGGCGGTGGTTGTACAGTCCCAGCCTCGGCCGATTGCCGTACAGTCGCCAGGCGGGCAGGGCCGCCTCGACAAGTGGCCACGTGCGGTCGCCATCCGAGGTCGACGGACTGGAATTCTCACCGGCGAGCACCAGGAACGGCCGCGGAGCCGCCAGCGCCAGCAGCTGGTGGTGATTCAGCGGGAACGAATCATCCTCGATCCCCTTGCCCAGGTACCAGGGCGCATTCCAGTTCGTGAACCGGAACCCCACCCCGCCCTCGCTGGCCACCGCCGCAGCGATCCGCTCGTCGAATGCAGCCAGGTAGAGGGTCTCCTTGCCACCCAGCGAGTGACCGGTTGCCCCGATCCGATCGGCGTCCACCTCGGGCAACCCCGCCAGGATGTCGACGGCCCGCTGCGAATCGTAGAGCATCTTGTGCATCCCCAGCGTACCGGGATGCCGCCGACCGAACCGTTGGACCGCCTCGAGATACTTCGTCACGTTCTGCCAGAGGTAGTTCCGCGGGCAGATCACCACGAATCCACGCCGGGCCAACTGCAGGCCGATCTGCTGCATCGGCGGCCCCTTGACGCCGGAAATCTGCTCGATCGTGTCCCGGGTCGTCTGGTGCAGGGCGACGATGCCGGGCCGGGGGCGATCGGTCCCCGACGGCGTCCGGGGAAACAGCAGGTACGCCTCCACCGGCTGCCCCGCCTCGGCCTCGTAACGGATCAACTGCCGCCGTGCCCCGGCCAGCTTCTCGTCCCGCAGCACCTCGAACCCGGCCGAGATCGGCCGTTCGGGCATCGGGCCCAGGAATCTCATCCACGCCGCCCGCAGTGTCTGCCGGTGCCGAGTCCACTCGCGGCGCGTCTTCACCGGCGGCGCGTTCTCCCGGAGCAGCACCCCCGCCAGTCGCCTCAGCTTGTCCCTCGGGACACGGGCCGGTGCCCGGGTCACCTCGCCGAGCCACTCCACATCGACCGGCATTCCCTTAGAGCTCATGCCACTTCCCCTCTCCGGTGAGACACATTGATCGCCGCCAACTATAATCCGATGTAAGAACTCCCGATGCCACCGCGCGACCACCCGAATGTCGAGTACGCCCGATTCGCCGAACGAATCCCTCAAGGGCCAGTTTCTGGTTGCCGGCAAGCAGCTGCGCGACCCGAACTTCTTTCGGTCGGTGGTGCTGATGGTTGAACACAGTGACTCGGGATCAATGGGCCTGATCGTCAACCGCCCCTCCAACGTCTCGGTCACGCGAGCCCTGTCGGAACATTACGAGTTGCCCGAGTCCGACGAACTCGTCTACGTGGGTGGCCCGGTCGAACCGGCAGCACTGTTCGTGCTGCACAGTGTGGGCGAGTTCGAAGAGAACGACTCGGACGTGGTGCCGGGCATCTTCGTGGGCAGCAGTCCCGAGGTGTTCGAGCGTGTGATCGCGCAGCTCGCCGGTGACACCGACGAGCTGGCGTTCCGCGTGTTCGCCGGCTGTGCCGGCTGGGCCCCCGGACAGCTCGAAGGTGAATTGTCCGGAGGCGACTGGCACCTGCTGCCGGCCGTGGCCTCCGAGATCCTCCCGCAGGATCCCTACACGTTGTGGGACGACCTGGTCGGACGGATCCGGGCCACCAACCGCACGGTCCCACCGTCGCCGGGCAACCCCGAGTGGAACTGAGCGTCGCGACAGGAACCCGGTCATGCCACAGGTCGTCGAAATCACCGATCCGGCCGGCAGCGCAACGGCACGGATCGCCGTCGACCGTGGCTTCAACTGCTACTCCTACCAGGTCGATGACCGCGAGTTGCTCGATGCCGAGACCGGCTTCGCCGCTGGAGCGGGACGCCCCAGCGGACACGGGATCCCGATCCTGTTCCCGTTCCCCAACCGGATCCGCAACGGCCGCTTTGCCTGGAATGACCGGATCTACGGTTTGCCCGAGGGGGCGGCACCCGATGACGGCAACGGCAACGCAATCCACGGCTTCTGCCTCGATCGGCCGTGGCGGGTGATCTCCCAGGACAATGCAAGCGTCACCGGGGAATTCCACTTGTCCCGTGATGCGGTCGACCGACGGCAGCTGTGGCCAACCGACGCCCGGATCACCGTCCGTTACAGTCTCGACCAGGCCCGCCTGCTCGCCGAGTTCACCATCGACAATCCCGACGGCCAGGACATGCCCTTCGGTTTCGGAACCCACCCCTACTTCCGACTGCCGCTGGGCCCGGACGGTGCCGCTGCCGAATGCCTCATCCGTGTCCCGGCTCACCAGCAATGGGAACTCGACGCCTGCCTGCCCACCGGCCGCCTGTTGCCGGTCGACCCGTCGTGCGACCTGCGGACCGGCGGTCGCTTCGGCAACATGCAACTTGACCACGTGCTGACGTCGATTGGCGACGAACACGCCGAACCACTGGAAACTCTCGAAATGAGCATCGACGATCCCGCGGCCGGGCAACGACTGGTCCAACGCTGCGACGGCCGGCTGTTCCGCGAGGTGGTCGTCTACACCCCACCCGGCCGAGATGCTGTCTGCCTCGAGCCCTACACCTGCGTTACCGACGCAATCAACCTGGATTTGACCGGAGCTGATTCGGGTTGGCAGGTTCTTCCTGCCGAAGAGACGTGGGAAACTCGGATCGAGCTGTTCACCGGCCCCCTCGAGGGCACGACGGTGGTAGACTGAACCGGTTTCCCCTCGAATAGACATCGCTATGCGAATCGGAGTCTCACAGATGACTTTTCTCTCTCTCCGCCGTCTGCTCTCGACAATGGTGGCCCTGGCCACCCTGTCGACCGTCGGCTTGGCCCAGGACAAGGCTCCGGCGGCGGCGAAACCGAAGTTGGCGGCGAGCGACCGCGCGCTGCTGCAGAAACTGCTCCAGCGAGTCGAGACACTCGAGGTGGAACTGAAGAAGCTGCGTGAAACCGCCAAGCCGTTGGTCCCGGTGGATCCGTCCAAGCGGCAGGTCGTGGCGATGATCGAGACCACATTCCTGGGCGCGCCGTATTACCGAACCACCGGCTCGCGGTTTTTGGCCGCCAAGCTGGTGCTGGTCAACCTCACCAACAAGCCCCAGGAACTCACCCGCGAATCGGTGAAATTGACCGTCGACGGCAAATCGTACGCAATGCCGGCCACCTTGCCGTCAACTCTCCGCTCGTTCTCGTTCCAGGTCGGAAACCGGAGTTTCCAGTCGAGCCAGCTGAAGTGGTTGAACAAGTTGACCTTGCCCAACGGCGGCAGTGGATCGACCTGGCTGATCTTCCCCGGACTGCCGCAGGGTCCACAGGTCCCCAAACTCAGCCTCTCGCTCGGACTCGGCAAGACACCGGTGACCATCGATCTCAACGCCCGCGCCCGCAGCCGACTGGCAATGGAGACCCGTCGCATCGGCCCGCATGGCAGCCTGGGGCTGATCACGGTCGGTGGTCCGATCGACACCATCAACATCGCCTCGCTGGTCGACCAGCTCGACACGCTGGCCACCGCCGGGGTTGTCCGCTCGGTGATCAATTTCACCGACAAGGCCCCCCCCATCGAATCCCGGATCTACAGCTGGATGAACCAGGCCGCCTCGCTGGCCGGCCGCGGGACGATCACCGGCACCACTCCGTTTCCGACCATCCCGGCCGCGATCCGCGAACTGCACCTGGCGGCGGTTCCCAACCAGCGATCCAGAAGCGGCGGACCGGTCCGGACCAGCGGCATGCCGTTCAAAGGATTTCCCGTGCAGATCTCCAGCCCGCGGCCCCCGGGAACAAACCCGTCGCGGGTCCACAAGACGATCGAACTGGCGGTGACGGCTGCACTGGCCACCGCGTATCGCGTGTTGCCCCGCGACGAATTGCTCGAGGAGATCCAGCACGGCGACCCGCTGACACGGCCGGCGGCGCTGGCCAGCGGAGGCGGTCGGTTGAAGACCGAGGACCTGCCACTGCTGCTCTCACTGACCAGTGACGACTCACCGGCGATCGCCCAGGCCGCGGTGATCAGCCTCAGGCACTACGGAGAACCCGCGGCGGTCAAGAAGCTCAAGGACCTCGCCCACCGCAACCAGCCACCGCTTTCGACGACCGCTTTCGACAGCCTGGCTGCCTCGCGTTATCCCGCCTCCCACGAAACCCTGCTGAAGATGCTGGGCGACTCCGATCCCAAGGCCCGCAAGGACATCGTGGCCACCATGGCTCGGTACCCGCGGCCGGCATTCGCCGACGCGATCCACGGATACGCCACAAACGCCGATCCGGAACTGTCCCTGGCCGCCCTGCAGGCCCTGGCCCGCATCGGGCATCCCGGCCTGATGGACGTGCTCAGAGACGCCCTCAAGGGCACCCACCCGCCTCGTCGCAATGCCGCGCTGTCGATTCTCGCCTCCCGGCCCGACCAAGACAGCCAACGGCTGGCAATCGAACACGTGCTCAAGAGGCTCGAATCGACCCCACCGGACAACACCATGACCTCGCTGCTGATCCGGACCCGCGAGCCGCGAGCCATCCCGATGCTGCTCAAGCACCTGGCCAATTCCCCGGCCAACCGCTCGACCGTCATCAACACGCTGATCCAGATCGGCGACCAGGACATCGCCGCCAAGCTCCTGGAACACTATCCCAAGCTCAGCAACAACGACCGGGCCAACGTCCTGCGGGCCATCGCACAGGTCGACATCAACACCTTCCGCAAGATGGCTCCCGGCGCCCTGGCCTCAAACAACAGCACACTGGTCAACGCCGCCTGCAGCACGCTTCAGCAGGACGCCTCGCCGCAGGCCGTGGCCATGCTGATCAAGGCGTTCAACTCCACGAGTTCCTCGACCACCTGGAACTACACCGCCAACGCCCTGGCGGCCATTGGCACCGGCGAGGCCCGCAAGGCGCTCGAGGCAGCGCGGACCGAGAAGAACAACAGAAAGAGGAACTACGCCGTCAACGCGCTGCGGAACCTGATGCAGCGGTCGCCCGGCTACCAGTACCTTTCGATGGGACGGAACTACTCACAGCAACTGAACTGGAAACAGGCTCTCACCCAGTACAACCTCGCCATCAAGATCGACCCCCGGCTCTCGGCGGCCTACGCCGGCCGTGGCAACGTCAAGCTGCAGCTGGACGACAAGAAACTGGCCGGAGCACGCAAGGACTTCGTCAAGGCCGTCGAACTCGACCCGCTCAACTCTCAGGCCATGACCGGCATGGCCATCGTCCTGCTGCGTGAGGGCAAGCTCGATGCGGGACTGAAATACGCCGAGGACTCTCAGAAGAAGGCCACGTCGAGCAACCTCACGTCGGTCCGCCGGATGTACGCCTACAACCTGGCCTGCGTCTACAGCCGCGCAATCGAGATGATCAACAAGGACCCCAAACTGCCCGACCGCGACAACCGGCTGGCATCCTGCCGCAAGAAGGCCCTCGAACAGCTCGAAAAGGCCATGAAGTACGGCTGGCGGGACAAGACCTGGCTGAACAAGGACCCCGACCTCAAGTCGGTCCGCGGACTGCCCGAGTTCAAGAAGATCTTCGGAGTCGCTCCGAAGTCGCGACCCAAGGGGAAGGTGAAACCGAAGGTGAAGCCAGGCATCAAGTTGAAGAACCGGAAGGCGGTCATTCCGAAGAAGGCGTTGCCCAAGGCCGTCCGAAAAGCCGTGAAGAAGAAAGAGGGCTAAGCCTCGCGATGGTGTACCTGGATCGGATCTACACCCGCGGCGGCGATGCGGGCGAGACGTCGCTGGGTGACGGCAGCCGTGTCCCCAAGACCAGCCGGCGGATCGTCGCCTACGGGGCTGTTGACGAGCTCAATGCCGTGATCGGCGCGGCCCGTGCTGCCACCGGCGAGGACGTTGCCGCAAGCCTGGCCACGATCCAGAATGCGCTCTTTGATGTCGGCGCCGACCTGTGTGTTCCCGAAACCGACGGGGACGGGACCGCTTCGCTGAAAGTCACGCCCGAGCAGGTTTCGGAGCTCGAAACCACTATCGACACCCTCACCGAACGACTCGAACCTCTGACCAGCTTCGTCCTGCCGGGCGGATCGCCGGCGGCAGCCGCACTGCACCAGGCCCGCACCGTCTGCCGCCGCGCCGAGATCGAAGTGCTGCGGCTGGCCGAACACGAAACCGTCAACGACCAGGTGATCATCTACCTCAACCGGCTCTCCGACCTCCTGTTCGTCCTGGCCCGAGCCGCCAACGACGACGGCCGCAACGACGTGCTGTGGGTTCCCGGCGGACAACCCGAATGAACCCGCTTTTGCTCCTTCAACCGGAAGCCTCCTGTTCATGCAACGACGCTCCTTCACCAAGCTCCTGGCATTCGGCGCGGGCAGCCAATTGATCGGCGAACCAGAAACCGACGCCGCCGATGGCAAGCCGATGCCGCCCGGAAACTCCGACGACCGGAAACCCTCCGACCAACCCGACCCGGTCGTCGTCGAGGACTTCATCGAGCTGTCGCGGCAGAAGTTGCCCGGGCCCACGTGGGAGTACATCAGCACCGGCTCGGAAGACCAGGTCACCCTGGCCGAAAACACCAATGCGTTCCGCCGCATCGGGGTACTGCCCCCGGTCCTTCACGGTGTCGGCCAGGCCGACCTCTCGACCACCGTACTCGGCCAGAAGATCGATCTGCCGGTGATGCTGGCGCCGGTCGCAGGCCTGAAGATGTTCCACCCCGACGGAGCCCAGGCATCCGCCCGGGCCGCCGGGGCCGCCGGTACGATCTGTGCCGTCAGCAGCAGCTGTTTCAGCAGTGTCGAGGAGGTCGCCGCTGCCAGCGATGGGCCCAAGTGGTTCCAGATCTACATGCCCAGGGACAAGGGGGTTGCCAGGTCACTGGTGAAGCGGGTCGAGGCTGCCGGATTCGGAGCCATCGTCGTCACCGTTGACCTGGGAGAACGCAAGGACGCCGATCGCAGGAACCGCTTCAGTGTCCCCCACGAGATGCTGCTGAAGCACCTTCGCGACATCGGGCACACGCTGCCCGATTCGATCAGTGCCAAGAAACTCGATGCGTTCAATCTCGCGGCGTGGCAACTTTCGATGTCGTGGGACATCTTCGACTGGCTCCGTGGCCTCACCCGTCTGCCGCTGATCGTCAAAGGGGTGCTGACCGAAAACGATGCCCGCCGGGCGGTCAGGGAGAACGTCGACGGCATCGTCGTCAGCAATCACGGCGGTCGACGGCTTGACGGCATGCCCGCATCGATCGACCGCCTGCAACGGGTCGCCGAAACCGTCGACGGCAAGGCCGAACTGTTTCTCGACAGCGGGATCCGTCGCGGAACCGACGTCCTCAAGGCACTGGCCCTGGGAGCCCGGGCCGTGCTGGTCGGACGACCGCAGGCCTGGAGCCTGGCGGCCGGAGGCCAGCAGGGCGTCAGCCAGATGCTCGGGTTCTTCCGGGAAGAGCTCGAGAACGCCATGATCTCGTGCGGTTGCCGCAACCTCGGCGAGATCACCACTGACCTGCTCCTGAATATTCCGCCGATGGATTGAACCGATGATCGACCTCACTCCACGTTGCCGGTTCCTCTCGATGGGAACCCTGGGCGTGTGAAGAACTCCGACACGATGCCGTACCACACCCGGATCTCGCTGCTGCTGGCTGCCGCCGGCCTGTTGGTCGGGTCGGATATCCGGGCCCAGGAGTGGACCCGCTTCCGCGGCCCCAACGGGTCCGGCATCAGCACGGCCCGTGGAATCCCCTCAACGTGGACAACCGGCTCCTACGCCTTCCAGGCCAAGCTCCCCGGCAGCGGACTTTCCTCGCCGGTCGCCTGGGGAAACCGCGTCTTCGTCACCTCCGCCGACACCGAGTCCGGACGCCGACACCTGGTCTGCCTTTCACTGGCCGACGGCAAGGAACTCTGGAAGCGGGCCGAACCGTTCACCAGTTACAAGAAACACCGCCAGAACACGTTCGCGTCGTCGACGCCGGCAGTCGACGCCGAGCGGGTCTACAGCATCTGGCAGTCGAAGACCGATTCGGCACTCCTGGCCTACCGGCACGACGGCAAACCCTCGTGGCGCGTCCCGCTGGGGGCATTCAAAGGCGGCCACGGCCCGGCCGCCTCACCGATCGTCCACAACGGCATCGTCTACCTGTGCAACGATCACGAGGGACCCAGTTTCCTGCTGGCCGTTGATGCTGTCAGCGGCCAGGTGAAGTGGAAGGTCCCCCGCAGCGGCAAACGCGCCTGCTACTCGACCCCCTGTGTGTTCAACCGACCCGGTCACGGCACCGAGATCATCTTCGTCCATTCCTACCAGGGCATCTGGGGCGTGGCGGCCGACTCGGGGAACAAGAACTGGCAGATCGACGTCTTCGGAACCTTCAAGCAGCGGGCCATCGCATCGCCTGTCATCGCCGGTGACCTGGTGATCGGATCCAGCGGTTTCACCACTGCCAAGAAGAACATCGTCGCGGTCCGGCCGGGCAAGAAGGTCGACGAGGTGGCCGAAGCATTCCGTGTCTCTCAATCGGTTCCTCACATCCCCACGCCGCTGGTCTACCAGGCCCACATGTACCTCTGGGCCGACATCGGGGTCGTGTCGTGCATATCGATGAAGACCGGCAAGTCGGTGTGGCAGAAGCGGGTCGGCGGCAGATTTTTCGGCTCGCCGATCTGCATCGACGGGCGTCTGTTCGCCATCGACGCCAGGGGCACCGTCGTCGTCCTGGCGGCCAGTCCCGAGTACAAGCTGCTGGGGAAGAACCCGCTGGGAGAGCGTTCACAGGCCACCCCGGCGGTCTCGGGCGGAAAATTGCTGCTGCGAACCAACTCTCAGCTGATCGCAATCGGCAGCGAGTAGCCACTTCAGCGCAACGGCTGCGGCTCACCCTCCTCCACCTGTGGGCCGATCGTCCTGGTGAATTTCACCCCCGTCACCCGGTCGACATTGTCGGCCCGACGGCGACGGCCGGCCGGAAAGTCACCCGTCCGCTGCCGCCAGGTCGCCAGCGCCTGTTCCAACCGCTTGCGAGTGCTGCTCAACCCCGGCTGATCCGCCAGGTTGCGAAACTCGCCGGGATCCTTGCCCGAGTCATAGAGCTCCACGGACGGCCGCGGCACCCGGAAGATCTGCATCTGATCCCCGGTGAGCCGGCCCCCGGTCCTGCCAGTCACCAGGTCCTTCCACGACGGGCTGCGGCTGCAGTCGGCCGGGTGTCCGAAGGGCCTGTCGAGGTACGCGTTGGTGATCAGCTTGTGGGTTCGCGTCCGAACGCAACGGATGTGTTCGTCGGCGTTGTGCCAGTTCCTCTCGGCGAAAATGAACTCGCGACCAGGTCGCGAGGGGTCGGCAAGTACCGGCACCAGGCTGCGGCCGACCATCGTCGACGGCTTCTCGATTCCCGCCACCTCGGCAAACGTCGGAGCCAGGTCGATGACGCTGGTCAGCCCCTCGTGTACGCCGCCACCCTTGATCCCCCCGGGCCAACACATCACCAACGGTGTGCCGATCCCCGAGTCGTAGACGGTGCCCTTGGCCCGCGGAAACGGCTCGCCGTTGTCTCCCAGGAAGACCACCAGCGTGTTCCTGAAACGGCCCCGCTTCTTCAACTCGTCCACCATCCGGCCGATGTTGCGGTCCATCCGACCGATCTCGTCGTAGTACAGCGCCAGGTCGCGCCGGGTCGAGAGCGTGTCGACCAGGAACGGCGGCACGACCACCCGGGCAGGATCATGTGGCGGCTTCAGAGCTCCGGCCCTGTAGGGACGATGGGCGTCACGGAATCCGACCCACATGAAGAACGGTTTCTCCGGCGCCTTGTCGAGGAACTTCGCGAACTCCCCGACCGCCTTGCCGTACCAGTCGAACTGCTTCACGCCGTTGGGACCGTAGTGGGTCTTGAGCATGTGGCCGGTGAAGTACCCGGCCTTCCGCAGGGGTGTCGAGATGAACAGGCCGTCGGCCGGCAACCGCATGTGCAGATCTTCGGCTCCGGTCTGGTGAGGGTACCGTCCACTGAGAATGCTGATCCTCGAGGGACTGCAGGACGACGTGGTCAGAAACGCGTTGGTGAACTTCAGGCCGGCGGCCGCCAGGGCATCGATGTTCGGAGTGCGAATCGACGGGTGGCCGTAACACCCGTAGTCCTTCCAGCCGATGTCGTCACCGATGACGACCAGGATGTTCGGACGATCAGCAACCGCGGGTGCACCGACCAGTGTCAGTACGAGAGCCGCGGCAAGCAGGGGACGAAGGTTGCACATGGAGTGACCGGTGGATCGGGAACGAGGTTGTCGACAAATTCGTCGGTGGCCGCACCCCATCGTAACCACCCGGCCACGCGGCGGCCCAGCGAGAGTGTCGGGGAACAGTTCAAGGCAATTGACCGACCTCCCACAACGGGGCTATTCTGGAGAACCCGGCCGAGCCATCGGAGCCCTCTCGATGCAGAATCCCGCCCGTCTCACGGTTCTCCTGGCCGTGATATGTTTCGGCTGGCAGTTACCGGCCGGGTCCATGGAGGCGAAGGAGAGAGACCGCTACACGGTCGAAGTTTCTCGAGACAAGCCGGTCGCCTGGTGGCGGTTCAACACCACCAGCTCACCGTTTGTCAGTCGCGGCTCGGCGCAGTTGCCGGCCCGAGCCACGAAGTCGGTCGAGGCGGGCATCCCCGGACCCCGACCACGGTTCTATCCGCTCTTCGATTCGGCCAACCTCTCGGTGGGTCTCTCGGGCAGCGATCACCTGGTGATCTCCGACCCGGGTGAGAACAGCCCGTTGGATTTCACCAACGGCGACGCGATCACGTTGGAGGCCTGGGTGCAGCTGAAACAAATCAGCGCTGACCAGAACATCTACGTCGTCGGCAAGGGCCGTACCAACAACCCGGGCCAGAAATCCGAAAACCAGAACTGGGCCCTGCGACTGACCGGTCGCCAGGGCACGGCCCGGGTCAGCTTCCTGTTCCGCAATGCCGACAACCGGCAGGGGGTCCGCAACGACTTCCACCGCTGGATTGCCGACGTCGGCTTCTCATCCGGCGACGCCTGGCACCACGTCGCGGTGACCTACGTCTTCGGCAAACCGGACAGCCTGCGAGGCTACCTGGATGGCGAACCGATCGCCGGAACCTGGGACCTGGGCGGCAAGACGACCAAGCCACCGGTGGTGGACAACGACGAGGTCTGGATCGGCAGCACGCTGGGGGGCAACCCCGGGACAACGCTGTCCGGGCGGATCGACGAGGTGGCCATCTACCGGGCGGCCCTGGCCCCCGGGCGGCTTGCCACTCACTTCAAGTCAACTCGTCCCGACCCGCGATTGGCCCGGATCCCCGACGCAGAGGTGCCCGGGAACGCGATGCTGGTCGAGGTGCTCGAGGGGGTGCCGGCCAAGACGTCGTGGAACTTCCCCCGCTCACGTCCCGTGGAACGATGGCAACAACCAGCCGCTGCCTGGGTCGGGTTGCCACGCAAGTACTCGTCCGAAGGCCTGATCATCGATCGGTCGTCGCCGTTTCTGCTGCGAGTCCGAAGCCATCTGAAATTGCCTGCAGGCAAGTACCAGTTCGTCCTGCGAGCCCGCAACGCCGCACGGCTCTCGATCGACGGCCGGCTGGTCGCCTCAACCGGATTCCTCAGTCGCAACGCCAGTGGCCACGAACAGGTTCCCGCGCAGGTCGTCAGCGGCCGGGACGACCTCGTCGATCTCTCGCCCGGGCACCAGCAGGCGCTGGTCGACGTGACACTTGAACCGACCATCGGCGACGACCACCTGCTGCTGCTCGAGGCGTTTGTCGGAGGTGCCGGCGTGCGGACCGAGCTGGGTGAACTGCTGGTTGGCGTTTCCCCCGAGGGCAAACCTTTCCGGCTGTTGACCGCGGGTGGCGCCGACCCGGTCGGCCTCTCGGAAGTCGAATGGGACCGCTACGTCGTGACCTTCGGCAAGCAACTGGTTGCCTGGAACGACCAGAGACGGCGGACCAGCGACCCGCTCGAACGAGAATACTGGAAGCGTCGGCACCGGATTGCCCGTCAGGCGGTCCCGGCCCTGCCACTTCCGGGAACCGACACCTCGCTGGGAGCGGTTGATCGCTGGTTGAAGGCGGCCGCTGCCCCGGGACCCACCGAATCGGTTGTCGGCGACCACACGTTTCTCCGCCGACTGGTGCTCGATACGACCGGCGTCATTCCGACCCTCTCGGAGATCAACTGGTTCCTGTCCCGCCCGGTGACCACGCGCCGCGGCGACGCCGTCACCCGTTTCCTGGCCGATCCGCGGTGGGCCGACCACTGGGTGGGTTACTGGCAGGACGTACTGGCCGAGAACCCGGGCATCCTGAAGCCCAAGTTGAACAACACCGGCCCGTTCCGGTTCTGGATACACGAGTCGTTTCGCGACAACAAGCCGATCGACCGTTTCGTGACCGAGCTGGTGCTGATGAAGGGCAGTCGCTACGGCGGCGGCCCGGCCGGCTTCGCGATGGCCACCGAGAACGATGCCCCGATGGCCGCCAAGGCACACGTACTGGGCACGGCCTTCCTGGGCGTCCAGTTGAAATGCGCCCGCTGCCACGACGCGCCCTACCACCCGTTCCGGCAGGAGCAACTGTTCAACCTGGCGGCGATGCTCAACCAGCGCCCACTGAAACTGCCCAAGACCAGCACGATTCCCGGTGGACCGCCCCCCGGCGATTCACCGGTCAAGGTCACGCTGAAACCGGGCACCTCGATCGACCCCATCTGGCCGTTCGCCGAGCTGGCCAGCGGTGACCTGCCGCGGGGCGTCCTGCGAGATCGAGGCAATGCCCGGGAACGCCTCTCTGCGCTGGTCACGTCGCCGGCCAACCACCGTTTCCCCCAGGTGATGGTCAATCGGCTCTGGAAGCGCTGCCTGGGCTGGGGATTTGTCGATACGGTCGATGACTGGAACGAAGCGAAGCCCGCCTACCCGAAATTACTGGACTACCTGGGACGAGAACTGGTCCGCAGCGGCTATGACCTGAAGCACGTCGCCCGGTTGATCTTCGAATCCCGCGCCTACCAGCGACCGGTCCGGCCCGCCGAGACTCTCACCAGGGACACGCCACCGGCAGCTGCTCCGATCCGACGCCGACTGGTAGCCGAACAAATCGTCGACTCGCTGTTCGTCGTCAGCGGAAAAGCGATGCGAACCGAGTACCTGACGCTCGACCCGGAGGGCCGACGAGGATCCAACACGTTCCTGAACCTGGGCGTGCCCCGTAGATCCTGGGAATTTGCGGCATTGTCCAATGAACGGGATCGCCCGGCGCTGGCATTGCCGGCGGCCCAGAGTGTCGTCGACGTGCTGCTGGCGTTCGGATGGCGCGAGAGTCGACCTCACCCGACCACGCTCCGCGACGGCACGACGACCGTGCTGCAGCCTCTGGCCCTGGCCAACAGTTCGGCCTCGCACCGCACCGTGGTGCTTTCCGACGACCACACCCTGACCGACCTGTTGATCAGCGACCTCTCGCTGCCCGACATGGTCGATCGGCTGTATCTCCAGGTCCTCTCGCGACCGGCAGCGCCCGCGGAGCAAGCCGAGATCATCGAGTTGCTGTCACCCGGATTCTCGAAGCGGCAAGTGCCCGGTGCCAAGTCCAATCCGCCGCCGAGCCGGCGGCTGACCCGGGTCTCGTGGTCCAATCACCTTCATCCCGAGGCCACGCGGATCAAGCTCGAACTCGAACGACTGATCCGCGCCGGCGATCCCCCCACCAGGCGGCTGACCTCCGATTGGCGTGAGCGGGCCGAGGACGTGATCTGGGCCCTGGTGAATTCTCCGGAGTTCGTGTTTGCCCCATGACCTGTTTCCCTGCCACATCCGCCACATCGCGCCGCCGGTTTCTGCAGCTGGCCGGAACCGCGACCGCGCTGGCCCCGGTAATTTCTCGCGGCTCCGAGCCAAAGGCGGAGCAGAAACCGTCGAGGGGCCCGGTCGGCCGGGCCGACAACTGCATCCTGCTGTGGCTGGGGGGTGGAGCCTGCCACGTCGACACCTGGGATCCCAAGCGAAAGGGTGACGGCAAGAAGATCGCCGGTTCGTTCTATGACCCGGTTCCCACGGCCATTCCCGGGGTGCAGGTCTGCGAACACCTGAAGCGATCGGCCCGGTTGCTGGACCGCTGCGTGTTGCTGCGAAGCGTGCACCACGAGGTGATCGACGAGCACGCGGCGGCCACCAACCGGATGCACACCGGTCGACCACCATCCGGCACGACGATCTACCCATCGATCGGCTCGGTGATGGCCCACGAGCGTGGTGCCGCTGCTGAAGGTGTGCCGCCCTACGTGGTGATGGGATACCCCAGTGCCAGCCGTGGTCCGGGCTTCCTGGGTGCCGGGGCCGGTTACCTCTATCTCACCGACACCAAGGCCGGTCCCGCGGGACTCCAGCGACCCGATGCTGTCGACCTGCGTCGCCAGGCCCGCCGTGAAAAGCTGCTCGGGCGGATCCGCCGCCGGTTCCTCGGCAAGAACCCCGACGACGGACGCATCCGCGACTACTCGGACACCGCCGTCCAGGGCCTGAAACTGGCCGGGCCGAAGTTCATGAACGTCTTTGACTTGGAATCCGAGAACGATGCACTGCGGCAGGCGTACGGGTTGGAATTCGGCCAACGCTGCCTGCTGGCCAGGCGGCTGGTCGAGTCGGGCGTACGTTTTGTCGAGGTCTCATTCAACCTGAACTTCATCAACGGCACCGGTTGGGACACTCACAACGAGGGCCAACAGCAACAGCACAGGCTGATCGACCAACTCGACCAGGCGTTCGCCACGTTGATCTCCGATCTCGAGAAACGGAAGCGGCTGGATCGCACGCTGATCGTGATCGCAACCGAGTTCGGCCGCCCGCCGGAGTTCGATCAGGGGGGCGGCCGGGGCCACTACAGCAAGGCCTTCAGCGTGACACTGGCGGGGGGCGGCCTGAAGACCGGCCAGGCAATCGGCACAACCGACGAATTGGGCAAGACGATCGTCGACCAACCGATCTCGATCCCCGACCTGCACGCAACGATCTACCAGGCCATGCAGATCAACCCCGCCAAGGAACTCTACGACGGAACCCGTCCGGTGCCCATCACCGACAACGGCCGTGCCATCGCCGGGGCATTTGCGTAGGTCACGCTGATTGACCATCTCGACCCGTCGACTTTACCCTAGGGTTTCGACACACCCCTGAATTCACCGCTGGAGTCGTCATGCGCCGCCATCGCACCATTCTCACCAGCTGCCTGCTCGCCGCCGCCGCCGCCGTGCCTGGAACTGCCAGTGCGGCCGATGACGCCACGCCGCTGGCGTCCTGGAACTTCAAGCAGGGCACCTCCGGCTGGACGGCGGTCAAGGACTGCAAGTTGTCGGTTGCCGACGGCGTCCTGAAGATCCAGTGCACCGGCAACGACCCGCACCTGGTCGCTCCGGTGACGGTCACCGGCGGCTGGCACCGATTGACCCTGAAGGCCCGTTTTCGTGGCCGCATGAACGGGCAGATCTTCTGGAGCACCGGGTCCGAAAAGGGCTTCACCGAGGCACGGTCCGAGAATTTCCAGTTCCGCTCGAACGGCGAGAACTGGGCTGACTTCCACGTCTTCTTTCATTCCGACAGTGACCTGGTGCAACTGAGACTGGATCCGGGGAACCGGAAGGGGCGGGTCGAGCTGGCGGCGATCTTGCTGGAGCGGAAACAACCGCCCGCCCCGATGGCAACCCCGGTCCAACGGATCAAGCTGGCCCCCGGATTCGAGGTCGAATTGCTCTACTCGGTCCCGATCAAGCAACAGGGTTCGTGGGTCACCCTGGCCACCGATCCCAAGGGTCGGCTGATCACCTCCGACCAGTACGGCAAGCTGTACCGCATCACGCCCCCGCCGATCGGCCAGTCGGAGAAGGGGATCAAGCTCGAGACAATCGCCGCCGACATCGGGATGGCTCACGGCATTGTCTACGCCTTCGACAGTCTCTACGTGATGACCAACGGTGCCGGCGGCGGCCTGTACCGGGTCACCGACAGCAACGGGGACGACCAGTTCGACACGGTCAAGAAACTGCGGGCTGTCCCCGGCGGTGGCGAGCACGGTCCTCACGCGGTGATCCTCGCACCCGACGGCAAGTCGCTTTACGTCTGTGCCGGCAACCACACCAACCTGCCGAAGATGGAGAAGTCGGTGGTGCCCCGGAACTGGAAGGAGGACATCCTGCACGAGCGAATGTGGGACGCCGGCGGCCACGCCGTGGGCAAGATGGCCCCGGGCGGCTGGATCGCCCGGATCAACCCCGAGGGAACCGTGTGGGAGCTGATCAGTGTCGGGTACCGCAACGAGTTCGACATCGCCTTCAACGCGGACGGCGAATTGTTCACCTTCGACGCCGACATGGAGTGGGACATCGGGTCGCCGTGGTACCGCCCGACCCGCGTCTGCCACGTGACCGGCGGCAGCGAGTTCGGCTGGCGCAGCGGCACGGGCAAGTGGCCCACCTGGTACCCCGACAGCCTGCCGCCGGTGGTCGACATCGGCCCGGGCTGCCCAACCGGCATCACCTTCGGCACCGGGGCCAGGTTCCCCGGCAAGTACCAGAAGGCCCTGTTCATTTCGGACTGGAGCTACGGCATCCTGTACGCCGTCCACATGCAACCCAGCGGCTCAACCTACACCGGCACCGTCGAACGGTTCGTCTCGGCCGCCCCGCTTCCGTTGACCGATGTGCTGATCAACCCCGCCGACGGGGCGATGTACTTCACCATCGGGGGACGTCGCACGCAGTCGGGTCTCTACCGTGTGACCTACAACGGAAAGGAACCGACCAAGGCGGTCGACGGCAGGAACAAGGCCGGGACCGGGGAGCGATCCCTGCGGCGGCAACTCGAGGCCATGCAGCGGCCCGGCCCCGTCGGTGTCACCGAATCGCTGTGGCCACACCTTTCGAGTCCTGACCGCCACATCCGCTTCGCCGCCCGCGTGGCAATCGAACACCAGCCGGTCGACCGGTGGGCGAAGCGGGCCCTGGCCGAAACCAGCCCCCGGGCCCGGATCGAAGCCGCCGTCGCCCTGGCCCGCCACGGTGACAAGACCCTGCAGGCCGACCTCGTCAACTCGCTGTCCCGCATCAGGATCTCGTTGCTCAAGGAGCCCGATCAACTCGGGCTGTTGCGAGCCTACGGACTGGTGGGACTCAGGATGGGACGGCCGACCGGAAAGGTCCGACAGAAGATCCTCTCGCACGTCGACGGGCTCTTCCCGGCAAACTCGGCCCCGCTGAACCGCGAACTGGCGCAATTGCTGATCTTTCTCGATGCACCCCGCGTCGTTCCCCGGACCCTCGCACTGCTCACCGCAGCTCGCACTCAACAGGACCGGTTGCAGTACGCGTTGTTGCTGCGAAAGCAGACCAGCGGCTGGACCCGGGACGGGCGAAGGGCCTACTTCGAGTCGTTCAATGCCGCAGCGGCGGCGCGTGGAGGCCATTCGTTCGCCGGGTTCCTGAAGAACATCCGCAACGAGGCAATCGCCACCCTGCCGCCGGCCGAAAAGCAGGCCCTGGCCAAGACACTCGAAGCCGTCGCGCAACCCAATTCGGTGGCCCCCGACGCCACTCCACGAAAATTCGTCCGCAAGTGGACCACCGAAGCCCTGCTGCCGACCCTGGCCCAGCGGCTCTCGGGACGGAACTTCCGGAAAGGCCGGGAACTGTTCGCCGCGGCCAGTTGTTTCAAGTGCCACCGGTTCCGAGGCCAGGGTGGCATCGTCGGTCCCGATCTGACCACCGCGGCCCGCCGCTTCAACAACAAGGACCTGCTCGACTCCATGACCGTTCCCTCGAGAACCGTCTCGGACCAGTACCAGGCCTCGATGTTCGTTCTCGACAACGGCAAGACGGTCATCGGCCGTGTCGCCAACCTCAGCGGACAGAACATCATGGTGATGACCAACATGCTCGAACCCGGCAAGTTCACCGCCGTGCGACGGGACACGATCGAGGAGGTCATTCCGTCGAAAACGTCGCTGATGCCCGAGGGCCTGTTGAACACGCTGACCCGCAGCGAGATCCTCGACCTGGTGGCCTACATTCGCTCGGGCGGCGACCCCAAGCATGCAGCGTTCGGCAGGAAGTGACGTGATCGACGGGGGTCACTTGGCCAGGCGGATCGTGACACCCGCAACCTGGCCGCTGAAGCGGTTGGGGGCTTTGTAACCGCCCACGGCTCCGTTGATGTCCCGGCCCACCTCGAGGCCATCCTGTGGAACCTGTGCCAGGGTGCCGGCGGCCTTGGCCCGAGCGACCTCGCGCTCGCCGACCAGCAGAACCAGGCCGCCATCGTCACCGACTCGCGCCGAGACAATCCGGGCCTTGCCCAGCGGATCGGGTCCGGTCAACTCGGTCAACCTGCCGTTGCGGCGGAACGAGAAGACCGGCTTGCCGTCCTTGACCCACAGGGCCCAGCCGTGGGCGGTGCCCCCGTGTCCGACCAGCACGCCCTGGCCGGGCTGTCCGATCGTGGCGGTGACGGTGAAGCCCCGGCCCTTCACGTTCGGCACGCCCCCGTCCCGGGGCAGCCTCGCATTGGCTTTCAACTGGAGCACTTTCTTGCGGCTGACCTTCCTGGCCTGGCCCGAGTTCGGCCAGGGCAGCACGTTGGCGCGGACCGCCCACGTGTTCCAGAGCGATTCGAGTTTCTCGGCCCGCTCGGCCTCGACCTTGGCCAGGTTCTTCAACTCGCTGCGGTCGGATTTCAGGTTGTACAGTTCCCACGGCCCGTTACGGCCCCTGGCAACCAGTTTCCAGTCGCCGACCCGAACGGCCCGGTTCCCCTCGTGTTCCCAGTACAACGGCCGATCCGGCAGGTTCTTGCCGCCGAAGACCGGCACCAGGCTCTTGCCTTCCATCAAATGCACCGGGCTCTTGTTCCACTGCTCGGGGTACTTCGCTTCTGCCAGGTCGACACAGGTGGCCATGATGTCGACCAGGTGCCCCGGCTCGTGCCGGAAGGCTCCATGGTCCTTGATCCCCTTGGGCCAGTGAGCGATCAGCGGAGTCGAGATGCCGCCCTCGTGGACAAAGTGCTTGTACTCGCGAAATGGCGTGTTCGACGCGTTGGCCCACTGGATGCCGTAGGCGACATAGGTGTCGGATGGACCGGGCATGACACCGAATCCCTGTCGCACGGGGCGGCCGTCACGGGTGATCCGGGGAACCATCGAATACTGCAGTTCGCCCGGCTTCATTGCCGGTTGCCGCTCCAGGTTCTTGGGCCGCACCGCACCGTTGCTGCCGAATTCCTCCTGGCAACCGCCGTTGTCCTGCAGGAACAGGACCAGCGTGTTGTCCAGCTGGTTCGTCTTTTTCAGAGCGGCGACGATCCGCGCGATGCCCTGGTCCATCGAATCGATCATGGCGGCATAGACTTCCATGCGGACTCGTTGCCAGGGCTTGTTCTTGGCCTGGCTCCAGTCCTGGACGTTGGGCGAGAGCTGCCAGGCCCGGTCCAGCAGACCCATTTTTCTCATCCGCGCAAACCGCTCGTCCCGCAACACATCCCAGCCCTCGTCGTAGCGGCCCTTGTACTTGGCAATGTCGGATGGCTTGGCATGCATCGGCCAGTGAGCTGCGGTGTAGGCGACGTACATGAAGAACGGCTTGTCGCTGTCGTGATCGGTGATGAATTTCGCCGCGTTGTCACTGATCGCGTCGGTGTAGTAGTAGCTGTCGGGGTCTTCGGGAGCGATCAGCGTGTTGTCGCGGGTCAGAGAATTGGGATCGAAGAAGCTGCCTGCTCCATGAATGGTCCCGTAGAACCGGTCGAAACCCCGCTGCCGCGGCCAGTTGTGCTTTCCGTCCTCGTTGTTCGGCCGCACCGTCTTGGTGACATGCCACTTGCCTGACATGTAGCAGCGGTATCCGGCAGTACCCAACACCTGGGCAATGGTCACACACCGGTTGTTCAGATCACCGCGGTAACCGGGGTGGCCTCGATCGTTCATCATGTGGCCGACCCCGGCCTGGTGAGGATAGAGCCCGGTCATCAGGCTGGCCCGGGTCGGGCAGCAGCGTCCGGTATTGTAGAACTGGGTGAACCTCAGGCCCCCGGCTGCGAGCCGGTCGAGCGTCGGCGTGGCAACCTCGCTGCCGTAGCAGCCGATATCCGAATACCCCATGTCGTCGGACATGATCAGGACGATATTGGGCCGCGGGGCGGCTTCGAGGGACACGGCCAGGAGCAGGAACAGGCAGAGGGTTCGCAGGAGCAACATGTGAGAATCCTCGGGGAATCGGTTCCGCCCACGGCCCGCGTGAGAAGAGACTGCTGATTCCGAAAAGGGGAACGGCATCCGCCCGGTGGCACGAGCCAGCCCCGACAGCTACGCCATGATCTGGCGGATCGGATCGGCGCCTTCGACACCGACCAGCTTCTGGTCGAGGCCATTGAAGAAATAACTCAGGCGGTTGGGATCGAGTCCCATCTGCTGGAGCACGGTGGCGTGGAGATTGCGGACGTGGAAGCGATCCTCGACCGCCGCGCTGCCCAGGTCGTCGGTCTTGCCCACGTTGGCACCACCCTTGATGCCCCCGCCGGCCATCCACATGGTGAACCCGTACGAGTTGTGGTCCCGGCCGGTGCCCTTGGCGTACTCGGCCGTCGGCTGCCGCCCGAACTCACCACCCCACACGATCAACGTCTTCTCGAACAACCCGCGCTGTTTCAGGTCGTTGATCAGTCCGGCGATCGGCTTGTCGGTCTCCAGGGCGTGCATGTCGTGGTTCCGCTTCAGGTCGCCGTGGGCATCCCAGTTGGCATCGTTGTGGTTGCCGCCCGAGTAGACCTGGATGAAGCGGACTCCCCGTTCGACCAGCCGCCGAGCCAGCAGGCACTGCCGACCAAAGTACGAGCTCTCCTTGCGGTCGAGTCCGTAGGCCTGCTGTGTCTCCCTAGTCTCCTTGGAGAGATCGGTTGCTTCGGGCGCCGACGACTGCATCCTGTAGGCCAGTTCGTAGCTGGCGATGCGGGCGGCCAGGTCGCTGTTGTCGATCCGCCGCAGCTGGTGCTCGTTGTTGTACGCCCTCAACGTGTCCAGCAACCGTCGCTGCATCGAGTCGCTGAAGTCGCTGGGTCGCTTGAGGTTCAGGATCGCCGTCCCCTGGGATCTCATGATCGTCGCCTGGAAACTGGCGGGCATGTAGCCGGCCGACCAGTTCTTCGCCCCGCTGATCGGTCCGCCTCGCGGGTCGAGCATCACGACGAAGCCGGGCAGGTTCTCGTTCTGCGTTCCCAGGCCATAGTTGGCCCACGACCCCAGGCAGGGGCTGCCAGACACGATCTTGCCCGAATTCATCATCAGCATCGCCGAACCGTGGATCGGGCTGTCGGCGGTCATCGAATGGATAAAGGCCACGTCATCGACACAGGTCGAAAAATGAGGGAACAGGTCGCTGACCCACTGGCCACATTGTCCGTGCTGCTTGAAGTTCCACCGGGTCTCGACGATCCGCCCGCGGCTCTTCCGACCACCCCGCCCGAAGGTCTTCACGTCGACTGTCTTGCCGTCCATGCCCTTCATCTTCGGCTTGTACTCGAAGGTGTCGATGTGACTGGGGCCGCCGTACATGTACAGGAAGATCACGCTGGTGGCCTTCGGATCGAAGTGCGGATCCTTGGGCGCCAGCGGGTTGACGAATTTTCTCTGCCCGTCGGCGGCAACGGCCTGGCCGGACAGGAAGTCCGCATCGAGCAGACCCGAAAGTGCCAGGCCGGTGAAACCGGCTCCGGTCTCCCAGAGAAACTCGCGTCGGGTGCGTCCACAGAAGTTCGTGTTTGATTGTGTCATGGCGTCGAATGCTGTGATGAGGGAACGAAAGAAAATGTCCCGGGTCGGCCGATCGTGTCGGGCCCGAATTCAATCCAGGTAGAGGAACTCGTTGAGGTTCAGGGCCAGCAGACAGAAGGACTTCAGGGCCAGCTCCGGGCTCGCCTTGTCCTGTTTCCGCAACACCTCGATCAGCGAAACTCCCCGCCGGACCTCGGCGTCGGTGGGCGGCCGCTGCAGGGACCGCTTCAGGGCCAGCGTGACCTGGGCAACCGGATCGTTTCCGGCCCGTTTCCTGAGGAACTCGGCGAACACGTTCGCCTCGCGCTGGCTGAACTGGCTGTTGAGCAGCGCCAGCGACTGCGTGGGCTGGGTGGTGGTGAATCGCACCGGGCAGCTGTTGTCGAGATCCGGCGAGTCGAAACTCTCGAACATCGGCACCACCAGCGATCGCTTCACGTGCACGTAGATACTGCGGCGGTTGCGATCCTGCGGTGACGACTTGCCCCAATCGGCCCCCGGCCGAGACTGCCCCTGCAGGATCTCGCGGGGGATGATCGTGTAGATGCTCGGTCCGAACATCTTCTTCCGGTTCAAGGCGCCGTTGACGGCGAGCACCGAGTCCCGGATTTCCTCGGCCGACAGCCGCCGCATGTTGAACCGCCAGAACAACTGGTTGGTGGGATCGGCAGCCATCGCTTTCGCGTTGCTGCGGGACGACATCCGGTAGGTGGCCGAGAGCATGATCCGGCGGTGCATCCGCTTCAACGTCCACCCTCCGTCGACCAAGTCGGCGGCCAGCCAGTCGAGCAGTTGCGGATGCGTCGGTCTCCGACCGGCAAACCCGAAGTTGTTCGAGGACACGACGATGCCACGACCGAAGTGGTACTGCCAGAGCCGGTTGGCCATCACGCGGGCCGTCAGCGGGTTCTCCCGACTGGTGATCCACTCGGCCAGAGCCCGACGCCGGTTCGCCGAGCGAGCGCCCTTGGCCGGGGGCTGGATCTTCGGTTCAGGCGGCGAGAGCACCAGCGGGAAGCCGGGCTCGACCTTGTCTCCACGAGCGTGCGCGTTGCCGCGAATCTGCACGAAGGTCTGCGGGGGATTCGGTCCGAGTTCCTTGACGACCAGGGCCTGGGAAAACCCGGGGGGACGGAACTTGCGGAGCTGGTCCCGACGAGCGGTCAGCTTCTGGTACGCCTCGAACTTCTCCTTGGTCAACTTCCCCGGCACCTTCTTCTTGAGAATGGGCACGCGGTTCTGTTCTCGCTTGAAGTCGTCGACTTCGCCCCCCTCGAGCAGGTCCTTGTATCCGGTGTCGAGCACCTTCAGCTGCTTCTCGACATCGGCCAGGTCGGCCTTGTGACGGGCCACCAGGCCCCTGTTCCGCTTCAGCTCCGCCGCGGTCGCCACCGAGGTGACACTGGCGTCGGTAATCGAACGGCCGCCACGAACTCCGTAACGACGGATGTTCCGGAAGAAGGCGAGCAGCCGGTAGTAATCCTTCTGGCGAATCGGATCGAGCTTGTGGTCGTGGCAACGAGCACAGCCGACCGTGAGTCCCAGGAAGACCTCGGTGGTTGTCCGCAGGATGTCGTCGAGGTCCTCGAACCGCGACTGCTCCCTGTCAACCGGCTCGTCCTGCCAGATTCCCAGGCGATAATAGCCGGTTGCCACCATTCCATCGGCGGTCACCTCTTCGAGTTCATCACCGGCAAGTTGTTCGCGGGCGAACTGATCGAACGGCTTGTCGCTGTTGAACGACCGGATCACGTAGTCCCGGAATCGCCAGACGTGAGGCTTGGTGCCGTCGCGTTCGTAGCTGTTGGATTCGGCGTAGCGGACCAGGTCCAGCCAGTGGCGGGCCCACTTTTCGCCGTAGTGAGGCGACTTCAGCAGGCGGTCGACAACCTTGTCGAATGCTCGCGGCGAATCATCGACCAGGAACGCATCGATTTCCTTCGGCGTCGGCGGCAATCCGGTCAGGTCGTAGGTGGCGCGACGCAGCAGCGCCGTCTTGCCGGCCGCAGCAGGAGCAGCCAGTCCGGCCTGTTCCAGCCGAGCCAGGACGAAGCGATCGATCGGGTTCCTGACCCACGCCCGGTCCTTGATCTTCGGCGCCGCTGTCCGCTTCACCTTCTGGAAACTCCAGAACGCCTTTGTCTGAGCGTTGACCTGCGGCGTCTTCTTGTCGGACCGGCCGATCGTCCCGGCAAAGTCGGGTGTGATCGGCAACCCCATGCGGATCCACCGCTTGAGGATCTCGATCTGGTCGGCCGGCAGCTTCCCCTTGGGGGGCATCTCGTAGCCTTCCAGATCGTAGTTGATCGCCTCCAACAACAGGCTCTTTTCGGGCCGTTTCAGGTTGACCGCTCGCCCGCTGTCGCCCCCCTTCATCAACCCGGCACGGTTGTCCAGGTGCAATCCCCCCTTGACCTTGGGACCGGCGTGACACTTGAAGCAGTTCTTCACCAGCAGCGGCCTGACTTTACCGGAGAAGAAATCGACCTGTTCCCGTGCGGAGAGAGCCGGATCAGCCGCCTGGAGGGAGGGCATCAGGCCACAGAGCAGGGCAGCGACAACCGGCAAGAACTTCATGGTACGGATAGACTTTTCGTGAGGGAGTGTGTCTCGAAGAATCGCCCGTTTATCCTAACACGCACTCCGGATCTCGGCAGCCGGACGGCCACAAAAACCGAGGTAACAGCTGACCCCCGAGCAGTCGCTATACTTGAGGTCACCGGGATCCTGATCTGTCGTGCGGCGGGAGAGATGGCGGTGACTGGAACGTCGACTTCACCACACCGAACGACCACGCTGGTCGTGATGGCAATGCTGGCCAGCTGTTTCGCCGGCTCATCCGGCCGGGCTGCTGCCGCAGACGACACCTCCCCCGAAGCCCGCCTGGAACGAGCACACGCCACGTTGAACCGTGACGCCGCGGGCCACGTCGTCGAGGTGCTGTTTCACCACCACACCGAGCTTTCCGACCAGGTTCTCACCAGGCTGGGAGATCTCCAACACCTCCAGCGACTCGGCCTGGGTTCCCCCCGGTTCACCGACCAGCACCTGTCCCACATCGAAGATCTTCGACAGCTGAAGTCCCTCGGACTCACCCAGGCGAAGATCTCCGACGAAGGACTGTCGCGGCTCGCCGGTCTGAAATCTCTGGAAACTCTCCAGCTGGACGGCTGCCGCCAGGTGACCGACAGGGGCCTGGCGCGACTGGCCGGGTTGACATCGCTGGTCGAACTGAACCTCTCCAATACGGGCGTCTCGATCGAGGGCCTGCGACAGTTGGCCGGACGCAACCTCAAGGTGTTGAAGCTCCCTGCCGATGCCTACGTCGACGACGGACTGCTCCCCTACCTCGAGGCAATCGTACCCCAATCCGACCTCGACCTCTCGGAATGGTCACTCACCGACGAGGGCCTGGTGCACCTCGTCAACCAGCAACAACTCGAATCACTCGTGCTGCCCGGAGGATGGCGACGGGAGAAGCTGATCACCGACGCAGGCCTGTCGCACCTGAGTGGCCTGGTCGAGCTCCAGAGCCTGAGCCTGGCCGAGACGAACATCGACGGATCGGGGCTCCGGCACCTGAAGGGACTCTCCAAACTGAAATCGCTGGACCTGGCCGGCACCAAGTTGATCGACAAACACATGGTTCACCTCGAACAACTCGGATCGCTCGAATCTCTTCGGCTTGCCAGCTGCAAACAAATCACCGACCGGGGCCTGGCGTCCCTCGTCCATCTCGGCCGGCTCACGAAGCTCAACCTCGGTGTCTATCCCGGCAACACCAAGATCACCGACACGGGGCTGGTCCACGTTGCGGAATTGACTCAACTGCAGGAACTCCACCTCACCGACATGCCGGTCACCGACACGGGCCTGAAGCAGCTCGAGCGACTCGAGAAACTCGAACTGCTTTGGCTGGACGGCTGCCTGAAGATCTCTGATGTCGGACTCGCATCGGTCGCGACGTTCGAGGAACTCTCGTGGGTCAATCTCAACGACTGTCCGGACATCACCGCAGCCGGCGTGGTGGCGTTGCAGGCATCGCTGCCCGGATGCGTAGTCTCACACGGGACCAGCATCACCTGGATGACGCTCAACGGCTGGTGGTACCAGCCGACGATCATTGGCGTTCCCGCCGGATTGATGCTGTTGCTGTGCGGCGGACTGGTATCCCGACGTCGGTCGCGATCGCAGAGCTCCTCGGCAGAGGCTTCCGGACCCAAGGCGAACGGATGAACCACTTGCCCCGTCCTTGGACCGGTGCTTATCCTGAAAGGATCCCGAGGAGACGGAAGCGGATGATGCGACGTTGCCGACCAACCGCTGCGGTGATCGCGACACTGAGTGTCGCTGCGCTCGTTTCGTTCGGCTGCCAGGAACAGCGCCCACCACGAAAACCATCGGCGGGACCGGTTCCCGAATCGTTGAGTTTTCAGGTGAACTCGATCGACGGGGAACCGGTGAACCTGGCGCGTTACTTCGGCAAGGTCGTGGTGGTGGTCAACATCGCCAGCCGCTGATCATTGACCACCCAATTCCTGCAGTTGCAGGACATGCAGGACAAGTACGGCGAAGAGGACTTTGCGGTACTCGGGTTCCCCTCCGACCAGTTCGGCAGCTTCGCCGCGGGAAGCGACAAGGAGGTGAAGGACTTCTGCCAGACGAAGTACAAGGTGTCGTTCGACCTGTTCTCCAAGATCGAAGTCAACGGCGAACAGGCGACGCCCTTCTACGGGTACCTCACCAGCCAGGACGCCCCGCCGACCGGCAAGGGGGAAGTCGTGTGGAACTTCGAGAAGTTCGTGCTCGACCGAAAGGGCCGCGTGATCGGCCGCTTTCGGTCTCACGTGCAGCCCCGTTCGAAGGAAATGCGGTCGGTGATTGAAAAGGCCCTGGCCAGCTAGGGATCACTTCACCCCGCCGAAGTACTTCCGGATGATCCACTCGGGCTGGTGCCGATCGGGCTTTCGCTTCCGGCCCGTCAGGTCGATCGCCTTCGACTTCGGGTTCTTGGACGTGTGTGGTGTCTTGTCTCCGGTCTGCCGCTGCCACGTCTGGAGCAGCGACATCATCCGCTCGACACGTCCGGCCTGGCCCGGTTCGTCGGCGAGATTCTTCAGTTCATCGGGGTCACTGCGGAGATCGAACAGTTGCGTGTGGTTGATCTGCGGATAGCGAATCAGCTTGAACCGATCATCCCGCACCGCCCGCATCTTGTTCTCGTATGCCGTGAACAGCGTCTTGCGGACAAACGGCCTGTCCCCGCTGATCACCTCCGCCAGGCTGCGGCCCTCGACCTTCTCGGGCACCGCCACGTCGGCCCAGCTGCAGATGGTGGGGAACAGGTCGTACAGGTAGACCAGGGCGTCGCTGGACTTTCCTCGGGGAATTCCCGGGCCGGTGACCACCATCGGCGTACCCATGCTGTGCTCGTAGAGGTTCTGCTTGCCCAGCAGACCGTGGCTGCCGACGGCCAGGCCATGATCAGCGGTGTAGACGACGATCGTATTCTCGGCGTGACCACTGTTGGTCAACGCAGCTAGCACTCGTCCAACCTGTTCATCCAGGTGGCTGATCATCCCGTAGTACTCGCCCAACTGGCTGCGAATCACCTCGGGCGTCCGCGGCCAGGCCGCCAACGACTCATCCCGACCCACCATCCACCCGTTGTGGAAGGGGTGCTGGGGCATGAAGTTCGCCGGCAGCGGCAGCTTGACTCGATCGGCAGCGTACATCTCGGCGTACTTCTTCGGCGGCTGCCTGGGGTCGTGCGGCGAGGTGAAGGCGACGTAGGCGAAGAACGGTTTGTCGGACTTCCCCTTCCTGCCGTCGAGGAAATCGATCACCGCATCGGCGAAGATCTCGCTCGAAAACCGTTCGGCCATCCGTGGCGGGGTCAGTGTTCCGGCAGCGGTCAGGTCCCGTATCGGCACTTTCGTGTGATCGGACATGCCGCCGATGAAGACCGACTTGCCGTGCTGAAACGCCCGGATGAACGACTCGGCCCGGTTGTGCCACTTGCCGGTGCCGAAGGTGACGTATCCACTGCGAGCGAGCACGTCGGGAAGCAGTGGAACACCCTTGAGATTCATCGGCACCCGCCACAGCGTGCGGCCGCTCATCAACATTGCCCGGCTGGGCTGGCAGACCGCCCCGTGGATCGACCCCATGCAATACGCGCGGCGGAAGTTGAATCCGGTACGAACCAGCCGATCGATGTTGGGCGTGCGAATGTGGGGATTGCCGTAGGCCCCGACCGTGTCGGGCCGCTGGTCGTCAGCGAACAGGAACAGGATGTTCGGGCGAGTCGCGGCCGCATCGGACTCCCGGATCACCGGAGACCCAAGGCCGGCCACGAACACGATGACGATCAACAGTGGTCGGCACTTCAGCAGACTGTTCATGTCGAGATGCCTCGAGCAGTGAGAAAGACCGGACCGCCATTGAAGACCGCGAGGCCGGGTATTGCAATCGGCCGACGGTGTGCCACTGGCAAGCCGTGGTGACCCGGCGAATGCTACAATCCGCCGCATGGACCATCGGCCGTTCTGCGCACTGATCTGGCTGCTGTCCGCCCCCCTTGCGGTGGCCGACGACGCGACCCGGGTCGACTTCCAGCGCGACATCCGTCCGATCCTCTCGGAGAACTGCTTCCAGTGTCACGGACCGGACGCGAAGGCGCGGAAGGCCGAATTGCGATTGGACATCGCCGACGAAGCCCTGGCCCACGACCCCCCGGTGCTGGTGGCCGGCCAGCCCGAAAAGAGCCTGCTTTGGCAGAAGGTCTCGAGCAACGATCCGGACGAGCGGATGCCGCCAAGGGAATCGAACCGTCGGCTGACCGATGCCCAGCGACACCTGATCAGACGCTGGATCGCCCAGGGGGCCGAGTTTCGTCGACACTGGTCGCTGGTGCCCCCGGTCCACCGACCGCCGCCGGTCGTCCGGATCGACGGGCCCTCGCCTGCCCGCAACGCCGTCGACGCCTTCATCCTGACCCGACAGCAGGCGAACGGGTTGTCGATGTCCCCGGCGGCCGACCGCCGCACCCTGCTGCGACGCCTGGCCTTCGATCTGCTGGGACTGCCGCCCACCGAAGACGAACTGGCGGTGTTCCTGGCCGACACCCGGCCGGGAGCCTGGAGCCGAGCCGTCGATCGCCTGCTCAACTCACCGCGGTTCGGCGAGCACATGGCATGGAACTGGCTGGTGGCCTCACGCTACGCCGACACCAATGGTTACCAGGGCGACGGCACACGGGTGATGTGGCCCTGGCGCGAGTGGGTGATTGGATCGTTCAACGACAACCTGTCCTTCGACAGGTTCACCGTGGACCAACTGGCCGGGGACCTGGTCCCCTCCGCGACACCCGGACAACTGGTCGCCACCGGGTTCAACCGCAACCATCCGCTCAACGGTGAGGGTGGCCGGATCGCCGAGGAAAACCGCGTCGAGTACGTGCTGGATCGCACCGACACCACCGCCACCGTCTGGATGGCTCTGACACTCGGGTGCGCAAAGTGCCACGACCACAAGTTCGATCCGCTGTCCCAGAAGGAGTACTACCGCTTCTCGGCGTACTTCAACAGCATCGCCGAGTCCGGCCGGGTCGACAAGGGGGGCAACGCCAACCCGGTCGCCCGCGTGACCACCCGGGCCCAGCAAACCGAGCTGCAGCAGGTCGACTTCCTGATCAAGCAGCAGCGACAGATTCTCGACCGGCCGCTCGACGGCCTGGCGAACGAACGGACCCGCTGGATCGCAGGGATCCGCAGGCAACTGGAAACCCGGACACTGGCCGGCTGGCACACCCTGGCCCCCAGGTCGGCGAAGTCCCGCCAGGGAGCCCAGGTCAAGACCCGGCCCGACCACTCGTTGCTGGTCAGCGGCAAGATGTCGGCCACCGACGACTACGAGATCCGGGCCGTGACGGGGCTGAAGCGAATCACCGGCTTCCGGCTCGAGGCCCTGACCGATCCCAGCCTCGGATTCCAGGGGCCGGGCCGGAAAGCGAACTTCGTTCTGACCGAGTTCGCGGTGAACCTCGAGCGTGCCGCTGCCAAGCCCAGACGGCTGGAGTTCGCCAGCGTGGTGGCCGACCACAGCGAAGATTCGTGGAAGGTCGGCGGGGCGATCGATCCGTCCGAGAAGTCCGGGTGGGGTGTCTGGGACGGTGTCCACAACACCGCACAGGATCGCCAGGCGGTGTTCCGGCTGAAGCAGCCGGTCGAGATCGCCGAGGGGTCGATCCTGGTCTTCACGCTCAGGCACCAGTCGCGCTTCAAAGAGCACCTGCTGGGCCGTTTCCGGATCTCGGCCACCGATATCCAGCAGCCCGGTCTCGACACCGCCACGGTGCCCCCCGCCGACGTCCTCGAACTGGTCCGGCAGGAGCCGGCCCTGAACGCCGGCCGGCTGAAGCGGCTGTCCGAGTACCATCGCGGAACCACTGACGCCTCGCGAAGTGCCCGCCGGCTGCACTCGATCAACCGGGCCGCCCGACAGAGACACGAGGGTGGCATGATCGAATCGATGGTGATGCGCGATCGGGGAAAGCCCCGGGACACCTTCCTGCTGAAACTGGCGCGTTACGACCAGCCGGTCACCAACGAGAAGCTCACCCACGGCACCCCCTCGGCGCTGCCGCCTCTGCCGGGGAACGCCTCGCCCAACCGCCTGGCAATGGCCCGCTGGCTGGTCGATCCCGGTCATCCGCTGACGGCCCGCGTGGCGGTCAACCGGCTCTGGCAGACGTTCTTCGGCACCGGGTTGGTCAAGACCAGTGGAGACTTCGGGTCGCAGGGAGAACCGCCCAGCCACCCCGGGTTGCTCGACTGGCTGGCCACCGAGTACCTCCGCACCGGGTGGAACACCAAGGGGATGATCCGACTCCTGGTGACCAGTGCCACGTATCGCCAGTCGTCGGTGGTGAGGCAGGATCAGCTCGATGCCGATCCCTACAACCGGTTGCTGGGCCGAGGATCCCGACATCGCCTGCCGGCTCACGTGATCCGCGACCAGGCCCTGGCGGTTTCGGGCTTGATGGTCGAGATGATCGGCGGGGTGTCGGTCAAGCCGTACCAGCCGCCGGGACTGTGGGCCGATTTCAGCTTCGGCAAGATCAAGTACTCGGCCGATTCCGGCGCCAAGCTCTACCGCCGCAGCCTGTACACCTTCTGGCGACGCTCGCTGGGCCCGCCCAACATGTTCGACGAGGGCACCCGCGACGTGTGCCACGTGAGTCCCCAGAGAACCAATACGCCATTGCACGCGCTGACGCTGCTCAACGATGAGACATTCGCCGAGGCGGCTCGCGTGCTTGGCGAGAGATTGCTCGGCACACCCGGGGATGACGCGTCACGAATGACCAGGGCCTTCATCCTCGTGTTGTCGCGACCCCCGACGGACCCCGAGCGAACTCTGCTGGTTTCCTCGCTGGATCGGGCCCGCCGGCATTACCGGGCACACCCCAAGCAGGTCAAGGCCTATGCAACTGTTGGACGTCACGCTCCGGCCACTGGGCTCGACCCGGTCGAGGTCGCTGCCTGGGGTGCGGTGGCGTCGCTGCTGTTGAATTGCGACGAGGCGATCACCCGCGAGTGACCCGCCGCAGTTCCTCTTCCGGTCCCAAGAATTTCACCATGCAACCAGTTGCTGACCACCATCACCTGCAGACCCGGCGACGGTTCTTCGGTCGCTCGGCCGCGGGAATCGGCACCGCTGCCCTGGCAACCCTGCTCGACCGGGAATCGGCCGCCGAGCAATTGGTCAACCATTTCGCTCCCAGGGCCAAGCGGGTGATCTACCTGTTCCAGAACGGAGCCCCCACGCAGGTCGACCTCTACGACCACAAGCCACAGATGGAGAAGTTTCGTGGCACGGACCTGCCCAAGGAGATCCAGGGCGGCCAGCGGCTGACGACAATGACCCAGGGCAAGTCCCAGAAAGTGCTGCCGACGGCCTGGCCGTTCCGGGCCAACGGTGAATGCGGCACCTACATCAGTTCGTTGCTGCCCCACATCGGATCGATCGCCGACGAGATCTGCCTGGTCCGGTCGGCTCATACCGAGGCCATCAACCACGCTCCGGCAATCACGCTGTGGTTGACCGGGTCGGAGCAGCCCGGCCGGCCGAGCTTCGGAGCATGGTTATCGTACGGATTGGGCCGCGAGACCGACGAACTGCCCACGTTCTGCGTGATGACCTCCCGCGACAAGGAAGCCTCGTGCGGGCAGATCTTCTACGAGTGGTACTGGGGCAACGGGTTCCTGCCAAGTCGTCACCAGGGGGTGAAATTCCGAGGCTCCGGCGACCCGGTTCTCTATCTCTCCAACCCCTCGGGAATCGACCAGAGCCTGCGGCGGGGGTTGCTGGATGACCTGGCGCGGCTGAATCGGCTGAGGGCTCGCGAGGTGGGTGATCCCGAGATCCAGACGCGGATCGCCCAGTACGAGATGGCCTACAAGATGCAGGCCTCGGTGCCCGAGTTGACCAACCTGTCCAGCGAACCCAAGCACATCCTCGAAATGTACGGTCCCGATGTGACTCGCCGAGGCTCGTTCGCCTACAACTGCCTGCTCGCCCGTCGACTCTCCGAGCGAGGCGTTCAGTTCATCCAGTTGATGCACGCCGGTTGGGATCAGCACGGCAACCTGCCGACCCAGCTGGCCATCCAGTGTCGAGACACCGACCAGCCGTCGGCGGCCCTGGTCAAGGACCTGAAGCAGCGTGGGCTGCTGGACGAGACCCTGGTGATCTGGGCTGGCGAGTTCGGACGGACCAGCTTCTGCCAGGGCGATATCAACAACAAGAAACAGCACGGCCGGGACCACCACCCTCGAAATTTCTGTCTCTGGATGGCCGGCGGCGGCATCCGGGGCGGGACGACTTACGGTGAGTCCGACGACTTCAGCTACAACGTCGCCAGGGACCCGTTCCACGTCCACGATCTCCAGGCCACGGTGCTGCACTGCCTGGGAATCGACCACGAACGGCTGACCTACAAGTTCCAGGGGCGGCAGTTCCGCCTCACCGATGTCCACGGACGAGTTGTCAGGGAGATCTTGACGTGAACAACAGACAACCGGCCATCATTTCGCTGCGGACATGGCTTGTGGCCCTGGTGCTGAGCTCGACCGTGGTCGTGGCCGAGGAACCGCGAGACCCGATCCCCCGCGGCGGCGGTCGGCTGAAGAATCACTGGGTCACCTGCGTGATCGGCATGAAATCGGGGCACATCGCCGGGATCTGGGACAACATCTCCGGCCGTCGGCTGGTCCAGGAGAGCTTCGAGACCTACCGGTTGACGACCCGCGACGGGAAAACCATCACCGTCAGCGAGAAGGACGACCGGGTTCACTCGGCGATCTCCACCGCCCCGCCCCCCAACCGTCCCCGCTGGGGCAACGCGACAGCCTATTTCGCCCGCAATCCAAAGATCCCCGGTTCGGAGATCCGCAAGAGTTACTACTTTGCGCTGGTCGGGGACGAGCAACGGATCGCGTGTCGCTCGATCTCCATCACCGCCCCGACCGAAAAACCAACCCTGTTCACCAGCGTTTCGCACACCGTCCTGGCTCCGAGGTTCCGCAAGAACTCGCTGTACCACTACGTCGTGCCCCAGGGCGTGGCCGGAGACCAGCGGCCACTGATACGGTCCTCGCAGATCACCAAGCCCCTGATCCGCCGGGACCACGGCAGTGACCAACAGGGCCGCGCCGCCTCGGACATCTTCCAGCCGAAGTGGAAGATCGGGCTGGCCCAGTACCTGTACCGGGTCGGCCGGCACTGGGCCTATCCTGTCGGACTCCGCAATCCCACCCACTGGACGGCCGACGGCTGGCAGATCGCCTCGGGCGGGTTCATCCTGGCCGACAAGTCCGAGAACAAGCGAAACAACCGGCTGGAGATGCGGTACCACATCTTCGGCGACGATCGCCTGGCCGTGCACGAAGAGTACCTGGGCCTCCCCGAACTGACCAAGCTCAGGGACGACACGCAGCAGAAGTTGAGGCTCGGGCGGATCCGCACGCCGGGGACTCCCGGCAGGTTCCTGCGGCCGGGCGATCGAGTTCCCTCCGCATCACTGATCAACATCGGCTCGGGCGGCAACGGGCAGTTTCGCTACGGCGTCTACGCCACGTCCGACGACTCCCGCCTCGAACAGGTCAGCCCGACCGACTCAACGAAGATCGTCCTCTCGCTGACCGGCAAACAGTTGAAGGAACGGTTTGCCCGCCAGCGAAAGAACAACCCCGCGTCGATGGGTGGAATGTACATCTACCGCCGGCACGAGTCCCCGGTCCTGGCGCGGCACCCCGACTGGATCGCCTCGCGGACACCCAACGGGCTGGTCAACCTGCGGCCGCTGAAGGAGGTGTTCGAGTTCGAGACCCGGGGGATCGTGGCCGAATCGGAATACCTGGGCACCGGGGTCTTCTACTGGGACGCCGCTCTGGACGCCGGCCTGGTCGACTGGGAGCGTCGAACCGTCAGCCAGACACCTTCGGCCATCGAGCAATGGAAGATGCTCTTCGAAACACTGCATCAGCACGACAAGCTGCTGTGGACGAATTCCCGCACCGGCTCGGCCTATTACGACATCACCTACTACGAAGCCAGCGGGGCACAGAAGATCGCCGGCAAGACCTGGCGCGATGCCGCCGACATGGACCTGATGAACAAGATCTACCAGGTGCCGGGCACGATTCATGTGCCGCTGTACTGGTGGAACAACGGGCCGGAGGAGAACACCCAGGTCTACCAGAACCACTGCCTCGCCCTGGCCCTGTCTCCCAGGGACGGCGCCTGGAGCCGCGAAGTGGACGGAAAACTCCCCGAGAGCGCCGACGACGGTGTCCTGTTCGAAGTCATCGACGAGTTCCGTGACGCGCGGTTCGTCCGCATCGGCCTGAAGCCGGCCTGGTGGAACGACCTCCAGACTCAAATCGAAGCCTACACCTTGCAGCTGGGACCCACCTGGTTCCTCAACGTGATCTCCCACCGTGAGAAGCCATCAACCGTCACGGCCTCGATCGACATGGGCCGCGCCAAGCTGGACCCCCGACAGCCAATTTTCTGCTGGCAGCACCAGGCCCGGAAAGCCCTGACGGCCGGTTCGCAGTACCCCGCCAAACAGACCGACCGGTACTTCACTTCGACGCGACTTGCGGTGGTTCAACCGGCCGAAACACGACTGGAGTTGTCGCTGGCCGACGTGCCACCGGGGATCCTCCGCATGTGCACCATCACCCAGGTTCCGGCCTGGATCATCTCCGCCGATGGTGTCGCCACCCAGTTGCGTTTGCCCCAGACGCTGGGATCGTCGGTTTCCGGACAAATCGACCGGGCCAACCGGCGGGTGGTGCTGGAGACCAGCGGCGACCGTCGCCTCACGGTGGCCGCCTGGTGGAACGCCGACTGGGGCCGCGGCCGTGTCCGGGTCGACGGGACCGAGGTGCCTCACCAGGTCGATCGGAGTTCGGGGCAACACCTGTTGGTGTTCAAAGTGCCGACCGGATCGCACCGTGTGCAGCTGGCGCCCTAGCCGACCGATTGCATGCCCCGTCGCGGCGGGACACAATTGAACTCCGCGAAGACCGCTCTTCCTCTCACCCGAGGTTCACCATGCGTTGCCCCATCGTCCTGGCCGCCCTGTTCGCGATGTTTGTTTCCTCGCCGGCCCACGCCGAGGATTTCAACCTCTCGGCCCGCTCGCGGCAGGCCGCCAAGATGCCCTGGGGAGCCGGGCACAAGACGGTCATCCGTTCGCTGAAATGGCAGCCGAAGCAGACGGCGGTGATCGTCTGTGACATGTGGGACCTGCACCACTGCCTGAACGCGACACGGCGGGGAGCCGAGATGGCCCCGCGGATGAACAACCTGCTGAAGCTGGCTCGCCGCAACGGCGCGACGATCATCCACGCCCCCAGCAGTTGCATGAACACCTACAAGGACCACCCGGCCCGCAAGCGGGCCCAGGCCGTAGCCCGTTCCAAGTCACTTCCCGAAGAAATCAGCAAGTGGTGCTACAAGATCCCCTCCGAAGAAAAGGGCGTCTACCCGCTTGACCAGACCGACGGCGGCGAGGACGACGACCTGGACGAGCACCGCGCGTGGGCCAAGAAGCTCGAAAAGATGGGTCGCAACCCTCGGGCTCCGTGGAAGAGCCAGACCGACATGCTCGAGATCGACAACGAGGACTACATCTCGGACAACGGCGAAGAGGTCTGGAGCATCATGGAGCAGAAGGGCCTGAAGAACGTGATCATGGTCGGCGTGCACACCAACATGTGCGTGCTGGGTCGGCCATTCGGTCTGCGGCAGATGTCCAAGAACGGCAAGAACGTCGTGCTGGTCCGCGACATGACCGACACGATGTACAACCCCGGGCGGTGGCCGTTTGTCAGCCACTTCCAGGGCACCGACCTGATTGTCGAACACATCGAGAAGTTCGTCTGCCCGACGATCACCAGCAACCAGCTGCTCGGTGGCCAGCCGTTCGTCTTCAAGAACGACCAGCGGCCGCGGGCGGTGTTCCTGGTCGCCGAGAAGATCTACAACACCCGATCGACGCTTCCGGTACTGGCCAAGCGGCTTTTCGAGGATCGCCTGGGCTTCCAGACCACCGTGCTGCACGCCGCCGACGGCGTGCACGAGATCAAGGGGATGGCCGCAGCGGTCAAGCGGGCCGACCTCGTCGTCGTCTCCGTCCGCCGCCGCGCCCTGCCCAGTAAGGACCTCGATGCGTTGAAGGCCCACCTGGCCGCCGGCAAGCCGCTGATCGGTCTCCGCACCGCCAGTCATGCGTTCGACGCGCGAGGATCCGGACCGAAGGGGCATGCCGAGTGGCCCGAATTCGACGCCAGGGTGCTGGGCGGTCATTACCACAATCATCACGCCTCCGGACCGACCACGAAGATCACCGCCCGGACAATCGCTCACCCGATCCTGGCCGGTATCGACAAGACGTTCACCAGCAAGGGATCTCTCTACATGACCAGTCCGCTGGCCAAGGGGACCACCGAGCTGTTGACCGGAGCGATCCCGGGACAGAAGGCCGAACCGATTGCCTGGACCAACCAGTTCGGCAAGGCTCGCATCTTCTACACCTCGCTCGGACACGCCGACGACTTCAAGCAGCCGGCATTCTGGCAGCTGATGGAGAATGCGGTCCGCTGGACGTCACAGATGAAGAATGCCGTCGCCGCCCGACCGTAGTCCACCGGGACTGAGGGTCGCCGGCACCCATCCAATTCCTCAGGCCACACCCGCCCAGTGCGTCGAACGGGTTCTGTGACAGTCCTGGCCTGCCGTACGTGAAGGTTGAACCATGCAACACCCACTTCGGGTGGTCCATGTGCTGGGAGCGCTTGATCTTGGAGAACTGTCCAAGGGCCTCAGCGACGCGTTCAGCGCGCTGTTGTTTGTTGCTCTGATCGCCATCTTCGTGATGATCTGCGTTGTCGTTGTGTCTCTGGTCGCAATGGTGCTGCACGTGATCACCACGATCGTCCTCCTGTACAAGAAGAAGTACCGCGAGAAGGGACCCGGGATTCTCAATCGCATCCTGACAATTCCCGGCATCGTGGCTCCTGCCATCTTTCTGTCGGTCATGCTCGACGACGGACTCCTGTGCCACGATGGGACCCCCCTGCTTCTGTTCACCGTGACAACCGGCCTGCTGTTTCTCGTGTGGTTTGGTCCGTGGTTGCAACACGCCGGAGCCATCAGTGAAAAACTCGAGATCACCAAACGGGAGGCACTGCATCATGTCCTCCAGCAGAACAAGGTTCGGTTCTGCTTTACGATCGGCGTGCCACTGCTGCTCGTGATGTGGGTGACCGCCGCCAATCTCTAGAGAGCGATTGCTCGCCGTCAACGAAGAACGCGCACCGCCGGTGGCGTCTGCATGTGCCGTGGACTGGTGGACGCACTTTGTTGAGGCGGGAAGCCGACGAAATGCAGCCAGGTCCTGAGTGATTTCCTGTTCGCTGCCCCGGCTTTCCGCGAAGCAAACACCCGTCGGACGCGAACACCACCCTCGGCAGTCACCTCGATTGACTCCAGGCGTTCCCGGCCAAAACCGTCGACCGCCAGCGCCAGGCACCGCTTCCGGTCCATCAGATGGACCCAGCCCTCGGCTCGTACGGGCCGCACGGGGTTGGAGACCACGAACGCCCGTCTGGATTTTTCCGTTCCTCTCGACACTCGCCAGCCCGCTGCCGCGCCTGAGGGCGCGGTACCGGAGCGACGTGTTTCAAGCACTGCCATCTGTCCGGAACGCAGTCGCGAGTACACCCAGGTGCCTGCCCCGAAATCCACCAGGCTCGGTGCGGCCGGCGTCGACGCGTCCAGATTGAGGTCGACTTCGAGGCGGATTTCAGCGATCCGGTCGTCCGGATCATCGAGTTGCCAGTCGAGCCGAACCCAGCTGCGAGAGACAGGAAAATCGAGTTCGACGCGATTGACGATTGGCGTTGACTTGCCCGCCAGCACCGTTTGCCGCCCCAGCAGTGTGACAGCCAGGGGCCCCCGACGGACCGGCTTCCAGGCCGGTGCCTTCGGGCCTCCCAGCGACAGGCTGAGTCCCGATCGCGTCTTGAGTATCAGCTTCGCAGTGGGGCCCTTGAGATATTCGTGACCACCGAATTCCAGCGATTGCAGGCAGGGACCAACTCGCGATGGAATCGTCCAGACCAGGTACGGGGCGTTGATGACCTTCAACCCGTCCCCTGTCGTCTCGAGAACGTGTCCGCGGCGACGCTTCGGACTCGGGGTCACGTCAGCACCGACTTCCAGGGTCAACACCCGGCGTTGGCGAGGCTCGAGACTCAGCGGAAACGCCAATCGCCAACGGGTGGTCTTGCCGCGGTCTTCCGCATCGACCTGCACGACAAGCGGACGAGCGGATTCGTCGAGCAAACGGAAGCGAAGTGGTTTGGACGCCGAGGGCCGATCGAGTGTCAGCGTGCAGGGATAAGCCGGCCGGGACCAGCCGCCGGTTTCCCGGACCTCGACCTGCAGGCGTTCCGACGCCACCACACCACTGGAGAACACCAGGGCGGTGAGAATGGCTCTCGGGAAAAGCCAACCAATGCGGTATGAGAACATGACAAACGGCTCCAGTCGAAATCGTACCGGAGCCGTTTGCGTGTCTCAATCGGAGGCAACCCACTGCCTGAGAACAAATGATCAGGGGCTGGCTGGCGCTCCTGCCCCTCCAACCGACTGCGACCCGCCGTCGTCCTGCTGCGCGGAAACCAAGACCGGGATGGCGATAGCCATTCCAATGACCGCCGACAGGCCAAGTGGACCCAGTCCCAGGCTGGGCCCGGAACTGGAAATCGGTTCGATCGCAGGAGCCTGCTTGCGGACGGCCACTGCGTGTTCCACCAGAACCACCCGTGTGGAAGTCCGCGGCGGAGCCGATCCGGCAGCCCAGGCACGAACAACATAATGGGAAGAACCACTGGTCACCGCGTACGGGCCACCCGGGAGGTTCTTCACGGCAAATCGTCCGAACTGGTCTGTCCTCATCCAGACAATCAACTTGCCCCCGCGATGGATGTCGACACGACGCCCCGGCAACCCGTACCCGCGGCCGTCGATCAAACGGCCAAACAGCATTCCACCCTCGCCCAGCACCACATCTGATGTTGCCAGAGGGGCCGCTGGACGCGGTGTTGCCGCCATCAATCCCTGGGGCATCAACATTCCCAGACAGGCCAGTCCGAAAGTGATGCGTGCGATCAACATGGTCTCTACCACTGTTGTGAGTGGGTGGAGTTGAACCGAAACGAACACGTATACACCTCCTTTCGGTTATCCGGATTACCCCGTCGACGATATCGACGGCAGATCGCGCAACAGTCTCAACCGTCGCAACTTAACACTCACCAGGTGCAGCCACGGGGAGACTCAAACGTCAGTGTTTTGCGGAGAGACTCCGCGAATTCCACCGCACTCACTGCATCAACCGGCTCAGGAGCGGCCGGTGAGCTCAGGAATCGGAGTGCCCTTGGAAAGCACCGGGACGGGCCGACCGCCGAAGTCAGTCAGGGCGGTGTGCCGGGTGTCGATCCCCAGGTGGTGGTAGATGGTGGCCAGGAAATCGTAGGGACTGACACGTCGCTTGACGGGATCTTCGCCCCGCGGATCGGTCGCCCCGATCACCTGGCCGGTTTCCATGCCCCCGCCGGCAAAGACCATCGAATTGGCTCGTGGCCAGTGGTCGCGTCCCGGTTGTCGGGTGCCCTTGGGACGACTGGCCTTGCCCGGTCCACTGGACGGCTGGTTCGAGATCCGTGGTGTCCGCCCGAATTCTCCGGTGATGATCACCAGCACGCGCCGATCGAGTCCACGGTTGTAGACATCTTCAATCAGCGCACTGATCGCCTGGTCGAAGAATGGCGCCCGCCAGGCCAGGGCTTCGAACACGTGGTGGTTGACGGCATGATCGTCCCAGTTGCTGACGCGTCCACACAACGGTCCGTCGAACTCGGTCGCCACGATATCCACGCCGGCCTCGACCAGCCGTCGTGCCAGCAGGCACTGCTGGCCCCACTGATTACGACCGTAGCGATCCCGGAGAGCGTCAGGTTCATCGGAGAGATCGAACGCCTGCTGGGCCTCGGTGCTGGTCAACAACGACAGGGCCTGGGCTTCAAAGTCGTCTACCGCCTGCATCAGCCCCGCCTGGTCTAAGTCCCTCCGCAGCCGGTCGAAGGAAGCCCGCAGGTTGGTGCGGCGTTCCAGCCGGACCAGCGTGTCCTTCTTGACGCCGATATTGGGAATCGCAAATTGCGGCTTGCTCGGATCGCCGGTCACCCGGAACGCATCGTACGACGGCCCAAGATAAGCGGGGCCGGCGATCTGGAACGAGTCGTAGCGATCGACGGGATTCAGCGCCACGTAGTTGGGCAAAGACTTGGGAGAATCCGACCGCAGGAAGTTGGCCACGGTCATCCAGTCGGGGTAGATCGGCTTGGGCTTGTCACCCCGGTCGGGATCTCCCGAGAGCACCCGCAGCGAGCCGGCAGGATGGCCGCCGGCGTCGTGAGCAATCGAGCGAAGAATGTTGTACTTGTCGGCAATCGCAGCCATCTTCGGCATCAGCTCGGTCAACTGCGTGCCGGGGACCTTGGTCGAAATCGGTTCGTAAGGACTGCGGTAGGCATCGGTGGCACCGGGCTTCGGGTCCCACGTGTCCAGGTGGCTGCAACCACCCCGCAACCAGACCAGGATCACCGAAGTCTGCAAATCGTCGGATTCGGGCGCGGTCTCAGCCCGGGCCTGGTAAAGCCCGGGAAGTGTCAGGCCACTGAACCCGACCAGCCCGGTTCTCAACAGCTCGCGTCGACCGATCCCGCCACCGGGACCCTGGCACCGCGGGTTATTCATGGCCACTTCCTATCGATCTCGTCACGCAGCACGTCCGGATAGCGTGCAACGCATCAGGATTCTCCCACCCATCATATCGGTCCCCAACGACCACCGACAGGTGGGTTTCAGTTCACCTACCAGGAATCGGTGCGGAACGGGGAGGCGGGCAGGCCGTTCTTGTTCGACAGGTTCGGCTCGGCTTCGTGGTGCCACCCGAATCGGACTGCCACCGGTTTCCCCACACCGTCGGCACGCACCACAACCGTCTTCCGCTTGAGTGTCGCGGTGGCCGCGACAAATTTCTTGTCGTCTCCAGCAATCGTGAAGTGCGACAGGGCCTTGCCGTCTCGAGAAACGAGTCCGTCGCCGATGTGATCGAAGGAGATACGAATCGCATCACCCTGGACTTGCATGCTCTTGTAGAGGGGGCCGGAGTAGACGAGCTTCTTCCGGCCGTAGTCCTTGGCGAGGGCCCACAGGGCAAGCCGCTTGCCGACATCCTGCTTGTTCCGCGGGTGGATATCCCGGCGGTTGCCGATATCGACGGTGACCGCCATGCCGGTGTGGGGCACCGCGAGCGTCTTGAGCTGCGCTTCCCAGATCCCGGCCAGCAACTCGGGCGGGCGATTGCCGTACCGGTAAGGTGCTAGCTGGACGTAGTAGAACGGCATCGCGGGCTTCTGCCAGACCGACCGCCAGCCGGCGATCAGGGCCTTCATCTTCTCGTAGTAGAGCATGCCCTCGCCGTTGTTCGATTCTCCCTGGTACCAGATCGCACCACGGATCCCGTACGGCTGCACGGGTGAGACCATGCCGTTGAACAGTGCCAGCGGTGACTGGTGATTGATGGTGCCGTTGCCCCGGACCGAGGGGAACGTATCGAGCGCCCCGGCGATGTCGGCGAGCTTGGGGACTGCCCGGAACCCGACCGGCGGTATCCACGGTTCGATCCGCGTCCCACCCCAGTTGCAGCCGAGCAGACCGATCGGGACATCCAGTTCCTGCAGCAGGTGGCGTCCGAAGTAGTATCCCACCCCCGTGAAGTTGCCCACGGTCTCGGGACTGCACACCTTCCAGCCGTCGCTGGGAATATTCACCTGGGGATCGGCCGCGGGCCGGTGCGGAAACTTGATGTGCCGGATCCGAGGATACTTGGCCGCCGCAATCTCCTCAGCGGGATTGTTCGACTGCTGGACACGCCACTCCATGTTGGATTGCCCTGAACAGAACCAGACCTCGCCGATGAGCACGTTCTTGATGGTTACCGTGCTGGTTCCGGTGACCACGATCTCGTGCGGCCCACCAGCCTTCATCGCCGGCAGGTAGACCGCCCAGGCACCCTCGGCGCCAGCGGTCGTCCCGACGGTGGTGGAACCCACCGTGACAGTGACCTTGGCCCCGGCGTCGTCCCATCCCCACAACGGAACGGCCTCGCCCCGCTGCAGCACCATGTTGTCGCCGATGACCGAGGGGAAGCGGACTTCCGCCTGCAAGGTTGACGCGAACAGAACAAGGGCAAGGGCAAGGACGCTGCACAGCCTGCGCATGACATGGCTCCGTAGGATGTCAATCGTGGGGAACAAACAGGTTAGCCTCGATCGGAGCGGTCGTCGAGGCGGTAGAGGCAATCAGACGTCGAGGTTCTTGACGTCCAGCGCGTGTTCCTCGATGAACTTCCGGCGCGGCTCGACGTCGTCGCCCATCAGGACGCTGAACAGATCGTGGGCCGCGGTGGCATCTTCAAGCGTGACCTGCAGCAGGTGCCGAGTCTGCGAATTCATGCTCGTGGCCCACAGTTCCTCGGGATCCATCTCGCCCAGCCCCTTGAACCGGGTGATCTTCAGGCCCTTCTCACCCAGCGACCGGACCGCCGGCACCAGTTCCCGGAAGCTCGACAACTGGCTCTCCCACTCGCTGTTGACCAGCCGCAACGGGAAGTACGGCTCACCGTCCCGGTTTCCGGCTGGCAGCAGGTCATGGACCGTGATCCCGTATCCCTTCAGTTCGGCCAGGGCGATATTGATCGACTTGACCTCGTGCAGGTTTGTCGGCTTCAGCTTCGGGTCCTTGGTCTCGCTGCCGTTGGACGGGGCATCGCCACTGTCCGACGGGCTGGACGGGGCATCGCCACTGTCCGACGGGCTGGACGGGGCATCGCCACTGTCCGACGGGCTGGACGAGGCATCACCACTGTCCGACGGGCTGGACGGGGCATCACCACTGTCCGACGGGCTGGACGGGGCATCGTCGTCAGCCACGACAAACTCTCCCCCGTGCTTTTCCTCCTCAGCTGCCAGAAAAGCATCGCGTTCGTCGGTCGTGTGGAACCAGTGCTGGTCACGACCCAGGAAGACGCGGTATCGCGGCAGGCGGCCGTCCTCACCAACGTGTTCGCCAACCAGCCAGCGAAGATCGACTCCGCGTCGTTCGAGCGTCTGCAGGGGTTCCTCGATCCCATTGAGCAGGGTGATGACCTGATCGAGTGCTTCGCCTTCCAGGACCTGTTCGTCGTCGAGCTCGACGCGGCTGCCTTCGGCACCCAGTTCGACCAATTCGGACATCATCTGCTCCTGGGTCTGCACGTAGCGGGGCTTCTTGCGTCCCCGGATCACGCGGTACAACGGCGGCTGGGCGATGTAGACACACCCCTCGCGAATCAACGGCTCCATGTGCCGATACAGGAAGGTCAGCAACAGCGTCCGGATGTGGCTGCCGTCGACATCGGCATCGGTCATCAGGATGATCTTGCCGTAGCGACGCTTGGCAACATCGTCGAGCTGCGCGCCCGGCGGCACCCCGATCGCCTTGAAGATGTTGGTGACCTCCTTGTTCTGCAACACCTTGGCCTCGCGGGCCTTCTGCACGTTGAGGATCTTGCCGCGGAGCGGAAGGATGGCCTGGATGTTGGAATCGCGGCCGGTGTCGGCCGAACCTCCGGCCGAGTCGCCTTCGACCAGGTACAGCTCGGTCTCTTCCAGCGTCCGGCTGCGGCAGTCCCGGAGCTTTTCGGGCAGCCCGCCGGTGGTCAAAGCCCCCTTGCGGCGGATCATCTCGCGGGCCTTCCGGGCCGCCTCGCGGGCTTCGGCCGCCCGCATCCCCTTCCCGGCGATCAGCTTGGCGATCTTCGGGTTGGACTCGAGAAACTGCGTCAGCCCGTCGTGAACCACCGAGGTGACGATCCCCTCGACCTCGCTGTTGCCCAGCTTGGTCTTGGTCTGTCCCTCGAACTGGGGATCGGGAATCCGCACGGCGATCACCGCCGTCAGCCCCTCGCGGAAGTCGTCACCGGTCGGGGTGGCATCCTTGAACAGGTTCTCCTTCTTGCCGTAGTTGTTGATCGAGCGGGTCAGGGCACTGCGGAAGCCGCTGAGATGAGTGCCGCCCTCGATGTTGTTGATGTTGTTGGCAAAGGTGCGGACGGTCTCGGTGAAATCCATGTGGTACTGCACCGCCACGTCGACATCGACCCCATCCTGCTGTCCCTGGATCGAGATCACTTCGCCGAACAGCGGCTGCTCGGTCCGGTTCAGGTGCTCGACGAACTCGACCAACCCCTTCTCGTAACAGAATTCCTCGGACCGCTCTGACCGATGGTCGGAAATCAAGATCCGCACGCCGGCGTTGAGAAAAGCGACCTCCTGGAGACGTCGCGCAAGCGTGTCGAAAGTGAAACGGGTGTCGGAAAAAATCTCCGGGTCGGGCCGGAACTTGACATATGTACCCGACTTGGCCGACTTGCCGAGTTCCTTCAGCGGCTGGGTCATCTGGCCGCGTTCGAAGCTCATCGTGAACAGCTGGTCATTGCGGTAAACTTCCACCTCCAGCCACTCGGACAACGCGTTGACGGCCGTCAGGCCGACGCCGTGCAATCCGCCGGTTCCGGTCCGGTAACCGCTATCGCGGTCGAACTTGCCACCGGCGTGGATCTCGGTGAAAACCACCTCCAGCGCCGATCGGCCATCGTGGTCCTCCAGCGATCCCACGGGAATGCCGCGGCCATCGTCCTGGATACTGATGCTGCCGTCGTCGTGAAGGACCACGGTGACGGTGGTCGCATGGCCGTTGACCGCCTCGTCAATGCTGTTGTCGACGACCTCGAAGACCAGGTGGTGCAGTCCCCGCGCGGTGGTGTCGCCGATGTACATCGCCGGACGCATCCGGATGCCCTCGACACCCGTCAGCGCCGTGATCTGGCTGGCTGTGTAGTCGCCACCGGAGGCGGCCGTTTTGTCTGCCACGTCACTCACTCCGTTAGTCTTCCGCCGCTAACCACTGCTCCCGGCCGATTGGCCCAGGCTGCCCTTCAGCCGAAACTTCAGCCGGTTGATGTCCAGGCCCGGTTGTCGCTGCAGCGCCTCGAGCAAACCCGACTTGTGGAACGAATCCAATTCGTACATCAACGCCGCACTGGCCACCTCGATCTCCAGAGCCCTGTTCTTGACCGCAACCACTCGTGTCTCCGTTGCAATCCGCTCACCGGCGGCATCCTTCCAGGCTTGGCTGAGTTGTTCGGCCGCTCCGCTGCGAGCCAGTCCCTTCAGTGCCACCAGTTCCGAGAGGGCGTCGCCCAGACGTTGCGGTCCGCGGGCTGCACGCATCGATCATCGTTCCTTCGACAGCGGCATGATCACGTAGGTGTATCCGTCATCGGTACGGAACACCGCGGCACTTTCGCTGTCGATCAGGTGCAGCGACACCGTCGATTCGGGCTTCAACACCCTCAGGAATTCGATGATGTACCTGGGATCGAAACTGATCGATACCGCCTCGCCGTCGTATGTCACAGGTATCTCAATGGTCGACTCGCCCACGTCGGCAGCGACCGTCTTCAGCGTCAACTGGCCCTTGTCGAACGAAAAGTCCACACCGCGGCTGTCGTCACTGGTGACGATGTCGGCCTGTCGAACAGCCGTGTGGAATGAATCGACCTCGAGCGTCACGGTCTCGGACCTCTCGGTGTCGATCAGCTTCGAGTAATCCGGGAATCGGCCTTCGACCAGCCGACTGGAGATCGTCGACTGTCCGCAACGGACCAGGATGTCATTGGCGCTGATCGCCACCTGCACCTCTTCCTCGTCGTCGGAGATCGACTTCTCGATCAACTTCATCGCCTTGGCCGGAATCACCGGACCCGGGTTGGCCAACTCCTCGAATCCCTCGGGGCGGGCCGGCAGCGAAGCCACCGCCAACCGCCTGCTGTCCGTCGCCACCAGCGTCACCTTGTCACCGGCCGGATCGAACAGTATTCCGCCCAGGGCATATCGGGTGCTCTCCTCGTCGGTGGCAAATTTCGTCCGCACGATTCCCTCGCGGAGCGCCGCCCCGGGAATTGCCAGGTACTGGTCTCCTTCGAACGCCGCCACGTCGGGGAATTCGTCAGGGTCCTCAGACGCCAGGGTGAACTCGCTGCCGGTCGTGCGGACCTGGACCGACGACTCGGTCACCTCGATGTCAATTGTCTCGTCGGTCACCTCGTGGAGAATCGACGACATTCGACCGGTCGGCAACAACACCTCACCGCTCGAGTCCGTTTCGACTCCCGTCAACTCGACTCGAACACCGACCTCCAGATCGGTTGCCACCAGAGTCGTCGACCCGCTGCCGACCTGCAACTTGACGTTGCGGAGGATTTCCCTGGGAGTTCGAGTGGGCACAACCGTACTGACAATCCGCAGTGCAGCTGCCAGGGTGGATCGATGGCATCGAAGTTTCATGGTGTCACGTCGGTACTGGAACACTCCGTCGACAAACAGACCGAGCGACAAAGTCGCAAAAGACTGTTCCGTCCCTTTTTCTTAGTAGTAGTAGTATCAGGGACCTGTTTCAATCGTTGATTTGCCCCTCAATCCACCACGAAAGCCCATGATACCACATGGTTTATCAGCTCACAAGCAGTGTTGAAACGCGTTAACAACACCTTGATAACCATATGGATTTCGGCCCCAGTGATGCTCATAAATCGCCCGTGGTTGTCATCGAATTGATGTCGGTTTGGGCGGGTACCAGGAAGTCCACCGGCAATCAACAGGTTGTCGACAGGTTATTCACCTTTGGGTTCCTCGCGACCTGTCAATTCGGCATGAATTGAGTGGATGAGGCGACGTAGTTCGGGTTCGTTGCCGAGCCTCTGTTGCATCCGCCGGCAGGCATGCAGGACGGTCGTATGGTTGCTGCAGCCGAAGTAGGTGGCGATATCGGAGTAGATGGAACCGGTCAGTTCGCGGGCCAGCAGCATGGCACACTGTCGCGGGAGAACGATGTGCTGGGCCCGGCTGCGTTCCCGGAGCCGGCGGGTCGATACGCCGAAGTGCCGCGCGACGACCCGGGCGATCTGGGGCAGTCCGGGTGGTTCGGCCTCAACGTCTCCGGAGATCACTTGCCGGGCCAATCCGAGATCGATCACTCCCCCGTTGATCCTGGCGAGAGTCTCGAGTTTTCCGAGAGTGGAAAGCAGGTCCCGGGGTGAACCGGTGATGCGTCGGGCGAGCATCTGAGCGACATCGACCGGCAGGGGGATCTGGTGTCGCGAGGCGAAGTGTTCGAGCAGCTGAAGCCGGCTGGCAGGAGCGGGTCTTCGGACCGACACCACGACCCCCCCCCGGCAACGGTTGACCAGTTTTCGGTCACAGCGATCCAGTCGTCCCGGAAGTCTCGACGCGGTGATCAGCACGCGTCCCCCTCGTCCCAGGGTTTCGTCGATCACGGCCAGCAATTGCTGCTGGCTCTCGGTTCGACCCGCCATTGCCTGCAGGTCTTCGCAGACCAGCGTATCGAGTTTCTGGAACCGGTCCTGGAACCCGGCAACATCCTTCTGCTGGGATGCTTCCGCCAGCTCGGCGGCAAACTCGCTGGCGAGCACCATCCGCTTGCGGCCCCTGTCACCCTGCAGGAACAGCCGTGCGAGGTGCGACTTGCCGGTGCCCGGTGGTCCGGAGATATAGACGCTGGGCGGTCGCGACCGGCTGCTGGTCGCCAGCTGAGAGATCGCCGAATGGGCCAGCCGGATCTCGGGCACCAGCAGCAGGGGTTCGGTTTCGCGTCCCGAGACCGTCATGGTCCGCGCTCCCGTCGTGGCTTGTGTCCATCGGCAGCCGTGTTCAGGCTACCGGGGCCGATTCCCTGATCCGGGCGACAACACCCGAAACCCGCCGCACCGCCTCGTCGATGTCCTCGACGGTGTTCTCGAGGCCTACGCTGAACCGCACGCTGGCCCGGAACACCTCCTCGGTCCGTCCCATCGCCACCAGCGCCGGTGCCGGCTCGGTCGAACCGCTGCTGCAGGTGCTGCCGAGTGAGCAGGCGACCTGTTCGAGATCGAGTGCCACGAGGATGGCCTCGCCATCGAGACCGGGGAAAGCGATGTTCAGCGTGTTGGGCAGCCTGTGATCGGGGTGCCCGTTGATGATGGTGGGGCCGGCCGCCTCTTCGAGTCCCGCCTGGAGGCGGTCGCGAAGCGTCTGGATCCAATCGGTGCGTGCGGTCCGGTCGGCGTCCCACGACTCGAGTGCCCGGGCCATCCCCGCCGCCAGGGCAACCACCTCGGTTCCCGGCCTCCGCCCGGCCTCCTGGTGTCCACCGTATTCGAACGGGGCCAATCGACAGCCGTCCCGCAGCAGCAGCGCCCCGATGCCACGTGGTCCATGGAACTTGTGGGCCCCCAGTGCCAGGGACGTGGCGCCCAGCCGGTGAAAGTCGACCGGAATCTTGCCCACCGCCTGCACGGCGTCGACATGCAACGGGATTTCGTGTTCGCGGCACGCCTCTGACAACGGGCCCAGATCCTGCACCACCCCGGTTTCGTTGTGGGCCAGGATGACGGTCGCCAGCCGGATGTCCTCCCACGGCAGCGTCTCGAGTTCGTCGGAGAGCAGCCGGCCGTCCCGGTCGACTTGAAGCGATCGGGATGACCAGCCTCGCTCGGCCAGTGCCGCGATCGATTCGGACGTCGCAGGATGCTCTCCGGCGGTGGTCAACACGAGGCCCGGGTTCCCGGCGGCGAACCCGAACAGTGCCAGGTTGGTCGATTCGGTTCCCCCGCTGGTGAAGATCACCTCCTCGGGTTCGGCGCCGAGGATGCGGGCGATTGTCTCACGCGCGTCTTCGAGCACCACGCGGGCCTTGCGGCCGGCGGCATGCCGGCTGCCCGGGTTCCCGAAGCTCTCGCCCAGATGTTGCGCAACGATGTCGATCACCTCCGGCAGCGGCCGGGTGGTGGCGTTGTTGTCGAGGTAGATCTGGCGTGGTGTCTGGGTGGTCATCCGGCGGCTCCCACGGCGGATGCAATCCGCGCGGCGATCGCTTCACCGGTCTCTTCGGTCGTCGCGTCGCCACCGAGGTCGGGCGTCCGGGGTCCCCGGTCGGACAACTGGTTCTTGACCGCGTTGTTGATCGCTGTGGCCGCACGAGGCAGTTCGAGGTGTTCGAGCATCATGGCGGCCGAGAGGATGGCGGCCAGCGGGTTGGCGATGCCCTGCCCGACGATGTCCGGGGCCGAGCCATGGACCGGCTCGAACATGCTGGGGTGCGTGCGGGTCGGGTCGATGTTGGCGCTGGCGGCCAGCCCCATGCTGCCGACGACGATCGCGGCCAGGTCGGTCAGGATGTCGCCGAAGAGATTACTGGCAACGACGACGTCGAACGATTCTGGTCGCCGCACGAATTCCATCACCGCGCGGTCGATCAGCAACGACTCGGTCGCGATGTCGGGGAACCCCGCCGCCACGTCCTCGAACACCTCGTCCCACAACACCATGCCGTAGCCCTGTGCGTTGCTCTTGGTGATCGATGTCACCTGGCGGGCCGGCCGAGCGGAAGCTTTTTCGAATGCGGCCTGGATGATCCTGTGACAGCCGTGGCGGGTGAAGACCGATGTCTGGACCGCCACGTCGTGGGGGCGATCGGCGTACAGCCGGCCGCCGACGTTGGCGTACTCGCCCTCGGTGTTCTCGCGGAAGACCAGGATGTCGATCGAACCGGGAGCCTTGTCTCTGAGGGGACTCTCCACACCGTCATACAGGTACGACGGTCTCAGGCAGACACACTGGTCGAACTTGCGGCGGATCGGCAACAGCAGGCCGTTGAGCGTGACGTGGTCCTGGACAGCGGGGTGACCGACGGCTCCGAGCAGGATCGCGTGGTGGCCGTTGAGCGTATCGAGGAAGTCATCGGGGGCCATCCGGCCGTGTTCGAAGAAGTGGTCGGTTCCCCAGGGGTAGCGGGTCCACCGGAAGTTCGCGTCATCGAGTCCGGCGGCGGCTTCGACCGAGCGAATCGCCTCGCGAGTCACCTCGGGGCCGATTCCGTCTCCCTCGATGACGGCGATATCAAAGGTGCGTGGCATGGATGAGTTTTCCGGCGGGAGCGACATCGGGTCCCGTGAACCGGTTCCCCGCACAGGTTGGCTCAGGGGACCCGCGAAGCGGCCCGTTCGGTCAGTTCGACAGGCACCTGCTCCAACAGCATGTCGACCAGGTCATCGGAGGTGATGTTCTCGCTGTCGGCCAGGAAGGTCGTGACCAGTCGGTGCCTGAGCACGGGGTGAGCGACCGCCTTGATGTCGTCGGTCGTGACGTGCAGTCGTCCCTCGAGCACCGCACGGGCCTTGGCGCCGATGACCAGGTACTGTCCGGCCCGCGGACCGGCACCCCAGGCGATGTAGGAACTGATGAACTTCGCCGCGTCCGGTTCGGTCGGCCGGGTGGCCCGGGCCAGGTCGCGGGCGTAGACAAACACGTGATCGGCAACCGGCACCTGGCGGACCAGGTCTTGCAGCCCCAGGATCTGCTCACCGGTTAATGCCGTTTCGAGTACCGGCTGGGCCTGGCCGGTGGTCCGCTTGAGGATCGATAGTTCCTCGTCGGCCGTCGGATAATCGACGACGACATGGAACATGAACCGGTCCAACTGGGCCTCGGGCAGGGTGTAGGTGCCCTCCTGCTCGATCGGGTTCTGCGTGGCGAGCACGAAGAACGGTTGCGGCAGCGGGTAGGTGCTGGTGCCGACGGTCACCCGCCGCTCCTGCATCGCCTCGAGCAGCGCGGCCTGGGTCTTCGGTGGTGTTCGGTTGATCTCATCAGCCAGAACGATGTTGGCGAACAACGGCCCCCGCATGAAATGGAACGCCCGCTGGTGCGTGTCCGGGTCGTCCTGCAACACGTCGGTGCCGGTGATGTCCGAGGGCATCAGGTCGGGGGTGAACTGGATGCGGCGGAACGAGAGCTGCAGGATCTCGGCGATCGTGCTCACCAACAGCGTCTTGGCCAGTCCGGGGACTCCCTCGAGCAGGCAGTGGCCGCCGGAGAACAGCGAAACGAGCAATTGGTCGACAACCTCATGCTGTCCGACAATCGTCTTGCCGATCTCGTCCCGCATGCGGGTGTAGGCGGCCGAGAGCTGATCGATGGCTTCGCGGCTGGCCGGTGCTGACAGACCGTTTCCACCAACCGGGTCCACTTCCTCCGCTATCTCCGCCTGGTCCACCGGCTCGGTGGTTTCGGCAGGTTCGCTGACGTCGGTCGGGTCAGCCATGGAGTGGGGTTCGAGAGGTGTGTGTGAGAGGAGGCTTGAGGCCTCGGCGGTTCATGGTAACGTACCCGCGAGAGGATTGGCAGCGGCGCCACCGCGGTGGCGGTGGCGCGAACAGGGGAGTGGCGGTGGCGGATCTGGTCAGTTACCTGGTGTTCGATGTCGAGGCAGTGGCCGATGGTGCGCTGATCGCGCAGGCGAAGTTCGGCGACGAGGAGTTGTCGCCCGAGGAGGCGATCGCGAGGTTTGGTGCCGAGCGTCTCGAACAGTACGGCAGCGACGTGCTGCCACCGACCTGGATGCTGCCGATCTCGGTCGCCGTCGCCAAGGTCGACAGCGGTTTTCGGCTGATCGGCCTGGAGGTGCTCGACGCCCCCGCTTACCGGCCATACGTGATCACCGACCTGTTCTGGAAGGGCTGGAAGCACTACGGCCAACCGACGCTGGTGACGTTCAACGGTCGGGGTTACGACCTGCCGGTGTTGGAACTGGCCGCCTACCGCTACGGGATCACGTTGCCCGAGTGGTTCAATGTCCAGGCGCGGACCTACGACCAGGCCCGCAACCGGTACAACATCCAGTCGCACATCGACCTGATGGACCTGGTCTCGAACTTCGGCGCATCGCGGGTCAGTGGCGGGCTGAACCTGCTGGCCCAGCTGATCGGCAAACCGGGCAAGACCGGCGTCGACGGCTCGATGGTGCAGGGGTTCTATGACGAGGGCCGGGTCGAGGAGATCAACGACTACTGCCGCTGCGACGTGCTGGACACCTATTTCGTGTTCCTGCGGTCGCGGGTGATGATCGGGCGGCTGGACATCGAAACCGAACAGCGACTGGTGGCGGAGACAAAGGGGTGGCTGGAGGAACGTCGCGACACGTGCCCGGCGTACGCACATTACCTGGATCACTGGGGTGACTGGGTGCCACCAGGCGATGATCCACGTCCGGCAGAGACGGACTCACCCTCGCTCGCGGACACGGCTCCCTCACAAGAAACCCCCTGAAACGCCGATATCAGATGACAGGCAACGCATCGATGATCTAGAATGCGTTGAGCCAGACCGAAGAGGGCGACAAGCGGATGTTGAGTATCCTGGGTTCCGACCGTCGACTGTGTGACGGCCTGTCGCGTCGCGACCTGATGCAGGTCGGCGGCCTGGGGCTGGCCGGCGGCCTGTCGCTGCCGACCCTGCTCGCCGCCGAACAGGCTCGCACCGTCGACGCCAATGCTCCGGCGAAGTCGGTGATCCTGATCAACCTGATGGGTGGCCCGAGCCATATCGACATGTTCGATATGAAACCCGAGGCTCCGGCGGAGATCCGCGGCGAGTTCCGCCCGATCCCCAGCAGCGTGCCGGGCCTGGATGTCTGCGAGTTGATGCCGTTGACGGCCAAGACCATGCACCACTCGTGTGTGGTCCGCACGCATACGCATCTCTGGAACACCCACAGCCCGTACAACATCCTGACCGGCTATTCGGGTCCGGTGATCAACGGCAACCACTTCAAGCCGACCGACCATCCCAGTGTTGGTTCGGTGATGCAGTTGGCCGGTCTCGGCTCGGCTGGAGTCCCCAACTACGTGTGGATGCCGACGGTTCCCGGTCACAGCCAGGGCAGGCAGCGCGCCGGGCCGTATGGAGGTTTCCTGGGCCAGCAGTTCGACCCGCTGTTCACCAGCTACACGCCGACGTTCCGGGAGTCGATCGAGGGTCGCAATGCCCACATCGACCCGCCGGTACCCTACGCCGCGCCTCAGCTTCCGGCCTTGGACGAGCAGCCTGGGCTGGGGGCCGCCCGACTGGGCCGTCGCCGCGACCTGCTGGCGGCCGTCGACAGGGTCCGCCGCCGCCTGGGCGACAAGCCCGGGGTGGACACGCTGGGCGTGTTTCAGAAGAAAGCCCTGGAGTTACTCACCACCACCCGCACCCGTGACGCCTTCGATATTGCCCGCGAGTCCGAGTCGACCCGGAAGCGATACGGTGAACACCTGTTCGGTTCGTGCCTGCTGGCCGCCCGGAGGCTGGTCGAATCGGGCACGCGGTTTGTCGGGTTGACCTTCGAGTCGCAGCTCAACGGCAAGATCGGAGCCGGCCAGTGGGACACTCACGGCAACAACTTCCGCCTGCTGAAGAACTTCCTGCTGCCGACTCTCGACCAGTGCTACTCGGCGTTGGTCGAGGACATGGCCGGCCGCGGGATGCTGGATGACACGCTGGTGGTGCTGATGGGCGAGATGGGCCGGACACCCAAGGTGAACAAGAGTGCCGGGCGGGACCACTGGACCCAGTGCGGGTTCATCGTCTACACGGGAGCGGGAGTTCGCCACGCCACGATTTTCGGTCGCAGTGACAAGCAGGCCGGCTGGCCGGTCGACTACCCGGTCAGCAGTGCCGACCACGTGGCGACGATGTACAAGCTGGTCGGAGTCGATCCGCGGATGCCGATCTTCGATCGCACCGGCCGTGAGCACCGAGCGGCCCTGGACGGCGAACCGATCGACGGCGTGATCGCCTGATCCTTTTCGTCGCCGTCGGGCGGACCCCCGTTTTCCTCGGACTACGGCTGCGGACGGCCGCACTTCACCGTGGTTCCCGCGGCATCGAATGCCCAGCCGCAACCGGCGATCATCTGCATCCGTCTCACTCTCCGATGGAGTACAGGTGACCGTAGGTGCGGATGTAGATCCGGTTGCGGTGGACGACCGGGGTCGAGATGAACTCCTCGAGGTGGTTGCGAGCGACCTCCTGGTACTTGCGGCCCGTCTTGAAGACGACCGTGTTCCCGTCGCGGTTGCTGGCGTAGACGTGGTCGCCGGCGTGCAGCAGGCTGGGCCAGACCGGTCCGTTGCCGAGATTCAGTCGACGGGTGTAGATGGTCTTGCCCGTCTTGGTGTCGAGCACGCTGAGGATGCCGCGGGTGGCCACGCAGTAGATCAACCCGTCGTGAACGACCGGTGACGAGCTGAACCCGCCCCCCGGCGGGCTCGATTCCCACAACGCCTTGGGACGCAACCGCTTCTTGGCCATGGGATCGAGGCGTTCGGGCAACGGAAATGCCTCGGCACGCTGTCCGATGTAGAACGCCGTCGAACCGACGACCACCGGCGAGGAACGTTCTAGGGGCGAGAGCCGACCGATCACCTTGCCGTCACGAGGTCGGACCATCCGCCCGTTGGCCATCAGGATCAGCGGTTTGCCGTCGATCTCGGCGCGGACCGGCGACCCCCAGGTCTGGCCGTAGCTGGTTCGCCACAGCTCCTTGCCGGTTTCCGGATCCAGTGCAACGATGTCCTCGATCGGCACGATCAGCCGGCCGGCCACCAGCAGCGGGCTGGCCGAATGGCCCCACATCATCTGGGGGTTGTCCGGCAGCACCCTGGCCCACTTTCGCTTGCCTTCCATGTCGAAGCAGGTCGCCACCCGATTGCCGAAGACGGCCCAGATCAGGCGACCGTCGGTGATCGGCGTGGCGGTGGTGTAGCCGTTGTACTGTCGCTGGGTGATCGGCAGCGTGTAGCGAGCCGCCCGGGGCATCCCGTCGACCTTTTCCTGCAGGGTCTCCTCGCGGGCCTCGATCTTCTCGATCTTGGCCAGCAGGGCGTCCTTGTCCTTGGCCTTGTCGAGCTGGTCCTCGAGTGTCTCCCGCTGCTTTCTGAGTGACACCTGGAGGTCGGTGAGGCCCTTGAGCACCTTGACTTCCTTGAGGATCGCGGCCCAGTCGCCCGGCGAGGTGATGTCGGTGTAGCTGCTGGTGCGTTGCCACAGCACCTTGCCGTCGGCGATGTCCAGCTTGGCCAGTGCGAAGGGTTCGACGCAGGTGAAGACGGCGCGGCCGGTGAACACCGGCAGGCTGTTGCTGCGTGTCGGCAGTGGAGTGGCCCAGGCGATGTTCTCGGTGGGACTCCAGTGAGTCGGCGCGTCGGTGCCCGGATGACTGCCGGTGCCGTTGGTCCGCCAGCCGTAGCCCCGCAACTTCCCCGACCAGGCGATCCGCTTCCCCTCGTGGCGCGGCCAGCTCCAGGCTGTCCAGGTCGGGGTTTCCTGCTGCACCTGCCTGAACAGGCCTTCGAGTACCGCACCCATCCGTTTGACCCTGGCGGGCTGTGCAGCCGCCCGGTCACGGGTTTCACCGATGTCCTCGGCGAGGTTGTACAGCTCGAGCCTGGTGATCGTCTGGGTCTTGATCGCCTGCTGGTCCCTGGTACGGATGTCGCCGAAGGGCTTGATCTGCGGATCGTTGAGATGAGCCAGCAGTTTCCAGTCGCCGTCACGGAGCGCGACCTTGGGGCGGCTGCTGGCGACGTGGAACTGCCAGAACAGCGGCTGGTGCCGTTTGACCGCCTTGCCGTCAAACAGCGAAACGATGCTGCTGCCGTCGAAGTGGCGGCCGGCCGGCAGCGGCGTGGCGGTCGCTTCGCAGATCGTCGGCAGCACATCGACGCCACTGACAGGCGTGTCGCTGGTCGTGCCCGGCTTGATCCGCCCCGGCCAACGGACGATCCCCGGCACGCGGATGCCGCCCTCGTAGAGGTGGCCCTTCTTGGCCCGCAGCGGGCCGCTGGATCCGTGAGGGTGGTAGCGGGTGATGGCCGGCCCGTTGTCGCTGGTGAACAGCACCAGCGTGTCGTCGGCCAGCCGCTGCCGGTCGAGTCCGGCCAGCAGGCGGCCGAAGGCGTGGTCCATCTGGGTGATGTTGGCGTGGTGCCGGACCTGGGCCGGATCGTCCAGGTCCGGGTACCGTCGTTCGAAGATCTCGGCCGAAGCGATCGGTTCGTGGGGTTCGTGGAAGCAGACGAACAGGAAAAAGGGCTTGCTCTTGTCGCGCAGCGACCCCAGCCAGCCCAGTGCCTCGTCGACGACCAGCTGGCTCGAGTAACCCTCGAGCGGTCCCACGGCCTTGCCGTTGCGGACGAAGTTGTCGGGGTCGCGGTGGCTGGGCAGGGCGTTGTTCTGGGTGCTGAACCAGTGGTCGAAACCGTGGTCGGAGGGTTGGGGCTGACCGGGGAGGTTGAAGCGACCGTTGAGATGCCACTTGCCGACATGGCAGGTGGTGTAACCGGCCTGGTGCAGGAGTCCCGAGAGGGTGATTTCGCCGCGGCGGAGGTGCATGGGCGAGAACATGGGGATCCAGTTGTGGATCCCGGCGCGGTAGGGTGTTCGCCCGGTCAACAGCCCTGCCCGGGCGGGGCTGCAATTGGCCGACGCGGCATAGCAGCTGGTTAGCCTCAGGCCACTCGTGGCGAAGCGATCGATATGGGGCGTCTTCACCGCGGGGCTGCCAAAGCAGGCCAGGTCGCCGTAGCCCAGGTCGTCGCACAACACGACCACCACGTTGGGCCGCGGATCGGCAGCCCCGGCTTCGGTGACGCCGATCAACGGGGTTGATCCGACGAGCAACAGGATCGCGGCGAGGACGTGGTGAAACGGGCGAGACATGAGTCGCTCTCCGGTTGTTATTTCTTTTTCGCAGGCGCCGCGGCCGGACGGAGCAGGTGGCGGTTGAACCACCGCAGTGACGCCGCGTTGGCCCGTTTCTGGTCGGCTGGCTTGAATCCGTGGGCGGCTCCCTCGATTACCATCAACTCGCTCGGCACCCGCTTTTCATCCAGGGCCTTGTGAATGGTCTGGCTGTGGAACAACGGCACCAACTTGTCCTTGTCGCCGTGGATCATCAGCGACGGCGCGTCGTCTGCGCTGACCTGAAACAGCGGCGAGACCGCCGGTGATTGCTTGGGATCAAACTTCAATGCGGGGTAGGCTTCGAGGAAGCCGAGCTTGGGATCAAGGTATTTCGAGAGGTCGGTGGGCGGAAAGAAGGCGACGACGGCGTTGACGCGGCTGGAGTGTTTCTGCAGGGGATCACGGGCTTTCGGGTTGGCGTCCTGCCCGGTCGTGCCGAGCATCAATGCCAGGTGCCCCCCGGCGCTACCGCCAGTCACTCCGATGCGGTTCGGATCGATCTCCAACCGCTTGGCGTTGGAGCGGACATGTCGGATCGCGCGGCGGACATCATCGACACACTCGGGTACGACGAACTTCGGGCTGCTGCCATGACGGATCAGGAACACGGTGTAGCCGGCTTCAAGCAGGTGCCGGAACTGTTCGACGGCCCGTTCGGGAGAACTCCATCGCGAGACCCAGCCACCGCTGACCATGAACATCACCCCGGCGCGGTTGCGACCGGAACCCGGTTGCAGCACGTCGTAGGTCAGGGCCAGGCCGTACTTGTGGCCGTAGACGACATCGGCTTCGATGGTGATGGTCAGCTCGCCCGGCGTCTTCGCTGCCGCCGGGTCCCGGGCCATAAGCGGAACGGCCGACAGCAGCAGAAACGCTACGGCGAGCAGGTGCCGGAAAACGGTCATCGTCTCTTCCCCGAACGTGTTGTGTTGGTGCGACAGGCGGGCCGACTACAGCAGTTCCGAGATGACCTGTCCGCCGATGTCGGTCAGCCGTTCGTCGCGACCGTTGTGCAGGAAGGTCAGGGCGTCCTGGTCGAGGCCGACGCGGTCGAGAATCGTGGCGTGGAGGTCACGCACGTGGTAGGGCTTCTCGACGGCCCGCAGCCCGATCTCGTCGGTTGCCCCCACCATCCGTCCGCCCTTGAGCCCGGCGCCGGCCATCCAGATCGAGAACCCGAAGGGGCTGTGGTCGCGGCCGGACTTTCCCTGCGACATCGGCGTCCGCCCGAACTCCCCGGCCCAGATCACCAGGGTGCTCTCGAGCAGTCCTCGTCGCTTGAGGTCCTTGAGCAGTCCGGCGATCGGCTGGTCGACCTGGCCGGCCATCCTGAGGTGGTTTTCCTCGATGTCGCCGTGCCCATCCCAGGTCATGTTTCCGGGTCCGCCCCCGGAATACAGCTGGACAAAGCGGACCCCTCGTTCGACAAGTCGTCGAGACAGCAGGCAGCGGCGTCCGAACTCGGATGTCTCGGGCCGATCGATGCCGTAGAGCCGCTGTGTTTCTGCCGTCTCCCGCGAGATGTCGACCGCTTCGGGAGCGTGCTTCTGCATGCGGAAGGCCAGTTCGTAGGTCGCCGCGCGGGTTTCGAGCACGGGATCGTCGGGTTGGCGGTTGATCCGGTTGAGCCGACGGATCAGGTCGAGGTTGCGTTGCTGTCGGGCGATGGTGCGGCCACCGGCGGGGCGGAGGTTGAGGATCGGCGGAGCCTCCGGACGGAACAGCGTGCCCTGGTAGATCGGTGGAAAGTACCCCGCGCCCCAGCACGGGGGGCCGCCGACCAGCGTGCCGTCGGGGTCCAGCATCACGATGTAGGACGGCAGGTCATCGCTCTCGCTGCCCAACCCGTAGGTCAGCCAGGCGCCGATCGTCGGGTGACCCATCAGCGTGCGACCCGAGTTCATCTGGTAGAGCGCCGCGGAGTGCACGATGCTCTCGGCGTGCATCGAGCGGACGACCGAGAGATCGTCGGCACAGGTGGCCAGGTGGGGGAACAGGTCCGACATCACCAGGCCGCTCTCGCCGCACGGGCGGAACTGCCTTTTGACGCCCAGCAGCAGCGACTTCTCGTCGGCCTGCTGCGTGGTGACCTTGCCGATGCTCGCGGGCACCGGTTGCCCGTGCAGACGGTTGAGCTCGGGCTTGGGGTCGAACGTCTCGACCTGGCTCGGGCCGCCGGCCATGAACAGGAAGATCACCGACCTGGCCGGGGGAGCGACATCGGCCAGCTTGGCCGCCAGTGGGTTTTCCGGAACCGACGACCCGCTGTCGGCGGCCAGTCCATCGCGGACCAGCAGCGACGCCAGCGCGATCGAACCCAGTCCGAGACCCCCGTGTTCGAGGAAGTCTCGACGATTCAACGCCGGCAGCAATCCCCGGCAGGAGCTTGTGAGAGACGAGTGACTCATCGAGGGTATAGCCTAACCGAGTAACCGATCGGTCGGAAGGCGTTCAACACGCCCGCTCGCCTTGACCCCCACCGCGGGTGATTCGGAAGATGGAGGATCCTGTCAGGTACCCCCGATGCACCGATTCCTACTGGCCACCCTGCTGCTGCCGGTTCTCGTTCCGGTCGCCGTCCGCGCCCAGGACGATGACCGGGTGTGGGCCTTTCGACCGGTGGAACGTCCCGCGATTCCACGTCCGCGCGATTCGGCCCGGGTCGCCAATCCCGTCGACGCGTTCATCCTGAATTCGCTCGACCGGGTGGACCTCACTCTCTCGCCCCGTGCTCCCCGCCGGGTGCTGGTCCGCCGTCTCTACCTGGACCTCATCGGGCTTCCGCCGACCCCCGCCGAGTTCGAGCGGTTCCTTTCCGACGACCGTTCCGACGCGTGGGTACGGCTGGTGGACCGCCTGCTCGCGTCGCCGGACTACGGCCACCGCTGGGCCCAGCATTGGCTTGACGTCGTCCGTTACGCCGACAGTGACGGGTTCGAGTACGACGACCCGAGACCCCATGCCTGGCGGTATCGCGACTGGGTGATCGAGTCGTTGAATCGCGACAAGCCGTTTTCCCGCTTCATCCACGAACAGATCGCTGCTGACGAATTGTTTCCCGAGGACCGACGGGCGCTGGCGGCCCTGGGACTGCATCGACTTGGTCCTTTGCGACTCAACGCCGGAACCCAGGACAAGGCGAAGAACCGCCAGGAGCGGCTGACCGAGATTGTCGACATGGTCGGCTCGGCATTTCTCGGAGTCACGTTCGGATGTGCCCGGTGTCACGACCACAAGTTCGACCCCCTGCCCCAGGCGGACTATTACCGGCTGCAGGCCTTCTTTGCCGCCAGCCGGGCGGTGGACCTGCCGCTGGTGCCCGCCGCCGCGCGTGCCGCCCGGGAGAAGGCCCGGAAGGGCTGGACCGAAAAGCGGGACGCGACACGGAAACGGCTCGATGAGATCGAAGCCCCGGTCAGAAAACGACTGATGGCCGAACGCCGTCGCCGGTTCGGCCAGGAGACTCTCGCGGCCCTGGCCGTCGATGCGTCGGCGAGGACGCCGGACCAGTCTCGGCTGGCGACTGTCGCCGAGAGGATGTTGGTGATCGTTGAGGCGGACATCCGCGGGACGCTGTCCGAAGCGAAGCGACGGCAGTACCTGGCGATTCAGGCCGAATTGCAGGTCGTGGAATCCTCCGAGCCACTCGCGGTGGCTTCGGTGATGGTGATCGTTGACCGAGGTCGCGACGTGCCGGCAACTCACCGGCTGGTCCGCGGTGAGCCTCATCACCCGGGCGAGGAGGTCTTTCCGAGTTTTCCGGCGGTGATGGTCCAGCGAGGTCGCCCGGTCCGCCCGAGCTCTTTCCGGAAAAGGACCCGTCCGTCGATCGACGAGGTCGGCGAGAGCGATGGCGGGCATTCGACGGGGCGGCGAGCCGAGCTGGCCGGGTGGCTGACCTCTGAATCGAATCCGCTGGCGGCACGTGTTTTCGTCAACCGGCTCTGGCAGCACCATTTCGGACAGGGAATCGTCGCCACGCCGAACGACTTCGGAGTGATGGGCGCAGCCGCCACGCATCCGGAACTGCTCGACTGGCTTGCCGCCGAACTGCTGGGCAACGGCGGACGGATCAAGCCGCTGCATCGCCTGATGCTGATCTCCGAGACGTACCGGCAGTCGAGTACGGTGGCCAACCCGGTTGCCGCGGAAGTTGATTCCGAGAACCAGCTGTTGTGGCGGTCCCGTCGTCGTCGTTTGGAGGCCGAGACGCTCAGAGACAGCCTGCTGGCCGTCAGCGGTCAGCTCAACCGGCAACCAGGTGGTCCGGGTGTCCGGCTGCCGCTGCCGCCGGAAGTCGCCGCGTTGCAGTACAAGGGCAGCTGGCAGGCTCATCCCGACCCGCTGCAGCACAATCGCCGGTCGATCTTCCTGTTCGTCAAGCGGAACAACCGGCCACCGCTGCTGTCGAATTTCGACACGCCCGGAACGATGGTCAGCTGCGGACGCCGCAACCAGAGTTCTCACGCCGGCCAGGCTTTGACGTTGTTGAACAGTCCGGAACTGGATCGCCAGGCCCGCGCGTTTGCCTCGAGGCTCGAGACCGAAGCGGGTCGTGCACCGGTGGCGATTGTCCAGCGGGCCTACCGGCTGGCCCTGGGCCGTCCGCCGAGTCCCAACGAACTGTCGCTGGGGCGGGCGTTCCTGGAGACCGGCGAGGGGCCGTTCGCCGAGACACTCTCGGATTTCTGCCTGGTGCTGTTCAACCTCGACGAGTTTCTCTACGTCGACTGACCTTCGGGGTGGATCACACCGCCGTCCAGCCGCCGTCGACCAGCAAGTTGTGGCCGTTGACGTACTCGGACGCATCGGAGGCCAGGTACACCACCGCCCCCTTGATGTCCTCGTTGTCGAGCATCCGTCCGATCGGCACCCGCCTGGTGTACTCGTCGACAAACGCATCGGGCTGGTTGTCGAAGTAACCGCCGGGGCTGATGCAGTTGGATCGGACGCCCTGCTTGCCGTAGTAGTTGGCCAGGTAGCGGGTGAAGTTGATCATGCCGGCCTTCACGAACGTGTAGGTGGCCGGCTGCTTCATGTCGGTGTCCAGGTAGATGGTCGGATCGTTGCCGACCACGCCGTAGATGCTCGAGATGTTGATGATCGACCCGCGGCCCTGCTCGACCATCGTCGGCAGAAATGCCTGGCAGATGGTGAACAGGCCGGTGAAGTCACCGGCCGCCGACCGCCCGATCGTTTCAGGAGTCTGTTCGTCGAATGCCCCCACATGGCCGTCACGGGCCAGGGCGCTGTTGACCAGGATATCGAGACGCCCGTGGTCGGCCAGCAGGCTGTCACGCAGGGCGTTGATCGAATCGACATCGGTGATGTCGACCTGGGCGGCGTGCACGTCGTGGCCCCGTTCGCAAAGCCCCGCTGCGAACTCCTCGTTTCTCTCCAGCGACCGCGACGCCGAGATCACCGTTGCGCCGGCTTCGGCCAGCCCTTCGGTCAGGCTGCTGCCGAACTGCGGACCCGATCCGGCCGTCACCAGGGCGACACGACCGTCGAGCTTGAACCGTTCCAGGATCCCCATCGTGTTCCTCCTTACACCAGGTGGAACGGCAGCATAGCGAGGGAGAAGACCGGTGGGCAATCGCCACGGACCCGCCGGGCCGTCTCTCAGCCGACCAGTTCGGGAATCGGCCGGGCCCGTTCGATCAGCCGGGCCACGTCACGGGGCACCTCGGGCAGCACCCTCAGCACCCCGATATCGAACATCGTCGCCAGGATGGTGGCGAAGAGATCTTCCGGTGTCACGGCGCGGGAGGCGGGTTCTCCGGCGTCGCGGCTGGATCGGCCGATCACCTGTCCCATCGGCAGGCCGCCGCCGGCAAACGCCAACGTGCTGAGCTTCGGCCAGTGATCGCGTCCGCCGTCGGGCTTCACCTTCGGCGTCCGACCGAATTCGCCGGTGATGATCAACAGGACCTTGTCCGAGAGACCGCGTTGCTGGAGGTCTTCGAGGAACACGCTGACGGCCTGGTCGACCGGGCGGCCGAGCCGCTCCATGCCGAACGGCATGTTGAACTGGGTGTTGCCGCCGTGCATGTCCCAGCCGGGGTTGTGCACGGTGATGAAACCACAGCCGGCTTCACACAACCGGCGGGCCAGCAACAACTGGTGTCCGAGTGTCGAGTGTCGGGTCTTGACGCGGAGTGCCGTGTTGAAGCGGCTGGTGTCGTAGCGTTTCACCAGCTCCGGGTCCTCATCGGAGAGGTCGAACGCGCGACGACCCTTGCCCAGCAACAGGTTGAACGCCTGCTGCTCGAACCGGTCCAGGCTCTCCATCATGCCGCCGGTGTCGACGTTGCGGGCCAGCCGGTCGAGCGATTGTCGGAGCGAACGTCGGTCGGACAGCCGGCGACGCGGCAGGTTCAGAGTGAGGTTCTGGTTGACCGGACCGTCACCGAGCGGATCGAACGGGGCGAATGCCGCTCCCAGTTCGCCGGCCGTGGCCGCCTCCAGCAGCCTCAGCCGTTCCTTGTTGAACTGGGGATCCGGTTCCTGGTGGCTGAGGTAGACCTGGGTGGGCATCCCGGTCTGCGGATGGTTGGTGCCTCGCAGCCGAGTGACGATCGAACCCATCCCGATCTGGTTGCCGCCGCCGCCCCGCATCACGTCCTGGGCACCGCCGGTGTGATTCGAATTGCCGTGAGTGAACGAGCGGACGATGGCCATCCGGTCGGCCCAGCGGGCCAGGCGAGGGAATGTGCCGCCGAAAGTCACTCCCGGCAGGCTGGTGGTCAACTCGCCGTTGACGCTGCGGACTTCGGCCGGTGCCGTCATCTTCGGGTCGAATGTCTCGACCTGGCTCGGACCACCCGTCAGGAACAGCAGAACGACTGACTTGTCGCGGAATGCCGTCGGGGCCGCCGCCCGGGCTCTCAACACATCCGACAGCCCCAATGAACCGACACCAAGCCCCGCCAGGCCGAGCGATCCGACCGAGAGGGCTTCACGGCGGGAGAACCCACCGCAATCGCGTGATCCGGGGCTGGTGAAGACGTTGAGCATATGATGATTGTATCGGCGATTGTTGATGAGAGACAACAGGAGGCGGCCGCGGCTTGATCAGCGTTGCCGTCGTCGCCAGGCCACGATGCCACCGACCAGGAGAACGACCAGCGTGGCAGCGGACACCCACAACCCCTGTTCGAAGCTGCGGGGACGGTACTCGAACCGAACCCGGTGCTGACCGGGTCCCAGGGCGATGCCCCGGCACAGCCCGTTGGCCCGCAGGATCGTCGTCGGTCGACCGTTGTCGGTGGCTCGCCATCCGTCGTGGAACAGGTCGGCCAGGACCAGGATTCCGTCTCGAGCGAGCGCGGCCTCGATCTCGACCGTCTGTGCCCGATCGGTCACGACCCGGACCGATTCCTCGACACCGGACTCGATGGCTGTCCCGGGCAGGTGACGAGGTGGACGGTCCAGGATCACCGTCTCGCCCAACACGAAGCGTGGAGAACCGATGGTGTCCAGCACAGCCTGGGGTCGAGTGATCAGCAGGATGTCACGACAGAGGCTGGCACGTGGCTGCACGTTCGGCACTTCGTAGATCCAGTATTCTCCGAGTTCATCCGAGCGGCGGATTCCGGGAATGGGATCCGAGCGGGCCGGCAGTTCCTGTCGAATGATCAGCGTGCCGACGTGAAACAGGGCATGGAGCTTGGGAGAGACGGCGGCGGAGGTTCGTCGGAGCCAATCGGAACGGGCGCCGGGGTTGATCGAGAAGGCATCGACATCGAACAGCCCGGCCGAGTTGTCCGGCAGCAATGCCAGCGTGCGTGCGGGTGCATCGAAAGCGTAATCGGGCACGGTGGCCGCTACCCGGCCTCGCTTCCTGTCCACCAGGTCCAGGGTGACGGGTTTTGTGCGATAGAATCCGCGCGGCGCGAAGTTCAGCAGCCTGGCCGCCGCCAGCCCGAGGTCGCAGGAGACCAGCAACACGCAGAGGATGGCCACGCGTCGCGAATCCACGGTCGGGGCCACCAGGCAGAGCGCCCCGCCCAGCAGTGCGGCGGTTCCTCCGAGGATGGCCCCCCAGGACATCGCCGCGGTCCTGGCCGTCTCCGCCACGCTGCGCCACTCGCGGACGAACACCTCGTCGTGGTTCCCTCGGCCGAAGAGCCAGTCGGGGTCCAGGCTTCCGGGGACGAACCGGGTCACGAGCCCGGCGGCCAGCAGCACGACCCCGGTCACGCCCAGTGCCACGGCCGACCGCTTCCAGGTTCTTGAGACCACGTCGGCGGGTTGTCCGAGCAGGTGATCCAGGCCCAGCCCGGCCAGCACCGCGATGGCCAACGACGTGAACATCAGGAAGCGGGCGGGCACGTGAATGCTGCGGAAGCCGGGCAGTTCACCCAGCACCAGGAACAGGCCGCCGTAGCGACCCAGTGCCAGCAGCACCGACAGCACCAGTCCCCAGCGAAAGACTCTCGCCTCGGCCGGACCGCTCTTCCATCCGATCAGGGCCAGGGGCAGGGTCAGCATGCCGGCGTAGATCCGGACATCGGAGAACAGGATCTGCAGCCGGTGATCGTCTCCGGCGGCACCCGGCAGCAGCAGTTGCAGCAGGAAATGGGGCGGCAGCGATCCGTCCATCTGCCTGTCGAAGCTCAGTCCCGTCCCCCGCTCGGTCGCCAGCAGTGTCTCGAGGCAATACCACAGTTGCGGGGCGGCCAGTCCCAGGCCGATGCCGACGGTCACTGCCGCCGCGGCGGCTGCCCGCCCGGCCCGTCGCCATCGTTGGACCCCGCGTGCTTCGCAGGCGACGCCCAGCGCCAGGGCCAGCAGCGTGTAGAACAGGACCTGGGGGTGAGCACCCGAGGCCTGGGTGGCCAGGGCGAGACCGGCGCAAACGGCCGGTCCCGGGCTGCGGGTCCGGCAGGCGTGCAACCACAGGGCGGACACCAGCGGGATCCAGGCAAATGTCGTCACCAGCGTGGCCTGGGGAATCTCGCCCACGAACGAACCGCCGAAGACCACCACCACGGCCCCCAGAGTGGCACCGCCGGGACCCGTGCCCAGCCCCTTCAGCAACAGCATCGTGCCGCCGGCGGCCAGCAGGTGGTGCAGCAACAGGAACAGGGCCCAGGCCGATCCGGGATCCTCGACCAGGTGAAACACGGCTGCCGGCGGATAGACGCCGCTGCATTCGTTCTCACCCTGCAACGGGTAACCCAGGAATCCATGGCGGAACCACAGCGGGATTTCTCCGTCACTCCGCTGGCGGGCGTTGCTGACCTGCAGCGGCACATAGACCCGCGCCTGGTCCCACGCCTCGAATGCGCCGTCACCGGTCACCGCCGGCCGGTAGACCACGGCGGTGGTCAGCAGCAGCAGCAACCAGCCGGCCAACCATCCGCCTGCGTGCTTTCGACGCGACAGGCTGGCCGGCGGCTGGGCTTGGATTGCGCCGGTCACGGCTGGGGGATCACTTCTGGAGGGCTAACGCTGGTAAATCGGCAGGAAGCCGTTTTCCAGTTGCAGGATCGTCGCGTTGATCGACGTGGTGTAGACCGGGCCGATGTATCCTTCCAGCCACGCCCCCGAGCTCGACTGGGTGCGCAACAGCTGCGTCTTGATCTCCCCGTAGTACTTGGCCCACTTCTCCTCGCCCATGCGGTACATCACCTGCGAGAAGTAGTAGTGCGTGTAGTGCCAGTGTCCGAAGCGGCTGGTCACGCCGCGGCCCGGCCAGACGTTCTTTTCGCAATAGGCCATCATCTTCTTGACCTGGTCGTTTTCGTACTCGCCGGAGTTGAACATGCAGGCGACGGCCGCGGCGGTGATCGGCGGCCGGGCTCCGCCGCTCTGGCCGAACCGGTAACGGATGCCGCCGTCGGGCGTCATGCAGTCACGGATGTACTTCTGTGCCCGGTCGATGACTTCCTTGGGCACGGGGATACCCGCGTTGCGGCAGGCCCGCAGGCCTTGGACCTGTGTGATACAGGTCGAGCCCTCGTCGAAATCGTTGCCGTCCTTGGCCGAGATGTATCCCCAGCCGCCCCGGGTGGTCTGGGCCTTGGCCGAGAAGTCGACCGCCTTGACGAGCACCTTCTTCAGGTCGACGCGACGCTTCTTGTCCTCCTCTTCGCCGTAGACCTGCGAGAGGAACAGCATCGAGAAGCCGTGCCCGTAGGTGTAGCGGTAGTCGCTCTTGTAGCCGATCAGGCCGTTGGACCGGGACTGCCCGACAAGAAAATCGACCGCCTGGGCCACCTCGTCGCGGTACTTCCCGGTTGTCGCGGTCGATCCCTCGGCCAGCAGCGCGTTGGCCGCCAGGGCGGTCATCGCCACCCGGTACTGTCCCCCACGGGCTTCCCAGTAGCCCTGCCGACGCTGTTCGCGCTTCAGATACTCGAGAGCCTTGTTCAGGGTGCGGATGACGTTGGGATCCTTCTGCTTGCGAGCCGCCTCGAGTCGAGGCGTTCCGGGGCCGATGAGGACCGCCGCGAGCAGCAGCACGATGAACCAACGCATCAACCAACGTCCTCTTGTTCGGGGGAGAGCCACCATTGTCGCGCGGTGTCTATAACAGGGCAAGGCCGTTACTCGTCCGCCCCATCCTCACCCACGTAGTCACGGGGCAGCGTCCACCACAGCATCAGCAACAACAAGGCCATGCAGACGACGCCGACGCCCGAGACCGACACGATCGCGGTGCCCAGGATCGACTCACCTTGCTGCTGGGCACCGAATTCGATCCACCCCAAAAATGGGTCGAACCAGGTCGAGACCAACAGGCCCGAGGAGAGGTTGAACAACCCGATGGTGGTCGCCCGCGCGGCCGGGTCGATCACGTCGAAGGAGGCGGTCCAGAAGTTGGCCTGGTAGGCTCCCAGCCCCAGTCCCAGCAGCAGCATGGCCAACCGCAGGACCATCGGGTTTTCCTGCGTGCCGATCACCACCAGGCTGGGAGTCAGCAGCATCCAGCCGCCCAGTTGCACCCAGACCCGGCCACCGATCGTCCGCCGCACCAGTCGATCGGCCAATATGCCCCCGCACAACAGCCCGGTCATGCTGCCGATCTGGATCCAGAGAGTCGAGAAGCTGCCGACATCCTCCTGGTTCCAGCCCAGCGAATCGTGAAAGATATTGTGAAAGTGCTGCGGCATCCAGAACCGTGAAATCCGCACCACGATTCCGGCACAGGCAAACGTCAGGTACATCAGGTGGAACGACGGCACGCGGATGATCTGTCCGAGCGTCTGCCAGACGGTTCCGCCTTCGGTGCCCAGTCCGCGGTCCTCGCGCCGCTCGGTCCGCAACGGTTCTCGCAGCACCTTCAGCAGGAACAGCCACGCGACCACGCCGACCGCAGCGAAAACGAAATGGGACAAGCGCCAACCGTGGAGAACCCATGTTTCGGGAGTGCCCGGGATGTGCCGGGCGGGCAGATCGGCGATCGCTCCACCGTACTTGCCGGCGACAATCACCGCGGCGTTGTAGCTGAACAGGTAGATCGCCATCGCCTTCGAGCGGGTGCGTGGTCGGAAGCAGTCGGCGATCGCCCCGGCCATCGCCGGCACCGCGCAGGCCTGGGCGAAGCCCAGCAGCGCCCGCCCGATCAGTAACTCGTGCAGGTTGCCGACCAGCCCGATCATGGCCAGGCAGATTGAGCTGGCCAGCAGGCTGCAGAGGATCACCCGGCGACGGGAAAAGCGGTCCGAGAGGTAGCCGGCGAACAACTGCGAGAAGCAGTAGGGCAACTGCCAGGCCGGGCCGACCCACGAGAGCTGCGCCTCGTCGAGTCCCAGTCCGCCCTCGGTGATCGGCAGCAGCAACGACGGCTGGATGTAGTTGATCAGGTTCCGGTGAGCGTAGATCGTGAAATAGGTCGTGGCGACGTAGGAGAGCAGGTACCAGCGATCGGGCGTGCCGGAGCTGGTGTCGTCGCCGGGCAACGGCGGTGCGACCGATCTCACGCCTGGTCCTCCAGCTCCGGATACAGCGGCAGCGAGATCAACCGGCCCCCGTCAGTCGCCGAGCGATCAGCGGCTTCCATGACCTCGACACACCGCAGCCCTTCCTCCCACCCCAGGCATCCCCGGTACTCCGGGTCGTCGATCCACTTGACGAAGTCGGCCAGTTCCAGCCGGTAGGCGTGGTCGAAGCCCAGGTCGTCGAATCGCTCGTGGTGCAGCGTCGGATCGTCGCGGTGCTGCCAGGAAATGTCGAGGTGTTCCATGAAGGACTCGAATCTCAAGCCCCCGTTCTCGAACATCACGATCGGACCACCGGCCTCTCGGAACTTCCACGGGGGGAAGACCAGGGAAGCGGTCAGGGTGGCGACGGCTCCCGAATGAAACGTCAGCGTGACGTGCATCGTGTCGGGGAAGTCATAGCGGGTGTCGACCTGGGGCGGCGAAACGGCGCGGACGGTCGCCACGTCACCGCACATGCCCCGCATCCAGTCGATGATGTGGACGCCGATCACCGGCAGCAGGCCGCCACAGGCGTCTCGCCGGGTCCACCAGCCCTGGTGATCGTACTGCCGCGCGTCGTGGTAGGCGCACGACGTGATGGCCAACGGGGCACCGAGCTGTTCCTTGAGCTCGATCATCCGTCCCCAGGGCGGTCTGAGTCGCCGCTTGTGTCCCACCATCAATCGCACGCCGGCATCGCGACAGGCCCGCACCATCTCCCAGCATTCCGGAACGGTGTTGGCCATCGCCTTCTCGCAGTAGACGTGGCAGCCGGCCCTGGCTCCGGCCACGGCGATCTCGCGATGGGTGAAATTGGGGCTGGTGATCGCCACCACGTCGATCTGCTCACCGGCGATCAGCGATTCGTGATCGTCATACTCGGCCACCTCCAGGCCGGTGGTCTCGGCGAACCGGGCCCGTGCTTCGGGGTTCGGTTCGGAGAGGGCCACGACGTCACCGAGTTCGGTGATGTAGCTGGCGAACTGGGGACCGAAGTCACCGGAGCCGAACACGGCAAACCGCAACCGCTTGTCGCTCATGGCAGTTTCCACCTGACGACCTCGGTGACCGTCTTCTGTGGAGGCTGCTCGATGTAGGCGGTGATCGCATAGGCCGTCAGCAGGCTCTGGTCGGCCAGCTGGATCGTGACGGGCCAGCCGACATAGAGATCTGCAGAGAGAACGAGCCGGGCCGGGTGTTGACGGTCCCAGGTGCGGCCGCCGTCGGTGCTGACGATGGCCGAGACACCGTAGGGCAGGTGATAGTCCGAGTAGGTGGCCAGGATGCGACCGTCGGCCAGCTGGGCCAGGAACACGTGCACCTCGGCCGTGTTGACCATCAGCCGCGGCTTCGACCAGGTCAGGCCCCCGTCGCTGGATTCGCAGATCGCCGTATCCTCGAAGCCCTCCCCGTGGGTCTCGGGAATCTGTCGCCGCAGCGCGGCCAACAACCGGCCGTTCTTCAACCGGATGGCCGAGACTTCACCAAAAGCCGAGTAGTTCCAGTCGATCTTGCCGGTGGCGAAGGTCCAGGTCTGGCCGTGGTCCTTCGAGCGACACAGTTGCAGGTGGGGACTTCCCTGGTTTTTTCCGCTCCAGTCGGATTTCAGCGCACGGATCAACAACAGCGATCCATCGGACTCGACGATCACGTTGCGGGGATAGTCGGTCCCGTCCAGGTCGTTGGTTTTCCAGGTCTTGCCGCCGTCGGCGGACCGTGCGAGGTTGATCGCCATCCCGGCCCGCGATCCGGGTCCGCGGTAGGTCTTCTGTGCCGTCAGCACCAGCCAGCCGTCGGGCAGCACGGTCAGCGAGGGTTCCTTGCCGAACAGCGGCGTCGTGTTGATCTGCTTCCAGTTCAGGCCGGTGTCCCTGGATTCGTAGACGAAGATGCTGAAGCGTCGCTTGGCCGGGTCCTTCTCGTAGTTGTCGCGGCAGGCGGCCAGCACCAGGCGGCCATCCTTCATCTGGACGACCGCAGCCTTGTAGTTGCCACGCGGGCCGACACGGGTTCGCACGGCGCGGGCAAAACGGGGAAAGACAATCCGCTGGCGGTCCTGGCCGGTGTAGCCGGTGATTGCGGAGGGGTATTTCGAGTAGTCGTAGCCGGTCAGCAGCGCGGCATTCCGCTGCTGGTCAGCCGAAGTGGGACCGACGGGCAGTGTTTCCTGGAGCACGGACCAGCCGGTTGCCGTCAGGATCAGCAGGCCCGTCAGAACGTGGATGATGATGCGGGGAGAACGACGTTTCATGGCGGATGGCTCGATTGGTGGAAAGGGCCGGGGCGACTAGGAGATCACCGGGTGGTTCAGCGGCAGGCCGATGGCCCCGGCGTTGTCGAAGCGGTGGACGACCAGGTTGTCCAGCGAGGCGGCCAGCAGGATGTCGCGGTTCGGTCCGGCAAACGCCACATCGGTCGGACCCCGCAGTGCTTCGCCCATCCAGTCCTCGGCGAACAACGTCAGGCGGTTGGATTGAAGATCGAAGATGTAGACCGCATCGGGTCGATGGCAGGCGATCCACAGTCGGCCTTCGGTGTCGAAGGCGATGCCGTCGGGGACGTGTCGCGGCATGTGCAGAACCCGTTCGAGTTCTCCCGCCGACCCGTCGGCCTCGATCGGAACCCGTGCGATCCCCGCTCCGAACGTCTCGACGAAGTACAGGTTCCGTTCCTCGGCGTCGAGCGCGATCGCGTTGGGCGTGTCGACCGGCTCGGGATACCACCGCTCGGCCACTCCCCCACCCGGCTCGATCCGGAACAGTCCCCCGTTGATCTCACCCGACCAGTCCCCGCTCTCGGAGACGTACATCCGGCCGAGTCGATCGAAGGCCGGGTAGTTGGTGCAATGGAACACCTCGCCCTCTTCGGGCGTGGCGTAGACACTGACCTCCCCGGCCGGGGTGATCTTCAGCACGTCGCCGGCGGTGTGGGCGGCGTAGAGATTTCCGCCGGCATCAACTGCGGTGCCCAGGCACCGGGCCTCGGTCGAGGCGAACTGTTCGCTGCTGTTGTCTTCGAGGTTCAGCCGGTAGACCTGGCAGCCGGTGCCGGTCGTGTAGGCCTCGCCCCCGGGGCCGATCCCGATCGATTCGGGATGATCGACTCCGCGGATGTGGGTGATGTCGTGCTTGTCGAACAGCGGAGCGTCGGACATGGGTGATTCGGAGTGTTGAGGTTCGGGAGGGGGAAAAGCCGGCTTCAGATCAGCGGCAGCGCGTGGTCGCGATCGTGGAACGTTCGGAGATCGAGGGCCTGGTAGGGATGTGCGTTGACGCAGTCCCAGTCGAGCGTGACACCCAGGCCGGGAGTGTCGTCGAGAGTGATCGCGCCATCGACGACCCGGGGGCCCTGCACCTGGACGTCGTCGAGCCAGGGCCGGTGGCGGCAATGTTCGAGGATCAGGAAGTTGGGCATCGCCGCGGCGGCGTGAGCGGCTGCGGCGAGCGCGACGGGGCCGTAGGGATTGTGAGGCGCCACGGTCACGTTGTAGATCTCCGCGTAGGCCGCGATCCGCATCAGTTCACTGATACCGCCGGCGTGCGAGATATCCGGCTGCACCACGTCGACGGCACCGCCTTCGAGCCACTCGCGGAAGCCCCAGCGGGTCATGTTGCGTTCGCCGGCGGCGATCCGCACGTCGGGGAACGACTGCCTGAGTGAGATCAGGCCGTCGGGGGTGTCCATGTTGACCGGCTCCTCGACGAACAGCATGCCGACCTCGTCACGGAGTCCCTCGATCAGTCGATGCGCGGCCTGGAGACTGAAGATGCCGCCGCAGTCGATCATCAACTCGACGTCCGGCCCACCCGCCTCGCGGATTTCCTTGGCCACGGCCAGGGCCACGTCGACCTGTTTTTCGTCATCGTAGGGCTCGACGTACCGCCCGGGTCCGAACTTGAACGCATCGAATCCCTCGGCGGCGGCCGTCCGCATTTCCTCGCCCTGCGTCTCGAGACCCAGGTCGCCTCGAGCGTACAGGCGGACACGGTCGCGGACTGCTCCACCGAGCAGCCTGTAGACCGGCTGGCCGGTCACCTTGCCCAGGATGTCCCACAGCGCCTGGTCGATGCCGCTGGCGGCGCTGGTGGCCACCACGCCGTCCCGCCACCAGTAGAACCGGCGCATCTGTTGCCAGATGTAGTTGATCCGTGTCGGGTCCTGTCCGATCAGCAGGTCGGCCAGGTGGCCCTCGATCATCGCCATCACCGCCAGCTCGTGGTACTCGGTCGTCGCCTCCCCGATTCCTATCACGCCCTCGTCGGTCTCGACCTTGACGAAGATCCAGTTGCGGGCCGGAGAATGCCCCCCGGGTCCGGGGACGCCCATCAGGTGAGCGGTGAGACCGGTGATTTTCATGAGGATGTCCCTGTGGGTGATTCCATGGGTAACTCGGGCACCGTGGGATCCGCCGAGGGTGGTTGTTCGGACCGGATCGGTCTCAGGCGATCGTAGAGAAACAGGCCGGCGGTCGCGAACAGGCCGGCGATCGAGGCCAGCAGCACCGGCTTCCACGCCTCGAAGCCCGGCTGGTCCGGGTTCCAGATGAACTTGGATGCCCATCCGTAGACCGTTTCGCCCAGTCCGGAAAACGTGATCGCAAAACCGATGGCGGTGGGCCGCAGCCGGTCGCCGATGTGCTCGGTGAGGTAGCCCCCGTGAGACCATCTCATGAACTGCCTGGCGAACTCGAAGACGGCGACCGAGGCAAACAGTTGCCAGACGACCTGGCTGGCCCCGATGCAGGTGGCCGCAGCCGAGAAGCCGCCGATCATCAACACCGCGGCGATGCCCGGGGCGCGGCGACCGGCCAGCACGCCCACGGCGATTCCGCCGGGAATCCACATCAGTGTCTTGAGCAGTGTCAGCCAGATCCAGCCATTGTCCGACGATCCGTCCTTCAGCCCCAGTTCCTCGGCCCGGTAGGGCAGGTAGTAGTTGGAGGTTCCAAAGACCGCTCCGCCGAACAGGCACAGCGGGATCACCAACGCCCAGAAGGTCGGCATCGTTGACAGGGTCTTGAGGTCGGTGATCGTCTGGGAGAGTGTCGGAGCCGTGTCCCGTGCGAACTGTCCCGGTCTCTGGCCCCACAGCCCGATCAACAGGCCGCAGGCGGAGGTGGTGACGGCGAGGATCCAGAACAGCAGCTCGAAGTCGGACAATGACGGTGCGGCTTCCAGCTTCGAGAGATTGACCAGTCGTCGCAGGGCCTCACCGGTCTGGCCCCTGGAGATCAATTCGCCGACCTCGCCGCGGTACAGCAGCACCCGCCCGCAGATCGGTCCCAGCAGGCTGCCGACACCCATCGAGGTCATCAGCATCCCGTTGGCGAATCCCTTGCGTTGGGTCGGAACCATCTGCACCAGTGACAACCCGGCGATCCACATCAACGCCCCGGTGAAGCCCTGCCAGATCGCCATCAACGAGATGACGTTGGGGTGCGGGTGCGTGGCGAGCGTGAGCGGAACGGCCAGCTTGCCGAACAGTGCCAGTGACCAGACGATGCGTTCGCCGAAGAGCCTCGAGAACAACCCGGCGATGATCGGGCCGATGATCCACGGTGTGACCCGCCAGATGGCCGCGGTCGCGTACATCCCCCTGGGAAACGAACCGCCGGCCGCCTCGGCCGCCGCCTCGCGGGCCCCCAGGTAAAGCGGCAGGGCGTAGTCGAGCAGGTTGGCGTAGAAGAAGCTGACCAACGCCACCGGGATCACCACCTGCAGCCGGGCCGTGCCCGAGAGTCGGTCGGGTTCGAGCGCGGGACTGGGGGTGATGCCGGTGCTGGACATGCCGTGCATTCTACGGCGGTCGGATTCTCACGTGCCATGCAACCCGCCACCGCTTGCCTCATCGCCCGAGATCCGCTGCAATGAAATGCACAACAGCCTGATGGCTCATCCGAGGAGAATCTGCATGGCCCGCTTTCTGCCGTACGCGTCTCGAGTCGCTCCCACGCTCCTGTTGTTGGCCGTGTTCGCCGTGCCGGTGACCGCGGCCGGGTTGCCGCCGACGGTGGCCAAGGGGGCCACGCAAGTCGAGGTCTTCTCGAGCGCAGCGTTTCACGAGGGCCCGACCTGGGATCCGGCCACCGGCAAGCTCTACTTCACCGCCTTCTTCAGCGGCGAGAAGTCCAACCAGCAGGTCATCCGGCTCGACGCCCCCGGCAAGGGCACCGTCTGGCTGGACAAGAGCGAGGGCGTCAACGGCACGTGGCTGTCACTGGATGGCCGGCTGCTGGGAGCCCAGGCCTACGGGCACCGGCTGATGAGCTACTCGTTCGGCCCCAAGGGACCGGCCGACGCGAAAGCCCTGGCGGTCAACATGAAGTGGAACCAGCCCAACGATGTCTGCCAGGCGCCCAACGGCAACATCTACTTCACCGATCCCGATTTTCAGAACCGCAAGACGAGCAAGGTCTTCCTGATGAAGCCCGGCGGCAAGCCCGTCAAGATCATCGACGACACGCCGGTTCCCAACGGCCTGATCACCTCCAATGACGGCAAGGTGCTTTATGTCGGCGACAGCCACCGCAAGATGTGGCGGTCGTACCCGATCCTGGCCGACGGCAGCGCCGGACCGGGCAAGGATTTCTTCGATCCCGGCACCAAGAACATGTCATCGCCGGACGGCATGACGATCGACGCCGACGGCAACCTCTACTTCACCGGCCGAGGCGGAGTCTGGGTGGCGTCCCCGGCCGGGAAACCCGTCGGTTTCATTCCCACCAAGGAATTCTGTTCGAACGTCACCTTCGGCGGTGCCGACGGCAAGACGCTGTACCTGACGTGCAGCACGAAGGTCTACTCGCTGGCGATGAACGTCAGCGGTGGAGAACATGCGGCACGGGCCGGGCGGAAGGGCAGGAAAAAGGGCCTGTTCGGCCTGTTGCGACGGACGCTGAAGCCGGCCGGCCGCGTTCTGAAGGGCGTCGGCAAAGTGATCGACAGGATCGCTGACGACGACGACGATTGAGCCGGAATCAACACCACGATTCTCCAGGGATCAACCAACGATGAAACCAACCAGGCTGACAGGCCGTTTCGCGCTGCTGGGATTGCTGGCAGTTGTTGCCGCGACATCGATCGCGGCCGAGCAGAAGGGCGAGAAGAAGAAGGCAAAGAAGCCGGCGGAATTCAAGGCGACCTGCCCGGTGCTGGGTGAACTGGCCGAGAAGGACGCCCTGGTGATGTACCGGGGCAAGAAGCTCTACTTCTGCTGCCAGAGCTGCCCCGACATCTTCAATGCCACTCCCAGGGTCTACACCACCGCGGTACATCGCCAGTGGTTCCAGACCGGCGAGATTGCCCAGGTGGCCTGCCCGCTCAAGGGGCACGACCTGGACGACGTGTTGTCGGTCGCCGTGGCCGTCGGTGGAGTGAAGGTGAAAGTCTGTTGCCCGGGCTGTGCCAAGAAGCTGGCGGCACTCAAGGGCGACAAGAAAGTGGCCGCTGTCTTTGCGTCGCTCGGCAAGGGCTTCACGCTGCAGTCGAAGTGCCCGGTCAGCGGAAAGCCGATCGATGCGGCTCACGTGGTCACGTTCCGAAAACAGAAGGTCTGGTTCTGCTGCCCGAAGTGCAAGAAGGCGTTCCTGGCCAACCCGAAGAAATACCTCGCCAAGCTGCCGCAGTTGAAGGCGAAGAAGAAGGCCAAGAAGAAGTAGCGGTTTGCTTTTGGTTGGACCCGTGTCGATCACAGCAGCCCGTAGATCACGATCTGCAGCACCAGCGCCAGTGCCGCGCCGATTCGAAGCAGCCTGGTCTGTTGCGGGTTGCGGTTCTCGTCGTCGTCTCCGATCCGGCACGTCAGCACCCACACCAGCAGCACCAGCGGGATCGCCAGAAAGACCCACCTGACCAGAGACAGTGGCACGGTCGCCATGGCATTCCGGATCGCGTCGCCGATGTCGTGGAGGAAAGTGGATGTCATCGCAGCACCGTCAATGAGGTCTTTTCGTCGGGTTCTCGCCGGGTCAGCAGGCTGACCGTCACCAGCAGGCCGCCGGCAACCAGGAAGCCCCAGATCGAGTAATAGAGGAAGGGCTCGTCGATCTGGAACAGCGGTCGCAGGCCCAGCCAGGTGCAGACCGTGTCGTTGTTGAGCAGGAACTGGCTGACGGTGGTCACCAGTCCACCCAGGAACCCGACCAGGGCGCCGGTTCCGGTGGCTCGTTTCCAGAGCGTCCCGGCCAGCAGCACCGCCAGCGCAGGGCCCTGGAAGAACGACATCAGCGTCTGGAAGATCGTGTAAATGCCCTCGTCGAGCCGAGCCATCACCATTGCACAGGCGATGGACCAGGCGACCAGGATCGCGGTCACGGTGCGGCCGACGTGCAGCATCGCCACCGCATCGGCCTCGGGGGCCACGAACCGCTTGTAGATGTCGTAGGCGACGAGGGTCGAGGCCGAGTTCAGGTAGCTGTCGACGCTGGACATCAACGCGGCCAGGAACGCGGCCAGGAAGATGCCTCGCAGCCCGGCCGGCAGCAGCCCGGCCACCAGTTGCGGGAAGGCGTGGTCGGCCTGGTCCAGCTCGGGGTACAGCAGCACCGCTACCAGTCCCGGGCCGACGATGATCACCGGGATCAGGCTCTTCAGCAGGGCCCCCCACACGTAGGCGGCCTGGGCCTGGAAGGCGCTCTTGGCCCCCAGCGATCTCTGCACGATCGCCTGGTTGCCGATCCAGTAGGCCGGGCTGAGGATCAGGGCCAGCCCGAACAGGATCCCGGTCCAGGGAAACGGTGTGTCGGTATCGACGGGAAGCACCAGGGCCTTCTGGGCCGGTTCGAGCTGTTCCCAGAACGCGGTCGGCCCGCCCAGTTCGACCAGTCCCAGCACCAGCACACCCAGGCAGCCGGCGATCATCACCGTGCACTGGATCATGTCGGTGTAGACCACCGCGGCCAGCCCGCCGACGATCGTGTAGGCTCCCACCAGCACGGCGGTGGCCAGGATGCAGGTCGTTTCGCCCCATCCGAACAGCTCGGACATCATCCGCGCGCTGGCCAGCAGCATCACGCCCAGGTTGCAGGCCATGAAGATCTGCCAGCAGATCGACAGGGCGGTGCGGACCCGCACGTCGAAGCGTTTTTCGAGGTACTCGGGGATCGTCGCCACGCCCATCCGCCAGAAGAACGGGATGAAGACCAGGGCCCCGATGATCATCGCCGGCACGCAACCGATCCACTCGAAGTTCGCCACCGCCATTCCGTGGTCGTAGGCGGCTCCACCCACACCGATGATGTCGGGGCCGCCGATATCCGTGGCAACCAGCGACATGCCAATCGCCCACCAGGGCAGCCTGCGTCCGCCCAGGAAGAAGTCCTCGCCGGTGCGGATCGAGCGGCCGATCCAGAGGCCGACTCCGAGCGTGCCGGCCAGGTAGAGACCCAGCAGCACGAAATCCAGGGGCGTGAGCGTGGTGGACATCGACCGAGTCCGCCTGTCATAGTCGAAACCGCGGGAACGCCCGGAGTGGTGCACCGAGCGGTTTGCGGTGGGTGTTGGAGAGATCATCGACCGGGCCTCCGCGCGATTCAACCCCGACCATCCACCGGCCACTGCCTGTTTCCGGTTCCTTACCCCCCGCTTTCGAGTCTCCGATGCCGCATCCCCGTTTCCTCCACCTGGTGATCCTCTGCCTGTCGTCGTGCTGCGCGGGCGAATCCGCGTCGGCGGCCAACTGGCCCGACTTTCGGGGTCCGGCCGGTGACGGACGAGCCACCGCGGCGCGGTTGCCGCTGAGTTGGAGCGAAACGGAAAACGTGAGATGGAAGTCCGAACTGCCGGGGCAGGGTTGGTCGACACCGGTTGCCTGGGATGACCAGCTGTGGATGACCTCGGCCGAGGACGACGGGAAGTCCCTGCTGGTGCTGTGTGTCGGAAGCGACGGCAAGGTGCGACACCGGGTGAAGGTGTTCACCGTCGAGAAGCCCGTTCCGATCAACCAGCTCAACAGCCACGCCAGTCCGTCGCCGGTGATCGAGGCGGGCCGGGTCTACGTTCACTTCGGGACCAACGGCACCGCCTGCCTGGACACCGCCACCGCAAGGGTTCTCTGGACCCGTCGCGACGTGAATCTTGATCACCAGGAAGGCGCCGGGTCGTCTCCGATCCTCTTCGGCGACCTGCTGATTTTCCATTGCGACGGACGTGACCGGCAGTACATCGCGGCGCTGGAGAAGACGACGGGCAAGACCGCCTGGCAGGTCAAGCGATCGATCGACCTTTCGAAGGTTCCATCCCACGCTCGCAAGGCGTTTTCGACGCCGCTGCTGGTCGGCAGCGGCAAGTCCCCCGTGCTGGTCAGCCCGGCTGCCCAGGGGTGCTACGCCTACGATCCTCACACGGGTCGCGAATTGTGGCACCTGGAGTACAAGGGTTTTTCGTCAGTGCCGAGACCGGTAACCGCCGGTGGCCTGGTCTACGTGATCACGGACTTCGCCCGGCCGCACCTGCTGGCCATTCGTCCCGACGGCCGTGGGGACGTCACCAAGTCACACGTCAGCTGGTCGGCCACAGCCCAGATGCCCTCGACGCCGTCGCCGGTCGTCGCCGACGGGTTGATCTACACGGTCACCGACAAGGGAGGCGTGGCCTGCTGCCTGGATGCGGTCACCGGCAAGCTGCAGTGGCGACACCGGCTGGGCGGCAATTTCAGCGCCTCGCCGATTGTCGCCGGCGACCGGGTCTACTTCTTCGACCGCAAGGGGACCACGACCGTGATGCAGCGTGGACGCCAAGCCAAGGTGCTTGGCGTGAACCGTCTCGCCGCCGGCCTGATGGCCTCGCCGACGGTCGTTGGCGATGGCCTGTATCTCAGGACCCGCAGCGGCCTGTACCGGATCGAAGCCACCGGCCGCTAGCCGATCGGCCGCCCCCGGTTGCCTCGATCTCGGTCCCCGTTGAATTCGTCGCCCGGCGAATCAGGCGTCGACTTTCTTCTTGCGAGGCTGCTCTTTCTTCTTGCGGGGCTGCTCTTTCTGAGACTTCTTGTCACGTCCGGGTCGTTGTGGACGATCTTGACCGCCCCGCGGCCCGCGGCCGGCTCCTTCGGGTCGAGCACCACGATTGCGGAAACGCTCGAAGACTTTCTCGAGCTCACCCCGGTCGAGTGCACCATCCTTGTTGGCATCGCCGCGTTCGAGCAATCCGGCCATGTTGTCGGACAATTCAGCTTTTTCGAGTTTTCCGTTTTTGTTACGATCCAACCGTTCGATTAGGCTGCCGGCATTCGGAGGTTGACGCCGCTGCTGACCAGCCTGGCCAGCCTGACCCGGTCGGCCACCGGCACCCCCGGCACCCCCGCGACCAGCCTGTCCCGGTCGGCCACCGGCACCCCCGGCACCCCCGCGACCAGCCTGACCCGGAGCTCCGGGCCGTCCACCGGACGCTCCTCGTCCACCTGACGCTCCTCGTCCACCGGACGCTCCTCGTCCACCGGACGCTCCTCGTCCACCTGCTCGTCCGCCGGACGCTCCTCGTCCACCTGCTCGTCCGCCGGACGCTCCTCGTCCACCACGGCCGAATCCAGGTCGACCGCCGGGTTGGCCGGGACCACCGTCGCCGAATTGGGGCCTGGGCAGTTCGTCGGAGGTGATACGGCCGTCGCGGTTACGGTCCATTCGTTTCAGTGTCTCGGCAACGTTGTTGATTTCCTCTGACGAGAGGGATCCGTCGCGGTTTCGGTCGAAGATCGAGATCAGCGGATGGGTGGCTCCACGTCCACCGGGTCCCGAGTTTCCTTCGGGTCGCCGACGTTCACCTCGTTCGCCGCCGGGTCGGGAGCCGGGGCGGTCTCCACCACGTCGAGCATCCGGCCGTCCGGGTCGATTGCCTTCGCCACGTGCTTCGGGTCGTCGTTTCCGTTCGCCTTCGCGACGTGCGTCGGGCCGTCGTTTCCGTTCGCCTTCGCCACGTGCTTCGGGTCGTCGTTTCCGTTCGCCTTCACCGCGTGCTTCGGGCCGTCGTTTCCGTTCGCCTTCGCCACGTGCTTCGGGTCGTCGTTTCCGTTCGCCTTCGCCACGTGCTTCGGGTCGTCGTTTCCGTTCGCCTTCGCCACGTGCTTCGGGCCGTCGTTTCCGTTCCCCTTCGCGCCGTGCCTTGGGTTGATTCCGGGGAGCGTCTTTCTTGGCTGCGGCCGGCTTTTTCTTCTTGGGGGGCGCTTTCTTGTCGCCGTCATCGGCGGAGGTCGGCAGGCTGAGCAGAACGGCCAGCCCGAGAACGGCCGTGGCCACGATCAGGGTCTTCTTCAGCGAAGTCATAATAGTCTCCCGATTCAGAGTTCCCGGCCCGCCAGGAAGTCAGGTGTCTTTAGGGTGAATTGTGAGTTGAGGTGAGAGGATCGGCGGTGTGTTCGGGCTGACATTTCCATCATAGGTGGTCGTGACGGGAATTGTTCCCTCGAATGTTTCGGATGGCCTAGTTCCGCCCGGCCCGCGTGGCCTTGGCGAGCACGATGTCGAAAGTGGCCAGCTGGTACTTGCCGCGACCGACCGTTTTCTCCTGGGGAGCGATCAGCAGGTTGGACTGGCGAGCCGACCGGTCACGGGCGAGGTAGGGATCACCCTTGAAGTAGAGCTGGGTGATCAGCCTGCCGTAACCGGGGGCCTGGACCATGTAGTGGATGTGGGCCGGGCGGACGCCGCCACCGGCGCGGTAGGCGGCCGGGCGGATCGTCTCGTACTCGTAGTACCCCGTCTCGTCGGTCACCAGCCGGATCCGGTTCCGGAACTCGTGCCACTTGGGTGGCTGCCTCGGATCGGTCATGTCGTAACGGCCCTTGTGGTCGGCCTGCCAGACGTCGAGCACGGCGTTCCGAATCGGCTTCTTGGTGTCCAAGCCCCACAGCCGGCCGCGGACGACCAGCGTGGTCCCCTCGGCCAGCGGTGCCGTCACCTTGCCGCGGAAGGGAGATCCAGGGACGTAGAACGGGCCAAGGATGTCCGGGTGAGTCGGTTCCCAGGCGGCGGCCGGGGCGACCTGGGGAATCCCCTTCTTGTCCAGGAAATCCCGGTAGTTGTGGAGATCGGGCGTGGCGTCGGTCGGAGCCGCTTCTTCGGCCAGCAGCAGGGATCCGCTGCCGGCAACGGCCAATCCGGCCAGCCCCTGGCACAAGATGTCTCGTCGGTTCAGGTCTGTCACGCGTCTCTCCGAATACAGGATCTTCTCGTCCGCAGTGGTCAATTGCTCGGGCGGCGTCGCCGCGAACCACCGGAGTCGGTGACCGGGATGGCCGTCTTCCAGTTCACGCCCAGTTGCTGTCCCCTAACGATGTGCTGACGCATGGTCTTCTGCTGGAATTCGGAGACCAGCAGCGCGAAATCGATGGCATCACCCAGTTCGGCGGGCGTGGTGTCGGGGTCGACGGCCGAGATCAGCTGGCCGTTGTTGCCGTAGGTTCCGGGTTGCACGATCAGGATGCCCGGCTTCTGTGTCTTGCCTGCCAGGCTCTTGAGTTCTTCGGCCCTGGTGGCCACGCAGAACTGGATCTGACCGATGTGGTTCTTGTCCCAGGCAAGCGTGGCGAGTTGCTGTTGCAGTTTTGTGCGAACGGCTTGGTCGGGTGAGTAGATGATTGCCAGCGGCGTGTTGTCGCAGGAGCTGACGTTCAGGCCCAACCGGACGTTGGGCAACAGCGGCAGAGGACGCGGGGCCGTCTTGGTGGACGGGTATTTCTTGAGGATCTGCTTCATGGCCGCTGCCATCTGGTCCGGGGACCGGAAGGCGAACCCCGGGCTGCGGCCGGTACGACACAGCCGGGTTTTTGCGTCGGGGCCGAGCATGGCGAAGACAGTGTTTTCGAGGTTCCCCGATCGGCCGCGGAACAGGCTCTCTAGGAACGGGGCCTCGATGGCATTCTCGTAGGTCAGCGGACGGATGCAGACAAATTCTCGGCTGGCAGCGATCACGCCGGCGTGGGACAGGTAACTCCTGTCCATCTGTTGCTTGCCGGGTCACCAGATGCCCGAGATACCGTGACAGTGGGGTGCGGCCGAGACGAGCAGGATCGGACGTCCGGTGGCCTTGGCGACGGCCAGGCCCTGTTTCAGTGTGCTGTACCACGCGATCCGTTCGGCCGCGTCGGCCGGGGGCGCCGCCAGGGTCATCACCAGCGGCAGCAACAGCGGGACGATTTGGCGAATCATGCTCGACTCTGAAAAACGGGTCAGCGGCCAGGATTCATTAAACACTACCTTCGTCGGGAGGTTTCGCCATAAGGCCCGCTTTCTCCTGAAATACCATTCAATTTGGGTGGCCGTACAGGCAGATCCGTCCAAGTCGACGGCTGGCAGCTTGAAGCGGTTTTCAGCGACGGGCTAGAATCGACTGTCCGGCCTGGTCGCGTGGTGGCCACTGGCGAGCCTGGCGTCCTCTACGGTTTGGGTTGAAGCATGGCCGAGATGGTTGTTGTTGGACCCGGGCAGTCCATGAAATCTCAGCGTTTGCTCGAACCCGGTGTCGTGGTCAGAATTGGCCGAGCACCCGGCCCCGACGTGTGGTCGGTCCCGTGGGAGAACCGGCTTTCGCGAAGTCCATCGATCGAGATGGAACTCGAGGAGGATGGCCTGCGGGTCCGTTGTCTCGAATCGGCCCGCAACGGCTTCAGTTTCCAGGGCGCGCTGGTCCGCGAAGCCCACCTGCAGGGTGGCGATTCGTTCCAGGTCGGCGAGACATCATTCCAGTTCGTTGACTTCCTGAACGAGTCGCGGGTTGCCGATGAGATTCGCGTGTTCGGCGAGGACGAACTGCGGACGTTGGTCGGTGACACCAAGACGCATCACATCGAAGCCCTGGCCGAGGTGCCGGGACTGGTGATCGAAAGCCAGACCGATCAGCAGTTGGCCGAGCGGCTGGTCGAACTGCTGATGCGAACGGTCACGCGGGCCGCCGCCGCCGCGGTGATCGTCTCCGAGCCGGACAGCGATGAAGAAGGCGGTTCGCGGTTGTTGTCGTGGGAGAGCCGAGATGCCGCACGCACCATATTGGCGCCCAGTCGGCGGCTGGTCGCCTCGGCGCTCGAAGACAAGCGAAGCGTTCTGCACATCTGGGAAACGACCTCGAATGCAGAGGATCTCTATACCTACGACGAGACACGTGACTGGGCGTTTTGCGTGCCGATCCACCACGATGCTCTTCGCGGGTGGTGCCTGTACATCTCGGGCCTCTCGCGGACACCGGTCACGATGACCGAGGCGATGAGAGACGAGAATCTCCGGCTGGACCTGAGGTTCATCGAATTGCTGGCCGAGTTCATCGGAGCGATCAGCCAGGTCAGGCGTCTCGAGGACGTGCAGACGGGAATGAGCCGTTTCTTCTCACCGAAGATCATCCACCTGCTCAGCGAGCAGAACGAGGACATTGACTCGGTGCTGAAGCCCCGCAGCAGCGACATCGGTGTGCTGTTCTGTGATCTCCGCGGTTTTTCGAAGGCATCGGAAGAGAACCAGGACGACCTGGTCGCAATGCTCGCCCGGGTCAGTGCGGCACTGGAAGTGATGACCCGTCACATCATGGAGGAGGACGGGGTGGTCACCGACTTCCAGGGCGATTCGGCCCTGGGGTTCTGGGGCTGGCCGACCCAGCCTGCCGACGGACCGGTGGCCGCCTGCCGGGCGGCGTTGGCGATCCAGCGAGAGTTCCAGGCGAAGTCGATCGAGGAGGATTCGCCGCTGTCCGGGTTCCGGGTGGGGGTGGGAGTGGCGTGGGGCAACGCGGTGGCCGGCCGGATCGGCCCCGACCAGATCATCAAGGTCGGCGTCTTCGGCCCCGTCGTCAACCTCTGCTCGCGGCTCGAAGGCATGACCAAGATGATGCGGGTGCCGATCCTGATCGACGAGCAAACGGCGGCGAGCGTCCGCGAGTCGATGCCTCGCGAGGAGGGCCGCTGCCGACGGTTGTGCCGGGTGCAGCCGGCGGGGATGGAGAAGCCGTTGGTGATCAGCGAGCTGTTGCCGCCCGAATCCGACGAAACGATCTCCGACGACCAGATCATTCTCTACGAGAAGGCCCTGGACACCTTCATCGCCGGAGACTGGACCGACGCGATCGACATGCTGGGTGAATTGCCGATCCGCGACCGTGGCAAGGACTTCCTGATGATCCACATCGCCCAGCACCACTACGAACCGCCCAGCGGCTGGAACGGCACCGTGGTGCTGACGTCGAAGTAGGACGCTCAGCCTGTCTGCCCGATCAACTCATCGAAGTCGAGCGCGAAGGCCTCGTCGATCTCTCCGGGCGCGGCATCGGGCATGATGTCTCCGTCGTCCTTCTGCCCGCCGCCTGAGCCCCCCGCCAGCGTGTCGGCCCCGCCCTGCCCCTTGACCATGTCGTCGCCGAGTTCCCCGACGACCGCGTCCCGGCCACCCCCGCCCCCCAGCGTGTCGTTGCCGTCTCCGCCCAGCAGGCTGTCGTTGCCCGAGCCGCCGTTGAACACGTCGTCCCCCAGGAACCCGGCCAGGATGTCGTCTCCGTTCTCACCCAGCAGGTGATCACCCCCGCTGCCCCCGGCCAGCGTGTCGTTGCCGTCTCCACCACGAAGCGTGACCATTCCGTCGTAGCTCCGCGCGTCGAGGAAGTTGGCGGTCTCGTCACCGCTGAGATCAATCTCCTCGATGTCGGCCATCGTCACCGTCTCGCTGCCGACCACGCTGGTGTTGGTCACCGTGACGTCGCCCGTATCGGCGTGGACCAGCATGTCGGTGCCCTCGCCTCCGTCGACGGTGTCGGCCCCGGTGCCGGCCTCAAGCCGGTCCGCTCCCTCCTCGCCGTGCAGGTCGTCGCTGCCGTCTCCACCAACCAGGCTGTCGTCCCCGGCCCGGCCCCAGAGCGTGTCGTCCCCGGTCCCGCCGACCAGTTCGTCGTTGCCGATGCCCCCGATGACCGAATCGTTTCCGGTTCCCCCGGAGAGCATGTTGGCCCCGTCGGCACTCTGCAGCTGGTCGTCGTCACCGCCGCCGAAGACCGTATCGTCCCCGGTGCCGGCATCAATCGTGTCGTCCCCGGCGTGGGTGACCAGGCTGTCGTTGCCCGCTCCGCCGGTCACCGAGTCGTTACCCCGCTGGCCCAGCACCGTGTCGTTGCCGTCACCGGAGGAGAGCACGTCGTCACCGGCCCGTCCGGCCAGGTTGTCGTCGGCCGAACC
>Ga0310123_10000032_pt1 | contig 110832 bp, 64 predicted proteins | sample CB6_AW_1057_MG_FD_203505 | JGI IMG/M metagenome (GOLD analysis project Ga0310123, IMG submission 203505) | Marine microbial communities from Western Arctic Ocean, Canada - CB6_AW_1057 | ecosystem: Environmental > Aquatic > Marine > Oceanic | place: Canada: Western Arctic Ocean | collected...
GGGACCGGGCCCCCGCGGGCAACCGGGTTCGTCGTGCCCTGGACCACAACGCCAGCCAGTGGGCGATGTGGATCGGTCGGCCGCTGATCACGCAGTGGGTCACCGACATCCGCAGGTCTTTGGATCAGCTCGTGAAGTTGGTCTACCGCAGCCGTGTGCCGAGGGTCCGCGTGGTGGGGCGAGGCGTCGCCGGGCCGCTGGCCGTGGTGGCTGCGGCGGTGGATTCGAGAATCCGCGAGGTGCAGACGGTCGGGGCTCCGGTTTCGCTGATCAGCGATCAGCCCTATGGGGACGGTCCGATAGGCACCCTGATCCCCGGCAGCCTGCAGACGCTGGGTGACCTGCCGCAGATGATGTCGCTGCTGGCACCTCGACCCCTGCAGGTCGTCAACCCCGTCAGCTCTCTCGGCGAACCGCTCGATCTCAAGCAGGCCACCGCGGCACTGGGTCACACCCGGGCCAGCTACCGCGTGATGAAGGCAGCGGCCTCACTGAAGATCGACGTGCGGTAGCTGAGGTCTGCTAGAGGTGACAGCTGCCCAGGCCGCGTTTTTCGAGGTACTGCTGGTGGTATTCCTCGGCGCGGTAGAACGTGGAAGCCTCGGTGATCTCGGTCGAGATCGGGCGATCGATCCGCTGCTGGGCGGCGGCTCGGGATGCTTCGGCCACCTGTTGCTGTTCAGGTGAGTGGAAGAAGATGGCCGATCGGTACTGCGTGCCGACGTCGGGGCCCTGGCGATTGAGCGTGGTGGAGTCGTGGCATTTCCAGAACAGCTCGACGAGGGTTTCAAAGGCAACTTCTTCCGGGTCGAACTCCACCTCGACCACCTCGGCGTGACCGGTCGATCCGCTGCAGACGTCCTGGTAGGTGGGGCTCTCGAGTGAACCGCCGCAGTAACCGACCGCGGCGTCTCGGACCCCCGTCACCTGCCGGAAGGCGACCTCCACGCCCCAGAAACAGCCTGCTCCAAATGTCGCCAACGCCATCGTCGTGCTCCTGTGCCTGGTCGTACCTGGGTGATCCCACCGCACACGGATTGGATTCACCGGAGTGCTGTGGGTAGCATCAGGGTCGGGTGGCCCGAGGGCAAGTCCGGGCCACGCGAAATCCCTATTCAGTGAGCGAAGGAGCAGGTCGGATGAACGTGCGTTGTGGCTTTGGAGTGGTGCGGATGATGTTGGTGGCGGTCCTGGTCCTTGGAGGGCTGGGGATCCCTTCGGCGGTCGCACAGGACAAGCCTCAACTCAAGCCCAAGCCGCCGCAGTACGATTTCGAGAAGCAGTCGATCCCGGGTGCGACGGCCAGCGAACCGGTGCTCAAGAAGTTCTCGTTCGACAGGGCGGTCTCCTACATCGAGACCGGCAACGCGTTGTGGTGGAAGAAGCGAAACTGCGTGGCCTGTCACACCTCCGGGTCCTACGGCGTGATGCGGCCGGCACTCTCGAGCTACCTCGGCAAGCCCGACCCGGCGATCCGCAAGCGGCTGGTCGCCGAGTTGGCCAAGACGAAGGCCGAGAAGCTCGAGAAACTCCGCAGCGGGCTGCGGCCGACACAGGTGGCCTACATCGCCGGTTCCCTGGCCGAGTGGGACAAGCATGTCACGGGGAAGCTGTCACCCGAGACCGATGAAGCGCTGCGACTGATGCTGACGCTGCAATCAGAGAACGGAGCCTTCAACAACATCGGCTGCTGGCCTCCGTTCGAATCGAGTGCCTACCACGGAACCACGGTGGCGGCGATGGCCGTGCAGGCGGCTCCGGGGTGGCTCGAGAATCTCAAGGACAGCGACCTCCTGGCCCGGGTTGCCCGCACGCACAATTACCTGAAGACCACCAAGCCGCCGCACGACTACGGCAAAGTGCTGCTGCTGTGGACCTCGACCCAGGTGCCCGGCCTGATCGACTCGAATCAGAAGAAGAGGCTGATCAAGACGCTGCTCAAGCACCAGCAGGACGACGGCGGCTGGTCGATTCGTACGTTTGCGACTCCAGAGACCTGGGGCGATGGCAGCCGGGCTCAGAAGCTGAAGGACGAGCTCGAGTTCACCAACCCGCCCAGTGACGGTCATCAGACCGGGCTGGTGCTGATGGTCCTGCGCGATGCGGGGGTCTCGGTCAAGAAGAAGTCGATCCGCAAGGGAGTCAAGTGGCTGCTGAAGAACCAGAGGCAGTCGGGTCGCTGGTGGACCCGGTCGCTGAATACCGACAAGTATCACTTCATCACCTTCAGCGGCAGTTGCTACCCGCTGCTGGCGTTGGGCAAGTGTGGTGTGCTGCCGACCAGGATCCAGGTGACCAAGGCTCCCTAGAGCGGCCCGGATCGGTCGTGATCACCGAGCACTGACCGCGACACCGGTTCCGGCGACCGGTCCGCCTGTTGGGAAACGCTCTACGGTGTAGCTGTTCGAGTTGAAGGGGATGGTGAGATGGCAGGGCAGTGCAACAGGACCCGACCCGCTGCGGTGACCTTCTTGGCGCTGGGGCTCTTGCTCTGCAGCGTCGTGCAGGTCGAGGCCGACCAGCCGGGTCGTGCAGAGGTCCCCGACATCGGGTCACGGCGTGAATTGATGATCGACAACTTCCTGGTCGATCGGCTGAAGGGCCAAGCCAGGATGCGGCTGCACAATCCCATCCGACGCGAGATCTCGCTGCTTCACGATGAGGACTGGGAAGGCAACGCCTGCAACTACTACACGGTGTTCCACGACCCCGACTACGGCGGCAGCGGTCGGTACCGCATGTACTACCACGCCTGGCATATCCCTGAGGACGGCAATCAGTCTCACCCGCTGAGAATTGCCTACGCCGAGAGCGACGACGGGATTCACTGGAAGAAGCCTCACCTGGGCCTGTTCGAGCACAAGGGGTCCAAGCAGAACAACATCGTGCTGGCCTCGATCAACGGCATGGAGGCACATGATTTTTCGGTCTTCAAGGATCTGAATCCGCAGGTCAAGCCCGAGGCGAGGTACAAGGCGGTCGGCTACGGTCGCAAGCCCTCGGGCCTGTACGCCTTCAAGTCGCCCGACGGCATCCACTGGACGCCTCTGAACAACTCGAAACCGGTGATGACCGGGCATGCCTTCGACACTCAGAACATCGCCTTCTGGGATGCCGGAATCGGAAAATACCGCAGCTACATCCGCGACTTCGACGGGGACATCCGTGGCATCAAGACGGCCACCTCAACGGACCTCGTGCACTGGACCAAACGCGAGTGGCTCGAATACCCCGGCGCACCGGTCGAACAGCTCTACACCAACCAGGTGCGTCCCTATCACCGGGCTCCGCACCTGCTGATCGGTTTTCCCGTGCGGTATGTCGACCGCGGCTGGGTACCAGGGACCCGGCGACTGCCCTCACTGAAACTGCGAGAGCAAAGGTCGCGGACCAACAAGCGGTACGGCTCGGCCGTGACTGATACGATCCTGATGAGCAGTCGTGACGGTCGGAAGTTCCATCGGTGGAACCAGGCCTTCCTGCGACCGGGCCTCAGGACTCGCCACAACTGGGCCTACGGCGACAATTACATGGCGTGGCAGATGCTGGAAACCGATGCGCTCGAGGACGACAGTCCGCGGGAGCTGTCGATGTACGCCACCGAGAGCTATTTCACGGGGAAGACGTCGAGGCTGAGGCGGTACACGTTGAGGATCGACGGGTTCGTCTCGCTGTTTGCTCCACGCGAGGGAGGCGAGTTGATCACCCGAGTGTTCCGCTTCCGTGGCGATCGGCTCGAACTCAACGTGGCCACCTCGGCGGCCGGATCGGTCCGGGTCGAGATCCAGGACGCCGCGGGCAAGCCGATTCCGGGCTTCGAGCTGTCCGAGTCGCACGAGGTCTTTGGCGACTCGCTGCAGTATCCCGTCGAGTGGAAGTCGACTTCGAGCGTGTCTCGACTGGCCGGGAAGCCGATCCGGCTGCGAATGGTCCTCAGCGAGGCCGACGTGTATGCGTTGAAGTTCTCGACCACCACCAAGCCGAGGGCGGCCCCGAAACCGCAGGTCTCCCAGGCCGTGCAAAGCCGCTGCATCTCGATCCTGCAGGGCGGTTTGCTGGGCAAGGAGTTCTGGCCGTCGATTCATGCGGCCGAGGGCCTGACGCTGGGAGGTCAGCAGCAGGCGGTGATCAAGTTCCTGCAGCCCAAGCTCGATCACGAAACCGATTTGCAGAAGCGGTGCGGGCTGGCTCGAGAACTGGTCAGGGCGGGGTCTCGGAAGCACGTCGCCGAGATGGTCAGGATTCTCAAGGGCAAGGATCCTCATGGTCACGTCCACGCAGCTGAGAGTCTCTACAAGGTGCATGGGTGCGGGGACGGACTGGAGTTGGAAGGGGCATGGAAGAACAGCGAGAACATGATCCTGAGACTGATGGCGGCTGCCGCATTGGCTAGGTCGGGGCGAGTCGATGCGTTGGGCTTCGTGCGCGAACAGCTGGCCAACAGCGACCACAAGATTTCGAGGATCGCCGCCTGGATCGTGGCACGGGTCGGTGATCACTCGGATGTCTCGAGGCTGAAACAACTGGCCGATCCCGTGGCAGACCCGCTGAGCCGCTGCTATTTCGATCACGCCCTGGCACTGCTTGGCGATGCCGGGGGACGGCGGGCGCTGATGCGGAACCTGGGGTCCGACAGTCCTGACATCCGCACGTATGCTGCCGTGTTTGCCGGAGAGGCGAGGATGACCGAGGCGATTTCACCCCTGGTCGAACTGCTCGATGACCCGCATCCCGACGCTCGGTATCGCTCGGCCCAGGCACTGCTGGAACTCTCGCGGCCTCTGCCGCCGTCCCGGTTTCTGCTCAGAAGAGCTCCGACCGACAAACCGGACGTCCTGCCGGTCTCGGTCCGAGTCGATAACGCCCACCTGGTACATACCACGCAGCTGCTCCCCACGAACGGGGCCGGTGACGTGGCCGACCAGGCCCGGTCGGTGCTCAAGCAACTCGATTCACTGCTTTCGGAATACCGGACTCCCAGAAGCCAGCTCGTGAAGCTCAACGTCTATGTGACCGGATCGCAGGTCCGCCCGCTGGTCGACAAGACACTCGCGACCTGGTTGCCTCGAGGTTGCCGCCCGGCGGTGGCACACGTCGAAACGCCGCTGGCCGATCCGCAGGCCAAGGTCGCAATCGATGCGGTCTTTCCTGCGCACCGGGTGAGTTCCACGACCGGGGTGGGGTACCGGCTGTCAGGAGACGGTGATCGCCGGCATCGGTTTGCTCGATCGAGCGTCTTGCCTCGTGGCGAGGTGGTGTATGTGTCGGGCCAGGCCCGTCCGGGTTCACTTCGGGAAGCGACGACAGCGACGATCAAGGGACTGTTTGGGACCCTGAAATTCATGAAGGTCCGTCGGCAGGACATTGTCCAGATCAAGTGCTTTGCCGCTCCGATCACCCAGTCGGGAAAAATCCTCGAGGCGATTGCGGCGATGTTCCCTGGTGAGACGATCCCCCCGGTGAGCCTGGTCGAGTGGAAGAGCGAGTCGTTGCCGATTGAGATCGAGGTGGTGGCCTGGCGAAGCGGTGGTGGGTCAACGGCGGCCGTGAGTTATTCGACTCCGCCGGGCCTGTCGTCCTCACCGGTCTTCAGTCGAGTCTCGACCATTCACAGCCCGCAGCGGATTTACGTCGCGGGGTTGTATGCCCCGGAGGGGCAATCGGACGAGGTCCAGGTGACGTCGGTGCTGGAATTGCTGGCGGCGAGCCTGGCGACGCACGGTTCGGATTTCCGCCACATGTCCAAGGCGACCTATTATGTGTCGACGTCGGCGGCCAGTGGGGAACTGGACCGAGTGCGACCAACGCACTACGACCCCAAGCGACCCCCTGCGGCCTCCAAGGCGATGGTCAGCGGTGTCGGGTTCCAGGGCAGGTCGATCCTGGTCGACATGATTGCCACCGGATCGGGTTCCCGCTGACCGCTGCAGCTTCAGGCCACGCCCCCCCACGTCTCGATTCGGTGTGTCAACAGGCGGAGACTTGAAATGAGCCGACTTGAGATCGCGTGTGTTGTCTGGTTGGCCGGTCTCAGCTGTGCGGGGGGAGTCGTCGCTTCGGACCTGTCCGAGCCGAAAGCACCTCGGCCCCTCTCACCCTCGGCAAGTGCCCGGCAGCTGCGGTTGCCCGAGGGGTTCCGGATTGAACTGGTGGCGAGCGAGCCGGTGGTGGTCGAGCCGTCCTCTGTGGCGTTTGACTCGCAGGGCCGGATGTTCGTCAGCGAGATCCACGGCTTCAATCTCGAGGGCGAAATCGATGTGGCGGAATTGAACAAGACGGGCAAGATCGACCGCTCGGTTCGCCGGATTCGCTGGGAACGTGTTGGGGGCCGCATCGCCGAAGAGGCCCGGCGGGGTCAATACGGCACGGTCAAGTTGCTGCTCGATTCCGACGGTGATGGCCGGATGGACAAGGCCCAGGTGTGGGCCGATCGGCTGCCGCCGTGCTATGGCCTGTTGCCGTTTCAGGATGGCCTGGTGGTGGTGTGTGCTCCGGACATCCTGTTCCTGGCCGATCGCGATGGCGACGGGCGTGCTGAAGTCCGCCAGACACTGTTGACGGGGTTTCGCCGTGAGTTCATCGAACGGGGGATCAACAACCCTCGCTGGGGACTCGACAACTGGATCTACGTCGGCTCGGGCGGCGACGGCGGGACGATCCGCGGCCCGAAACTCAAGACACCCCTCACCCTGGGTCGCAGCGACTTTCGCATCAAGCCCGACGGGTCGGCGATCGAGCCGGTCACCGGAACCGTGCGGACTTTCGGCTGGGGCATGAACGCGAGCGGTGATCGCTTCACCACCGCCGGCGGCACTCCGGTTTCGGCCAACCTGCCGTTGCCGTATCGCTACCTGGGCCGCAACCCCTTCGTGGCGTCTCCGGCCGTGGCCTACACCGCATCGAACTACAACCGCGTGTTTGGCGTCAGCCCGCCGCACCCGTGGCGAGTGGTTCGAGGCCGGGACCCGAACTGGGTCAAGTTCTATGGCCAGCGAGAGACATCCGGCGGGTACTTCACCAGTGGTTGCGGGACCGAGATCTATCAGGGACGGCTGTTTCCTGGGGAGATGGTCGGCCAGCTGTTCTGTTGCGAACCATCCAACAACGTGATCCATCGCAGCGTGCTGACGCTCGAGGGCTCGGCCTACCGGGCCCGGCGGACGGCCGGCGAGGCCGGGTCGGAATTCCTGGCCTCGGGCGATCCCTGGTTCCGTCCGGTCAACCTGCGGGTCGGCCCCGATGGAGCGATGTACATCGTCGACATGTACCGCGAGATCGTCGAGGACTACTCGGCGATCCCCCGCTTCCTCCAGCAGCGTTACGGCCTGGCCGGTGGTCGCAAGCTGGGCCGGATCTGGCGACTGGTTCCGGAGAAGGCCAGGCTGCGGCCGGCGATCGCCTGGCACGAGGCGTCAGACGAGGTGCTGCTGAAAGAACTGGGGGACGAAAACGCCTGGCATCGGTTCACGGCACAGAGGCTGTTGATCGACCGGGGCGGTCGTACGGCTGTCGAAGGCCTGGCGAAAATGGTCCGCAACGGCCCGAGCGTCGCCGGACGGCTGCACGCTCTCTACACCCTCGACGGCCTGGGTGCCCTGGGCCCCGCGGACATCACCGCGGCGCTGGCGGATGCCGACGCGGGTGTACGGATTCACGGGCTGCGACTCTCGGAGCGGATCCTGCCGGATAGCGCCGAGACGGTCGCGGGTCTGTCGAGGCTGGCGTCGGACAACGAGCCTCGCGTGAGGTTGCAGGCGGCATTGACGCTGGGCGAGTCGAAGACTCCGGCGGCGGACTCGTCGCTGCTGGCACTCGCCCGGCGATCGGGCCAGGAACAGTGGATGTCCTCAGCGATTCTCTCGGGGTCCCGCGACCGTGCCGCAGCTCTGCTGGAGGGGCTACTGGCCGAGAAGACCCTGGGGCCGGGGGGACGTGAACTGGTCGGTCCCCTGTCGGCCACTCTCGGAGGACGCCGGCGGGTTTCGGAGTGGGGACCGGTGCTCGCGGCGGTGGTCGCCCACGATGTGGCCGTCAAGACGGCCTGCCTCAAGGGGCTGGCCGCCGGAGTGTCCGGAAATGCCGAGCCGCTCAAGGGAGCCGAACCCGCTTGGCAGCCCCTGGTGAAGTTGGTGACCGATCGAGCGCCGTCGGTCAGGTCGCTGGCCATCGGGCTGGCATCTCGGCTGGGTTTCGGTGATCGGCCGGAGATTCGTCGAGAGATGAAGCGGGCGATCGCTCTCGCAAAGGACCCCACCGCTGCGATTTCTGATCGCCGGGCTGCCGTACGGCTGCTGGCATTTGCCTCGTATGACCAGACCGCCTCGACCTTCACCACACTGCTCGATCCGGGACAACCGCTGGACCTGCAGTTGGCGGCTGTTTCGGCGATGAGCGGATTGGCTGACCGCAAGGCGGTCCTAGCCATGCTGGTCGGATGGAGTCGATACACTCCTGCGCTGCGCAAAGAGGTGCTCGATGAGGTGATGTCTCGAGAAGACCGGCTGGGGGTGCTGGTCGGTGCGCTGGAACGCAAGACGGTGGCCGTTGCCGAATTGAACGAGTCGCGTCGCGAGCTGTTGATGGCGGCAGGTGACTCGAAGGTGGCCGCACGGGCACGTCGCCTGTTTGCCGAACGGCCGCTTGAGGCCCAACTGCAGGCGCGGGTCGCACGCTACCAGAAGGCGCTGAAGGGAAAACGGAACCTGGTACGGGGCCGCGAGGTGTTTGCCAGGCACTGCCTGGGCTGCCACAAACTTAACAAGGAAGGTCACGCCGTGGGGCCGGACCTGGGTGGCGTGATCAAAAAGCCCGATGAGGCGATCCTGCTCGAATTCCTCAATCCCAGTGCCACGATCGAACCGGCCTTCCAGAGTTACACGGTGGTGACCACCGCGGGTCGGATCTTCACCGGCACCCTGGCCGCCGAATCGGCCACCAGCCTCACGCTCAGAAAGGAAAAGGGGCTGACCGACACGGTGCTCAGGAAAGAGATCGAAACGGTCAAGGCCTCGGCCGTGTCGCTGATGCCGTCGAACCTGTTCGAGAAGATCAGCCCCGCCGAAATCGCCGACGCGATTGCCTATCTCCGCAAGGAGCTGAGCCGGCCGTAGCTGTTCGCAACGGGTTGGTCGTACCGTGTCACCGAGTGTTGCAGAGTCCAGGGAGAGTCCGATGTTCACGATTGCCGAGACGTTTTGCCTGAAGCCGGGCTGCTACGACGAATACAAGCGGGCTCACGATGAGCTGTGGCCCGACATTGCCCAGAGCATGGCCGAGCACAACGTGAGCATGGCGATCTACTTGCGAGGAGATCGGTTGTTCCTGCACGGGGTGGCACCCAGCCGGGAGGATTGGGATCGGATGCGCGAGTATCCCGGGTTGCCGAAGTGGCATGCGTACATGGCCACGCTGATGGAGACCGATGACCAGGGGTCGACGATCGTTGAGGAGCTCGACGAGGCGTTCGTCTTTGGGATCTTTGCCGGTTAAGAGCGTGATCTCGTTCTTCGATCCGCCATGGCTCACCAGCAGGGGTCAGGCCCCGCCACGGGCGGCGTCTGACCCCCAGCGGAGCCAGCGGAGAGTGGTCACGGCCGGGTTCAGCGGGTCGCGGGCCAGCCGGCGGGCAATTTCAGTGACCAGACCTCGCTGCACAGTGGTCGGGCGTGGCCGCCGGCGATCCAGAGCTTTCCGCCCAGGACGTAGGCCGAGTGTTCGTGTCGGGCCTTCCAGGTGGTGGCCGTCTTGTACTCGGTCCAGGTCTTGCCGTCGCGTGAGTACCAGGCGTCGCCCCAGTTCCTGGAGGGCTTGTTCGACCAGCCGCCCAGGACCCACATGTGCTTGCGGTAGACGACCGACGAGAACCACAGCCGCGGGTGCCAGGCCGCCTTGGCCGTCACCGGTTCCCAGTGCTTGCCGTCGGTGGTGCTCCAGACGTCGTTCCTCGCCTCGTACTCGGGCACATAGTTGCCTCCACCGAACACGTACATCCGCCCACCCAGCACGGCGGCCTGGTGGTAGGCCCGAGGTGCCCAGCCGGCATTTTCGGTGGCCCGCGTCCAGGTCTTCCCGTCGGCGGTGGACCAGACGTCGTTCTTCAGGCTCTTGCTGTCGCCGAAGTAGTAGTTCTCGGTCCCACCCAGCATCCACATCCGGCCCTTGAACTCGACCAGGGCGGCGGCCAGGCGAGGTGTCCAGCCGGCCGACTTGGTGGCCTGGGTCCAGGCTTTGCCGTCGGTCGAGGACCAGACCTGGTTGCTGGCCGAGTGACCCGGCAGGCGGCCGTTGTACCAGCCGCCCATGAACCACATGCGGTCCTTGAAGGTCAACGACATCGACAGGTCGCTGTGGATCCAGGGGGCCCTGGCGGTGACCTGTTTCCAGGTCTTGCCGTCGGCCGAGGACCAGACGTCACGCGGCGGGGCTTCGAACGAGTTCCTCCAACCGCCGAACAGCCAGAGTCGGTTCTTGTAGACCAGTTCCCCCTGCGAATCGCGGGCACTCCATCCGGCTTCCCTGGTGACCTGGACCCACGGTGGGTTGGGTGCGTCGGCGGCGAGGATCGCGGAGGCGAGCCCGAGTGAGGCGAGCGACGAGAGGATGATGTGTTTCACGGGAATGGCTCGCTACTTCGAGACCTGTTTCACCAGCTTGTGGACCGAGGCGGCGATCCGTTTTTCGACATCGCCGGCCCAGCGGTAGGCCGGGCGTCCGTACTCGTAGAGCCGGGCACCGCCCTCGTAACCCCCCTCCTCCCAGACACGCCGCGAGGGGATGTAGGAGATCATGTCGTCGGCGTAGCCGCAGACCCAGGTCCGCTGACCGAATTCGTTCTTGAATCTCAACGCGAAGTCGACGACCGTCTCGGCTCCCATCCCGATCATCAGCGTGTCCTTGCCCAACCGCCAGGCGTGGATTGGGTAGGGATAGGTGGGCGAGAACTTCGCTCCGTTGTCGAGCTTGCCCAGCAGTCGAGTGGCCCAGCGGCGTTCGATGCGGTTGTTGCTCTTCTGGGCCTTGATGAGCATCTCGCGGGTGACCAGCTTCTGGTAGGCCAGCGGGACGTATTCAAAAGCGGTCTTCAATCCGGGTGCGACCGGTCGCAGCGGTTTCCTCGCCAGTGCCTCTTCGACGCCGACGGCCAGCATGTGGCCGTACTTGCGGCAGAGCTCGATCTTGCGGCGGGGCAGGGGGTTCTGATCGCCACCGCAGGTGTTGACGAACATCGCCAACGCACCGGGGTGCTTCTTCTCGATCTCGACCTGTGCGAAGCCCGGGTAGTCACCGCACCACTTGGTGAAGCTGAGCGTGGTCGGGTGGCAGGCGTAGCCGAAGAGGATCGCTCGCAACGTGCCGTCGGATGCGGTGACGGTCATCACCGGCACGGCGTGATCGACCGGCCCGACCAGCGGCTTTCCGGCGGCCCGCAGTGCCGGGACATCGGCTTCGCGGTTGTTGCGGCGGTTGACTCCGAATGTCGAGCGGCCCTGTCCGGTGTGAATCGTGGCCGGCTTCAGGTCGGCCAGGGCCCGGCCGATCAGCTCGACACTGACCGTGACCATCGTGTCGGTGTACTTACGGACCAGCTCCTCCTGGGCCTCCTCGACCGGATAGTAGTCGATCAGGTCTTCACCCAGCCGCGGCCCGCAGTGGTTGTGCGAGAAGGTATACATGACCTGGTGACGCTCGAGCCGGTACTTCTGCTTGACCTGTTGAAAGACCCGGTCGCTCATCCCCTTGGGCACACCCTGGAAGTCGCTGGTGATCAGCACGACCCGGTGGCCCTTGCCGTCATCCAGGGCCAGGGCCTTCATCCACAGCGGGTGGATGGTTTCTGTCGCCACCCGCCTGCTGCCGTAACCGGCCAGCCAGACATCGGCCTTGGGAGTCAGGTCCGACTTGGCCAGCCCGGCCTTCCAGCCGGCCTCGGCATGTGGCGAGGCGATCAGCAGCAGCGCGAAGGCCAGGACCGCTGCCAGGGAAGTCGACGAGTGAAGTCGCACGGCATGACGACTCGGGTGACGGGTGGATCTGATCATCATGGGTCGGTTGTCCAAGCGAGATCGCGGTTCGTCGCAGCGGGGAGTGTGATTCTGAGAGCAGAGCATGCCTTACGGCCGAGGATTTCGCGACTCCAGCAACCGGTCAGCGATCGCGTCGGCGAGCATGCGGTTGCCCTGCGGGTTGTAGTGACAGCAGTCATCGATGTAGATCGGCTCGGGCGTGTTGGCAAAAACCAGCGTCAGGTCCAGGAAATCCACCCCCGCATCGGTCAACTCGCGACCGGCTTTTCTCAGACGCGGGTACCCATCGATCACGCCCGGGCGGTACTTGTGCTCCGGTTCAATCGCGACCTCCCGCTCCGCATCGCTCATCGGCTTGGACCCTTCGACGTACTGGTTGGGTTGCAGCACGTGCAGGTAGCGGATGCCGTTGGTTTGGCAGAGCCGATCGAGTTGTCCTGAGCAGCGTTGCCAGAGCGCGACCAGCTGGCCGTACATTTCTGCCGGATCCTTGTAGGTGTTGTCCGGTCCGGTGTGCATGTAGACCCTGGCCTGGTTGAGCCATTGCGAGGCGATGAAGACCTGGTCTTCGCTGATCTGTTTGCGGAAGCGGTTGTCCCCGGTCCGCCAGATGAAGCTCAGCAGTGGCGAATAGGCCAGGGGTCCGTCGAGAAACTTCTCGGCCCAGCTTCGCCGTTCGAGCGTGAGTGAGGCGTGGCGGTAGAGCGTGTGGACGATCTCGGATCGAGGCAACTGGCGAACCCGTTCGTGCCATCCTCGCGGGTAGGCCACGTGGACCTGCTTGGGATGGTTTTCGGATGGGTGCAGGACGACCTCGTTGAAGCCATCGATGTTGATCACGACGTCGTATTCGGCTCCCAGCGAGAGCATCCAGGCGAGGGTCATCAGTTGCTGAGGCTGCTTGTACCCCGAGAGTGCCAGCGAGATGACGTCGATCTGCCGGCCCTGGAATTGGGGATCCTGTGCGAGCCGGGCCTCGAGTTGTTCTTTGCCGTCGATCGAGAAGTACCAGGCGACCGAGCCGCCGATGATGGCCACCCGGAGCCGATCGGGTGAGCGGCGGGCCAGCGGGTCGCCCTGGTCGAGGAACCCGAATCGGTTGACCGGGAACGGCGTTCTTTCTCCCATGGCGACGGAGGCTCCGCCGGTGATGTCGGGGTTGAGCACCCAGCCCAGGTGGGGGTGTAGCACCTCGTCGAGCGGCGGCGGGGCGTTACGATCGATCCCGACCACTGATGCCCGCTGGTCCTGCTTCAGCGCGGCGAAGTCGAGCGTTCCGTCGACCAGCGCCAGTCCGGCGAGCCCGATCAGCTCGCAGACGACCAGCACCAGCACCAGGGTGGCCAGGGCCAGGACACACCGCTTCGGCCACGAGCGTCGGGATCGGGGAGTGGCTTGTGGGTGAGATGGCATGAGTCTGGTGGGTTCAGCACTTGGCCGTCTTACGTTTCTTGCCCAACCGCCCGGCCGACTCGCACTTCTCGATGTACTCGGTCGCCAGCGGTACCTTGCAGGCGGTGTCTCCGACGTTGACTGACACCTTGCCGAGTTTCTTCGCCGCCGCCTTGGCCGCTTTCAGGCAGGGCCCGACATAGACTCCCACCGAGATCACGAATCCGTTCATCGTGTAGCGAACCCGGTTCTGAGCTCCGTCGATCTCGGCGACGACCTGCTTGAGCAGGCCGCGGATTTCCTTGATGTCGAGCTCGTCGTCGGAGCGGATCGAGATCATCGACGAATAGGTGTTCCAGCCGCAGCTGGCGACGGATTCCTTCTTCGACCCGATCCACTTCATGGCCAGGTCCCGCGCATGAGGGCTCTCGCTGGTGACCCACGGCACGGTGTACTCGTTGACCATGCCCCAGCCCGTGGTGCGACACCACGTCTCGAGCTGCTTCCTGGTCATCTGCGACCCGTCGGCGACCAGGCCGGCAAGGTACTGGGCGTCGACGTTGCCGGTCTCGTAGAGGCAAAGCGCCAAGTCCTGGTCTCCCCGGATCTGCTTGACGATCATCTTCATGTCGGCGACCTTGACGCCGAACATGCTCTCGGGAGCACCGTGCCGCAGGTAGGTGCTGCGGGTCTGTTCGCAGCCGAGCTTCTTCAACTGGGTCATCACCTGGTTGACCGTGCTCATGGTGTCAGTTTCCCGGAGGCGTTTTCGTGCGTTGAGGTGCGTTCACGTGCGTGGTTGGGTGCGTCTAGTCAGAGGCCACCGCCAGCGAGCGGCGGAGCCATTGGCGGAGTGCCTTGCGGGCCGGCGAGGGTCTGAGTGTCCAGGCGTCGTTGTGGTTGCGAAAGCCGGTGGGTTGAAACGTGAATCGGCCTGGGACACCTGCGGTCCTGGTGAGCAGCCTGCGGGTGGCCAGGAGATTCATCGCGGCGTTGGGTGAGTTCTCGTGGCAGATGAACTGGGGCCGCTGGCCGAGTCGCTGGAGTCGTTTCAGGGCGGAGCGGCGATCGGCCTGAGGGTATCCCCACTTCTGGTAGACGCCGTCATAGTGGCTGTAGGGGATCATCGCGGCCCAGAGCCTGGCGATTTCGTCGTCATGGAGTCCGATGTAGTTGCACGCGATGGCACCTCGCGAAAACCCCGCCAGCACGACTCGACGCTGATCTCCACCGTAGCGTCGGCACAATTCGGGTACCGCCTGCTTGATGTATTTCAGCGTTGGCCGAGGGTCATAGTCGGGCTTGGTCCCCCACCAGTGGGTGGTGATTTGAGAACCGGCTCCGTTGACAAACGGCAGGCAGATCCAGATATAGCCACGGCCTCCGGAAATCCCGTACCCCAGCTTGCTCCCCTCGGGTCGCCCGGTACTGATGTCGCCGTAGGGGCTCTTGTAGGGACCATTTCCGGCGAGTTCGACGATGACCGGGTACTGCCGGCCGGCCTTCCAATCGGTCGGCAACCAGGTCACGTGATACAGCTCGGTCTGCCCGTAGCCGGTCAGGACGTCCTTGACCCGCCTGCCGGGGCCGGCCGGCCCGCGGGAGAGCTCGGGAATTGACAGGTCCGGCGCGACCGATGAGATGTCGGGATGTGGTTCGGCGGAGACAGGTTCGCAGATGAGTGACATGGTCACCAGGGCGGCCAGCAGGCTGGCCGGGAATCGGCTGACACGTGGTCGGGGACGTCCTTGGCCCATCGTCCTGTCGAGTCGTCAGGTGTAGGGAATGAGCTGGCCCGGGTGAGCAATTGGGCGACGTCGTGTCTATCATCCGTCTGGATCAGAGTCTGTCCAGTGGAGGCGGGGACTCAGGGACGCACTGCTGCGGGGGGGCGTTGGCCGCGATGCTGCGACTCGCGGACTCGCTGGCGACGGACTGCTTGCCAGAATGGGGCGGTTTGATACGATCCGGGGCGTCCGCCGGGCAGGACGAACCGGGTCGCGGGAGCGACGGGAGGCGTTGAGATGAGTGGTGCCGAGGGCAGCCAGATCGAGTTTCGCACCGACCGGGTCAGTTCCCGCCAGTTGGTGAGCCAGGCCTGGAGGATTCTCTGGCCCGAGTACTTCTGGATCGCGCTGGCGATCTGCCTGGTCGGCCTGGTCGTCGGCAGTGCCGCACCGATGGCGGTGCTGATGGGGCCGATGATGTGCGGGATCTTCATCTGCTGCTTCGCGATGATGCGAAACGAGAGGCCGACATTTGACATGCTCTTCAAGGGCTGTCGACATGTTTGTCGACAGCCTGGTGGCCACGCTGATCATGGTGGGCGTGTCGTTCCTGGTCATGATCCCGGTGGGGGTGCTGATGGTCGGCGGGCTGTTCGCAGTCGGCCTGGTTGGCGAGCAGGCCGGCGACGGGGCCTTCGAGGGAATCATGATCTTTTTCATGTTCGGCTACGTGGTCGCGATCCTGGTCATTGTGGTCATCCAGATGCTGTTCGTTTTTTCCTACCCGCTCATCGTCGACTACAACCTCTCGGGCGTGGACGCCGTCAAGCTGAGTGCCCGAGCCGCCTGGGCCAACTTGGGCAACATACTGAGATTGTCGATCCTGATTTGGCTCATGTCCATCTGCGCCGTGATCCTGTGCTACCTTCCGATCCTGCTGGTGATCCCGATCAACCTGCTCACGCAGGCACTGCTCTACCGACGCGTGTTCCCCGATCACTCGACCGATTCCCAGCAATACGATCCGTACTCCGATCCGTAGGCCGATCCCCATGTCAATCCTCATGCCGACGTCGGTGGCTACCAGCTCGATGAAGGTCTCTCCGAGACCGGGCCGGGTGCGGAAAGTGGTGGTGATACCTGGGAGTAGTCGCTGTCACGTGCCGGCGGCGCCGTTCCTCGAGTCAGCTGGCTATGATGTCCCCATTGGAGAAAACGGTGAAACGGCTGACCTGGTTGATGCTGCTGGTGATCCCCTCAATGGCGTGGGCACAGGACGATGCCCAGCCCGCCGGCGATAGAGAGGCTGATTCGCCGGCCGCCGCCGTGAGCGATACCGACCTGCCGCTGGCCGAGGTGGCCGAGGTGGACGGTCTGGCTGTCGCAGAGCCCGACGAGCCCGGCCAGCCCGACAGGGACGACCCAAACGGCTGGATCGGCCTGGTTCTCTGTTGCGGGTTCTGGACTGTGATCCCGGTCATCATCCTGATCATCTTTCTGGTCCGCCGTGCGAATGCCAGGCAACGTACCGAGACACTCTCGGGTGTCGCCGGCGAATTGAACCTCGAGTTTCATCCGGATGGGGATGAGGCTCTGAAGTTGCAGCTGGCCGAATTCCCTCTGATGAACAAGGGCCGCAAGGGCAAGCTGACCAACGTCTGTGCAGGCGGCACCGACGAGGTGCGGTTGTGGATCTTCGATTACCGCTTCATCACCGGCCACGGTAAGCACCGCCGCGTACATGGACAGACGGTCATGGCGATGGAATCGGCGCTGCTGAGCGTGCCCGAATTCCGCATGCGGCCCGAGCGAATGTTCGATCGGGTTGGCCAGATGCTGGGGCTGCAGGACATCGACTTCGAAGAGCACCTGCAGTTCTCGCAGCAATTCGTGCTGCAGTCGGAGATGGCCGAGGCAACTCGAGAATTCTTCGATGACGGGTTGCTCGACTTCTTCGCCGGCCGGCCTGGTTGGTCGTTCGAGACGCGTGCCGGGTCGTTCGTCGTCTACCGTCCTCGGCAACTCGTCGATCCGAGTGAATTCCAGGGGGCGTTCGAGGACGGCTTCGCCTGCTTCACGGCCCTCCGTGATCGGCTCGAACGCGGTTGATGGCCTCGGGTGGTGACCCGGCCGGAAGGGGGATCATCCCTGGACTTCGGCGGGGCTGAGCGACCCGTCGCCGTTGGCATCGAGGGTGTCGAAGTCGGCTTCGAGGAAGCGAGGCACTTCGGACCGCTCGAGCTTGCCGTCGCGGTTCTCGTCGTGGCTGGCAAACGAGAAGTCTCGAGGCAGGAACCGGACCCGGGCCTGCTGGATCCTGAGGACCGCTCGCTTCAGTTTCGAAGCAGCCAGGTCGATCGGATCGCCGGTGTGTTCCAGGACCACCGCGACGCCGATCCCCTTGAGCAGTTCTCCGGCACCACCCTCCTGGTCCTTGAGCAGCCGGCTCACGGAGATCTCGATCGGGGCCGTTCCGAACGGTGGCGCGAAGGGCACTGAGACGACCTCGGCGGTGTGCTGCAGGCTGCGGCTGAGGTCGGTGAAGCGGAAGATCACGATGCGGGTCCGGAATCGACTGGCCCAGGCCCTGACCGATTCCGGGTCGGCGAGGGCAGCGATCCGGACCGTGAACGTGTAACGTCCCGGTCTCTGGTTGTAGATCTCCTGGGCCAGCATCGCCCGCGCTCCGGTCTCGAGACGCCCGCCGGGTGCCGCACCTTCTATTCCGAACCCGATCCGGGCTTCGTGGCGGGCCGAGTTTCCGGTGCCGACTTCGACGCGGGTGGCCACGCACAAGTCGCCGGGCCGCTGAGCGTCAAAGGGTGCAATTGCGATCCAGTGATCGGCCTCTCCCACCGGGCCGCTGACCCGGCGGCCGTGGCTGAAGTCGCCGTTGCTGAGTGGTCCTCGGTTGAAGTCCGGCAGCCTGGGGACGCTTCCGCCGGCGGGCACCCGGGACCCGGTGACCGGTCCGGTTCCCAGTACCTCGGAGACGACCTGGCCGGTGGTGATCTGGAATGGCCGTCCGGCGACCTCGATGTGAGTCTCGGGGTCGATGCCCATCAGGTGGAAGATGGTGGCCGAGAGGTCTTCGGGGGGGATGCGGTGATCGGCCGGCAGAGATCCGTTGCGGTCGCTGGCTCCGACGACTTGCCCGCTGGCAATCCCGGCCCCGGCCAGCACACCGCTCATCACCGGACCCCAGTGATCGCGGCCGCCGTTCTTGTTGATCTTGGGCGTGCGTCCGAAATCGCCCAGCACCACGACCAGAGTCTCCTCGAGCAGACCTCGCTGCCCGAGGTCATTGATGAACGTCGAGAAGCCCAGGTCAAAGGGCGGGCACAGCGTGTCTCGGCAACGGCCGGTGTTGTCGAAGTGGGTATCCCAGACCGGGTTGCCCACAGAGAGGTCACCGGGTTCGCGAGGCCAGTTGACCTGCACGAATCTCACGCCGCTCTCGACCAGTCGCCGCGCCAGCAGCAGGCTCTGGCCGAACTTGTTGCGGCCGTAGAGGTCTCGCAGCGAGTCGTCTTCCTGCCCCAGTTCGAAGGCGGCGCGGGCGGGTCCCGAGAGCAGCACATCGAAGGCGTGCCGCATGTGCCGGGCAAAGGTCTCCGCCGCCGGGCCTCTCTGGTTCGTCGCAAACCGGTCACCCAGCTCGCTCAGAAGACGCCTGCGACGCGCCAGCCTCGCGCCGGTCACCTCGTTGACCATCCCCAGGATGTCGGTCTCGTAATCGGTTCGCGACGGATCGCAGGGAAAGACCTGGGGATCCCAGCCACTGCCCATGAAGCCGCCGTTCTGCCCGGCGAAGAGGTAGCCCGGGTTGTTGAGAATCAACTCGGGGAGGATGACCGAGGAGAAGGGTGAGGCGGAGGCGGGTCGCAGCTTGCCGATGACCGAGGCGAGCGAGGGCCAGTCGGTCAGCCGGTTGGCCGCCCGGTCGGTCTTGCCCAGCGGCAGGCCGCCTTTGACCTTGTTGGTGCCGGTGTAATAGTAGTACGCGCTGCTGCCGTGGGTGTTGTCGTCGGTGGCCAGCGAGCGGATGGTGCAGAGCTGGTCGGAGATCCGGGCGATCCGCGGTAGCAGCTCGCAGTAGTGGATGCCGGGGATGTTGGTGCTGATCGGAGCGAAGGGGCCGCGCAGCTCCTTGGGAGCCTCCGGCTTGGGATCGAAAGTCTCGTGCTGAGGGTGTCCGCCGGAGAGGAACACCAGGACACACGAGCGGGCCTGGCCGAATTGCGGCCCGAGACTGCTCGATTCGCGACTCGACGCGGTGGACACCATCGAGAGTGCCGCGGCGCTTCCGCCCGCCTGCAACAGTCTTCGGCGTGTTGTCTCGAGGCGGTGCATGCGAAGAGGTCCGGGGTCGAGCAGGATCCACCGGTGCGATCATACCTCGAGTCCCACTCGGCAGGGCAGGCCGTCAGCGGAAGGCGATCTGACAGCGGGGCAGCGTCTTGTTCAGCTTGACCACTGCGTCGTGGGTCACGGCGATCTTGGTGACGTCGAGTCTCTGCAGCTTCTTCAGCGTGGCGAGATGCTGCAGGCCGTCGTCGGTGATCGCGGTCGTGGCCAGGGTCAGCCCGGTCAGGTTGGTCAGTGCAGCAACGTGCGGCAGACCCTCGTCGGTCACCTGCGTGTCGGCCAGAGAAAGGTCCTCGAGATTAACCAGCCCGGCGAGATGAGCTACGCCCTTGTCGGTGATCTTGGTGTTGAACGTACAGTCGATAGAGATCAGCCCGGTCAGACCCTCCAGGTGACTCATGCCCCCGTCTCCCATGGCCGTGCTGATGTAGATGATGGTCAGCTTCGGGAGTCGTTTGAGATGTGCGACGTCATCATCCGTGGCACGCGAGCCCGAGAAGTCGATTTCGACGACCGACCCGTCTTCGTCGAGTCCCATCCCCCCACCCAGACCCTTCAGAGCCACGACGGCATCCTCCTCGTCGCTTCCGCAGCCGACCAGGACCAGGCACCCGAGGACCACCAACCACCGCACGCGACTCAACCCATGCGCCGTTCCGGCGTGCGAGAGCTTGAGTCGGTTGGGCGGCCGTTGGCCGGCCAGGCGAAGATGACGGTACTGCATGATGGAACCGATCAGTCCTGAGGCTAACGGTTGCCCTTGAGACAAACCCAATAGGAGGCTGCACACGGCAATGGTATCATGATTCTTGGAACGCGGTTTCATCAAGTCGTTCATACGGGTTTCGAGGCAGGCTCGAGCGGAATGCAGGATCGGTTCATGTCCGCCGTGATCGATGGTCTCTGCCGGCGACGATGGGTGCCGCTGGTCGCGTTGGCGCTGCTGAGCGGTTGCGGAGAGGCGGGTCCGGTACCGATCCAGCCGCTGTCGAAAACCGCGATGCCCACAAGCGGTGATGCGATCGTGGTGCTGTTCGTCCCCGGTGCCAGTTGACCTCGGGATTGACGCCCGAGGCTCGAGCGAGCTTTCGCCGCCTTACCGTGCGTGAGGCCCACACCGCCGGTCACCGTCAGCGTGAAGGGTCGCTCGGCGACCCTCTGCGTCGATGCCGTCAACTGCCGGCTCGAAGACGACCTGGTCGCCGTGGCCGAGGATCTGGGCTACGCCGCGACGGTCAAGTCGATCAAGCCACACAATTCCGATGCGATCTCTACAACCGACGCACCGAACTGATCATCGGCTCGTCTGGCCCGGCTCGGGCAAACCGATCCCGTCCCCGGCGACGACGCGGCAATGGGGCAGCGCCGCGATCAGTTTCGCAGTTGCCTTGGCCGACGCTTCGGTCGTTTCCACGTAGACGATCTTCAGGCTCGTGTGGCCATGCAGGGCGGCCAGCCCGGCGTCGGAGACCCGGGTGCGGTTGAGATTGAGCAGCTCGAGGTGTTCGAGACCGGCCAGGGCCTCGACCGCCTTGTCTGAGATCGAACACCCGTTCAGCCGCAACTCGACCAGGTTCTCAAGTCCGGCCAGCGAGCGACATCCCGCCTCGCCGATCTTGAGATCCTGGAGGTCGAGCTTGGTGAGTGACTTGAAACCGCCGAGCGTCGCGAGACCGACGTCGGTGATCGAGGTGTTGCTGAGGCTGAGCTGTTCGAGACGGGGCAGCTTGGCCAGGTGGGAGAGGCCGCTGTCTGTGACCTGTGTGCTGGCCAGGTCGAGTTGCTGCAGATTCGACAGCGTGGCAAGTTGTTCGAGAGTCGTGTCGTGAACCGGAACGGCGTTGAGACTGATGCGTCGCAGCGAAGCGAACCGGGACAGCGAACCGGCCGACTTATCACTGATGCGGGCCTGATCGATGATCAGGGTGTGGAGATGTTTGAGGTCAGCCAGAGCCTCGAGTCCTTCGTCGGTCAGCCCGGTGGCGGTCAGGTTGAGAAACTCGAGGTTCTCGAGCCGGGCCAGATGACCGGGACTGGAACCCAGCAAGGGGGTGGCGGTGAGATTGAGTCGCTTGAGTTGCTTCAGTGAGCCCAGGGCCTGCCAGGCCTGCTCGTCGAGGTCGCCGCCGGTGATCCAGAGCGTGCCCAGCGACGGGCAGTCGACCAGCGACCTGAAGCCGGCTTCGGTGATCGACGGTGAAGAGAGGTGGAGCCGCTGGAGTTGAGTGAGGCGGGAAATCCGCTTCAGGCCGAGGTTGCTCAACTGGAAATTGGTGAGGTCGACGGCCACGATCTGGCCGTCCGCGTCCGTTTCCAGCGGGCAGAGCGACTCGAGCGCCGTGGCCATCTGGTCACCGTGTTCGGCCAATGCGGAGACGACATCGTCGGGTGGCCCTTCGGGGTCACCGCAGCCAGAAAGTCCGGCGAGAGCCAGGCAGAGCAGGCGGAGGCGGTGTGGCATCGGCGTCGATTGTAGCCGGATTCGTCAGGATTCGGACCCGATGCGACCGCAGAACCGGGCTGTAGCGAATTGAGTGCGTCGGGGACCCGCCGCCGTGATGGTGGTGGTGGTGCGGGTGTGGGTGTGGGTGTGGGTGTGGGTGTGGGGAGGGACCGGTAGGATGGTGTGAAAGTGGTCGAGTCAACGGATGGGAGTCCGACTGATGAGCAAGCTGCGTCAAGTCCTGGCTGTTGTCGGCGTGCTGGTCCTGCTGGCCAACGCTGTGTTCGCATCGAGCAAGCCGAACATCATCCTGGTGATGGCCGATGATCAGGGCTGGGGCGACATGGCCTACAACGGTCACCCACTGCTCAAGACTCCCAACTTCGATAAGGCCGCCGCCAGCGGGTTGCGGTTCGACCGCTTTTACGCCGCCGCTCCGGTCTGCTCGCCGACCCGTGCCAGCGTATTGACCGGCCGGCACCCGAATCGATCGGGAGTCTTCAAGTGGGGTTACCCGCTGCGTCCACAGGAGTCGACGGTGGCCGAGGTGTTGAAGAGTGCCGGGTACGCGACGGCTCACTTCGGCAAGTGGCACCTGGGCAGTGTCCGCCGAGGAAGCCCGGCTCATCCGGGGCACAACGGGTTTGATCACTGGCTGAGTGCTCCGAATTTCTACGACAACAACGCGATCCTGTCGCTCAAGGGCAAGGCGGTGCAGACGACCGGGGAGAGTTCGATGGTGGCGGTGGATGCGGCGCTTCGGTGGATCGGCCGCGAGTCGAAGAGCGAGCATCCCTTCCTGGCCGTGGTCTGGTTCGGTTCGCCGCACTCACCCCACCGTGCCTTCGCAGAGGACCGCAAGCACTATGCCGACCAGCCGAAGCGGAACCAGCACTTCCTGGGCGAGGTGACCGGCATGGACCGGGCGTTTGGAAAACTGCGAGACGCCCTGGGACCGCTGGGGATCCGCGAGAACACGATCCTGTGGTACTGCAGCGACAACGGGGCTTTGCCGCGAGTCGGTTCGGCCGGGCCGTTCCGCGGCAAGAAGGGGCAGATCTACGAGGGCGGGCTGCTGGTGCCGTCGATTCTCGAATGGCCCGCGCGGATCAAGTCGCCCGCCAGGACGTCGGTTCGCTGCAACACCTGCGACATCTATCCCACGCTGCTGGAACTCGTCGGAGCCAGGGCCAGGCACCAGCCGAAGCTCGACGGCGTGAGCCTGGTGGGGGTGATCGATGGCAAAACTTCGAAGCGGTCTCGGCCGATGGGCTTCTGGGATTACCGGACCCGCGGCATCAGTACTCCTTCGGCCAAGTGGATGGGCGAGCTGCTGGCCGCCCAGCAGGCCGGCAACGACCTGCCGCCTCACCCCTCCAGCCAGAAGGCGGCTCAGCTGCCCAGCCCCGCTCACCCCAAGAACCGGTTCCCCGGACACGCCGCCTGGATCGACGGAGACTGGAAACTGCACCGGATCGATGCCAGGGACGGGAGTGTGAGATTCGAGCTGTATGACCTGTCGTCCGACCGGTCCGAAAAGACCAACCTGGCTGCACGGCAGCCCGAACGCGTCGCGAAGCTGAAGCGGGGCCTGAGGCGATGGCTGGAATCGGTCGTGGGCAGCTACAACGGTGAGGACTACCCCGAGGACGCCTCAGGCAAACCGACCCGATGAACAAGGCCTTCGTCAAGGAACCGGAATTCGACGGCCGGGCCTATTGCCCGCGGTGCGGGCAACTGGGAATCTCGGTGCAGGCAGTCACGCTCGACGCGTTTGTTCAGCAGGCGGCTCGCGGAGACCTCGGCGATGACGCCTGGTTCTGTGGCTTCGAGCGCTGCGAAGTCGCCTACTTCGACCTCTTCGAGTCCACCGTCGCCACCGACCAGCTGCTCCGCAGTGTCTATCCCATGGACCTGCACGCCCCGATCTGCGGGTGCTTTGGATTGCAGATGTCGGACATCGAAGAGGACGTCGCGGAGGGCCATCCCTCTCGATTGCGTGAACTGTCCGAGAGGTCTCGCAGCGACGAGGCACGTTGCCAAAGCGCGGCTGCCGACGGTCGTTGCTGCATGCAGGAGGCTCAGAGGATCTACTTCAGGCTCCGCGGCGGAGTCGGATGAAACTCTGTGGGAACCGGAATCGCATACCGGTTCCTCTCGATGAACCCCGGCGGGTGTCTCGGCGACCCCGCTGCGGTAGGATGTCAGCCGGCGTGAAGGGTGGTCGAGGTATCGGGTCTCGCTGTGGGTGAGGCAGGAGCAACTGGCATGATTCTGTGCAACCGGCGAGATCGGCGGCGACCTGTCCGGGTCCCTCTGGCGGTCGCCGTCATGATCGCCTCGAGCCTCGCCGCTGCCGGACGATCCCTGGCCGAGGACGTGAAGCCGTTTGAAAGGCTCGATGCCGACTACAGCAAGTCGGTCCGGCCGTTGCTGAGCAGGTTCTGCCTGGGATGCCACTCGACGAAGAAGAAGGTCGGCGAATTGGATCTCGAGCAGTTCGCCACGTTCGCCTCGGTTCGCAAGGGGACCCGGTCGTGGTTGAAGGTCGTCGAGATGCTCGACAACGGCGAGATGCCTCCCAGGAAGTCGGCTCAGCCGGACGCCGCGGCTCGCAAGACGATCAGGGACTGGGTCGCACGCTACCTGAACGCCGAGGCGTTGGCCCGGGCGGGAGATCCGGGGCCGGTGGTGTTGAGGCGACTGAACAATGCTGAATACACCTATACGATCCGCGACCTGGTCGGGGTTCCCTTGAGTCCGGCGGCGGAATTCCCGACCGAGGGTGCTGCGGGTGAGGGGTTCACCAACACGGGAAACGCACTGGTGATGTCGCCGGCGCTGTTGCGCAAGTACCTCGACGCCGGCCAGGAAGTCGCCCGGCACGCGATGCTGGTCCCCGACGGGATCCGGTTCTCTCCGGGAGTCAGCCGCCGCGACTGGACCGACCAGCTGCTCGCCGAAATCCGCGGTCTCTACGGTCGCTTCACCGTCACCGTCAAGTTGCACTCGCACTACAACCTGCCCAAGATGTCGCACTTGGGCAACGCTGGCCAGCTGCCGCTGGAATCCTACTTCGCCGCGACGCTGGTCGATCGGCAGGGGCTGAGCACCGGCCAGGTGTCGGTTGCCGAGGTCGCCAGGCGGCGCGGACTCAACGCCCGCTACCTGCAACGGCTGTGGTCGGAACTGAATCAGAAGGACCCCTCGACGCTGTTGGCCGAACTCGCTCGCCGATGGCAACAGGCCAAGCCGGGCCAGGAGAAGGAGTTGGCCGAATGGGTCAAGGGCTGGCAACGCGGGCTGTGGGTCTTCAACCCCGTCGGCCTGATCGGCAAGAAGGGCAGCCGTCCCCGCTGGATGGAGGCCGCGATTCCGCTGCTGGTCGAACAGGAACTCAAGCTGCCGATCGCCGCAGCCAAGCCCAAGCCCGCTGATCCCGCTGACAAGAAAAAGAAAAAGGCCGATGGCAAGACGCCGGCCACGCTGACCGTGTCGCTGGTCGTCACCGACGCCGGTGACGGCAACACCAACGACTTCGTTCTCCTGCAAAAGCCCCGCCTGGTCCTCAAAGACAAGCCAGACATCCTGCTCAAGGACCTGTTGAAGCCCGCCGCCAAGCCCAAGCCTCAAGAGCTGAAGCTGCCCGAGGGTCACCGGATCCTCGATGCGTCGCACTTCGGCAAGCACCCCGATGGCAAGGCCATCGACGCGACGTCGATCTGCGTCCAGGCACCTGCGGTGATTCGGATCGAGCTGCCACTGGAGGTGGCCGGTGGGCGTGAGCTGGTGATGACGGCCCGGCTGGATCCTCGCCGAGGCGCCGCCGGCAGTGCTCAGGTCGAGCTGGTCAGTGGAATCGGAAAGGCCGTCGCAGGACTGAAGGCCAGCCAGGTCAGCGTGACCTACGGCAAGATCAACATCGGTGCTGATGTCCGCGACGTCACGTTCCGCAACCCGGTGCTGGTCTCAGAGGGCAGTCGGGCCAGGGCCCGATTCGCCGAGGCGATGCAAGAGCACCGCAGCCTGTTTCCCGCCGCGCTGTGCTACACGCAGATTGTGCCTGTCGACGAGTTGCTGACCCTGACGCTGATGTACCGCGAGGACGATCACCTGGTCCGACTGATGCTCGACACGCAGCAGGCCGCCCGTCTCGAGACGCTCTGGGACCAGCTGATCTATGTCTCACACGAGCCTTTTCGACTCTCCGACGTCCTCGACTCGCTGCTGGAAACCACGATCGATCATCCCCAGGAGGGAATCTTCGACCAGATGGTCAAGGACGTCCGCAAGCGGACCGAGCGGTTCCGCCAGCGGTTGAAGGTGACCGAGCCCAAGCACCTCGACGCTGTGATCGAGCTGGCCGAGCGTGCGTGGCGGCGTCCTCTGGATTTCGACGATCGAGCCGCGTTGCGCGGGTTGTACCGAAAGTTGCGGGGCCTGGACCTTTCGCACGACGCCGCCATCCGGATGACCCTGGCCCGCGTCTTCGTCTCCTCGTCGTTCCTCTATCGGCTCGAAGAGTCACCCGTTGGCGAGACGGCCGCCGATGTCAGTGCCTGGGAACTCGCCAGCCGGCTCAGCTACTTCCTGTGGTCAACGACTCCGGATGCGCAGTTGCGGCAGGCGGCTGCATCGGGTCGCCTCTGCGAGAGCGGTCCGCTGTTGTACCAGTCGCGTCGTCTGCTGAGCGATCCACGGGTGCGGCGGTTGGCGACCGAGTTCGCCTGCCAGTGGATCCACGTGCATAACTTCGATCCGAACATCGAAAAGAGCAAGAAGCAGTTTCCCGAGTTCGTGAAGCTGCGGGGCGACATGTACGAGGAGACGATCCGATTCTTCACCGACCTGTTCCAGCACGACCGCTCGCTGCTGGGCCTGCTCGACTCGGATCACACGTTTGTCAACAAGCGGCTGGGCGACTTCTATGGCATCCCGGGGCTGAAGGGCGACGGCTGGCAGAGGGTGGATGGAGTCCGCAAGTACGGACGTGGCGGAGTGCTGGGGTTGGCCACGACGCTGGCGACCCAGTCGGGTGCCAGTCGGACCAGCCCGATCCTGCGAGGCAACTGGATCAGCGAGGTGCTGTTGGGTGAGCGATTGCCGCGGCCGCCGAAGAACGTGCCGCAGTTGGCCGATGAGGTGCCCGAGGGGCTCAGCGAACGGCAGCTGATCGAACGTCACAGCTCCGACGCAGCTTGCGCGAAATGCCACTCGCGGATCGACCCGTTCGGTTTCGCACTCGAACACTTCGACGCGATCGGCAGGCGTCGGGAAAAGAGTGCCGGCGGGGTCGCGATCGACTCGAAGACGATACTGCCCGATGGCACGAAGATCGATGGGGTCGACGGCTTGCGAGGATACCTGCTGAAGCAGCGCAGAGAGGCGTTCCTGCGTCAATTCTGCCGCAAGCTGCTCGGTTACGCCCTGGGTCGGGAATTGCAGTTGTCGGATCGGCCGCTTGTCGATGAAATGCTGAAGCGGCTGGCCGGAAAGAACTATCGTTTCTCAGTGGCAGTTGAGACAATCGTAACCAGCCGACAGTTTCGGATGATCCGCGGGACACCCGCAGACAGAGGCAAACCATGACACACCGATACTCACGTCGAACGTGGCTCCGCGGTGCCGGCGTCACGATGGCTTTGCCGTGGATGGAGTCGCTCCCGGTCTGGGGTGACGAGCCATCCAAGAGTTCCAAGCCGGGCAGCCAGGCCCCGGTGCGGCTGGGAGTTCTGTTTGCCGGCAACGGGTTTCATGCCGGTCACTGGTGGGCCAAGGGATCCGGTTCAAAGATGGAACTGGGCAAGGTGCTCGAGCCGGTGGCCGAATTCCGCGAGAAGATGCTGTTTGTCGGCGGCCTGTACAACGAGCAGGCACTCAAGGGCAACATCCACAGCTCCCAGACCGGCAACGTGCTCTCGGGTGCCTCGCTGGCCTCCGGCGGCGACATCGTCAGCGGTACCAGTTTCGACCAGGTCATCGCCCGCCACTACGGGCGGTCGACTCGAGTGCCCAGCCTGGTGCTGGGCTGCGAACGATCCAACCCGGGCATCCACAAGAACTACTCGATGCTCTACAGCTCACACATCTCGTGGAGCTCACCCACCACGCCGACGCCGTTGGAACTCTACCCGGCCCTGGCGTTTGACCGGCTGTTCAAGAATCGGGTTCAGAAGGGTGAGCAGAGCGTGCTGGATGCTGTGCTGGGCGAGGCGTCTCGATTTCGCAAGCGGGTCAGTCGCCGCGACCAGCAGAAGCTCGACGAATACCTCAATTCGGTCCGCGAGGTGGAGCAGCAGATCGAGGGTGCCGGCCGCAGCGGCGAGCTGCAGGGTTGGCGGCCGACACTCGAGAAGCCGAACATCCCGCGGCCTCCCAACGGCATCCCCCAGAACATCAAGGACCACATGAAGCTGATGTGCGACCTCGTGGTGCTGGCCTTCCAGACCGACATGACGCGGGTCTGCACGCTGAAGCTCAACAACGACCACAGCTACCTGCAGTTTCCGCACCTGGGGGTCGAGGTGGGCCACCACGAACTGTCGCACTCGGACCGCGGCAAGCAGTCGCCCGATTGGCTGAAGGTCAACCACTTCTTCATACAGCAATACGCCTACATTGCCCGCAAGCTGGACGCGATCCAGGAGGGTGAGCGGACCGCGCTGGACAACTCGATGCTGATGATGTGCTCGAGCATGATGTCGGGGATCCACGATGCGACCAAGCTGCCGGTCGTGATCCTGGGCGGCGGCGGCGGGCAGCTGAAGACCGGGCGGGTGCTCGGGTACCACGGCAAGCCGAACCGCAAGATGTGCAGCCTGTTCCTCTCGCTGATGGAAAAGTGCGGCGTGCGGATGAAGGCCTTCGGCGACTCGACGGCCAAGCTGGCCGAGGTCTGAGCCCTTCGGTGGGGTCGCCTATCGCTTGAGCCGAGCCGTCCGCACGCGGGCCGGCTTGGCCGCGTCGGTCCAGGCGAAGAACAGGTCGTTGCCGAGGCGTTCCATGCGAGGGAAACCCGACGAACGGCTGGCCTTTGTCGCCGTCAGCCGCTGCGAGGCCGCGCTGGTGGTGTCCCGCTGAACCAGACGCCAGCGGACCTCGGCAGACTCGCCGTCGACCTTCAACCACGATACCGCGGCGGTGTCGGGGTCGAGCAGCACGAGATCAACACGACCGGCGGGGGTGCCGTCGTCGACTCGGATCGTCTTGCCAAACGTCTGAGCCGAGTCGTTGGAGAATCGCACCCGAACCTCGGGGTGCTTTTCGACGTCGGTGAACCACGCCACCGCGACCGACTTGCCATGTGTGTCGACCGAGGGTCCGTTGACCGGGCAGCCCTCGATGACCCAGTTGTCTGCATGCACCCGCCGGGCGCGTCGCACTCGACCGGCTCTCAACGTCGAGGATCCGATGTCGCGGACCTCGCCGGCCATCCGGTCGCGAAACACCACGTAGGGGTCGCCCGAGGCCAGCACCACAGCGCCGGTCTGGCAGCACTCGCAGACTCGAGGGTCGACGACAGTCTCGCTGCCCAGCCGACCGTCGCGGCCCAGCGTGCAGTATCTCAGCGCCATCTCGCCACCCTCCTTGACCATCTTGCGGCCATCGAGCCAGAAGACTCCGAAGGTCTTTCGGTCGAGAGGGACGATCGAGACGAACCCGTGTTCGGTCGGCGTGCCGTCGCGGTGGGGTGAGACCGGTTTCGACCAGGTTCGGCCGCGGTTGTGCGAGAGGCTGAGCTTGACGTCATAGGAATAGGTCCCCGCCGAACTCTTCTGCAGCCAGTGTGCGACCAGTGTTCCATCGGCCAGAGCCGACAACGAGGGAAAGTCGGCCCAGTTGACGAACCAGTTGTCGCCCTGGGCGATCTGCCTGGGCCTGGACCAGCCCCTGGCTTTCCAGTGCGAGAACTTCAGCGTGGCCATCCGGCCGGGTCCTCGTTCGATCCAGCTCAGGTACAGACGACCGTCGGCTCCCCGCAGCAGGTTCGGCTCACCGCTTTGGACCGCCGCGGGAGAGGTCACTTCGACGGGAGCGGCTGGGTCGTTGGCTGGGTCGTTGGCTGGGTCGTTGGCTGGGTCGTCGGCGTGAGCGGTGCCACAGAGCAGGCCGAGGGCGAGCAGGACTCTCACGGGGGATCTCTCTGCGGGCTGTGCCGTTGCGGCCGGCGGAGGTTGGCTGCCGTCGCGGTCGTGCTAGGCGAGTCTACCCGAGCAGTTCGTAGATCGGGTCGCCGTTGTAGATGTGGTGCGGACGATCGAGTTCGTCCTTCCAGGCGGCGGTGTGCGGGATGCCCAGGGCGTGGTAGATCGTGGCGGCCATGTTCTCGGGTGTCTGCGGCGAGGAGGCCGGGTAGCCGGCGATGGCGTCGGAGCTGCCCACGACCGTTCCGCCCTGGACTCCGCCTCCAGCAAAGAACACCGTCTGCACCGCGCCCCAGTGATCGCGGCCGGGCTTGTAGAAGACCTTGTCGAGTGTCGAGAGCTTGGGCGTGCGGCCGAACTCGCCGGCCATCACGATCATCGTCGACTCGAGCAACCCGCTGCTTTCCAGGTCATCGAGCAGGGCACACAGGGCGCGATCGGTGGGAGGGAACAGCCGGTTCTTGAGCCGGGAGAACGCCTCGCCGTGCGTGTCCCAGGTCTCGTTGTTGCCGAGATTGACCTGGATCAGCGGGACTCCCGCCTCGGTCAACCGGTAGGCCATCAACAGCGACCAGCCGAAACTGTTGGCTCCGTAGCGTTCCTGTGTCCTGGTGTCGGCGCTGGTGACGTCAAACGCGTTGCGGATCCGGGGGTTGGTCAAGAGCGAGATCGCCGTCTCGCGTTCGCGGTCATACGACTGGGCCTCGGCCGAATCGGCCAGTCGGCGTTGCTGGTCATCGAGCGATTCCAGCAGGGACCGGCGGGCGTCGAGGCGTCCGCGGGTCAGGCCGACGGGCAGCTTCAGACTGGGCGCTTCAAACGTCCGCGCGTCGGGTTCCCTGGGCGGATTGCGAGTCGAATCGGCGATCGAGAATTCGGGATAGGCACCTCGCCACAACGGGTTGCCGTACGGGGAGGCCTCGATGAAGTACGGGTCGCGGGAAGCACCCATCAGGCCGCCGTACAGGCCGGGGATCGTGCCCCCCTGCCAGTGAATCAGCCGCTCGGGCAACACGATGGCCGGAGGCAGGTTGTTCTGCTGTGGCGGCAGCGAAAAGCCGGCGACCGACATGATCGAGGGGAAGTCGGTCGGCCGCGGCACCCGGTCGCCCTTGAAGCCCGGGGTCGCTCCCGAACGGCCGGTCAGCATGAAGTAGTGACCCAGGGTGTGGCCATTGGTGCGGTGGGTCATCGAACGGACCAGGCCCCAGTGCCGGCTCCGTTGGGCCAACCCCGGCAGGTGCTCGCAGATCTCTACGCCCGGCGAGGCGGTCTGGATCGGGTTGAACTCGCCGCGAATCCCGTCAGGTGCATCGGGCTTCAGGTCGAAGCTGTCCTGCTGGGCCAATCCACCGGAGAGAAAGATGTAGAGCACCGTCTTGGCTTGGCCGCCGCCGGGGGCCAGCTGCGTCGAATCAGCCGCCCGCAACGCCTGCAGGTGGTTGGTCCCCAGTCCTACCAAGCCCAGGGCTCCGGCCTGCACCGCCGTACGGCGAGACACCGGGGCGTGTTGCCAGGCGGAAACAGCTCGGTCAGCCATCGTACTCGCGCGTCCCGGGTGGGTCCGATACAGGGGTAGTGTACCAAGAGTGCCCGGTCAGTGAATCGTCAATTCAACGCGACGACGCAGACGGGTGCGCGTCGAGAGCCGGATCACCTGGCAGTTCGCCAGTGAAGTCGACACTCAAGCGGCCAGTCGGTGCAGATGCCATCCATGCCGCTGGCCCTGGCCTGGTCCCAGATCTCGGGACGACGCTCGCTGATCTTCAGGCTCAGCCAGACCTGCTTCTTCAGCAAATGAGCTCGCTCCATCTCCTCGCGGCTGGGGACGTAACCGACCCAGAGGCAATCGCCCAGGGGGTCCTTGAGCGCGGCGGCGAACTGCTTCGAGTCGTAGATCTTCACGATCGTGGTCCGCAGCTTGTGGCTGGCCTGCTTGAAACGGCGACTCGAATCGGCCGGCTGGCCGAACGCGAACACCTGGTCAAACAGCTTGTGCTTCCTGATCACCCGCACGATCTTCTTTTCGATGTCCGGTGAGATCACCTTCATGTTCAGCGCGATTGTGACCGGCTCTCGCTGTCGTTTCCTGATCGCCGAGAAGGCCTCGTCGAGAGTCGGGACCTGCAGGCCGCGGTAGCGCGGATGGAACCAGCCGCCCGCGTCGAGCTTGCGGATCTGGACCAGGGTCAACTCGCCGATCTTGCCCGTGCCGTCGGTCGTGCGATCGACCGTGTTGTCGTGGATCACGACCAGTTCACCGTCACGGGTCTGGTAGACGTCCAACTCGATTGAAAGTCCCAGCGCGACGGCGGCTTCGAAGGACGCCACGGTGTTCTCTGGTGCATGCCGGACGAGGCCGCGGTGCGAGAGCATGATCGGTTCGCGAGTGGCGGAGGCCTGCTGAGCGGTGGCCAACGGGCAGGACGCTGAGACAACCGTTAGCGCGAACGCGAACAGGGGAAAGCGGAACTGGCGAAGAGGCATGAGAACTGTGGGCATGAAAAACCTGCGTGTTGGGAGACCGTGTCGGCCAGCGGCTGGTCTCTGGAGACTAACCGCTTGGCGGCAGACATGCGAATCGGGCCGGTTGGCTCAGAAACCCGGCGACCTGGTGGTGTAGAGTGTGCCAATCAGCTGAATCAGCCGAGTCAGGTATGTCCGGTGATTCGGTGATAAGTGCGATGGAAGCGGACGGCGTTTTCTTTCATAGTGAGACCGCCGGTGGAGACCCGGGGGAATGGCTCGATGAGTGTTCAGACCAAACCAGTGACACGGCTGCTGTGGTGCGTGGTGGTCCTGTGGTGTTCGGGGCCACTCGATGCGGCCGAACGCTTTGCACTGCTCGAGGGTGACGTGGTCGTGCTGGCCGGTGGCACCAACATGGTCCGCCTGCAGCAGGCCGGTCACCTTGAAGCGGCACTTTGCCGTGCCTTCGCGTCGGCTCGGCCGAAGTTCCGAGACCTGGCGTGGGAATCCGACACGGTGTTCGGGCTGGGGACCGTGATCGAACGCTGGCGGCCCGATGGGTTCGGGAAACGAGACGAGCAATTCCGTCGAGTCGGCACGACGGTGGTCATCGCCCAGTTCGGGCAGATGGAATCGCTGGCCGGCCGAGGGGGACTCGAGAGGTTCACCACGGCCTACGGCGAACTGATCACCGCGTGGCAGAAGCAGGCGCGGGTGATCGTGCTGGTCACCCCGTCGCCATTCGAAGAGCCGCCCAGCCGGTCGATTCCCGACCTGTCGACGAGGAATGCCGACCTCGAGTTGTATGTCGAGGCCGTCACGAAACTCGCCGCGGCACGCAAGCTGGTCCTGGTGGACCTGTTCCATCGGTCCCGCACCGGGTTGACCGACAACGGCATGCACATCAAGCCGTCGGCCCAGGCCCATGTCGCCCACGCGATTGCCGAGCAGCTGGGTGTCGAGTTTCCCGGGCGGAAGTCGCTGGAGACTCTGCGCAGGGCTGTGATCGAAAAGCACCGCCTGTGGTACGACTACTGGCGACCGGCCAACTGGAAACTGCTCTACGGCGACGACTCGCGGCGACAGTTCACTCGTGGAGTTGCCAAGTCCATCCCGTTTCGCGAGGAGTGGCAGAAGCTGTTGCCGCTGATCGGACGTGCCGAGCAGCGGGTGTGGGTGATCGCCGATGGCCAGCTGCCGGACCCCGGCGCCAAGCGGCCCAGGCCCGAGGTGCTGCACGCGGCTCCGCAGGCTGACATCAAGGCCGAGCTGGCCTCGTTTACCGTTCCCAAGGGCTTCACCGTCAACCTGTTCGCCTCGGACACGCACGGGCTGACTTCACCGCTTGCGGTGCGGTGGGACCCCCAGGGTCGCATGTACGTGGCGGTGACCACCACCTATCCGCACGTGTTTCCCGGCGACCTGCCCAACGACAAGATCATCCGGCTCGAAGACACCGACGGGGATGGCGCGGCGGACCGCTGGGGCGTGTTCGCCGAGGGACTGAACATCCCGACGGGAATGGAATGGGGCGACGGTGGGCTCTATGTCGGCCAGAACACCGAGATCCTGTTCCTGCAGGACACCGATGGTGATGGCCGAGCCGATCGGCGTCGCGTGCTGCTGAGCGGGTTTGGCAATGGAGACTCGCACCAGACCATCAACTCGTTCATCTGGAGCCCCGGCGGCGAACTGTATTTCGGACAGGGAGACGGGTGTGAGTCGCGGGTCGAGACGCCCTGGGGGTCGAGCGACCTGTTCCAGGCGGGCTTCTATCGGCTCAGGCCACGCCGGCTGCAAATGGACCCGCTGTTGGATTCCTGCATGGGACCGGGCAACCCGTGGGGCGTGGCTTTCGACGGCTGGGGCCAGATCTTCAGCATCGACGGAGCCGGTGGAGTCACCTACCTCTCGCCCGGCCAGGTCCCGACGACTCACGGACTCAAGCTCCGACAAATCGGCACCCCGGGTGGGTATTGCGGGATCGGATTCCTCGACGGCCGGGGTGTGCCCGAGTCGATGCGTGGCAGCTTCGTGATCGGCGACTTCAAGCCGAATCGGGTCAAGCGGTTTTCCGTCCGGCCCGATGGAGCCGGGTTCGCCCTGGACTGGAAGGAGCCGATCCTGCAGTCGCGGCACAGGAACTTCCGCCCGGTCGATGTGAAGCAGGGGCCCGACGGGGCGATCTACATCGTCGACTGGTACAACCCGGTCACCTGCCACCAGGACGATGCCTACCGCGATCCCAAACGTGACAAGGCCCATGGACGGATCTGGCGTGTGGTGCACACCGAGTCCGCTCGATCGGTCCCCAGGCCAAAGAACCTCGCGAAGGCGCCGATCGGCGAGGTGCTCGAGGCGTTGAAGTCGCCAGAGCACTTCAGCCGCTACCAGGCCAAGCGGGAACTGACGAACCGGGATCCGCACACCGCTGCACAGCAGCTGGACCACTTTGTGGCGGCACTGGATCCCAAGGATCCGCTCTACGAGCATCACCTCTACGAGGCACTGGGTGCGCTGGAGACACTCGAGGTGATCCGGCCGGGATTGCTCGAGAGGCTGCTGCAGGCCCGCGACCATCGCGCGCGTGCCTACGCCGCTCGTGTCGTGGGACGCTGGCACGATCGACTCGAGGATCCACTGGGCCTGTTGGCCGAACGGGTGGTGGACGAGCATCCGCAGGTGCGGATGGAAGCGGTGATGGCCTGTGCGGCGATCCCGCGGTCGCGGTCGATCGAGGTGCTTGCCCGCGTGGTCGATCGACCCCGGGATGGCTGGATCGACTACGCTTTCAAGCAGGCCGTGCACCACCTCGAGCCACATTGGCTGCCGGCGTTTCAGAAAGGGGAGCTGTCATTCGAGCGACCCGCCCAGCTGGCCGCGGTGCTGAACGAGGTCGGAGGCCGGCAGGCTCTGGGGAGCCTCAAGAAACTGCTCGACGGCGAGGGCCTGGACCCTGCGACGAGGTCCGCGGCGATCGCGGCGATCCTGGCGGTGGGCAGTCCTGATGACCTGAGACTGTTTGGACTCGACGCGAAGCGGTTCAGCAAGAGAGGTCGCTACAACGCGGCCGAGCATGCTCGGGCACTGGGTCATCTGGTCGAGGCGGCTCGAGTCCGCAACGTCCGCGCTTCGGGTGACCTGGTCGCATCGCTGGGAGGCCTGATCGGGCAGGATCACGCCGGGGTTCGGATCGGGGCACTGCAGCTGGCCGCCATCTGGAAGGTGGCAGCGACACAGGACGCCGTGCGGAGTGTCGCCGGGAACTCGGCACTTTCGGTGCCGGTTCGCGAGTCCGCGTTCGACGCGCTGGTGGCATTGAAGACTCCCGGAGGACGTGACGTGCTGGAAGCGGTGGCCCGGGCCCCTCACCCGGTGCCATTGCGGGCCGCGGCCATTCGGGCACTTGCGTCGGTCGACTCGAAGCTTGCGGCACGGCGTGCGACCGAGCTGTTTGGTGATGGTGGCCTGGCAGCGGTGGACGCCGAGTCGACACTGGCGGCATTTGTGAATCGGACGGGGGGCGCCGCCGCGTTGGCCGCTGCGATGAAATCGAGCACGCTGAAACCCGAGGTGGCCCGGTTGCTGCTGAAGTCGCTGTTTGCCACAGGCCATTCCGACCGCGAACTGCTCGGTATCCTCAACACCGCGCTGGGTGCTTCGGGCAAGCCGCCCGAGTACAGCCAGACGCTCGTCGGGCAGTTGGTCGGGGAGGCGGCAAAGTCGGGTGACCGCCGGCGGGGTGCCGTGCTGTTCAAGAGCCTGGCCTGTGCGTCGTGTCACCGGGTGGGAGGCCGTGGTGGCGAGATCGGGCCTGACCTGACCGCGATCGGAACCACGCTGTCGCCTCAGCGGATTGCCGAGGAATTGCTCTGGCCCAACCGGCAGGTCAAGGAGGGATTCTCGGTCGTCCAGGTGGTCACCTTCGATGGAAAGATTCACCAGGGTTACCAGCGGAAGACCAGGGGCGGCGGGGATGCCGGTGACCTGGTGCTGCAGGACCTGGCAACCAGAAAACTGCTGACCATCAAGGCCGCAGACATCGAAGTGAAAACTGTCACCGGCAGCGTGATGCCCCGTGGCCTGACCGCGGTGCTCTCACGCCAGCAGCTGCTCGACCTGGTCCGCTACCTCTCGGATCTCGGCAAGATCCGCTAGCCAACACCGCAGCCACACCGCCGACGAGTGCCGTGTCAGGGCTTCGTCGCCGGCTGCGGGTGCCTCAGCACGAATTCGCCCGCCAGTCGGTAGGCGTCCTTGATGGCACTGTGGCCCAGGCTCGGACCCACGACCAGTTCGATCGGAACCGGCTTTCCCCGAGATGCCTTGGCGGCCGCCTGTACGAATGTGCGGACCGTGGCCATGCAGTCGTCGGTGCTGACACGTGGGTCGGCGTTGCCGATGCTGATCCAGATCCGGCGTCCCACGAGCTTGGAAGCGAGCGACGAGGCGTCATACGGGCGGGTCTGCTTCGCGGTGATGCCATCGAATTCCCGCAGAGCCCTCAGATTGGTGACCGGTGAGACGCAGACGACCGTGCGAACTCGAGAATCGGAAGCGGCAAAGTGCAGGGCACAGAAACCGCCTCGAGAGGTGCCTCCTGTGGCAACCTGTCCGGGATCGGTGTACTTGTTGGCGACGAGCCAGTCGAGCACGTCACGGCATCGGTCGGTAAACGGCTTGACGGGGTCCTGGCCCAGCTTGACCCGGTGAGCCCACCCGGACAGAGCCGGAGGCTCATCAGGCTTGCGGTCCCGTCCATGGCAGGGAGGATCGAGCGTGACGAACAGCCAGCCGTGACGAGCCAACAGACGCCCGGTCTCGGTGTAGATCGAAGTCCTGGCCATTTCATCGACAGAGGTGGCGAAGACAAAAAACGTGGCAGCCGGCGATTGAGGCTTGTTGCCGAACAACCCGAACCGAGTCCCCGAGGTCGTCTCCATCACCCGCATCTTCACAGCATCATCGGCCAACCCCGAATCAGCCCCAACGACCAAGCAGGCCAGAAACGCGGTCAACAAGTACTTCACGGTCCCCTCCCATTGGGGTCAGTCCGCCTGCGGCGGCTTGAATAGTGAATAGTGGCCCGGTGACTCGGCAAGCTTGCGAAGCTGCGCAAGCCACTATTCACTATTCAAGCTCTGACCCCAACTGTGAGCTGGAAAATGAGACCGATATTTGACGGGCATGCGGATGTGGCGCTCTACGCGGTGTCGTACAACCGTGACCAGACCGAGCGTGTGGCGGTGACGAACGAGCGTGAAGCGGGGATGACCGACACGTTTGGCCGTGGCTGTTCGGCGAACAGCCTGCCGGAGATGCGTCGGGGGGGAGTGGGGATCTGCCAGTCGAGCCTCGCGGCCCGGGTTAGAGCAGATGCGAGGCCGACATTGCGGACCGACCTGAATTTCGGCACGCACCGCATGGCCTACGCTCACGCTCATGCCCAACTGGCCTACTACCGAATACTCGAACAGCAGGGCGAGGCGAGGCTGATCCGTACCGCCGAGGAAATGACCAGCCAGTGGCAGAGTTGGGAGGCGGCCTCGGAGGAGCAACGGCTGGACTTGCCGATCGGGATCATCGTGGCGATGGAGTGTGCCGATCCGATTGTCGAGCCAGCCCAGGCCGAGCTGTGGTGGGAGGACGGATTGCGGAGCGTGATGCTGTCGCACTTCGGGCACAGCCAGTACGGGGCCGGCACCGGGGTCACCGGTCCGCTGACCGCAAAAGGAGTCGAACTGCTCGCCGAATTCGAGCGGCTGGGCATGATCCTCGACCTCTCGCACACCTCCGAAGAATCGTTCTACGAATCACTCGAACGGTTCACCGGCCCGGTGATCGCCAGCCACAACAACTGCCAGGCCCTGGTGCCCGGCGATCGCCAGCTCTCCGACGACCAGATCGGCCGGTTGATCGAGCGGGGTGGAGTGATCGGAGCGGTGCTCGATGCCTGGATGCTGGTCCCCGGCTGGGTGCACGGGACGTCGAAGCCCGAGGAGGTCGACATGGGAGCGGTGGCCGACCACATCGACCATGTCTGCCAACTGGCAGGGAACTCGCGTCACGCGGCGATCGGCAGTGACATCGGAGGAACCAATCACATGCCCCACGATCTCGAGACCACCGCGGACTTGCAGAAGCTGGACTCGCTGTTAACCGATCGCGGCTACAACGACCAGGACATCGACAACATCTTCCACCGCAACTGGCTGGAGTTCTTCGAGCAGTTTCTGCCCTAGCGTCACGAGCGAGCGGGTTGCCTGATCAGTTCGTCGATCGGGGCACCGTGGTTGAGCACCGGGATCGGGCGGTTCTGGTTGTCCTGAAAGACGGTGTGCGGGTCGATGCCCAGGGCGTGGTACATCGTGGCGAAGAGGCCCTCGGCATGGATCGGACGCTCGACGGGGTAGCCGCCGATCGCATCGCTGCTGCCGACCACCTGTCCCGACCGCAGGCCGCCTCCGGCAATGAGTGCCGAGAAGCAGTCGCCCCAGTGATCGCGGCCGGCGTTCTTGTTGATCTTGGGCGTCCGGCCGAACTCGCCGATGACCATCACCACGGTGTTCTCAAGCATGCCGCGGTCGGCCAGGTCCCCCAGCAGCGTGGCGACGGCTCGATCGATCGGAGGCAGGTACTTGTCGAGTTTCGAGAAGTTGGTGGCGTGGGTGTCCCAGTCCTGCCGCAGCCCGCACTGGATCAGGGTGAATGCGACACCGGCTTCGACCATGCGGCGGGCGAGCAGGGCACTCTGGCCCCATTCGTGGGCCCCGTACCGCTGGCGGGTTGCCGGGGTTTCGCGAGAGAGGTCAAACGCATTGCGGACCTGCTGTTGCAGCAGCAGGTCCATGCCCCGCCGGGTGAAGTCGCGGATCTGACCGATCGCGCGGGCCGCGGGTTCCTGGTGACGGAACTGGTCGAGGACCGAGAGCAACTGCTTGCGCTGCTGCAGTCGGGGTGGCGAGAGTCCGTCCTGGAGTTTCAGGATCGGCACCTGGAACTGTTCGGTCGTCGAGGCCGGCAGGTGCCCGCTCTCGAAGGGCTCGTGCTGCGAGCCCAGGTAGGCGGCGGCTCCAAAGGGTGACCCGACGTACTCGTGATGAAAACTCCACGGGATCCCCACGTACGCCGGCATCCCGGCACGGCGGGTGCCGCGCAGCCGTGAGACGATGGACCCGATCGACGGCGTTTCAATCACCGCCCGGGCGGTGCCGTTGCGAGTTCCCATCCGGCCGGTCAGCATCTGGTGTTCTGCGGGTGCGTGGCTGTTGTTGCCGTGGTGCAGCGACCGCACGACACTGAATCGACGCGCCTCGGCCGCCAGCAACGGCAGCCGGTCACAGATCCTCAGCCCAGCAACGGCCGTGTCGATGGTGCCGAACTGGCCGCGAACCGACTGAGGTGCCTCGGGCTTGGGGTCGAACGTCTCGTGGTGAGACGGACCGCCGTCGAGGAAGAACATGATGCAGGAGATGTCGGGACGGGGCTCTGCGGCAGGGGCGGCCAGCAACGAGCCGCCGGCGGTGCCCAGCCCCAGGCTGCCCAACTGCAGCATCGTCCGTCGTGACAGCAGAGAGAGGTCCGGACCAGAAGAGTGCATCCGCGTAGGCTAACGCCCCGGGCACCTTCGAGACAATCCGATTCCCAAATCTCGCCAGGGCTTCGGGCCGAAGTACGAGTTCGCATTCAAGTAGCTCGGACACCCGGCTAGAATGGGACGAACGCATTGACGTGTCTTGATTCGACAGGGACTCCATGTTCGGGCTTTCGCGATCGGGTATGTGGCTGGTGGTTGGGCTGGCAGTTGGGGTGGTGTCGGCGGTGTGCCTGCCGAGTGCCACGCTGGCTGCAGATGGCAAGCCTCTGACCTTTGAAGCTGACATCCGCCCGATCTTCCGGTCGCATTGCTACGACTGCCACGGCGCCGAGAAGCAAAAGAAGGGGAAGCTGGATCTGCGGCTGGCCCGGCTGATGCTCGCCGGAGGCGAGTCGGGACCGGCGATCGTGGCCGGGGAACCCGGCAAGAGCTTCCTGGTCAAGCGGCTCAAGGAAGGCTCGATGCCGCCCGGAGACATGCGAGTCAGCGACGAGGAGATCGAGAAGATCTCGCGGTGGATCGCCCAGGGAGCCAAGACGGCTCGGCCCGAGCCGAAGGAGATTGGCGAGGGCCTGGGGACCACCCCCGAGGAGCGGTCCTGGTGGGCGTTTCAGCCGATCTCCCGCCCACCGCTGCCGATCCCGCTGGGGCAGGAGCGTGTGCGGACTGCGATTGATTCGTTCGTACTGGCGAAGCTGAAGGAGAAGAAGCTGGGCTTTGCCGCCGACGCCGACCGGTTGACTCTGGTCCGTCGCGTGTACCTGGACCTGCTGGGCTTGCCGCCGACCTTCGAGCAGGCCCAGGCCTTCATCAACGACAAAGGGGCCGATGCCTACGAGCAGTTGATCGAGACCTGCCTCGAGTCGCCTCACTACGGCGAACGCTGGGGCCGCCACTGGCTCGACGTGGCCGGCTACGCCGACTCGGAAGGCTACACCAACGACGACCGCGTGCGTCCCTACGCCTACAAGTACCGCGACTACGTGATCCGGGCCTTCAACCTCGACATGCCCTTTGACCGGTTCATCCAGGAACAACTGGCCGGTGACGAGATGATCGTGGGTCCGTTGAAGAACCTGGGTCCGCACCAGGTCCAGAAGCTGGTGGCGACCGGGTTCCTGCGGATGGCGGCCGACGGGACCGACGGAGGCACTCCGGACGCGGCGGTGGCCAAGAACCAGGTCGTCTCCGACACGATCAAGATCGTCAGTTCGGCCCTGCTGGGTCTCTCGGTCGGCTGTGCCCAGTGTCACGACCATCGGTACGACCCGATTTCTCAGGTCGACTACTACCGCATCCGGGCCGTGTTCGAACCCGGTCTCGACTGGAAGGCCTGGCGGAACCCCACCCAGCGTCGCGTGTCCCTGTACACCGATGCCCAGCGCGCCGTGCGGTCGAAAGTGCAAAAAGAGATCGACGTGGTCAACAAGGAAAAGAACGCCAAGCAGCAGAAGTACATCCTGCAGGCGTTGGACAAGGAATACGCCCGCTACAAGGATCCTCTGAAGAGCCGGTTGAAGAAGGCGAAGGAGGCTCCCGGTGACAAGCGGACCGTTGAGCAGAAGGCGTTGCTCAAGAAGTACCCCAACCTCAACGTCAGCGGCGGAAACCTGTACCAGTACAACCAGAAGCACGCCGACGAGATCAAGGCGTACGCGCCCAGGATTGCCAAGATCCAGAAGAAGGTCCCGACCGAGGACTTCGTGCGGGCGTTGACCGACGGCCGAGGCAAAGGCGGCGTGTTGGCCAAGACGTTCCTGTTCCATCGAGGCGACCATCGGCAGGTCCGGGACGAGGTGGCTCCGGGAGGCCTGACGGTGACGGCTGCCCAGGGAGCGAGGTTCGCGATCGTCGCCGACGATCCCCAGGTCCCGACCAGTGGCCGTCGCCTGGCGTTTGCCCGCTGGCTGACCAATGGCCGCCACCCGCTGGTGGCGCGGGTCCTGGTGAACCGGGCCTGGATACATCACTTCGGCCGTGGCATCGTCACCACACCCGACGAATTCGGAAAGCTCGGTACGAAGCCGACTCACCCGAAACTGCTCGACTGGATGGCTTCGCACTTCGTCGAGACCGGCTGGAGCATGAAGGACCTGCACCGGCTGATGATGACCTCCACCGCCTACCGCCAGGCCTCGTTGAGACACGAGGCGGGAGACCGCCAGGACGGATCCAACTCGCTGTACTGGCACAAGACCGTGCAGCGGCTCGATGCGGAGATCGTACGGGACCGGATGCTGGCCGCCAGCGGGACCCTGGACACCAAGATGTTTGGAACCCCCGTGGGGCTGAAGGCCGACGACGCGGGACAGATTTCCGTCAGTGGCCCCGATCGACGCAGCGTCTATGTCCTCAACCGACGTACTCAGCCGGTCGCCTTGCTCGAGGTCTTCGACCAGCCGGTGATGACGGTCAACTGCAGCCAGCGAGTGAAGTCGACCGTGGCGTTGCAGTCGTTGTTGATGATGAACAGCCAGACGGTGCTGAACTACGCCGCTGCGATGGCCGACCGTGTCAACAAGGAAGCGAAGGCCGGTGCCGACGCCGAACTGGTCAAGGGGTTGAAAATTCCCTTTGACCTGAAACGCTACACCCAGGACCTGGGTGTTTGGCGAGTCGGGTACGGGCACATCGAGATCGCCGCAGCGGGACCGGGGGAATCGGTGGCTCAGGTCAAGTTCACTCGCTACACGGTTTTCGAGGGCAAGCGCTGGCAGAGTGGCAAGGGGCAGGGGAAGGGGCCCGCCGGGCTGTCGTTCCTGACCGCCGCGGGAGGCCACCCCCAGGACAAGACCACTCGACCGATCCGCCGCTTTATCGCGCCCGCCGATGGACACCTGCTGGTGCAGGGGTCGCTGGGTTGCCCGTCGAAGAACGGTGACGGCGTGGGAGTGACCGTCTACAGCAGCCGACTGGGTCACCAGGGAAACTGGAAAGTGAAGGCCGGTGGAGTCGAATACAAGGTCGACTTTGCAGTCAAGAAGGGCGATGTCATCGACACGATCGTCGACGAACAGGGTGCCAACACGTCGGATTCGTTCAGCAACGAGTTCACTCTGTCGCTCAGCGACCGGGCCGCGGGTACCGCGATGACCTACAAGTCACAGGACGCCGTCAAACCGCCACCGAAACCCACGACCTACACCCTCGGGGCGCCTCTGGCCGAACAGGCCGTGCATGCCTGGCGGTTGGCCTACGTCCGCCAGCCGACCCGGGAAGAAACCGAGTTGGCCGTCGCGTTTCTCAAGGGCCAACTGAGTCTCCTGGCCGATCAGGAGAACAAGAACCCGCTCCGGCAGGCCATGAGCAATTTCTGCCAGGCGCTGATCAGTTCCAATGAATTCCTGTATTCCGATTGAGAAGCAGAATCGATGACCCACGAATCCGGTGGACACGAGATGACCGAGCAACACCCCGTCGAGACGCCCCTGGCCTCTCGTCGCGAATTCCTCTCACGCCACGTCCTGGGCATCGGCTCGGTGGCGTTGGCGACGATGCTGAAGCAGGAGAACCTGCTGGCAACCCCGGCCAACGTGCCGCGCGGGCAGACCACCTACGACCTCCGGCCCAAGCAGACGCACTTTGCACCTCGAGCCAAGGCCATGATCTCGCTGTTCATGCACGGCGGGCCGGCTCACATGGAACTCACCGACCCGAAACCCGAACTGACCCGGCTGGACGGCAAGACCTTCCAGGGTGACATCTCCTACAGCTTCATCAAGCGAGCCAGCAAGCGCTTGCTGGGGGCCCGGTGGAAGTTCCGTGCTCACGGGGAATGCGGCACCGAGATCTCCGAACTGCTGCCCAACATCTCGGGAATCGTCGATGACATCTGCCTGATCCGCTCGATGCACACCGGCTACAACGGCCACGAAGTCTCGATTCGCTACATGCACTCGGGTATCCCGTCGGTCACCGGTCGACCGACACTGGGGTCGTGGCTGCTGTACGGGCTGGGCTCGGAAACCGAAAACCTGCCCGCCTACATGGTGATGACCGATCCGGGTGGCCACCCCGTCGACGGGATCCACAACTGGTCCAACGGCTGGATGCCCACGCTGTTCCAGGGCACCGTGCTGCGTCCCAAGGCCCCGCGCATCCTCAACCTCGATGCCCCTCCGTCCCTCCGCGGCAAAGTGCAGGAACACAACCTGTCGTTCCTGGCCCAGCTCAACAAGCGGCACGCGAAGAAGCATCCCGGCGAAAACGACCTCGAGGCCCGCATCGCCACCTACGAACTGGCGGCACGCATGCAGACGTCGGCCAAGGAAGCACTCGACATCAGCCAGGAGACCCGGGCCACTCAGAACATGTATGGCCTAGACGACCCGGTTACCCGCGAATACGGCACGCGGTGCCTGATCGCTCGGAGACTGGTCGAGCGGGGCGTGAGGTTCGTGCAGCTGTTCCTCAACGGACAGCCCTGGGACAACCACAACAACATCAAGTCGGCTCTTCCCGCCGCCTGTCGACGTACCGATAAGCCCGCCGCGGCCCTGGTCAAGGATCTCAAACGCAGCGGACTTCTCGATTCGACCATCGTCCACTGGGGCGGTGAGATTGGCCGGTTGCCCGTGACCGAAGGGGACCCGAACACAGGCGGACGTGATCACAACGGACAGGGGTTCACCAACTGGCTGGCCGGCGGCGGCATCAAGGGCGGCATGACGTATGGCGAAACCGACGAGATCGGTCACAGGGCCGTGGTCGACAAGGTCACCCCCAACGACTTCCAGGCCACGCTGCTGCACCTCTTCGGCATCGACTACCAGAAGCTGTTCTTCTTCCACAACGGGCAGCAACAGCAATTGACCAACGGGCGGCCGGCTCGGGTCGTCAAGGACATCCTGAGGTGAAACGACCTGAGCCTGACACCTTGAGACGCGTCCGACGACTGGCCCTGGTCCTGCTCTGCGCAGCCACCACCGCCACCACCGCCACCGCAGCACCACCTGCCGCGGCTGACGCCGGTTACACATCGCGGCTGAAGTCGGTCTTCAAGCAGCGATGCTACGCCTGCCATGGTGCGTTGAAGCAGAAGGCGGGCTTGAGGCTGGATACGGGGGCGTTGATCCGCAAGGGGAGCGAGAACGGTGTGGTTGTCGAGCCGGGGGCTGTCGAGGCGTCGGCGCTGTTACAAAGGGTGACAGCCAGGGACGTCTCCGAGCGGATGCCACCGGTCGGCAAGCCTCTTGAGCCCGGTGAGATTGCTGCGATCCGAAAGTGGATTGCAGCGGGCAGCCCGTCACCGGCTGTCGAGGAGCGGGAAGCCGATCCACGCGACCACTGGTCCTTCCGGCGTCCGGTCCGCAAGGCGTTGCCCGAGATCAGCCGACCGGGCTGGGCTCACAACGCAGTGGACCGCTTCGTCCATGCCCGATACGACCAGCACGGCCTGCGTCCGGTTGCCGATGCTCCTCCGGCGGTGCTCCTGCGACGGGTCCACCTGGACCTGATCGGACTGCCGCCGACAGTTGGCCAGCTGCGGGCGTTCCTGGCCGATCCGTCCCGGGCGCACTATCACCGGATCGTCGATCGACTGCTGGCCTCTCCGCGGTACGGCGAACGCTGGGGTCGTCACTGGATGGATGTCTGGCGGTATTCCGACTGGTATGGCCGTCGCAAGGTCAACGACGTCCGCAACAGTGCGCCTCAGATCTGGCGCTGGCGAGACTGGATCATCGATTCACTCAACAGCGACAAGAGTTACGCGAGGATGGTGCAGGAGATGCTGGCGGCCGATGAGTTGGCCGCCAGTGACGATTCGGCCTGGCCGGCCACCGGGTACCTGATCCGCAATTACTTCTCGCTGAACCCCAACGACTGGATGCGGCACTCGGTCGAATACACCGGCAAGGCGTTTCTGGGTCTGACCTTCAATTGCGCACATTGTCACGACCACAAGTACGACCCGATCACTCATGAAGACTACTTCCGGATGCGGGCGTTCTTCGAGCCGATGGGTGTGCGGCAGGACCGCGTGCCCGGCCAGCCCGATCCGCCTCCGTATCCGCCCTACGTGTATTCCGGGTCTCGCACGGCGGTGCGGATCGGCATGGTGCGGATCTTCGACGAGAAGCCCGACGCCAAGACGTGGCTGTACACCGGCGGAGATGAGCGGAACAAGGACAAGGAGCGGGGTAGCATCACCGCGGGTGTGCCCGCATTCCTTGAGGAGCTGTTTCCCGAGATCAAGCCGATCGAATTGCCGCTCTCGGGCTGGTATCCCGGGTCGCGGCCCAATATCCAGCACACAGTGATCCAGGAACAGCGGCAGACGGTGGCCACCGCAGAACAGCGGCTGAAGGAGGTCTCGAGTCAACCGGTCGACACCCGGGACCTGCAGCAGCAACTCGCCAGGGCTCGCGTGGATCTCGACAAGGCCGTCAAGGACGCGGTGGCGTCTGGGCAAAGCGGGGCGTTGGTCGGCAAGCAGTCGCTCTACATCGATGCCACCACCGGACGGCGGATCGTGCAGAACACTCTGCCGGGACTGAAGTCGGTTCCCCAGGGCACTCGCATCTCGTTCCAGTTGAAGATCCTCGAAGACAACCACGTCAACTTCCAACTCGCCAAGAACACCAAGACCGGTCTGACGTCTCTGTTCGTTGGATTCATCGGAGGCAAGATCGAGGCGTATCACCCCGGGGGGTATTCGCAGTTCGTCGCCGGTCGCTATGACTTTGCCGCCAAGCAGAATCACTTCCACGTGACCCTGGTGGTCGACCCCGAGCAGGACCGGGTGCTGTTGAGCATTCGGCTGGAAGGTGCCAGGGACTTGCTGGTCAGCGATGTGCCGATCGCCCTGAACGGCTGGAATCCGACCAAGCACCCTCACCAGCCAGTCACATTCGACTGCCGAACCGGCACCAAGGTGCTGGTGGATGACGTGCAGCTGGTTGCCGGAGGGCAACGATTCTCGTGGGGGTTCGAGTCGCCGCAATTCTCCGACGGCGAGGACGTGGCGGGGATCGAGGGCTGGATGATCCACTCCGAGTCGCAGCCGGCGGCCACGTCATCGGTCTCGATGATCGCCGGGTGCGAGTTGGCTCGAGAGAGTTACACCGCATTCAAGCAAGTCGAGGCGGCTCTGCAGACGGCGACGCTGGGAACCCGGGTGGCTCGTGACGGGTTGGCCGCGAAGCGACTGAAGCTGGCCAGCATCCAGGCGACGGTGGACGCCGACAACGCAAAACGCGACAAGGCCGCGGTGTCGAAGATCGAGGCACTTGCCGGAGATGCCTACCGCAAGCAACTCGCCGCCGACCTGGCGATGGCGGATTGGCAGATCCTGGAATCCCGCTTCGAATTGGGACAGGCCGGAGCGTTGCCCAAGGACGACAAGCAGAAAGCCCCGCGGATCAAGAAACTCCAGAAGCAGATGGCTGACGCGAAGAAGCAAAAACAGGATGTGGAAAAGAAGCGTGCCAAGTCACCGGAGTCCAGCGGCTATGCCCTGTTGAGCCGGGTGACCAGCAGCACCTCGACCGGGCGGCGGGCCTCATTGGCCCGCTTCATCGCCGATGACCGGAACCCGTTGACGCCGCGGGTGGCGGTCAACCACATCTGGCTGAGGCACTTCCATGTTCCGCTGGTCGAGAGCGTCTATGACTTTGGCCGCAACGGCAAGCAGCCGACTCATCCTGAACTGCTCGATTGGCTCGCCGTCGAGTTGGTCGAGCACGACTGGAGCATGAAGCGGCTGCACCGGTTGATGGTCACCAGCCACGTCTACCAGTTGAGCGATCAGAAGCTGGGTACCGAGGAGGCGATCGGGCAGAACGTGGCCCGCGACATGGACAACTTCTGGTATTGGCGTCGCCGGCGGGGTCGGATGGAGGCGGAGGTGATTCGTGACAGCGTGCTGATGCTGGCCGGTCGCCTGGACTCAACCATCGGCGGGCAGGTGCTGTTGAATACCCGGGCCCTGTCGACGGGCCGCCGCAGCCTGTACTACGAGGTGTATCCCGAGGCCGGGGGGAACACGCAGTTTGCCGAGCTGTTCGATCCGCCGGATCCGGGAGACTGTTTCCGGCGAACCTCCACCGTGGTGCCTCAGCAGGCCCTGGCCTTGAGCAACAGCGACCTGATCCAGCTGGCCACAGCGGGAACCGCTCGTCACATCGACGGCCCGACACCCGAGGCCTTCATTCGCAAGGCGTTCGTGCGCGTGTTGTCGCGGCTGGCGAGTGAAGACGAGGTGGCCGCCTGCCAGGCCTTCTGGGCACAGCAGCTGCAGGAATTGAAAGACGAAGGTCGGGTGCGTGAGAGCCTGGTGAGGGTGTTGTTCAACCACAATGATTTTGTCACGATCCGGTGACGGTCGTCCTCAAGAGCCCGGCGAGGGCGCAAAAGGAATCCTACGGATGAGACCGATACAACGACGAGACTTCCTGGCCGATTTCGGGCTGGGCTTCACCGGCCTGGCCATGGGTTCGATGCTGGCTGCCGACGGCATTGTCCGCGGGGCCACCACACCGCCCACAGGCGACTGCCACTTTGCGCCTCGTGCCAAGTCCATCGTCTGGGTGTTTCTCTCGGGCGGCTACAGCCAGATGGAGACATTTGATCCCAAGCCGATGCTGAACAAATACGCCGGCAAGACCTACTCGCAGACCCCGTTCCCCAACCCGGTCGAGTCTCCACTGCACCGCCAACGTTTCCGGAGTGCTCCGGCCGAGGAGATCAACATCCGGGACGTGTACACGAAGATCTTTCCGATGCAGGTGGGGTTCAAGCAGCATGGAGAGAGCGGCATCGCGGTGACCGACTGGTGGCCTCATTTGGCCAAGCAGGTCGACGACATCTGTTTCGTGCGGAACATGTGGACGACCGACAACGATCACGCGGCCGAGAACCAGATTCACACCGGCCGTCACAAGCTCGACGAGACGCAACCGAGTATCGGGGCCTGGGCCCACTACGGACTGGGGTCGCTGAACGACAACCTGCCGCGGTTTGTGGTGTTGGGGGGGCCGACCCGAACCGACACCCGCCAGTCGATCGACTCGTACTACCTCGGCCCGGCCCATGCCGGCGTTCCCCTGAAACTCAACGACAAGAACCCGCTGGTCTTCGGCACCCGACCATCCGGCCAAACGGCTCGGGGGCAGGCCAACGAGTTCGACCTGGTGGCGAAGCTGAATCGGCTGACGGCCAGGGAGCGTCCCGAGGACGACCGACTGGCAGCTCGGATCAAGTCCTATGAGCTGGCCTTTCGGATGCAGGCGGCGGTGCCCGAAGCGGTGGCGTTGTCGCAGGAAACGACCGGGACTCAGCAGATGTACGGAATCGACCAGGGACCGACGAAGGTGGCTGGGCAGAGACTGCTGGCGGCACGCCGGATGGTCGAACGCGGCGTGCGGTTCGTGCAGGTCTTTCCCTCATCCTACGGAACGTGGGATTCGCACCAGAAGCTGAAAGCCAACCACGCCCGGATGTGCAAGTCGATCGACAAGCCGATCGCCGGATTCCTGGCCGACCTGAAACAGCGTGGCCTGATGGACGACGTGGCGGTGGTGTTCTGCACCGAGTTCGGAAGAACCCCCGGCCGCGAGGAACGAGGCAATGCCACGACCGGCCGCGATCATCATCCCCACGGGTTCACCGTCTGGCTGGCCGGTGCGGGGCTGAAGCGGGGCTACGTGCATGGTGCGACCGATGAGTTGGGCTACCACGCCCTGGGCCAGGGCCACTATGTGACCGATCTGCATGCCACCGTGTTGCACCTGATGGGCCTGGACAACCGGCAGCTGGAGGTCCCGGGCCGGAAGCGGCTGGACATCGACCGTGGCGAGGTGATCCACGACATCCTGGCCTAGCGTTTCGGGGACGAGTTTACTCGTGCCGCAGGGCTTCGATCGGATCCATGTCGGCGGCGCGTCGGGCGGGATAGACACCGAAAATGATCCCGACGCCGAGTGAAATCCCCACCGAGAGTGCGACCGACCAAGGCGCAATCCGCGGCTCGAGAGTGTAGATCTCGGCGGGCAGCATGTCGGGGTTGATCAGTGTCGCCAGGCTCCGCAAACCACGGAACAGGGGGCCGCAGAACAGGCCGAAGCACACGCCGAGCAGACCTCCGGTGGTCGTCAGCACGACCGTTTCGACCAGGAACTGCTGAGTGATGTGGCTGCGGGTCGCGCCCAGGGCCCGGCGGATGCCGATCTCCCTGGTGCGTTCGGTCACCGTGGCCAGCATGATGTTCATGATGCCGATGCCGCCGACCAGCAGGGAGATCCCGGCGATGACCACCAGCAGGATGTTGAACATCGCGCGGGTCCGCTCGGCCTGTTCCAGCAGTTCCTTGGGGACCACGACGGCGAAGTCTTCCTGGTCGTGATATCGCTGAAGCAGAGTCTCGATGATCGAGGCCGTTTCGTTGACGTACTCGATCGCACTGACCTTGATGGTGATCTGGCTGAGTTGGACCTCCTCGCCGTACCAGTTGCTGCCCCCGACACCGACCCGTCTCATCACCATGTCGCCGATTCGTTGTCGCATGGTCAGCAGTGGGATGTAGGCATCGAGGTTGTATTCGCGAGCATCGAGGCTGCCACCGATCGCGGCCGACGCCGTGCGGGGCTTGGTCTGGCCGATGATCACGTAGTACTCGGTGCCGACCCAGACGGTCTTTCCGATTGGGTTCTCGTAGGGGAAGAGCTTGGTGGTGGTCTCGTGACCCAGCACAATCACTTTCTGTCCCCGGTCCCGCTGAGTGAGCCATCGGCCCCGGGCGATCTCCAACTGGTTGAGCGCCAGGTATTCCTCCATGCAGCCGACGAGCTTGGAGTCGGTGGTCAGGTTGTTGTTCCGCAGTTGGAACTGCAGTTCCCGCATCGGCACCGAAGTCTCGATGCTGGGGATGTTCGACGTGATGCGGCGAAAATCTGCGCGGGTGAGTCCGAAACGTCTGACCTGCGAACTGGCGTCGCCGTCGCTGGATCCGGTGGGCTTCTTGGTGCGGACGATGATGTTCCTGGCGCCCAGTTCCAGGATCTGCTGCTGCGCGCGGTAGCTGACACCTTCTCCCATGGCCACCAGCCAGATGACTGTCGTCGTGCCGATGAAGATGCCGAGCGCGGCGAGGCTGGCTCGCATCTTCTGGACGGCCAGCCCTTTCAGACCGAGCTGGATGGTTCGCAGAAATGAACCGTTCACGACATCATTCCCTGTCTGCAACAGACGTAGAGGATGCGGGCCGGTGTCGGGTCAGCGCGTCCCGGCAGTCCGGCCGATGCGAAGGCTCGGGTCAGTGCGAGGAGATCGCCACTCCCTGACCCTTGGGGGCGGGTTTCTTGGGCTTGGGCTTGGGCTTTGAGCTGCCAGACTTCGACTTTTCCGAAGCGCCCGTCTCGGAGGACTCGTCGTCGGCTGTCTTGGCGGATCCCCTGATCTTCAGAGCCTCCTGCTGGGCTTCGGTGATGAAGGCAAGCGGATTCAGCACGACCTCCTGTCCTGCCTCCAGTCCGGAGATGACCTCGACGAACTTGTCGTTGTTTTCGCCTGTCTGCAGGGTTTGCTTCTTGATCCCCTGCGGCGTGATGATCCAGCAGAGTGTCTGCTTGTTATCGGTTTCCACAATCGCGGCGACAGGGACTGTCAGCACGTTCTTGCGTGATGCGATTGTGATCTCCACCTCGGCGCTCATTCCTGGTTTCAGATTCCGGGACTGTGGCAACTGGATCACGGCGTCGTACTTCACGACGTTCCCGGACCACCAGCCTGCCGGACGCGCCACTTTGGCCACCGAGATGACTTTCCCATGAAGTGTTCGGTCGGGCAGAGTCACCTTGGCTTCCAGCCCGGGCGTGATTCGTTTGAGGATCGACTCATGGATGCCGATCTTGATCTGCATCTTGTCCAGGCTGGGCATCAGCAAGAGGATCTGGTTCTGGTAGACCGTCGCCCCGGCCTGGACCTCGGGAGCATTCTTCCATCGAGCGGCATTCGGATGGATCACCATCCCGTCGCGAGGCGCCTTGACCACGCAGTGCCTGAACTCCTCGATCGCGACATCCCGCCGGTGTTCGTCGGCGAAGGTCCGCTCGGCAGCGGCCTTGTATTCGGCCGTGGACGATTTCAGTTCCCCCCGGAGTCTCTCCAGGCGTTCGGCCTTCGTGAACCTCTTCAGGACATCGATATTGGTTTCCTGGATGACCAGGTTCATCTTTGCCTGGGAAAGGTGGAACTCCCGTTGCTCCACTTTCAGGTTACTGACGTAGCCGCGTTCGGCCATCATCCGGTCATGCTCCAGCATGTTCTGAGCGGTCAGAACGCTGGACTTGGCGATCGCGAGGAATTTCTCGAGGTCCGTCAGCCGTTCGACGAATTCCCCTTCCAGGTACGCTCGGACGGCCAACTCCGAGCGGTTCATGTGAGCCTTGAGTTGAACTTCGCCGGCCTTGCACCAGTGCGCGAACTTGGTTCGCTCGTGGATCTGTTCCTCGATCAGCAGCGTGTCAAGTCGCAGAAGTTCTTCGCCTTCCTTGACGATGCTGCCGCTTTCGACGACCGACGTGATCGTGTTCCGCCCCCGGACCTTGCAGCGAATCTCCGTGTTCTCAGAACTCTCAAGAGTCCCGGGTTCGGTGACTGTGACGTCCAGGTCGCCCAACACAACCCGGTAGGTCAACTGCGGGCCGTCCGGCGTGGAGGGAAGCAGGGAACTAACCGCGACACCCACGACGACGAGCAGCAGGATTCCGGAACCGACGGCAAACATCCACCGTCCTGTTCCACTGCCGGAGGCAGCGAACGGGGCAGCCTGTCCGGCCGCGGGGCGGTCGGTGCTATCCATTCCGGAATCGGAGGAGGCCTGGGCGTCCGGGGAAACCTCAGTCACCATGGTCGGGCTTCCGTGTTCGGGTCTTGCTCGTGGTTTTGCCGGCGGTTGGAGTGTCCGGTTGTGTCTTTCTCGCCTTCGGAGAGTCGGACTGGCTCTCTGGAACGTGTCCTCGTGGATTGAGCAGGACCTTGTCGCCCTCGTTCAACCCGCCGAGCACGACGATGAACTCATCATTGCTGTCGCCCAGTTCCAGCGACCGCAGTTCGATACCCCGCGAGGTCTTGACGCAGCACAGGTGGCCGTTTTCGGTGTCGAGGACGGCGGCCACCGGGACCGACAGGACATCCCTGTGTTCGGCCACCACCACCTTCACGACAGCCGTCATCCCGGGCCGCAGTCCGGCGACGGAGGGCAAGTCGATGATCGTGTCGTATTTCACCATGTTGCCGGTCCACCAGGCGGACGGTCGGGTGACGCTGGCGACAGAGGAGATCTTGGCTTCGAGGGTCAGATCGGGGAGGACGACGGTGGCCGGGAGATCGACCTTGACCCGTTCGATCATCTCTTCGTGGATGCCCACCTTGATCTGCATCTGGGACAGATCGGGCATCAGCAACAGGACCTGGTCGTAACGGACGCTGACTCCCTCGGTGATTTCCGGCTCGTCCTTCCAGGGGGAGGGCAACGGATAGATGACCAGGCCGCCGCGGCTGGCCCTGATGACACAATTGGTCAGCTCTTCCTCGGCACGTGTCCGCCTGGAGAGGTTCATCGCCAGTTCTGCTTCGTCACGTTTGACGTACGAATAGCCCGCTGTCAGTGCACCGCGTCGGGTCTCCAGTTCCATGGCCCTGGTAAACCGTTTCAAGACATCCAGCCTGGTCCGGTTGACGATCAACTCGAGCCGCGCCTGTTCGACGGTGAGCGATTGGCTCTGGACTTCGAGCTCCGTGACGAATCCTTGCTTGAAGAGGCCGCCGGAGCGGAGGAGCATTTTCCTGGACGCCTTGAGATTCGCCTCAGAGATCGCGACCGACTTCTCACGTTCCATCAATTCGGTGAGGTATTGTCCCTGTTCATAAGCCCGGATGGAGATCTTGGCCGTGGCCAGGCCTGCGGTGGTCTTGGCGAGGCTGGCTTGTGACTGGTAGACATTCGTCTTGGAGAGGCTGAGGTTTTCCTCGAGTTTCTTGGTGTCCAGCCGGACGAGTTCTTGACCCGGTTTGACCTCCGTCCCGCTGGGGATCACCCAGGTGACCGTGTTGAAACCGCGGACCTTGGACTTGATTTCAATGTTGTTGCTGCTCTCCAGAGAGCCTTGTTCGGTGATCGTGACCAGAAGGTCACCTCGGGTGATCTCATAGGTGATGGCCGTGTTGTCCCCAGCCTGTGTCGCGAACAGTGTGGGTTTCAGGACCACGGCAGATGCGACGATGACAACCACGCCGAGGCCCAGCACGAGCAGCGTTCCTGATCGCTGGCGGGGCCGCTGCCGCGGACCGCTCACCTTCCACGAGGCCACATGCGTCCCGGTGGTTTCAGGGGGGTCGGCGGCTGGATTCACTTCTGTCGTCAAGTTCCGTCTCCGGTCCAAACGTCCGTCACTCACCGGCGACCGCCAGAACTTGGGTTGGCAGTTGGAGAATTTGCCTGGCCGGCCTTGGCACTTCCGTCCGCGTTCGCACCGACAGTAGTTTGGCGTTCCTGGGGGAGTGAATCAATGGGCCGTTGCGGGATCGCTGTTTTCCCTTTCGAGATGCCCGTCGGGCTCCGGCTCACCGAAACAGCCGGTCGCCATCCTTCCTGGGACGTTGCCGCTGGGTCGTCGTCGGTTGACTGTTCGATCCACCGGCCATGTGGATCCAGTTTCATGATTCCCAGTTCACGAACCAGCCGCATCCGGGCTGCATAGTAGCTGAACCAGGTGTTCATGAATTGATTCTGCGCGGACAGCAGGCTGCGGAGTCCATCGATGAGGTTTCTCGTCGTGTTGCCGCCGAAACTGGGCGGTGGTTGCCCGGGTTGAGCCGGTGGCACCGGTGCGTAGAGTCGTTCGCGGTTCATGTCGAGCTGTCGGATACCGATGGCAACCGCCTGACGCTGGATTTCGAGGAGCAGCTGCAGGCGATCGATGTCCCGTACGAGTTGTCGGAGCCCCTGGTGCAGGGCATCGCGTGACCGGATCAGTCCACGTCGGCTTTTCTGGAAGTTGATCAGGGATTCACGGTAGGCATTCCGCTCGAGCAGGCGAGTCAACGGTGCGTCGACCTCGAGGCCCAGGCGAAGAGTGCTGGTTGCGGCACGGAAATCCACGGGGTTGTTTCCGCCGGTGCGGACGTCGCCACTGGAGGTCACGTTGAGGACACCCTGGAGGGCGTCAGCACGCACCTGGACCGTTCGCCATGAATCCACCAGTGCCGCACGGCCGTTCATGAAATCGAGCCGGTTGGCCAGCGCGACATCGAACAACTCGGCGGAATCCAGTTCGATCATGGGAATGGTGACGGTTTCGAGTCGAGCCCGGGTCTGCACGAGCATGGATCGTTGGACCAGCCGCATCAGGTTGGCCGTCCAGACGACCATTCGACGGATCGTGTTTTTGGCAGTCTTATCGTTGAGACCGGCCCGGATCGTCGAGATGTCGGCCGTGGCCTCGGTGAATTTCTGTTCGACTTCCTTGAGCGCCTCGGCGAGTTCGCCGCGGTCGTCCTGGAGTGCAGTTTTCTGGTCGGTTGACATGCTGAGTTCCCGTTGCGGAACGGCTTGGGCCTGGCGAGCCATGTCACCCTTGACCGTGTCGAGTTGTCGGCGGACCTGCGCGACCAACTTGATGAGCTCGTCCAGGACCTTCCGAACCACTTCGATACCGGAGTTCTGGTCCAGCGATCCGACGAGACTCTGGTGTGCCCTGATCTCTTTGCGCAACGTGGTGGCCTCGGGGCTGACCAGTTCGAACTGGCGGATCAGCCTGTCGTCCATCTTGACCGGGAGATCCGGCGGCAGTCCCAGGGTGCCGGTCGTGAAGCGATCGATGGAGAACGTCAGAGCGTTACGGCTATCCAGTATCGTCGCCCGGGTTTCCTGCACCCGCTGCCGGAGCAGGTCGACCTGGACCAGGTCGATCAGGCCGCTTTCTTCCAGGGCGATCGTCAGGGACAGCAGTTGAAGCTGTTCATCGAGATTGTCCTGGGAGTTGCGGATTTGTTGCAGGTCCTGCAGCAGTCCGATGTAGCCACCGATTCCACCCGCACCCGATGCGACCTGGATGAATGTGCTTTGTCCACCTCGCTGGGGACCGCTGACCCCGCTTTCTCCGATCGCCACCTGGGTGTAGAACCCCTGGCGAAACTGGCCGTAGGCACGCAGGTTGCCCAACAGGGCCCGCTCGTCGCGGGTGAGTTCCTCCAGGGCGATGTCGCGACCTGCTCCACGAAGCAACGGCTGGACGAAGACGAAATTGGCCAGCGATGAGGAGAGATTGGCATCACCGCCGGAGAACTCGAAGACGAACGAGTTGGCGAACCCGGCGAGCAATTGTCCAGCCGTCGCCAGGCTTCGTTCGACCCGCAGCGTGGGCTTGGCCGACGAACTGCCCACCGTCAGCCGGTTGCTCTCAATGCCCTCGGACGGTCTGCTCACGACGTACTTTCCCGATGCCGAGTCGTACGACAGGCTCGCGGGATTCAGCGATCCGTTGTGAGAGAACGCCGTGCTGAAACCTCCGTAGTACTGGGTGTCGAGCCGGAAACGTTCGGCGGTGACGTCCAGTGCCGAGAGATAGAGTGTTTCGAGCTGATCCTGGTGTGTCGGGGAATGCACATATGCCAGTTGGACCGACGAATCGATGTCGAGAATCAGCTTGCCGGATTCGGTCAAATCGGCGTATTCACCGAGAGTCTCCCTCCAGATCGGGTTCTCCAGATCCGCACGCTGACCGTTGTCGTTCCAATGCTCCCATCCGGCCATTCCGTTCACCTCACGCATGTACTGCTGCGAGGTGGGATCGTCCAGGGGCATTGGCGAACGGTCCGGATCGTGGGGATCGAAGAACCGGCTGCGGGGATCCATGTCGATGTCGTAGTCGGCCGCTCGCCAGCGTGGGTCCGCGTTTCGCTCGGAGATCACGCTGTAGGCATCTTCGTCGGCCTGGATGCGGTACTGGGTCCGCGAGCACCCGGTGAAGACCAGGCAGGCTGCGGCGAACATCAGCACGATGGTTCGACAAAACAACGGATGTGTACAACAAGTCATCAAAAAGAATCCGTCCAATCGCGGCGTTTTGGACGTCCAAACAGAGGGAGGTCTCGTTTTTGTAAGATTGACAACCTGGTCGCCGCGCGCAGCGCGAAGTCATTGCGGAGTGTATCCCTTTGTCTGGTATCGCCCTGCGGGTCACGTTGACTTTTCCGATTGTGTGGAATCGGCCGGTCACTGCTTGAATAAGCCGTCAACGTCGTTGCTGGACGACTGGTGCCGGTGCAATTGGATCGGTGGATTTTCCGTTGATCTCACTGCCAGGTGCTCTTGCTCTCCCGGCTGGAGTACCACGTTCCAACAAACGTTCGAATCACTGGATGCACCACCTGGTGCTGTCCCGCGGTGTGTTCGCCCCATCCTTTTTATATAGGGCCACCTGCAATTGCTGCCGGGATAGTGTTGGACTTGTGGGGCGTTGGCGGACCTGGAACCGCATCGCGACCGGTCTTCGATGTCAAAGAATATGAAGAACGACTCGGACACTGTCCGAGTCGTTCTTCAGAGGCCTCCATTGTCGCGTCAGCCTCGTCTTTCAGAACTCGGAATTCGTTGGCGGGGAGCACAAATTCCATGTCCATTCTCGCCAGCACCTGGCGGAGATTGGGTAGTCCTTCAGACCGAGAACATCTTGTGTCTGCCAATCTGGGCTGGTCTCTCGCCACGTCATCCGGTGGGGGTTTCGTGTCGTCGAATTGCCAAGGGCAGGGGGAAACTCCAGAAACTGACTGCTTGAACCGGAACGCCGAGTTGAGGAGACTGTAGAGATGTCGTTGGAGACGCCACAGCAGGTTGAAGAGAGCCGGTCGGTGACCGGATCGGTCGGAGACGGGAGCGGATCTCCCGAAACGACTCGCTCCGCGCCAAGGTGGGTGTGGTTCCTGCTGTTGATCGGCCTGGTCGCCATTGCGGGCACCCTCGCCGAGGTGATGCTCCAGGACACGTCGTCGGCTGCGGTCGGCGATCCTGACGCGACCTATACGGTCACACGTGGCGAACTGTTGGTCACCGTCACCGAAACCGGGACCGTGGAGAGTTCCAGGAACACGGAGATCAAGTGCGAAATCCGGGGTGGATATGGTGGCCGTGGCGGCCGCAGCACCGTCACCTGGGTGGTCTCGAACGGCACCACGGTCAAGGCCGGAGACGAGCTGGTCAGGCTGGACACAAAGAACATCGAAGAGACTGTCAGCCTGGGAAAGACGGATACGAATATCGCGAAGGCCGCCCTGGCAAGAACCAGGACGGACGTGGCGATTGCGCAGGTGGCCACCGACGGATACCTCAACGGCGAGTACCGCTCGCAGATGACGAGACTGCGGATGAAGCTCTCGGCCGACGAACGCAACGTGCGTCACGCGAAGGCGATGCTGGCAGAGACCGAGTCGTTGTTTGTTCGCGGGTTTGCGAATGAGCTCCAGGTCAAGGCAGCCGAGTCCACCATCAAACAGGCGGAGTTGGAACTGAAGGTCACGGATACAGAAATGGACGTTCTGCAGCGGCTGACCAGGAAGATGCAGTTGGAAAGGCGGAGAAGCCAGCTGATCGCAACCAGGGAAAGGCTGGCTGGTCGAGAAGCGGGAGTGGTACTGGAGCAGAGCCGCCTGGATCTCGCGATGGAGGAATTCGAGCGCTGCGTGATCACGGCTCCCCAGGGTGGCCTGGTGATTTATCCATCCACCGCAAAATGGAAGCGGACTCCCGACATCACCGACGGAGCCAGTGTCCACAACAACCAGGTCCTGCTGCTGATGCCCGACCTGACGCGGATGCAGGTCAAGATCAGGGTTCACGAGTCCATCGTGGACCGGGTCCAGCCGGGAACGGTCGCCAGGGTGGAACTGCCAGACCGGACACTGGACACCAAGATTTCGTCAGTGTCTGTGGTCGCTCGTCCTGCCGGCTGGTGGGACGGGAACATCGTGAAATACGACTCGATCATCGAGCTGCACTCGATTGAGGGGCTGAGGCCGGGCATGTCCGCCAAGGTGGAACTGGTGGTGGCCCGGCACAAGGACGTGTTGTCGGTGCCGCTCAGTGCGGTGGTGGAGACCGACCAGGGCCAGTTCTGTTGGGTCGAATCCGTCGACGGTCCACAACGGTGTTCGGTGACGCTTGGTGACAGCAACGACAGGTTCGTGGTTGTTCTTTCGGGTCTGCAGGAACAGCAGAGGGTGGTGGTCCAGCCGCTCGCCTCCGTCGCCGATGCACGGGCTCTCCTGGGTTCGAAGATTGTCCACACGGTCAAGCGGGGAACTCTGCCGGTGACCATGATCGAACAGGGAGCTCTGGAGAGTTTCAACAACACGCAGGTCAAGTGTCGGGTCCGGGGCGACAGCACGATCAACTGGGTGATCAAGAACGGCACGTGGGTCGAGGCGGGTGACGAACTGGTCACACTGGAAAACAAAGCGATCGAAGAGTACCTCCACGAACGCACCAAGTTCGCCCACTTGTCGAAGGACGCAGCCATCGGCTTCCGGGCTGACGCCACGGTTACTGGCCTCGCCATTTCGAAGTACCTCGAAGGTGAGTTTCGCACCCAGAAACTGAAGTTCCAGAAGGCCCTGGCGTTCGCCAGTCAGAGGCTGCATACCGCAAACAACATGTTCGACTATGCCCGGCGAATGCACGCGCTCGGATACCAGAGTGAACTGAGAGTCGAACAAAGCGAGCTCAGTCTGCAGAACGCCCAGATCGACCTCGAGATCATGGAGACCAACCTGGACGTGCTGGAGCGACTCGAAAAGGAAAAAGAACTGCTGCGGTTGAAGGGCGAGTGGGAGTCGGCAAAAGCGGCGGCCAAAGGCCATGAAGAAGTTCTCGCCATGGACAGCGAACGGATGGCCCTGGCAGTGAAGGAGATCGCGCGCTGCGTGATCAAGGCCCCGAAGAGCGGCCTGGTGATCTTTCCCTCCACCGCCCAATGGAAGGACACGCCCGACATCGCCAAGGGCGAGACGGTGCACAACGACCAGGTGCTGTTGCTGATGCCCGACCTGTCGAAGATGCAGGTCCGGTTCGGCATTCACGAATCAGCCATCGGCCAGGTCGAGCCCAAGATGCATGTCACCGTGCGTCTGCCGAACCAGACACTCCGCGGCACTGTGTCCTCCGTCGCTTCGGTTGCGCAACCGAAGGGGTGGTGGACGGGCAACATTGTCAAATATGACGCGCTGGTAGAACTTCCCTCGGTGGAAGGACTCAAACCCGGTATGACCGCCGAGATCGAAGTCACCGTGGATCGTCGCGAAGACGTGCTGATGATCCCCCTTTCGGCGGTCGAGGAAACCGACGCGGGTGACTTCTGCTGGGTGCGGACTCGCGACGGTAATGCCCATCGCCGTCCTCTGACGCTCGGCGACCGCAACGCGGAGTTCATCGCTGTCGATTCGGGCATCGAGGAAGGTGATCAGGTGTTCCTGAATCCCTCGCTGACCGTCAAGCAACCACGCAAACCATCGGCGGCAGTCGGCTCGATTCCCTGAACGCGAAAAGGCGATCACCGATGCCGTGAGTCCGGGAATGCGGACCACGAATCGGGATGTGTCGTTGCCGGTCGGCGGGCATCGGAGTATTTTGATCGGTGGATGTCACGTTGATCTCGCTGCCAAGTCCTCTTATTGTTCCCGTTTGAGTGCCACGTTCCAGCCAACGTCGGAACCACTGCATGAAACACTTGGCGTTGTATCTCGGTGTGTTCGCGACCTCCTGCTTGGGGCAATCTGCAATGGCCGCCGAGAAGGGCGGACCCCGGTTCGAGACCGAGGTGCGGGCGATTCTCAAGGCCCATTGCTGGCAGTGCCACGGCGAGGCGGGCGAGAAAAAAGGGGGACTCGACACGCGGCTGGCCCGCCTCCTTATTAGAGGCGGAGAATCGGGGCCGGCCATCGTTCCCGGCAAGCACGCCGACAGCCGTTTGTTCAAGCGGGTGGCATCGGGTGAAATGCCCCCGGGGGCGAAACGGCTCTCCGCTCGTGACGTTGAATTGCTGGCCCGCTGGATCGACGCCGGGGCCCGCACCGTGCGGCCGGAACCGGCATCCCTGGCCGACGGCAGTTTCACCGTCGAGGAGCGGCAGCACTGGTCCTTCCGGCCGATTCGGCGGCCGATGTTGCCCGCAGTCGAGCACGTCGCGCTGCTGCGATCGCCGATAGACGCGTTCTTGCTGGCCAGGCTACAGGCCAGGGGCCAGGGCTTCGGACCCGTGGCGGACCGTGCGACCCTGGTGCGGCGATTGAGTTTTGATCTCCACGGCCTGCCGCCCGAGCCTGAGATGCTCGAGCGGTTTGTTGCCGACCTGGCGCCGGGAGCCTATGCCCGGCTGCTGGATCGCCTGCTGGCGTCACCGGCCTACGGAGAGCGATGGGCGCGACACTGGCTGGACGTGGTCGGCTACGCCGACAGCGATGGGGTGAGCGACAGGGATCCGCCCCGGACCTGGGCCTACAAGTACCGCGACTACGTGATCCGCTCGTTCAACGCCGACAAGCCGTGGAACGAGTTTGTCGTCGAACAACTGGCCGGCGACGAGTTGCTCGAGCCTCCCTACCAGGACCTGACGCCCGAGCAGGCCGACCGGCTGATCGCTACCGGGTTCCTCAGGATGGCACCCGATGGGACCGGTGGCTCCAGCGCTGACAAGGAACTGGCTCGCAACCAGGTCGTCGCCGAGGTGATCAAGGTCGTCTCGACCTCGATGCTGGGGCTGACCGTCGGCTGTGCTCAGTGTCACCAGCACCGTTACGACCCGATTACCCACGCCGACTACTACCGGCTGCGGGCGATGTTCGAGCCGGCCTACAACCCCAAGCAGTGGCGAGCGCCGTCGGCTCGCCTGGTGTCGCAGTGGTCCGCTGACGTCCGTCAAAGGGCCGCCGCGATCGACAAGAAACTGGCCGGGTTCACCGCCGGGAAGAACGCGGAGTTGGAGGCGGCGGTGAAACAGGCCTTTGAAACGAGGCTGGCCAAGCTGCCGGCCGAGCTCCGGGCCGAGGCGAAGCTGGCCCGCGAGACCCCCGCCGCGAAACGCAACGCCAGGCAGAAGCAGTTGATCGAGGACCACCCGTTCCTGAGTATCAGCCGGGGCACGATCCAGCAGTTCGAGCCATCGATCACCTCCGCGATTCTCAAGAAGTGGAACGACCAGACTGCCGCGCTCAGCAAGCAGCGGCCGGCGGCCGACAACCTGATGTGTCTCAGTGAAGTCCCCGGCCAGGTACCGTTGACCCGACTGTTTTTTCGCGGTGACTACAAACAGCCGCGTGAGGAGATCCAGCCAGGGGAACTCAGCGTGCTGAGCCCGGTCGGCTTCACTGTCCCGGCCAACAACCCGAAGTTGCAAACGACCGGTCGTCGGCTGGCCTATGCCCGCCACCTCAGCAGTGGTCGGCATCCCTTGCTGGCCCGGGTGCTGGTCAACCGGTTCTGGATGCATCACTTCGGCCGGGGTCTCGTTTCCACACCGGGGAACCTGGGTGCCATGGGGACGCGTCCCTCGCATCCGCTGCTGCTCGACTGGCTGGCGATGGAGTTCATGCAGAGTGGTTGGAGTCTGAAGCACCTGCACCGGGTGATCCTGACCTCGGCGGCCTATCGCCAGGCGGCGACGCGACGTGCGAAGCTGGACGAGATCGACCCGGACAACGAGTTGCTGGGTCGGATGTCGGTGCGACGTCTCGAGGCCGAGACGCTGCGAGATTCGCTGCTTCGCCTGGGAGGCCGTTTCTCGAGCGAGATGTACGGGCCAGCGGTGCCCGTCAGCCTCGATTCGGTCGGACAGCGGATCATCGTCAGCATCAATCAATACGACCCCAGCGGTCGATTGCTGAAAGGCATCGGGTCGGTGGGAGTGGGCGAGTTTCGACGCACGATCTATGTCCAGGTGCGGCGATCGATGCCGCTGGGCGTGCTGTCTCCGTTTGACCTGCCCACGATGAAGCCCAACTGCGAACTGCGGACATCCTCGACAACCGCACCACAGTCGCTGGCGATGATGAACGATCCGTTCGTGATTCGTCACGTGCAGGGACTGGCCCGGCGAGTGGGCGGTGAAGCGTCCGACAACCCGGCGGCGCGATTCGGGTTGGCCTGGCGGCTGGTGTTCGGCCGTGGGCCGAACGACACCGAAGTGCGTGCCGGACTGAAATTCCTCGAAGACGAAACGGCCGCGGTCCGCTCGGCATCACCCAAGGATGCCAATCCCGCTCTGACGGCTCTCTCACACCTGTGTCATGCCCTGGTGAGTTCCAATGGATTTCTCTACGTCGACTAGGCGACATTTCCTGTCGCAGCAGGCATTCGGGCTCGGCGGCCTGGCGCTGGCATCGCTGATGAAGCAGGACGAACTGCGTGCCGCTCCCCCCAAGCCGTTGCTGCAACGACGGGTGTTCGACCCCGCTCAGCGTCCGCCGGTTCACCCGCCGCAGGCGACGGCGATGATCTCGCTGTTCATGCAGGGTGGTCCCAGCCACATGGACCTCTGCGATCCGAAGCCGGAACTGGTCAAGTACCATCTCAAGAGCTACACCGGCGACATCCACTACGACAACGTCGGCCAGGCCAGCACGAAGCTGTTTGCCGGTCCCTGGAAGTTCAAGGGGCACGGCCAGTGCGGCATGGAACTCAGCGAACTGCTGCCGCACCTGGGCCGGGTGGCCGACGACATCTGCCTGGTCCGCTCGATGCACACCGGGATCAGTGGCCACGAGACCGGGATCAGTGCCATGAACACCGGCGGCGACGGCCGTCGCGGGCGTCCGGCGATGGGTTCGTGGCTGGTCTACGGGCTGGGTTCTGAGAACGACAACCTGCCGGCCTATCTGGTGCTCCGCGATCCGGCCAGCCTGCCGGTGCTGGGTGCCGAGATGTGGCAGAACACCTGGTTGCCCTCGGCCTGTGGCGGCACGGTGGTCCATGCCCACGAGCCTCGGATCGCCAACCTGCAGCCGCCGGGCCCGCTGCGTGGAGGCCCGCAGAAACGGATTCTCTCGTACCTCGACCAGATCAACCGTCGACATCTCGAGCGGCATCCCGGTGAGGCCGATCTCGCTGCGAGGCTCAGGAGCTATTCGCTGGCGGCGGGCATGCAGGTGGAGGCCCGCGAGGTGCTGAACATCTCGGGGGAATCGAAGGCGACCCAGGCGCTTTATGGAATCGACGACGCGGTGACCAAGGACTTTGGCACGCGGTGCCTGATCGCTCGGCGGCTGGTCGAACGCGGCGTGAGGTTCGTTCAGGTGTTGACCGGTGACCAGCACTGGGATCATCACGGCGGCATCGTGGGATCGCTGCCGAAGGTCTGTCAACGTGTCGACAAGCCCGCGGCGGCCCTGGTGGCCGACCTCAAACGGCTGGGAATGCTCGAATCGACTCTCGTTCACTGGGGCGGGGAAATCGGTCGCCTGCCGGTGATCCAGAACGAGGCGAATATCGGACGCGATCACAACGGCCGGGGTTTCAGCATCTGGCTGGCCGGTGGCGGGGTGAAACAGGGACACGTGCATGGGGAAACCGACGAGGTCGGACACAAGGCGGTGACGGACGTGGTCAACCACTTCGATTTTCACGCCACGCTGTTCCACCTCTTCGGCCTCGACATCAAGGACGTCAACTACGCCCGACCCAACGGGATCACCAACCTGACAGCCGGTCAGCCCGGCCGGGTGGTCAACGGCCTGCTGAAGCACCCCGTGTGATCCTGTGGTGTCTTCTTTCAGGTCTCGATCGAAACCTCGTCGGTGTGAGAGCAGCCGGCGAGGAAAACGGGGAACCCGAAAGGCTACCGTGATGTGTGATGTTCGCCGAATGTCGTGGCTCTCGGGGGCCAAGCTGGCCGGGCTGACGGTGTTCGTCGCGGCGTTGGCCGGAACGTGCCGGACCTTGGCGGCCGCACAGCCCAATCTCGTGGCCAACGGCGGCCTGGAGATCGCCGATCAGAAGCACGCCGACCGTCCGCGCGGCTTCCGGTCGGGCCGGGTCGGCAAGTCGTTTTCCGAGATGGCGTGGACATCGCCGGGCCACAACAGCCGGCGGTGTGTTTCGGTCACCACGAAGGACTCGTCCGGCCTGGGGTACTGGCAGACCCTGGTGACGGTCAAACCCCTGACCACCTACACCATCTCGCTCGACTACCGCGCCCGGGCGGCACTGCTGCAGGCCGGGTCGGACGCTTCCCAATTCCTTCGCAGTCGACCGGGTGGCCCGAATCTCGAGCTGGGCATGCTGCCCTTGGATTCCAGCGACGCCGGGCAACCGACGGCGTGGTCGGATATCGGGATCGCGCTGGATCCGGTGGGAGGCATCTTCCTGCCGTTGGCGACCGAGTGGTCCCGGTTCCGGCACACGTTCAAGACTCGTCCGGGACAAACCAGGCTGGTCGTCAAGCTGCGGCTTTGTCATTACGCTCAGCAGGTCTGGTTCGACAACCTGTCTGTTGTCGAAGGCGATTTGCCGAGGGCTGCGATCGTGGCCGATCCCCTGTGGGCCGGCGGCGACACCACGCCGCCGGCGGTGCTGCGTCCCTGGCCGCTTCCGAACACCAGCGCCGCCCGCGACGCGATCATCAGGGTTATATTCTCCGAAGACGGGTCGGGGGTCGATCCGGAATCCGCCCGGGTCCTGCTCGATGGAAAAAACGTCACCTCGCAGGCCGTCATCAACCCCGGCGGTCTCCGGCTTGTTCCGGCTCGTCCGCTTGCCGAGGGTCCGCATCGCGTTTCGGTCTCGATCGCCGATCGCGGGGGCCTGCGCAGCAACACGCTTGCCTGGCAGTTCGGCGTGGGTCGAACGCTGCGGAACACACTGGTTATCAAGATGGTGAAGGTCGGGAAGGACGCAAGAACCTGGTCCACGCGACTCAACGGCGAGCCATTCTTCCCGATCGGCATCTATGCCTACTCGTGCCATCCCGGCGACGGCCGTTTTCGGGCCGATCATCTCCGGCAGGCGGTCGACGCCGGTTTCAACATCGTGTTCAACACGATCGAGACGCGGGAAGGGCTCGACATCGAACTGGCCCACGGCATCATGGGCACGCTGAACATCACGGCCGGATTGAAACACTGCACCGACCCAAGGGCGGCCGAGGTGGCATTGCTGGAGATGGGGCAGGGCCGCCTGGCCGATCATCCCGGCGTGGTCGCCTTCTGGGCCGACGATCCGGAGAACGTCGAGAACTCGATGGGGACCCCGATTTCCTCAACTGCGATCGACAAGATGCGCAATGCCCGGGTGGCTCTGCGGAAGGGGTTCCCGCGGATCCCCACGGTGTTTGCCATCTCCAACCTCCCCCGCCTGAAACCGGCGATGCCCTACGGTGACATCCTGCTGAGTTACCGGTACTCGGTGCCGCAGTATCATCCCATGACGATCAACTCCTTTACGATCCAGACCTGCCGCAGGTTGGTGCCCGACAAGCCGTTGTGGTTCCTCTCCCAGGCGGTCGATCTCGGCTACGGGGCCCGGTTCAAACTGCCCCGGCCGATGCGGCCGACGCCGGATGAGCTGCGGGCCATGGCCTTCTACAGCCTGGCCTGTGGCATCAACGGCTACGCCCTGTATGCCAATTTTCTCAACGCCAGAGATTACCCCGACCACTGGGCCACGGCATTGGACGTGGCACGTCGGGTACGGCACATCGCCGGTCCGTTGACCGCCGGCCGGGATGTTCGGACCGTGCGTCTGGTCCCCGGACCATACACCGGCTCCATTTTCCATCGCGAACTCCGGCACGGTGACCAGCACACTCTGATCGCGATCAACATGTCGGCCGGGACAGTGCCGGTGAGCTGGCGGTTCAAGGAGCCCGTGCAGGCGAAGGTGCTCTTCGAGAATCGCAGGATGGCCAGGCCATCCGAAACGGTCGGCGATCTGTTCGGTCCCTGGTCGGTCCATCTCTACCAGTGGTGACGTCCGCACGGATGAGCACAGCACCTGATGAACGGAACCCACTCCATGTCTCAAAGAGTCGTGTCCTGGCAGGCTGGCTGCATTGTTCTGCCGGTCGTCCTGCTGATTGTCCTGGCCGCCAGGCCCGGTGATTCACAGCTTGCATCCCGGGCCGAAGATTCCGCCGGGGGGGTTGAGCCGATCGACATCGGTTCGCGGCGCGAGTTGTTCGTGGACGACTACCTGGTCGACCGTTTCGTCGGCGAGGCGGAGTTGCGGTTGCACCGGCCGGTGCAGCGTGAAGTGGTCTTTGCCTGCGACAAGCCCTGGGAAGGAAACTGGTCCGGGCTGGTCACCTACATCCAGGACGGCGACATCTATCGGATGTACTACACCGGTGGAGAGTGGCGACGCGGACGGGCATCCATCTGCTATGCCGAGAGTCGCGACGGGGTTCACTGGACACGGCCGGAACTCGGGTTGGTCGACTTCAAGGGTTCGAAGAAGAACAACATCATCCTGCCCGGAAAGGGGGTCATCGCATTCGTTCCCTTCATCGATGCCAATCCCGACTGCAAAGCGGACCAGCGATTCAAGGCGATGGTTGCCCGGACCGCACCGTCGAAGGGTCTCTTCGGCTACGCATCGCCCGACGGGATTCACTGGAAGGCGATGCGAGACCGGCCGCTGATCACCAGCGGAAAGTTCGATTCGCAGAACGTGGCCTTCTGGGACTCGACCCGTCGACGCTACGTGGCCTACTTTCGCCAGTGCCGTGGCCTGGATGACTCGCCGACCGACAAGGGGCCTCAACTGGGGATCAGCGACACCGGCTGGGTGCGGGATGTGCTGACCAGCACCTCGAAGGACTTCGTCAACTGGAGTGAACCGAAGTGGATCGAGTACCCCGGTGCAGCACGGGAACAGATCTACTTCAACCAGATTCGCCCGTACTACCGGGCCAGGCACCTGTTTATCGGGTTTCCCGGCCGGTTCATGGCGGGGCGTGAGATCGAGAAGGGGCTGCCGCTGCTCGAGCATCCGTCGTACAAGTATGCCTCGATCTCCGAGACCCTGTTCATGTCGAGTCGCGACGGCGTGCACTTCAAACGCTGGGGCGAGGCTTTCATTCGACCCGGCCCGCGGAAGGAACGCTGGATCTACGGGGCGACCTTCGCCGAATACGGTCTCGTGGTGACCCGGGGCGAGACGGCCGACACGCCCGACGAGTTGTCGCTGTATGTTGCCGACGGTGGCGGGTGGACCCAAAGCGGGAAAGCCGATCGTTTCCGCCGCTACACGTTGCGGATCGACGGATTCGTGTCGGCCAATGCTCCGATGCGTGGAGGTGAAGTGGTCACGAAACCACTGAAGTTCACCGGCTCGAAACTGGCCATGAACTTTGCCACGTCCGCGGCTGGCAGCGTGCGGATCGAAATCCAGGACGCAACGGGCAAGCCGATCAAGGGGTTCGCGCTGGCGGATTGCCCCGAGATCTTCGGTGACCAGATCGAGCAGGTCGTGGCGTTCAAGACCGGCAGCGATGTCAGCCGCCTGGCCGGCCGGCCGATCCGGCTACGATTCGTGCTGAAAGACGCCGATCTCTACTCGTTTCAGTTCACGCGGAAAAGTGCGCTATAAAGGAGGCACTCTCTTCCGGCGCGGTATCGTTGAGCGAAAGCTCGAGAAACAAGGGAGAAAACGTCATCAAACAGATCTCGCTCCTGGACGACCACGAGTGGCCCTCGGAGGGGTTTTCCTTCACGTTGCCCATCCGGCCGGACACGACCGCTCTGGGAGTGATCGACATACAGGGGTATGTGCTGAACGCCGAAGGGCACCTGGCGCATACGGTGAGCCAGCACAATCCCGACCTGCAACAGGGGTTCCTGGATCGTGCCGAGACGATGATCGAGAACATCCAGCGTCTGCAGGTGGCGTTTCGCGAGCAGAGCCGGCGGGTGTTCTTCACCCGGCACGGGTCGCAGTTGCCCGATGGTTCCGACATGGTCGTGCGGCGGCGGGGTCGGGAAGAGGCGGCCCGGGCGGCGACCGAGGAGACCGGCGGCCACATGGCGATCAACGGCGAGGCCGCCTACGAGATCGACGCTCGGGTCGAACCGAACGATGGTGAGATGATTCTCGACAAGAACACCAGCAGCGCGTTTCATTCCTCACCGATTGACCTGTACCTGCGAAACATGCAGGTGGAGACGCTGGTCCTGACCGGCGTGGCCGCCGATCAATGTGTGCTGGCCACGGCCATCGACGCGGCCGACCGCGGGTTCCATGTGATCCTGGCTTCCGACGCGTGTGCCAATCTCGATCCCGGCAGCGCCGAGGCGACCCAGGTCCTCTTCGGCCGCGTGTGGGGTTACGTGATGACGACAGATGACATCATCAGTTGGCTGTCCAGCGGCGAGCCGCCGGAACGGACCCGGCTAACGGTGTAACGCCGGCGAGGATTGACGGGCTTGAGTCGTGGTCACTGCCCGGGGGTTCCTCACGGTCACCGGCTCGTTTGAGGTTCGGACCTCCTCAACGGCACAATGTGATCTGTGCGACGTTGAAGTTCTGGCGGGGACGGAGTGATGCGGCTGACTCACTGGCTTGCAGGGCTGGCTCGAAAACAACCTCTCTCCAGGCGATTCACTCGCCGCAAGTGGCACGGCGATCTCCGCCCGGCGGTGGAACTGCTGGAAGACCGCACCCTGCTGGCGGCTCCACACCCGTTTGATCTGTCAACACTGGACGGAACCAACGGCTTCCGGATAGAAGGAATCGACGTGGACGACAAGTCTGGGACGAGTGTCAGCGCCATCGGAGACCTCAACGGTGACGGCTACGACGACCTGCTGATCGGCGCCGATGCCGCATCGACTTCCGGAGAAGCGTACGTCGTTTTTGGCAAAGGCAACGACTTCGCGGCTTCATTGGACCTCTCGACCCTGAACGGTGCCAATGGCTTCCTGTTTGACAACAGTGAGCTTCTTTTTAGCGAGAATGTCAAAATTGGTCATGCGGTGAATGCGGCCGGAGATTTCAATGGTGACGGGTTCGCTGACCTTCTGATCGGTGATCCTGACGCGGCGAGGTCGGTAGGTTGGGACGGCGATACGTGTTGTATAGAGATCGATCCCCAAAGCGGCTGGGCCTACCTGGTCCTTGGTTCGGATGGAGCTTTTTCTTCCAACCTGTATCCCGGGGAACTGGATGGAACAAACGGCTTCCGTATGGTTGGTATCGACGCCGGTGACTTACTCGGTTTTTCGGTGAGTACGGCCGGTGACTTCAATGGTGACGGATACGACGATCTGCTCGTCGCGGCAATCGACGCCGACCCGGGCGGAAGGTCGAGTGCCGGTGAGACCTACGTGATATTCGGATCCGCGAGTGACTTCGCCGCCATATTCGATCTCACAACACTCGACGGCACCAATGGCTTCCGCCTGGACGGAATCGACGTCGATGACAAGTCGGGCGGGGATGTGAGTTCGGCCGGAGACGTCAACGGAGATGGCTACGACGATCTGCTCGTTGCTGCCTTTCACGCCGACGCCGGGGGTGCAAGTGATGCGGGAGAAACGTATATCGTCTTCGGTTCGGGGGCCGGCTTCGCCGCCAGCCTGGACCTCTCATCACTCGACGGCACGAACGGTTTTCGGCTCGATGGAATCAACGCCGACGACCGTGCCGGGATCTCCGTCAGCACTGCTGGCGATGTGAACGGTGACGGCTTTGCCGATCTCATCGTCGGCGCCCGGTGGGCTGAACCGGACGGCATCAGTAACGCCGGCGAGTCGTATGTCGTGTTCGGAAAGGCCTCAGGCTTTCAAGCGGGGCTCGATCTGGCCGGGTTGAACGGAACGGACGGGTTTCGCCTGGGTGGGGTCAACACGAATGACTTCTCGGGTTGGGTCAGCAACGCGGGTGACGTCAACGGTGATGGCTTCGACGATCTGCTGATCGGCGCCACGGGAGCGCCCGTTCCCGGCGGCGACGCCGGGGAGTCATACGTTGTGTATGGGAAGTCCGGAAACTGGCCGGCTCGCTTTGACTTGTCAGCATTGGACGGCACCGACGGCTTTCGGCTTGATGGAGTCGATGTCGGCGACGGCTCCGGCTGGCGCGTGAGCGCAGCCGGTGATATCAACGGTGACGGCTTCGGTGACCTGTTGATTCCCGCACCGACTGCTGACGCGGGCGGAGATGCCAATGCGGGCGAGATCTACGTTGTCTTTGGCGGGGATTTCAGCGAGGCGGTCACGCACGCGGGCACGACGGCGGCTGACACTCTGACCGGTGACGCCATTGCCAATGTCATCGTAGCTGGCCAGGGAGACGACACGCTGGAAGGCAAAGGTGGCGCCGACGTCCTGTACGGCGCCGAAGGCGATGACGTATTGCAGATTAGCGACACGGGGTTTGCCCGTGTCGACGGTGGCCGCGGCGACGACACGCTCGAGATCGACGGCAGCGGGATCACTCTCGACCTGACCACGATCGCCGACAACAAGGTGCGAGGCATCGAGTCGATCGACATCACCGGCAGCGGCGACAACACGCTGACGGTTGACGTGCTCGAGGTTCTCAACCTCAGTGACACCAGCAACACCGTGGTGATCACGCGGAATGTCGGTGACACGGTGGACATCGGAAGTGGTTGGTCGCAGGCAGGTACCGAGACGATCGACGGCAGCCCCTACCTGGTCTTCACTCAGGGCGCGGCGACGGTCAAGCTGTCGGCACTGTTCGATCTGGGTGACGCCCCGTTGCCCTACCCGGTGACTCGGGCCGAGAACGGAGCCGAGCATGTCGCGACGGGTCCCACGCTTGGTGCCACCCGCGATACGGAAGCCGATGGCACACACTCGGCAGCGGCTGATGCGGACGGTTCCGATGAGGATGGTGTCGTGGACACCGGCGGAACAATCCGCGTTGGACAGCTGGACGCCGGTGTGACGGTCAATGTCCAGAATGCTCCCAGCGGCGCCAAGCTCGATGCGTGGATGGACTTCAATGGTGACGGCAGCTGGGGCGGACCTGGTGAGCAGATCTTTGCCAGCCAGGCGGTGGTCAACGGCGACAACGCGCTGACGTTCGACGTGCCCAGCTGGGCCGTGTCGGGCACAACGTATGCCCGTCTCCGCTTGAGTACCGCGGGTGCACTGGGTGTGACCGGTTCAGCGTCAGACGGTGAGGTGGAGGATTACGAGATCGAGATCACTCCGCCGGTTGCCACGTCTGGTGTGTTCGGGAGCCAAGAGATCATCAGCACGTCCGCGGACGAGGTGGTGAGCGTGTTTGCGGCGGACGTGGACGGCGACGGTGACATCGACATCCTCTCGGCGTCCAACAACGACAACAAGATTGCCTGGTATCAGAACAACGGTAGCCAGAACTTCACGGCTCGTACGATCAGCACCCTTGCAGCCGGGGCCAAGGATGTCTTTGCAATAGACGTCGACGGCGACGGTGACATGGATGTCCTCTCCGCTTCCCAAGGTGACGACAAGATCGCGTGGTACGAGAACGATGGCAGCCAGAACTTCAGCGAACGCGTGATCAGCACCGAGGCCGATAGCGCCTACGGCGTGTTTGCCGCAGACATGGACGGCGACGGTGACCTCGACGTTCTCTCTGCGTCACGCAATGACCACAAGATTGCGTGGTACGAGAATGACGGCAGCCAGAACTTCACCGAACGCGTGATCAGCACCACCGCGTACGTCGCCTTCAGCGTGTTTGCTGCCGACGTGAATGGCGATGGGCACATGGACGTTCTCTCCGCGTCGGCGTTGGATGACAAGATCGCCTGGTACGAGAACGATGGCAGCCAGAACTTTGTTGAACGTGTGATCAGTACGTCCGCGGATGGGGCCACCAGCGTGTTTGCCGTGGACATTGACGGGGACGGCGACACCGACGTTCTCTCTGCCTTGGACAGTGGCAACACGGTCGCCTGGTACGAAAACGATGGCAGCCAGAACTTCGACGTTCGAGTGATCACAGACGCCGCGGAGACGGTCCACAAAGTTTTTGCGGCCGACATGGATGGCGATGGCGATCTTGATGTGCTTTCCGCGTCGCGGCTCTCGAATGAGATCGCGTGGTACAAGAATGACGGCAGCCAGAATTTCTCTTCCTACACCATTACCACGTCTGTGAACAACGCTCGTAGCGTGTTTGTCGCGGATGTGGATGGCGATGGCGACCTCGATGTCCTCTCCGCATCACGAGATGACAGCAAGCTCGCCTGGTATGAGCAGAATGCCACGCCCACGCTGGACCCGATTGGCGACCTGGCGATTGACGAGGACGCCGCCGAGCAGACGGTCAACTTGACGAGCATCGGTGCAGGTGGCAGCGAGTCACAACCGTTGCGAGTGACCTCTTCCAGCAGCATTGCCGGGTTGATCCCCGATCCGACCATTTCCTATTCGTCGGCTGACAGTACCGGCAGCCTGAAGTTCACGCCGCTGGGCGATCAGTCGGGCACGGCCACGATCACCGTGACGGTGGAAGACGGCGGTATCGATGGTGACCTGAACACGGCCGGTGACAACGCCACGTTCAGCCACACCTTCGACGTGACCGTCAATGCGGTTGACGATCCACCGGTTCTCGCTTCACTTCCAGATCTGATCATCGACGAAGACGACCGCATTCATAATGATGACGGGACCGATTTCGACAACTTCGTCTCCGACGTTGACTCGGACACAACCACAATCGAGTTCCGGATCGTCAACTTCGGTGAAATCGACACGGCCTTCGATGTATCGATCGATATGGCCAACGACAGCGACAGCTTCGCCGATCGCTCCAACAATGCGTTCCACGCTCACCCTGATGATGATTTCAATGGGTCGACGGTTATCACGATCGAGGCTCGGGACGCACAGGGGAATGTCTCCGCCCAGCAGTCATTCACGCTGACGGTGACTGCCGTCAACGACGTACCGGTGATCGTGGCTGACAGCTTTGCGACCAACGAAGACGAACAGTTGGTCGTTTCCGCCTCGGGCGTCCTTGCCAACGACAGCGACATCGAGGATGACCCGCTGACGGCCGTGCTGGTTTCCGACGTCTCGGATGGAACCCTGAGCCTGGCTTCCGACGGTGGCTTCGCCTACACGCCCGACGCCGACTTCTACGGCACCGATTCGTTCACCTACAAGACCAACGACGGCAGTGATGATGGGAACACGGTCACCGTCACGATCGACGTGATCCAGCACCCGGAAATCCACGGCACACTGTTCCACGACCTCGACGGCGACGGCACAAGGTCATTTGCTCGGACCGAGTCGTTCGATACGGATCCTGGTTGGACCAGCTATCTCACCACTGATTCCGGAAACAACTTTGGGTTTCGAGATTCCGACCACACTGGCGGTGACTCTGGAGCCGGCGAAGCAGGCGGCACCTTTACACGCAGCGGCTCGACGGGTTTCTACGCAGACACGAATCTGATGAGTCCGTTGACGCTGGACGGACCAATTTTCGCTTCCGGGGAAATCGATTTCGACAACATCAATTCCATGGACGGTGACATGGAGATTGGGTTCTTTTCCACCTCGGATTCATCAATGCTGATGATCGGAATCGCCGAAAGCCACGACCCAGTTTCAGACAGCCTTCGAATCACGCCGAGATTCACGCTTGCCTCCGGCAACAACTATTTTCCCGACTCGCTTCTGGTTGTGCAGGCGACGACAGGGCCACCACGCACATGGACACTCGAGTACGTACCAGACCCTGTTACGGGTGGAGGCGTAGTCGAATTCACCATTAGTGGGAACATGCAGATCGCATCGGTTGACGCAGACGGGAATGTCACTTCAGTGCTATCAGCGAGCAGTAGTGGTGGATCTACGACTTTTCCCATCAGCGAATCGTTGCGTTCCTCGGAAATTGAATTCAATGCGTTTGGCATCCAAAGTTGGACGATGTCTTCACCTGATCCGAACAGGTCCTTCGAGGTGTATGTCGACGGACTCTCCTACACCAGCGGCCTGGAACCGCAATTGGCCGGTCACACGGTATTCCTGGACCTGAACGACAACGGAATCCTCGACGCCGGTGAGTCGACAACCGTGACCGCTTTCGACGATCCCGCCACTTCCGACGTCAACGAACGCGGCGACTACTCGTTTGTCGATCTCACTCCCGGTGATTACACCGTGGCCTGGATCACGCCGACCGGCTGGCAGGCCACCACGTCGTCACAGTCCCTGACACTGGTCGCCGGCGATGTGCACCAGGACGTCGATCTCCTCGAGCAGTTCATCGTCTCAGCCACTCCGACGATCACCACGGCTCCCTTTGCCGATGACGGTAGCGCCGACACGGTCACGATCGGACCCAATGGCACCAACGTCGAGGTGACGGTCAACGGCAACGTTGTCGTCCGTAAACCCGCCTCCGAGTTGACCTCGATCACCGTCAACGGTTCCGGTGACGATGACACGCTGATCGTCGACCTCGGTGGCCTGGATGCCTCACTGGGCTTCGCCGCCGATCTCATCTTCAACGGCAACGGTGACGGCAGCGACAACGACACACTTCAACTTCTCAATGGCTCGGCCAGCAATATTGCCTACTCGTTTGCCGACGCCTCGGACGGCACGATCACCATCGATGACAGTTCAATCGAGTTTTCCGGCCTGGAATCGATCCTCGACAACCTGACGACCGACCATCGCGAGTTCACCTTCGCCACGACCGACGACGTGGTCACTCTGTCCGACGACGGGACCTCCGACAATGGCCTGCTGACACTCAGCAGTGTCTCCTCCAGCGAAATGGTCACGTTTACCAACCCGGGCACTTCGATGGGCATCCACCTGGGGAGCGGTGCCGACCAGTTGACTGTCGTCTCGCTGGATGACGGGTTCGCCGGGACGTTGACGCTCAACGGCGAGGGGGGCGACGACACGATCGACGCCTCGGCGGTCAGCGTGGCCATCAAGCAGAACGGCTCTGGCGGAGACGACATCCTGAAAGGTGGCTCCGGAAACGACACGCTCAACGGGGGCAGCGGCTCCGACTCGTTGGAAGGTGGAGCGGGCAACGACAAGCTCCAGGGGCAGGGAACCAGTTACGACACGCTCAGCGGCGGTCCCGGTGACGACACGCTGGACGGGGGCGACGGTTACGACCGGATCTCCGAAACGGCGGATGTCGATTTCACCGCAACCGACAGTTCACTGACGGGACTGGGGACCGACACGCTGATCAACATCCAGTTGGTGCAGCTGTTCGGCGGTGCCAGTGACAACACGATCAACACGTCGGGGTTCACCGGCCGCGCATTTCTGAACGGTGCCGGTGGGCATGACACGCTGACCGGCGGCGGCTGGTACGACCGGATCTTCGGTGGCTCGGGTCGTGACCTGATCACCGGTGGCAACTCGGTGGTGGATTCCGGAACGGGGTTGCCGACCTACGACGTGCTGCGCGGCCAGGGCGGCAACAACGACACGCTGATTGGCGGGAACGGGGCCGACAAGCTCAACGGCGGTGCCGGCCACGACAGCCTGATCGGAGGCGGTGGTGATGACGTTTTGAGCGGTGAGAGTGGCGACGACACGCTGGATGGTGGCGCGGGGACCGACCGGTTATACGAACGTGCCAACGTCGACATGACGCTGACCGATGCCAGCCTGAGCGGCGGGTTGGGCAGCGACGACCTGACGAGCATCGAGACGGCCTACCTCAAGGGCGGCAACAGCAACAACCGTTTGAACGCCTCGGCGTTCAGTGGCGATGTGACGCTGATCGGCGTGGGTGGTGCCGACACGCTCAAGGGTGGTTCGGGGGCTGACCTCCTCAACGGCCGCTCGGGTGACGACTCGCTCACCGGTGGCGACGGCGACGACACGTTGAAGGGAATGCGTGACAACGACGTGCTCAACGGCGGCAGCGGCAACGACTGGCTCGACGGGGGAACACAGGACGACTCGATCAGCGGCTGGACGGGTGACGACATCCTCTACGGCCGCAGCGGCAACGACATCCTGGTCGGCGGCGATGGCAACGACACGCTCTACGGAGCCGACGGGGCCGACATCACACTCGGAGACGATGTCGACGACGATTCGACGTTGACTCGCGACGACGACTGGATCGACGCGGGGGCCGGGCAGGACACGGTGCGAGGCGGGGACGGGACCGACCAGATGATGGACGACGTCTCGGAAGTCGACGAGAACTTCGCCTTCTGGGCCGACTGGGTCGACGCGGTGTAGCTTGTTCGTCGAGCGTCAGGCTCGAGTCGTGTTCCTTGTCCAGGGCCCAGGTCCGGACTTTCCGTGGCTTCAGGCCGGATCGGGCCGACGCACCGCATCCAGCAGTGCCAGCAGGTTTTCGCCTGTGATCGCGGCCACATCATGCAGCTCAAGAAACGGCATCTTGTCGAACAGGTCGATCGTCTGTGGAAAGGTCAGGCAGTCCAGGCACGGCGGAAAGTCTGAACCCCACAGCAGGCGATCGCTGCCGAAGGCCGTGACCAGATGTTCGACGTACGGCCAGCCCGCTTCGTGTGGGTAGTCATGACCCGGGTCGGAGATCGCGTAGAAGCCGCTCAGTTTTACCGACACGCCGGGAAACCGGGCCAGATCGGTGACTGTCTTCAGTGCCGCGGTGGCCGTGTCCGGTTCAGGGGGCAGGGCGGTCGATGGGGGCTCGCCGAGGTGCGAGACCAACAGCCGCAGTTCAGGGAATCGCGCAAGTACGCCGGGCCACGAACTCCACCCGTCCGTGTCGGAGTTCACACTGACGAGCCAGTTGTGCTTGTCGAGCCAACTCCAGATCTCATCAGGCCACGTGGCGAGTGTCGTTGCCTGGCCGTCATAGAGGTAGATGCTGATGCCGATGAAACCCTGTTGCTGAAATTCCTCGAGTTGCTCGATGCCGGGCGGGGAATCGACGGCGACGTATGCCGCCGGATGGATCCAGTCGTGGAGCGCGACCACCCGGGCCAGGTACTGGTTGTTGTCCCCGCACCACTCCGCACCGGAAAAACCGACGACCAGGGCCGCCGCCACGTCGTGGTCACCGGCCAGCGAGTCGTAGCAGGCGACATCGTCGATTGACACGCCGGGTCGGGACGAGAACGACTGGCCCCGGTAGCCGCCGTCGAACAGGTGGATGTGGGCGTCGGCTCGTTGTGTCATGTCATCACGCCGGGGGCCACGGGTCGAGACAGGCTCCGCTCGGCCGCGGTGCGACCGGTCGCCAGGGGACCGGTTCGCGACATTCGTAGCGGACATCCAACCACGGCGTTTCCAGACGACGGTGACCCTGGTGTCGCGAATCGAGCATCGCTTCCAGCACTCCGGTGGTCAACAGCGTCCGTTCGATCGGCGCGGTCGCCTGACCGGTGAGGAACATCTCTTCGATGTTCAGTGCCAGGTAGGCGAAGTGCCCGTAGGGTCCGTCGTCGTCGTCGTCTTCGTCGCCGTGTCCCTGCGCGAAGAACTCGGTCGCCACCACCTCACCCTCGCCGACCCGTGCCGCGTAGGCGAGATCCTGCACATAGCCGTCAAGCATCAGGGCGGCACCCCGCAGTCCGTCGCGGTATTCGATCAGTGCGATGGCCGGGTTGCTGCAGTGGTCCTCGATTCGACCTTCCGGCTTGTTCTCGATCTCGCCGCAGGCCGCCTCGGCCAATTCGCGAGACCACCGTCCGTCCTCGGCGGCCCGCCAGACATCGTCGCCCTCCAGGCAGGTCACCGCCGCTACGCCGGTTTCTCCACCGAGGCGGCGTTCCACCATGCACTGCAGCACCTCCAAAGTGTGGAAGCCATAGATCTCCAGTCCCGAAAATCCGATGGCAACAGCCTCGTCAATCGTCGAGTCGAATTCATGCTCGAGCCACGGCTTCCGCCAGCAGACCGGCAGCGAGGATCCTGCCATCAATGGAGCGTTCAGTCCGACCATGCGGTCGAACATCCACATCGCGTCCTGCCAGTTGTACGACAGGTGCTTGTCGTTGAAGACCGGCACCGCGGTGCCGCTGGTGGCCATCACGCCGCAGATCTGTTCGAGAAAGTACTTGCGGGGAAATAGCTGTTGTTCTTTTTCGTTCCAGGCGTACTCGCCGTGTTCACCGATCAGCAGCACACCGTCGACGGCCAGGCTGTCTTCGCCAAGTGTCAGGGCCTCGAAGATGCTCGTGAAAATCGGCACGCCGTGCTCGGCGGCCAAGCCCACGCCGATGTCCTGTGCCGAGACCTGGTCGATGTAGATCGAGGCCACATCGACCCGCGGGGCCTGGAATCCGTTGTCGGTGGGAAAGCCCTTGAGGAACTTGGTGACGATCACGTCGGCGTGCGAACCGGCGAAGTACTCGGTCACGATCGCGGCGATCTTCTTACGATCAGGCATCAGGGGTGTTCCGACGAGAGGAAGAGTCAGTCGGCCTCGATCCAGCGACCCGCTCGGACCGACTCCAGCGCCGCCTCGATCAGCCGCACCGCCTCGAAGCCGTCGTGGATCGTGCTGATTTCCGGCCGGGTGTTGTGTCTCAGGCAGCCGACCAGGTACTCGAACGCCGACCTCAGGGCGCCGAACTCCATGCCGTAGACGCTGTGTTCGTACTGCTGGTTGAAGAACCGGTAGCCGCCGGAATCGAGAAACGAGAAGCTCATGTTGGGCAGCGCGATTTCGAAGGTGCCCGCTTCGAAATCCAGCGTGAAGCGGTCGTTCTCGGCCAGCGACTCCTGCGTCGGCAGCAACCACCCGCCCTCGATCGAGCAGGTTGTCCCGCCGGGGTATTCGATCAGGATGTTCATGCCGTCGACCTGGCCTTCGGAGAACCGGGTTTCCATGGCACAGACCCGCTGGAACGGTTCGCCGGCCAGCGAGTTGCTCAACTCGATGTCATGGCAGAAGAGCACGTAGGCCGGATGTTGGCGGCCGTAGACAGCCTTCTCGCTGTGGCATCGCTTGTTGCGGAAGCTCATATGCCGCAGCCGTCCCAACTGCTCGCGTCTTGCGAACACCTGTGCGAGTCGCGACTCGAACCTCAGGCAATGCCCGCTCATGGCGGTGATCGAGCGTGACAACTCGAGCATCTCTGTGGCTTCGGCCAGCGACGTCGCCAGGGGCTTCTCGACGTAGATGGCCTTGCCCTGTTCGGCCAGGATCCTGAAGGATTCGAAGTGAGCGTCTTCGGGTGTCGCGATCGTGACCAGGTCGATCGACGGATCCGAGGCCAGCTGTTCGAGGCTGGAAAAGCACCTGCCGCCGTAGCGGTCGCAGAGTGCCTCGCCCCGATCCGCTTCCAGGGTATACAGCCCGACGAGTTCGACGTCGGGCATGCTGGCCAGGGTCTTCAGGTGGCATTCGCCGAAGGCTCCACCACCGACGACGGCTGCGCGGATGAATTCTCGAGTCGGCATCTTCAGATCTCGGCGTAGACTTCCAGCACGTTGCCCTCGGGGTCCGAGAAGTAGACGGTGCGGTGTCCGCGGGGCTGGTCGGTGGTGGGTTCGAGGATTTCGACGCCACGTTCGACCAGTTGCCGGTGGCACACCTCGACTTCGTCGGCTGCAACGAGGAAGGCCAATTGCACGCCCGGCGATGCAGAACCGCCTCCGTGACCGTCGTAGTCCCGCTCGCGCAGTCGCAGGCCCAGCAGCACGCCACCGGCGTCCAGGGACATGCTGGTCGCCGTTTCGGTCACAACCTCAAACGGCAGCAGCTCGCGGTAAAACGCCTTCATCAGATCCATGTCCTCACACAGGACGATGGTGTAACTCAGCCGACTGACAGATTCGAGCAACGGTTCGGCTCCTGTGTTGCGGTCTTCAGTTCATCCGAGGGTGTTCGCGTCGAGTGTGATTGAATGTCTCGGCCGACTCTGTTCTGCTGCTTTGAGCATGAGTATTTCACGGCTCACCGACTCTCTGCAGCCCGAACACGGCCCATCGAACCGGTGGTGGATTCTGTCACTGGTGGCCTTGGCCTACTTCGTCCTGGTCCAGCACCGCTCGTTGCTGTTCTACGTGCAGGAACCGCTCAGCGAGGAGCTGTCGCTGAGCAAGACTCAGCTGGGCACGCTGGACATGTCGTTTCTGATACCTTACTCGATCGCCCAGTTGTTTGTGGCGTACCTGAGCGATCGGCTTCAGCGACGCCGGGTGCTGGTCTGCAGCCTTTTGGCCAGTTCCTGTGCATTGGCCGCGATGGGATTCTCCGGTGGTCTCTATTCGCTGATCGGATGGCGAATCGTGCTGGGGTTCTCGCAGTCGGCCAGTGTTCCGGCGATTGCCGGCGTGATGGCCGACTGTTTCTCGTCGAAGAACCGATCGACGGCGATCGGGGTCTACAACCTGTCGTTGAACCTGGCATTCATCACAGCCGGGAAGTACGGCGGTCTGTTCGCCGACTTGCCGAGCATGGCGATGCCTTTTGGGGACTGGGGGATCGGTCCGGCCGAGTTGTCGGGCTGGCGGCTGGCGATGCTCAGTTTCGGTCTACTGGGTGCCACCGCAGCGTTGTTCATCTTCGCGGTCATGCCCGAGCCCGAGCGGACCGAACGCCAGTCGCAGCAGGGCCTGGGCACCGGGGGGGCGGCCCTGCACGTGACGGTCGGTTCGGTGCTGAAAATCCGCTCGTTCTGGATGATGGCGATCGCCTTCGTGTTCTTCTGCGTGGTGGCCAACGCCCACGACATGTGGCTGCCGTTGTACTACATCGAGGAATTCGAGATGACCAACCAGGCGGCTGGCCAGTTCGCCACGATCTGGAGCAAGACGGCGACGATCGTGGGCCTGCTGCTGGGCGGGTTCCTGGCCGACAGGTTGGCTCGCCGCTGGCGAGCGGGGCGGGCACTGGTCCAGGTGCTGGGGATTGCGATCTGGGTGCCGGCACTCTACGTGCTGGGCAGCACGGATTCACTGGGAATGCTGCAGGGAGTGATGATTGCCTACGGGCTGGGTTTTGGTTTCTACGTGGCCAACCTGTGGACCACGGCTTTCGACGTGATCGATCCGGCCGCCCGGTCGACCGCGATCGGATACCTGAACGTGATCGGCATCGCGGCGGCACCGACCACGACGGTGATCGGCTACCTGGTCGACGAGCAGATCCTGAGCCTGGGCCAGGCCATCTCCGGGCTGTCGCTGGTGGCCGCTGTGATCGCCACTGTACTGGCGGTCAACGCGGTGATATTTCTGGGTCACGATTACCGGGGACCACTGTCGACCGAGTGATCCTCGAAGGCCCCGGCAACGGCGGACGAAATGGCCGCGTCAGCTCTGGCGGGGCGGAGGTGCCTGTCCCATGCTTGCGTCGTGGCATCCGGGACAGGCACCTGCGCCCCGCCAAAGGCGGGTCTGCGGAGCCAGTCCCGTCGGAGGGGTTTCTACCCGGTGGCCAGCGCCTGGAGTTCCGGCCAGGAGTGTCGCTTTTCGGAGGCGTAGATCAGGCGGTCTCCGGGTTGCGGCGGGCAGTCGGTCCACGAGGTCAGGCTGTCGTATCCTCGATTGACGCACAGTACGTTGACATCCTTGACCAACAGCCGGGTGGCCAGGGCCGTGTAGCTGATGTCGCTCCCGTCGGGTACGTCGATGCTGAACAACGTCGTGCCACGCGACTTGCTGGTGATCACCTCGATCAGCTGAGCGATCCCCGGGTCCTGGGCCTCCTGGGCCAGCAGGTTGCCGGTGATGCCCATGCTGAAGACGATCGAGTTGCAGTGGACCGTGTCGAACAGCGGCCGGTGACTGGGATTGATGCACTCGGCGACGATGTGAATGTCGGGCTTGATGCTGTCGATCACGGCCACGGCCGAGGCGACCACGGCGTCGCTGCCGGGGTCTTCGTAGGAGGTCGCCAGCACGATCGCCTTGGCGGCCTGGTCGACGCAGGCACGCAGGTAGGTCGCACGATCCAGGACCGAGCCGTGGACAAACAGGACCTGAGGGTCCTGGAACGGCAATTCGTCGATCCGGTCACTGATGACGACCATGTCGGTGGTCTTGTGGATGGGGTCGGCCTTGAGTTCGGTGACCAGTTGCACGAGACGCTCGGTGGTGGGCGCATTGACGATGACGATGTGGTCGTGAGCCAGGATCTTGGCCATTCCGCGTCTCCTGAGTGCAGCGAATTCGGTCAGGGTGTCGATCGCCATGCCGACGATCATCGAGAAGGCACCCAGTCCGATCACGACGATGAACACGACGGTCGCGATCCGGGCCCCGGGTGTCGTGGGGAAAAAGTCTCCGTAGCCAATCGTGGTGATCGAGATGATGCTGTACCAGATCGAGTCGCCGAAGCTCAGCGGCTCCTCTCGGACCGGGCCTTCGAATACCTGAAAGCAAATGGCGTTGCCGAGGATGGCAACCACCATGACGCTCAGTACCAGAAGCGGTCGAGCAAAACGCCGCGCGCTGAGACGGCGGTAGAAGCGAGCGAGGTGCAGCAGGTGCATGAAGCGGCCAGGATCCACGACTGGGAACAGGACAATTGAACCCGTGCCAAGCTGTGGGGTCAATCATGGAGTGCCGTGGGACTGTGGTGTCATCCCGTCCAGCTGGTCACTTGGAACCGCGCCGGGTGCGTCGAGGCGCGACGTGGTCACCAGGGACGACCCAAGGGTACAATCCGGATGTCTCGGGACCCCGAATGCACTCGTCTCGGAGATCCGCGATGCGACACGTGATGCTGTTGCTGCTGCCTTGGCTATTGGTGCTCGCCGGATGCGGAGAACCTCGAGACGGAGCGAGAAAGACCCTGACGCTGCCGCTCGAATGAATCGGCCTGCAGTACGAATCGACCGGACGCATCCGGCCCACTGCGAGTTCTTGTCGTGCCTGGACACTCTGCCGTGAACAGCATTCGTTTGGTGGTGTCGGTCTTGTTGCTCCTGGTCTCTTCGGTCCTGGCCGCCGGCGAGAACCAGACCTCGGTGAAGACGCTCCGCCGGTATACGACTCTCAACTCGATCGGCGTTGAGTGGGACATCGAGGGCGATGCCGATCACGATGCCAGCTGTCGGGTCGAGTATCGGCAGTCGGGACGTGCGAAGTGGTCCCTGGCGATGGACCTGTTGAGGATCGACTACCACGGCTACTACGACACGACGAAGGCCGACCGTCGCTACAACATGCTGGCCGGCAGCATCTTCTTTCTTCGGCCCGGTGCCTCATACCAGGTGCGGCTGACGTTGGAGGACCCTGACGGGGGTGGCCGGGTTGAGCAGTTCGAGGTGAAGACCTGGGCTCGGTTGGTGATCCCCACCGACACACGACGGCTGCACGTTGTTCCCGGTGAGGGTGGTGGGACGGGAACCGGGGCCGACCCGTTTCGCGGACTCGCCGCTGCCGACGCTCAGGCGCAGCCCGGTGATGTCTTCCTGATGCACAAGGGAGACTACGGAACTTTCTCCCCGAAGACCTCGGGTCTGCCCCGACGGCGGGTCCACTGGATCCCCGCCGGCGACGGCCGCGTCGATCTGCATCACCTGAACATCCATGCCAACCACCTGTGGCTGGAGGGGTTCCGGATCACCCGGATTGTCGAGGCTGCCCGGAACGGCGTGCGAGACCGGATCAACGCCACCGACATCGTGCTGCGAAGCAACCTGATCCAGGGGTTCCACTACGGAGTACTCGTGGGACGGTACAAGGCGACTCGGTGGGTGATCACCGACAACGTGATCGTGGGAGACAAGGACCGTCGTACGGGTAAGGGCTACGGCAGTGAGCATTCCTCAGGCGAAGGGGTCGAGCTGAACCACTCGAGCCACCATGTCGTCTGCTACAACACGATCTCGAAGACCGCCGACGGGGTGTCGTATCCCGGCCGCAACTGCGACATCTTTGGCAACGACATCTTTGAGGTCTCAGACGACGGTCTCGAACCCGACTACGGGTACGGCAACGTCCGCATGTGGGGCAACCGGATCCAGGAGACTCACAAGTCGGGCATCAGTTTTCAGCCGATGTACGGGTCGCCCTGGTATTTCATCCGCAACCAGATCGTCAGCGACACGACGATGTTCAAGACTCGTGTCTGCGATCGGTTCGTGATGATCAACAACACTTTCATCGTCGGCAAGGGCGGAGTGGGCGCCGCCTACCTGATGCTCAACTGCGTGTCGCGAAACAACATCTGGTACAACCTCCCGCACAACGACTACCTGTGGATCGCCCACGTGGCCGATCCCAAGAAGGTCGATTCGGTCCGTCGTTACACCAACTACCCGCTTTCGGAGTCGGGATTCCATCCCTCGTGGGCGACCGATCTGGATTACGACGCTTTCGGCAAACAGAAGCCGCCAGCGGGTGTCTTTGTCGGCGACGTCTTCGGCTGGTTCGACACCCGCACCAAGCGGCAGACGCATTTCGGTTCGGTCAGGGAGTTTGCAGAATTCCTGCCGGGTGTCGAGCCGCACGGGATCGACATCGATGCGAAATCGACGTTCGAGAACTGGTCGCTGCCGGCGGACCTGTGGCGGAGTCAACCCGGCGGCAAGGTGATCGACATTCCGCCGCAGCTGATCACGCTGAAGGCGGGTGCCACAGCGATCGACGCAGGCGTCGCCATGCCCAACATCCACGCCCTGGGCTTCGCGGGCAAGGCCCCCGACCTGGGAGCCCACGAGCGTGGCCGACCGCTTCCGCACTACGGGGCCCGAACCGGTGCGGATCTGAAGAAACACGCTAACGACTGGGTGCTGCCCGAGGAATTGCGCGACAGCGACGAGTAGTCAGACTGCGATCAGGTCATTTCTCTCCAGACCGGCGAGGGTTCTGAGGTGCACGATTCCGTCCTGTTCTGCTGTTTCCGATCGGTGGATGTGTTTTCCACGTTCTTGGTCTCGTCAGTGGTCGCTGTTGTTGAGAGGGAGGGCGGAGATGAGTGATCATCGTGCCAATCGGGTTGAGAATGCTGAGGGGTTGCGAGATCTTTACGAAGATCCGTCGTCGCTGTCGCAGCAGAAGTTCATGGAGTCGCTCGACGAACACTGTCGGTCGATGATTGTCCATTCGTCGTTCTTTTGCATTGCCACGTTGAACGCCGATGGTTCGTTGGACGTCTCACCTCGTGGCGATCCTCCGGGATCGGTTGTGGTTCTTGATTCCTCGACTCTGCTGTTGCCCGATCGCCGCGGCAACAACCGACTGGACAGTCTGACCAACGCTACGGAGCGATCGTGCGTGGCGCTGCTGTTCTTGGTGCCGGGCGTGCTGGAGACCCTGCGGGTGACAGGTTCAGCGGAGGTGATCCACGATGATGTGCGACTGGAAGCCTGCGCCGTCGACGGCAACGTGCCGCGGACGGGTCTGCTGGTGACCGTGGCCAAGGCCTGCCTGCAGTGCGGCAAGGCGGTCAAGCGAGGCGGGTTGTGGGACGAGACGTACCGGATTTCACGCAGTGAGTTGCCGTCCTTCGGCACAATGCTCGTCGAACAGACAGACACCGGCCAGACAGCCGAGGAGTTGGACGAGTCGATCAATGACGCTTACGAGAACCGCCTGTACTAGGGCGTCATTGGACCGCTACGCGACCGATCAGCACCGGGGAGGATCATGAACATTGCCGATTGGATTGTCGTAGCCGGCTGGGGACAACTGGCGGTGGTGATGGGGAGTGCGGGGGTTCCTAGGGCGCTGAACTGGAAGGGCGAACTGCAACAGGTCTCACCGCTGATTCGTCAGCTTTTCTGGACCTACGCCGGCTACATCCTAGTCACCAACCTCGCCTTTGCCCTGGTGTCGATTCTCGGCAGCCAGAGCCTCACCGACCGGTCGCCACTGGCCTCGAGCGTCACCGGTTTCATCACCGTCTACTGGTTTGCCAGGATCCTGATCCAGTTCTTCTACTTCGACCGCGCGTCGGCTCCGAAGGGACTGAAGTACACGGTGGGAGAAGTTGTGCTGGTGGTCCTGTTCGTGTTCTTCACGGCAGTCTACGCGACGGCCACGTTCAACAACCTGTCGGCGGCAGCGTCGGCATGAACGCGTTTCTGCCCTCGGACACCGTCGTTCTGATGAGCAGCGTGGTGTTGCTGGCAGCTGTCATCACGCTGGGCTACCTGGTGACAGGAATCAGCCATCGGAGGCTGGCGAGGCTGCTGGGTTGGTTGATGACGTCGGCCGCGATTGCTGCCAGTCACGGGATCTGTGTCGAGGAGGCCGCCGGGTATCGGATGGTGTCCCTGATTCTGACGCTGTTGTGCGGGATGAAAGTTGTTGTTGCGGTTGAAGCCCAGGGGGCGAAAACACCACGACTTGAGTTTCTGCCCTGGCTCGTCTTTTGCGTGGGGTGGCTGGGGATGCGGATCGAGACGTTCAGCGGATTGTGCAAAGGCCGTCGCGACGACTGGTTCGTCTATGTGAAGAAGGGCTCGCTGCGGTTGGTTGTCGGGCTGGTGTTCCTGTTGCTGGCGTGTGCCGTGTCACGGCTGTCGACCGATAGCATGTCACTGCCGATCAAGAAGATCACAGTCACGCTGTTGATGTTTGTCGGATTCAGCCTGGCGGTTCATTTCGGCATCATCAATCTGATGGCGGGATGTTGGCGGCGAGCCGGTGCAGACTGCCGCTCGATGTTTCGAGCGCCGTTGGCGAGCTACTCGCTGCGAGAATTCTGGGGCAGGCGCTGGAACATCGGGTTCTCGGAGATGACGGCCCTGGGCGTGTATCGCCCGCTGCGGGCACCCCTGGGCACACAGGGGGCGACCTTCATCGCGTTCGTGTTTTCCGGGATCTTGCACGAGCTGGCGATCACCGTGCCGGTGATGCAGAGTTTCGGACTCCCGTTGTGCTACTTCGCGCTGCACGGATGTGCGATGCAGGCCGAGACACAATGGGAGCGACGCGGAGGGGTGTTCCGGGATCATCCGCTTCTCGCTCGCATCTGGACCACCGGGTGGCTGGTTCTTCCGCTGCCGATCCTGTTTCCCGATCCCTTTCTGCGAGAGGTCCTGTGGCCGATGATCGAGTGGTATCCGGTGTGAGGATCGCTCAGACTGGTTCCACGGCCACGACATTCCCGAGCCAGCCGGGCCCGGTGCGAAACCACTTGCCGCGCTGCGACCCGTCGCTCATCCAAGGTGACCACTCATGAAGCTCATTGCCGCGGTGCTCTTCGGTCTTCTGCTCGCTTGGACAAGTGGACCACTTCTTGCCCAGGACAACTCCAAGAAGATCCTCGGGCAATACCAGAGTGCGGCCAGAACCGGTGGAGACGTCAAGCGGGGCGAGGTGGTGTTCAAGTCGAAGAAGGCCGCGTGCACCAAGTGTCATATCCTGTCGGGTACCGAGAAGAAGGCCGGGCCGAAGCTGGGAACAATCGGCGACAAGTTCACCCGCGACCAGTTGATCCGGTCGGTGCTGGAACCCAGCGCCGGGATTCACCCCGATCACGCGACCTCGACCGTGGTGACGACCGCCGGCAAGACCATCAACGGCGTCGTGATGGCGAGAAACAAGGCTGAGATCCAGCTGGTCGACGCTGAAGGGAAGCTGGTGCGGATCGCGGCCGCTGACATCGAGCTCGTGAAGCCCAGCAAGACCTCGCTGATGCCGTCGGATGTCTACAAGCAGGTCACCGCCGAACAGTTTGGTGACCTGGTGGCCTACCTGGGCAGCCTGAAGCAGACGATCGGCAAGTCGCGTTGGCTGGGGATGCCCGACGTGATGCCGATGATCAAGAAGCCGGTGCGGCTCGAGCGTCTGCATTCCAAGGCGATGAAGTTCGACCACCCGGTTTGCGTGATCGCCAATCCGGTGGCGGCGGGTGAGTACTTTGTTGTCGAGCAGAAGACTCGCCGGATCTACCGCCTGATCAAAGGGCAGGGCGACTTCAGCACCGACAGGAAGGTGCTGTGGGTGGACCTGAGCAACGAGGCGTCGACCGGGCAATTCGAGGGCGTGGTGTGCCTGGCCTTTCATCCCGACTACCCGAAGAACCGCAGGTACTTCGTCAACTACCACGTGCGGAACCAGGGCAGCCACTTCTCGCCGATCATTGCCGAGCGGAAGGCTCGGGCCGATTTCCAGAGCGACGCCGGAGGGAAGTCGCGGCGGCTGTTGCAGATTCCCCAGGCCACCGACTTGCACTGGGGCGGCAGCCTGGCCTTCGGGCCCGATGGCTACCTGTACATCGGGGCCGGGGATGCCGGGCCGCAGGAGGATCCGGAAGGAAACGGGCAGAACCTGAAGGTGCTGACCGGGTCACTGTTGCGGATCGACATCAACCGCTCCCACGGCGGCAGGCCGTATGCGATTCCGAAGGACAACCCGTTTGCCAGGACCCCCAGGAACTCCAAACGACTGAAGGTGACTCACCTGCAGGAGGCTCGCGAGGAGATCTACGCGTTTGGCCTGAGAATGCCCTGGCGGTTCAGTTGGGACTCGAAGACGGGTGACCTGTGGGTCGGCGACATCGGCCAGAACCTCTTTGAAAACGTCCGGATCATCCGCAACGGCGAGAACCACGGCTGGAACGTCTTCGAGGGGTTTGCCGAGTTCTCGGATCGGTATCGCCGCAAGGCCGAGACCTACATTCCGCCGGTCCTGTCGTATCGACGCAAGGACGGCGTGTCGGTGACGGCCGGGTACGTCTATCGGGCCAGGAAGGACTCGTCGTACTACGGAGCGTTCATCTTTGCCGATTTCGAGTCGAAGCGGATCTGGGCCATGACCCAGAAGGACCGCCAACTGGTCAAGGTCCGCCAGATCGGTGTCTGCCCCGAGAAACCGTGCTCGTTCGGCATCGATGAGAACGGAGAACTGCTGGTGATCGGTTACGAGGGGACGATCTACCGGTTGCTGCTCGAGGGATCGGTGTTCGAGTGAGTCAGAAACCGGCCGGCTAGCTCGACATCCAGCCCCGTTTCCTGGCATACATCGAGAGCCACAGCAGGACGCCCGCCAGGGCGATCACCACCAGCGACATGATCTTGTCGCCGGCTGCCAGCACGTCTGAGCCCTCGACGATGAACATGGTGTATCCCATCTGGATCACGACCGAGACGAGGCTGACGGCAAATAGCGGGGTGGCCCAGGCCTTGCGAATCAGCAGGCCGATGCTGCCCAGAGTGCCCGGGGCAACCGACAGGAAGAAGATGTAGATCCAGCTGGGAATCGACTTCACCCATTCCTGTTTCTCGGGGGTCATGTCCTTCAGCATGGCTTCGGTGAACAAAAGGTGAAACACAAAGGAGGCACACCCCAACAGGTTCTACACAATGGCGAGGACGGCGACATTCCGAAACCACTTCGGTGCTCCGATCGGCGTGTCTTCACTCGTGACATCTGCCTCGGCTTCCGCTGCGGCTGCCGGTTGCATCTCGTCGTTCATGGCTGGGTTCCGATACGGAATGGGTTTGGTGGGGGAACGACGCCTGAGACGGGATCCTATCAGTTGGCGACCCGCTGATCATCGCTGCTGATCCGATCAGACGCCGTCGACCCATTCGGCAAAGAAGGCAAACGACTCGTCGATTTCCGCCGCGTCGTCCAGGATGGTGTCGCTTCCATCACCACCGCGAACGGTATCGGTGCCGCTGCCTCCATCGAGGCGGTCGTTGTCGACTGCCAGCACGGTGGCGTCATCGACATCGTCGCCCAGCAGGACATCGTCACCGGCGGCCCCGTAGAGGCTGTCGTTGCCATCACCACCGACCAGCGTGTCGTTTTCGCTGCGGCCAAACAGCTGGTCGTCACCGTCCCAGCCACTGAGTGCGTCATCCTGAGTCCCGCCATCGAGCGTGTCGTTACCGGAGCCGCCAAAGAGCGTATCCGCGCCTCGGAGACCCAAGAGTAAATCGTCACCGTCGCCTCCGAGCAGCACGTCGTCTCCGGAGCGGCCGTTGAGGATGTCGTTGCCGGATCCGCCTCGCAGCGTGTCGTCCCCGCCCAGGCCGATCAGGGTGACATCACCGCTGAAGTCCTGGGCGTCGAGCGAGTTGTTGCCATTTCCGCCCTTGAGGAACGCGGTTTCGATTTCGCTGATCAGGTCGGTGCCCATACCGCCACCAAGGCCGGTGTCGTCGAGATCCATGTCGACATTGGCTCGTTCGAGCAGCCGATCGATCCCGCTGCCTCCCTCGATCGTGTCATTGCCGAGGCCGCCGGTCAGCACGTCGTCGCCACCGCCACCGACCAGGCTGTCGTTGCCGATGCCCCCATCGAGCTTGTCGTTGCCCGCTCCGCCGATCAGCGTATCGAGGTTGCCACCCTGGCCTCGCAGTACGTCGTAGGTGGGCTTCCCGGTGGCGGGGTCAACAACCGAAGTGCCTCCGATCAACAGGTCGCGCCCCGAACCTCCGAACATGCGGTCGTACCAACCGCCGCCCATCAGGGTGTCGTGACCTCCCATGCCGTTCAGAAAGGCTCGGCCGCTGAAAGCCGATGCATCGATCGTGTTGGAACCGGATCCTCCAAAGAGCTGCACCAGCTCGATGCCGATCAATTCGTCGCTGCCCAGACCCTCGAGCGTGGTATCGGTGGCGGTGAAGTCGGCGTCTGCGGATTCGGCGACATGATCGTAACCACTGCCCCCGTCGAGCGTGTCGTTGCCCGGTCCACCGCTGAGCGTATCGAGACTGGTGCCCTGTCCACGAAGCAGGTCGTCACCCGCTCCCCCCGCCAGGCTGTCCGCGCCGCTGCCGCCGTTGAGCCGGTCGTTTCCGTCGCCGCCCTCGAGGCTGTCGTTGCCTTCGCTGCCATTGAGTGTGTCGGCCAGAGCGGAACCGATCACCGAATCGTCTCCGGAGCCGGCGTGTACCTTTGAGGAGGCCAGCAGGGGGAATGCGACCGAGTCGATTGCCGAGAGATCGACCGTGTCGTTGCCGTTGCTGCCGTTGATGACCAGTGCACTCAGCAGGTTCGCATCAATGGCCGACGCCCCGGGATCGCTGACTCCGTTGTAGGCCACCTGGACCCCACCGGCGGCCGAACCGACCACGACATCTGAAGCGACTCCGAATGACAGCGTGAGTTCACCGTCAAGCAGGGTGCGGCTGTAACCGAGGTTCTCGTACTCGAGGGTGCTGTCGATTTCCGACGCCACGCCGACCACGTCGACATCGCCATCACCATCGAAGTCTCCGACATCGACCCCGTAGGCACCATCTGCAGCAACCGAAATCGTTCTCGTAGTGAACGACTGGTTGCCGTCATTCTCGTACCAGGCAATCGTGTCGTCGAAGAAGGATGAGGAGAGCACATCGAGGTCGCCGTCGGAGTCGAGGTCGATGACGACCACGTCGCTGGCACCATCGGCGGTGGTGATGATGTCGCGGCGGGTGAATCCCTGGCTGCCGTCGTTTTCGAACCAGGCAATCGTGTCGTCCCAGGCCGAGGCCGAGAGTACGTCCAGGTCCCCGTCGGCATCCAGGTCGGCCGTGGTCACGCTGAAGGCGCCGCTGGCTGTGGAACTGATCACCCGCTCGGTGAATCCCTCGTTACCATCATTCTCGTACCAGGCCACCGTGTTGAGCCCCATCACCGCGGCCACGATATCGATGTCGCCATCAGAATCGATGTCGGCAGCCGTGACGTGCCAGGCGTCGAGTGCTGTGGAGCTGATCACGATCTCGACGAAAACGCCCGACCCGTCGTTGCGGAACCACGCCAGCGTATCGTCCCAGGCCGCGGCGGCCAGGACGTCGAGATCACCGTCGTCGTCGAGGTCCACCACGTCGACCGACACGGCGTAATCGGCCGTTTGAGTGATCAGCTGTTGCTCGAAGACCAGGTCGCCATCGTGCCGATACCAGGCAATCGTCTTGTCGTCGGATGACGCCACCACCACGTCGAGAAACGTGTCACCGTCGAGGTCACCCACGGCCACCGCCTTGGCACCAGCCGCCAGCGTCGTCACCGTCCTGGTGGTGAAACCGCCGCTGCCGTCGTTTTCGAACCAGCGGACCGTCGAGTCATCAGCGGAGGCGACCAGCAGGTCGAGGTCGCCATCGCCGTCGAGATCGCTGGTGTGCACGTCGTGGGCCCCGTCGGCCTGGCTCGACAGGACGCCTGAGGTCCATGGCAGGGCCGACAGCATGGCCCGGATTTCCAGCTGTTGGGCCGCCACCCCCAGGCGGCCGCGACGTGACCGATCGAGCCGGCGGGGAGAACCGCCAAGGGCCAGCGACCGGGAAAAACGAGTCAGGAACATGGGAGGCAGTCGGGTGATTTCGATGACAGGGGGGATTCGGGAACCGGGGATGAGGAGGCAACTCAGAGAGCGGGAAGATCGAGGTCGAGCAGGTAGCTGCTGATGACACTCTGCGAGAGACCCCATGTGGTTGAGAACAGCAGCCCGTCACCCTGGGGAGATGCCGCGAGGTGGACCTGGCATTCGTAGCAATCCTGCAGCGAGTTGGTCCGGTGATGGGCCAGCCGCGTGACGGCATCGGCACTCGAGGGGTCATCGAGCGTGATCGCGATGATCTCGCCCCGGTATTTCGAACCGACACTCAAATTGGCTGCGTACGACACGAAGATGTAGCCGGGATTGGCGTAGTTGGTGGCGTTGACGTGACTGACGGTCGCTTCGTCGGTCGGTGTGGTCAACGACGTGAAGACATTGGTTTGCGAGTTGAAGCTCAAGACGCCCCCGACGCGGCCGCCGAGATCATGTGTCGACACCTCGGGAATGACCGATCCCCGCCAGTTGCCGCTCGAGCCGACCACGTGCACGTCGACTCCATTGGCACCCAGTGCGAAGACGGGGTGCCCCCAGCGAACCGGGAAGTGGCCCAGCAGAGGATTCCCGAACTGAGCCTCGGCGGCTGTTGGGAGGGGGTGCGAGGAAATCGTAGCGGCTGCGAGGTCGACATCGAGCAATCGCCAGGTGGGTGATTGCAACGTGGCGCCGTAGTACTGCACCAGCACGCGAGAAGCGTCCGGTGCGAATCTCATCGAGTTGGTGTTGAGGCTGTCGCAGAGAGTGTCGTCGTAATGGCCACATCCGGTTCCGGTCAGCACCAGCGACGCCACCACGGGCGATTCGGTGGCGGCGTCGTAATCCAGATCGACAACGTGGATCGAGATGTCGGTGGCCGTTTCGGCGTCTACGGGATTCCGGGGGACACCCAGCATGGCCACGTAATTCCGTCCGCCCACAAATGCGACGGTCTCCTTTCCCGACACCAGCTTGTTGAACGGCAATGCGATCTGGCGGGCCACCACGCCGGTTGTCAGTTCGTATTCGACCACCAGGTGGTCGTCGACGCCGTTCTGGATCAACCCGTACTGGGTGGTGGGCCGCGAGGGGTCCTGGCTCCATCGAAAGTTCGTCGTGGGGATGTTGGCCATGAACTCTGGCGCGAGCGTGCTGTTGTTGAGCACCAACTGATAGGGCAACGACGGGGCAAAGCTGCGAAGTTGAATCAGGCTGCCATCACGACTCCAGGGAGTCTCTGTCACGTACCGGTTCTTGATCAACTCGCTCCACTCACGAGTCGTTGTGCCTCCGGTGTTCTCGACCGTCACGAACGTCACCGACACATCTCCGGTGATCCGGGTGATCGTCGACCCGTAGGTCGGGTCGGTGAACGGGACAATGTAGTCGGGTTTTGAGACGGCATCGGGGAGGAACAGGTCGTCGAATCCGGCGGTGTCGCCCCCGGAGGTGTTTGTCTGTTCGGGACTGGCACCCTGATCGACCACGTCGAGCGAAAAATCACGGCTGGCCGAACCGTCTTCTCCGGGTTCAAAGAACCAGTCCTGCCCGGCGTCTCCGGTGAGCCAATCTGAGAGGCTGTCGTCGAAGACGGTCAATTCCGACTGCAGTGTCTGGGCGAAGTTCTCGTCTTCGAGCGTGGCGACTCTGGTGTCGTAGTCGGAGCTGTCGCTCCAGGCTGCCAGCACCGCGGCCAGCCCGACGGCGTCGTTGTCGTAGACGGTGGCACTTCCGATCAGGATGTCGTCGCCGCTGTTTCCGTTGAGCGTGTCCGAGCCGCGGCCACCGATCACCACGTCGCGATCGTTCCCGGCCGACAGCGAGTCGTTGCCGAATCCCCCCAGCAGGATGTCATTTCCAGCACCACCCTGGATCGTGTCGCTGTCCCAGCGACCGTCGAGGAGATCGGGGCCGTCGTTGCCGGCCAACAGGTCGTCGCCGTTGTCTCCGACCAGGGAATCCGCTCCGGCTCCGCCCAGCAGCGTGTCGTTGCCGGCCCCCCCTCGGCCGCTGTCGTCATCGTCTCCGCCGTCGATCAGGTCGGCACCGGTGCCACCGCTGAGAAAGTCATTTCCTCCCTCGCCGGCCAATTCGTCGTCGTCGTCTTCGCCCCTGAGGGTATCGTCCCCCTCACCTCCGTGGATCGTGTCGTTTCCCAGGCTGCCCTCGAGAGAATCGTCGCCGGCCCCGCCCAGGAGCCGGTCGTTGCCTCCATCACCCAGCACGGTGTCGTTCCCGTCGCCTCCGTGCATCAGGTCATCACCGCTGCCTCCCTGCATCGTATCGCCGCCGCCGCCGCCGCTGATCGTGTCGGCTCCATCGTCTCCGATGAGTTGGTCAGCGTCGTCGTCTCCATCGAGGCGATCGGCCCCGGGGCCTCCGATCACGATGTCCGGGCCACCGTGGCCGCGAATGACGTCGTCGCCATTTTCGCCCCGCAACGTATCGGCACCGCTGCCACCCAGCAGCACGTCCTCTCCGTACAGCCGATCGTTGCCGTCACCTCCGTCAATCGTGTCCGCTCCATCCCCCCCGTAGAGCCGGTCGTCCCCGGCACCTCCTTCGAGCGTGTCGTCGCCGCTGCCTGCCAGCAGCGTGTCATCCTGGTCACCGCCCCACAGGATGTCGCCATCGGCGCCCCCCTTGAGCAAGTCGTTCTCACCATCGCCCCGCAATTCGTCGGCACCGGCGTCGCCTTCGAGTGTGTCGTTATCGGCCCCGCCCCGAAGCAGATCGCCGCCCTCCTGGCCCCGCAGCAGGTCGCGACCGGGCCCACCGGTCATCGAGTCGTCACCGGTGCCTCCGATCAGCAGGTCGTTGCCATCGCCTCCGTGCATCGTGTCGTTTTCGGTTCCACCCTGCAGAAAATCGTCTGCTCCGCCGCCATCGATCACATCTGCGCCGATGCCTCCCACAATCGAATCGACACCTTCACCACCCCTGAGGGTGTCGCGTCCCGCCTGTCCCAGCAGCGTGTCGTCCCCCACGTCGAGGGCTCCATCCCCCTCGGCCAGGTCGTCACCGTCGCCGGCGTCCAGCAGATCATTCCCGGCGTCCCCGTACAGGAAGTCGTTACCGGCTTCTGCCAGCAGCGAGTCATCCCCGCTGCCACCTCGCAGAGTGTCGTTGCCGGTACCACCTGAGAGCTGGTCGTTGTCGTCTCCACCGTTGAGCGAATCGGCCCCGGGACCTCCGACCAGGATGTCGTCACCGGCATCACCAAAGAGCGTGTCGATGCCGAGGCCCCCATCGAGGCTGTCGAGCCCGTTGGCACCGCGGAGCGAATCGTCGTCATCGCCTCCCTGCAGCGTGTCGTTGCCCGATCCTCCTCCGAGCGTATCGGACCCGGCATCCCCGATCAGCAGGTCGTCGCCGTTGTCGCCTCGCAGCGAATCGTCATCAAGACCCCCCTCGAGCGTGTCCTGACCGTCGTTTCCCTGCAGCGTGTCGGCTCCCGCTCCGCCCACCAGCGAATCGTCCTCGCTGTTGCCAACCAGGAGGTCGTTGCCGGACCCGCCGTTGAGCACGTCGGCCCCGCTGCCTCCGCGGAGAACATCGTTGCCATCTTCGCCGTCCAACTGGTCGATGCCGGAGTCTCCCTCGAGCGTGTCGTCGCCGGTGCCGCCGGCCAGCGTGTCGGCTCCGATCCCGCCACGCAGCGTGTCAGAATCGGCACCGCCGCTCAGCGAGTCGTCTCCGTCGTCGCCTTCGAGCAGGTCGTTGCCGTTCCCACCTTCCAGAGTGTCGTTGCCGCCTCCACCGATCAGCGAGTCGTTGCCTGCTCCACCGATCAGCGAGTCGTTGTCGTCGGAACCGTTCAGAGTGTCGGCATCAGCACCCCCGTCGAGCGTATCACTGCCGCTGCCCCCGTTGAGTGAATCCAGGCCGGCATCACCGACCAGGCTGTCGTTTCCCGAAGAACCCAGCAGCGTGTCGTTGCCGGATCCGCCGGTGAGCTGGTCGTCGTCACCCTCACCCTTGAGTTCATCGTCGCCGCCGCCGCCCTGAAGAACGTCGTTCCCGCTACCCCCCTTCAGGGAATCATTGCCGAGTGACCCGTTGACCAGGTCATTGCCGGCGTCTCCCTTCAGCGTGTCCGCGCCACTGCCACCGGTCAGAGTATCGTCGCCGTTGTTTCCGCTGGCATTGGCCGATACGCCGGTCAGGTTGGTGAACTGGTCGTTCCCCTCGCCTCCGGTGAAGACCACCAGGTTCACGTCGGCGAGGGTGAAGTCCTGGGTCTCGGTTCCCGATGCGGTCGTCAGCGAGGCACGCAGCATGCCGGCCGACGGTGAAGAGACTTCGGCGGTGTCGGCAGCGGTGGTGCCGACAATATTCAGCGAGCCACTCGCGGGATTGAACGAAATACTCAGCAACGAGCGGTCTTCGAGCGTCTCGAGCTGGCGGGCCAGTGGCTGTCGAGGGCGGCGGCGGGTGCCCTTGCGGCGAGTCCCGCCGGCTGAGCTCGGCAACACATTCAGCAGCCACGAATCAAACAGCATCTGGAGTTCCGTGATCGGACGGCGTCATCGCAACGGAAACCCCCGCCACGGGTCCCCCGCAGGTGAATTCTACCCCCAGCTCCGAGGTTTTCAATCCGCCGCAGGCGGGCTAGGGCAGCGGCTGGGTGACGCGCAGGAAGGCAAAGAGGTGTCGGATCTGTTCGTTGCTGAGCTTGTCGAGCAGGCCGTCGGGCATCACGGACTTGCGGTTGACCACCATCTCGTCGATGTCAGCGCGGGGGACGACCACGTTTTGTCCGTCCACTCCGCGGACAACGACGACCTGGTTGTCCTGGTCGGCGATGAAACCGGTCACGATCCGCCCACTCTCGGTCAGCACCGTGTAGTTCTCGAACCCCTTGCGGATCTCCGCACTGGGATTGATCACGTTCATCAGGATCCCGCGAATATCGTCTCGCTTGAATCCCGTCAGGTCCGGGCCGACCTTGCCACCCTCGGTGAACAGCGTGTGGCACTTGCCGCAGGTCTGCTTGTAGAGCAGCTTGCCGGTGTAGGGGTTTCCTGCCCCCTTGGCGGTGACCAGCATGCTGTTGAGTTCCTCGATCCGCCGCTGCATCTGTTGAGTGGTCGCTCCGGAGACCTCGCCGAAGTGCTTGTGCACCAGCGAGGTGATCGGCTTGCTGTTGTGCAGTAGCAGCTTGCGCTGGATCTCGATGCCGACGGTCCGCTTGTCGATTGCTCCGGAGTCGATCGCAGCCAGGAACCGGGCGGCCCAGTTGCGTCGGCTGGCCAACAGCGACTGGGCCGCGGTTCTCAGCGACCCACCCAGCGCGTTGTGCTGCCTGACGACCTGTTGACCGACCGAGGGATCCACATAGGCCTGCAGACTCAGCAACGCCGCCGCGCGGAGCGTGTCGCTGCGATCCTTGGCAACGACATTCAGCAGCACCGGCAAGGCCCTGGGCGTCGTGACTTCACCGAAGACCTGGATGAACGCCAGTCGCTGGTTGGCATCAGCCTTCGGGTTGCCGACGGTTTGAAGAGCCGTTTGCACGGCAGCGGGGATTCGCTGGCGGAGCTGCAGCGTGGTCGAGCCGCCTCCGGCCGCCTGGATCGCCGCGGTCAATTCGTCGGGAAGGTTGGCCAGTGATCGGCCGGCGAAGGCCGTTTCAAATCCCTTGATCAGTATCTGCTGGTGCGCCTTGCCCGGAGCCGCCTTCAGGAGACTGGCACAGGCGAGCAGGTCGAGCCGTGAACCAGCCAGCGCGAAGCGGCGGATCAGACGGTCCAGCAGGTGCGTCTTGACCAGTGGGCGGTCCCAGAGTGTCTTATCGGCCATCAGCCGGATGATCTCGTCACGGTTCGTCGCCGCCTGGGATTCGATGGCCCACCACAGCAGCAAGGGGATGTGCAGGTCGCTGACATCCTCGTCATGAACCAGCAGGCTGCCGACAATCGCCAGGCAGGTGGCGGCAGGAAGTCGGCGCGCCGAGGAGGCCAACTGGCTGCGGACCTCGGCATAGGGCTCGGTCTTCGCCATCGACACCAGCCGTCGGGCAACGGCCTGGGAAACCGTGCTGCGGTCACCGAGTAGTCGGACGGTCCAGAGCCTCACGAATTGCTCTTCGTGCCCGAGCAGCGTGAGGGCCGTCTTGTCGGCCAGGCCACCCGAGAGCTCAAGGGCCCAGAGCATCTCGAGGGACCTCTGACCGTCACTCTCGGCGATCGACTCGACCAGGCTCGGCAACAGACTGCGGTCGCGGCGATCCCCCAGCACGCGCAGCGCCGTCTGGCGATGCCACTTGTTGGGATGCGAGAGGACCTGGACCAGGTCTTGTGACGAGAGCGAGGCGTAGTCGAAACGTGGAACCGGCGGCTTGCGTTTGGGAGCGTCGCGGCCGACCAGGCGATAGATCCGCCCGGTCTCGGGGGTCACGCGGCCGGCGTAGTGGCTGGCGTGGTCGATGCGCTGTTCGTACATGTCGCAGATGTAAATCGCGCCATCGGGACCGACCTTGATATCAACCGGGCGGAACCACTGGTCGGTACACTTGATCGGCCGGTCGATGTCCCGTGTCTGAAACGTTGTGGTGTTGGGGCTGATGTCGCTCTGCACGACCTGCCCCTGCAGCGGTTCGATTCCGAACAGCCGCCCGTTGAACTTCTCGGGCAGGGTCCCGCCGGCGTAGATGATGAAGTTGTGCGTGAAGCGGGGCACGCTGTGGTGCTTCATGGCGGGGAAGTGACCGAAGGCGTAGGGGTTAGAGAGGGCACCGTGCTTGGAGAAGCCCTTGCGTTCATAAGCCCCCTGCACGTAGTGGAAGCCTCGAGCATTGCCACCATTGGTTCCTGAGAAGATGCGGCCCTTCTCGTCGATCTCGACCCCGAACGTGTTCCCACCCCCCTCGGCAAAGATTTCGAACCGGGTGGTCTTGGGGTGATACCTCCAGATGAGCTGTCCCATCGAGTGGATCGGTTCGGCCCGGCTGCCGGGCTTCCTGATGTGGCTGGTGGTGGTGCTGCCCTGGGCACCGTACATCCAGCCGTCGGGGCCCCAGCGGAGGCTGTTGGCGACCGAGTGGGAGTCTTCGATCCCGAAACCCTCCAGCAGCACCAGGGGATCGGAGTCGGGCACATCGTCGTTGTCCTGGTCGGGGTAGAAGAGCAGGTAGGGGGGATTGAGGACAAAGACTCCGCCGCGGCCGCGTACGAAGGAACTGGCGATGTTCAGTCCGTCGACAAAGGTCTTGTGCCGGTCCAGCACGCCGTCGCCGTCGGTGTCTTCGTGAATCGTGATCTTGTCGCGGCCTCGGACTCCATGTGGTGGGGGCAGGGGGACCTTGTCGTAGACGGCCCGCAGGTACTTGTCGCGGCTGACCATCTTCAGGCCGGCCGGGTCGGGGTACTGTTTGTAGTTGAGCACCCACAGTCGGCCGCGTTCGTCCCAGTTGATGAACAGCGGCTGACCGATGTGCGGTTCGGCGAGCACCGCTTCGAGGCGGAAGTCGTCGCCGACCTGGAAGCTGGCCAGGGCCTTCTGCGGGGGGATCGGGTCGGTGTCACCCTTGCGGCGACGCAGGTACAGCTCGATGTTGTCGACCTGGTCGACCTTGGTGAAGTAGGCCGGTGCGTTCTTGGCGAGAGTCTCGGGGACATCACTGGTGGCCCAGCTGCGGTCGTCGCCGGGTCGGTACTGCCATTGCCCTTCGGTGCGGATGGCCTGTTTGCCGTTGAGCAGGATCGGCGCGGCGACCAGGAAGTTGCTGCGGGCGTCCTTCATGTAGGTACGCACGGCGATCACGTTGACCTGGCCATAGCGGATGGCCCGGGTCGGGACAGCAAAGCGGGACTTCTCGCCCAGGCCGCTGCGGAACTGAGGCGGGAACGTGCCGGTGGCTCCGATCTGGGTGCCGTTGACGAAGGTCTGCCGTGCGTCATCGACCGGCTCGACGTTGAGCTCGATCTTCTTGCCCTTCCAGTCGGCCGGGATCCTGACGAAGCAGCGGTACCAGGCATACCCGTTCCTGGTGGCCAGAGCCCCGCCGAGTTGCCGTTTCCAGGAATCGGGGATCGGGACCAGGTGCCATTTGGGCTGGGGCTTTTGGGCGGAGGCCGCTTCGGGAAGACTTCGCCCGGCCCACATCGCCACCATCAAGCCGAGGCCCAGCATGCCGATCGACAATCGCACTCGGTTCACAATCCGGTCCTTCCTGCTCACTAACTCGGATGCCTCCGTTTTACAGCGGCCCGAGTGCGGATGCGAGTTGTCATCGAGATCACACCGGGGTGGTGTCGGTCGTGTCGGTGGTCGGCGGTGTGATCAGCATCCAGGTCAGTCCACCGACCGCGCTGATGACGCAGGCCAGGCCAATGGCAACGGGCCAGCCGTATGATAGGGCGATAAACGGTGTCAGCACCGGTGAGATCAGGCCGCCGATGTTGCCGCCGGTGTTCATGAAGGCCCCGGCGAGTCCGCCTGAACGACCTCCGATGTCAGTCGCCGTCGTCCAGAACACACCCTCGCACATGCCGACGGCGGCCATCGAGAGGGCCAGGCAGACCGAGATGCAGACGAAGGTCTCGGCTTCGATGCCCAGCGCGGCGAGCCGGGAAACGATGAAGGTCGAGTTGACTCCGGCCAGGCCGAACACCGCCCCCAGCCCCATCCCGGTGATCACGATGGTTCGACGACCGCGGACCGTCCCCAGCCAGTTGCAGGCCACGTCGGTCAGGCGACCGCCCACCGCCATGCCGACTCCCATCGTCAGCATGATCCAGGTGGTCGCCCAGCGGGCCCGCACCGGAGGAATCTCGAGGATCTCCTTGAAGTAGTACCCCAGCCAGTAGAAGAAGAGGTACTGGAAGTACCCGTACGCGGCGTAGCTGAGTGTCAGCAACCAGAGCGTGTTGTTGGACATTAGCGTCCGCAGCGACACGCGGGCTTCGCTGGCAGGTGGCTGGGGATCCATCTCGCGCGATTCCACGACCTCCACCGGAGTGTTCAACAGCGGTGTGGCTACCAGGTGCCAGAGGACTCCGTAGGCAAACAGCATGGAACCGCCGGCGACAAAGGCCCATTGCCAGGACAGCGTGTCCATCAACCAGCCGAATGCCGGATAGCAGCAGGCGATGCCGATCAGTGCTCCGGCCGTGACCATCCCATTGGCCGTGGCCCGGCGGCCCGGCGGCATGACTTCCGCGACGACATTCGCGGCGCCGGGGTGAAGCGGTGCGTTGCAGATTCCGGCCAGGCCGCGAATCACCAGCAAGCCGACGAACAGCCCGTAGGGGTTGGTGGTGAGCCAGCCGAGGGCCCCGGTCAGGATCACGAACGAGCCCATGGTCACCCCGTAGAGTGCCAGGGCACGGGCCGAGCCGATCCGGTCGATCAGCCAGCCGCCGGGCAACATGCCGATCGTGTAGAGGATCAGGAAGGCCGTGTAGACCCACCCCATCCTGGTCTCGGGGATCTTCAGCACCGGGATGAACATCTCGTCGCCGGCCACCGAGATGCCGACACGGTTGAAGTGACCGATCGCCGCGTAGCCCATCAGCAGGACGATTACCAGCCAGCGGTTGCGGGACACGCCGAGTATCTCCGGGTATCTCTGAGTTTTTCCGAGAAGCCTCGAGACGAGGTGAATCCAAACCAAGTGCTGCGACGAGCGTCGTGCGGTACAATCTAATCGTCTCGATGTGTGATTGATACACGGCCGTACGTCCCGGGCGACGTGCCCGATCGTCTGGGGAGCAAGTGTGCCTGCTGAGGGCTCGATCTCGCGCCGCGTCGCGCCCGCCGGCCTGGTGCTGGCGTTGGCCGTGTCGCTGACGGCGGGTGCCGCTGTCGCCCGGGCGGCAGATGTGCCGACGTCGGCGGAGGTCCGTTTTTTCGAGACGCACGTGCGACCGCTGCTGGTGTCCAAGTGCCTGGCGTGTCATGGGAAGAAGAAACAGTGGGGCGGCTTGCGGCTCGATTCCCGCAAGGGGCTGCTCAAGGGAGGCGAATCCGGAACGGCGATCGTGGTCGGCAAGCCGGATGCCAGTCGGCTGATCCAGGCCGTGAAGGACACCGACCCCAAGACCAGGATGCCGCGCAATGGCAAGCTGACCCCTCGCCAGATCGGCCTGCTGGTGCGGTGGGTCGAGATGGGGGCTCCGTTTCCCGACTCCGCAGGTGCAAAGCGGCGGCTGCGTGATCCCGATCACTGGTCGTTTCAGACACCGGGCTCTATAGCTCCGCCCGAGGTCCGGGACGGGGGCTGGGTTCGTTCGCCGATTGACCGCTTCGTACTGGCCAGGCTCGAGGCCCAGGGGTTGAGACCGGCGGGCGGGGCTGATCGGAGGACGATGCTGCGCCGCGTGACCTATGGCCTGGTGGGATTGCCGCCGACGCCCGGGGAGATCGAGTTGTTCCTGGCTGATCTCGAGCCCGGGGCGCTGTCGCGGGTTGTCGATCGACTGCTGGCGTCGAGCCGCTACGGCCAACGCTGGGGACGGCACTGGCTCGACGTGGCCCGCTATGCCGACTCGAACGGATTCGACGAAAACGTCGCTCACGGGAACGCCTGGCGGTATCGCGACTACGTGGTCGATTCCTTCAATCGCGATACGCCCTTCGACGAGTTCGTGATCGAGCAACTTGCCGGGGACCTGATGCCGTTTACCGGGCAGCAGCAGCAGCATGACCGCCTGATCGCGACGGGATTTCTGAGCATCGGGCCCAAGGTACTGGCCGAGACCGACCAGGCCAAGATGCGGATGGATATCATCGACGAACAGCTGGATACCGTCGGCCGGGCGTTCCTGGGACTCACGTTGGGATGTGCACGTTGTCATGACCACAAGTTCGATCCTGTTGACACGGCCGAGTACTACGCCCTGGCGGGGATCTTCAAGAGCACGCTGACGATGCGGAAGTACAACAAGGTGGCCGAGTGGCACGAGCACCTGTTGCCTTCGCCACAGGCCACGGCCATGCAAAAGGCATACGACGCCAGCGTGTCGGCGGCCAGGAAACAGGTTGCTACGGCAAAGGCTGCCGCCGACGCCGTCGCTCGCAAGAAACTGGAATCGGAATCCTCTCGCTCGCCCAAGCAGAAACTCGAAGACCTGTACCCGGCCGAGACGAAGGCCCGGCTCAAGAAACTGAAAGACGCACTGGCGGCGCTCGAGAAGGCTGGGCCCGATCTTCCGGCGGCGATGGGTGTGACCGAGGACAAGATCGTCGACGTGGCGATTCACCTGCGAGGCGATCCGCAGCAGCTCGGCGAGGTGGCTCGCCGCAGGACTCCCGCTGTGCTCAAGGGACCCCCGCAGCCGCAGTTTTCCAACACGCAGAGCGGGCGATTGCAATTGGCCCGGTGGCTGGTCGATCGGCGACATCCTCTGACGGCACGCGTACTGGTGAACCGTATCTGGAGGTGGCACTTCGGGCGTGGACTGGTCCGCACCACCGACAACTTCGGGTTGCTCGGGGAGCGTCCATCACATCCCGGGCTGCTCGATTGGCTGGCGCTTCGGTTCATGCAGGATGGCTGGTCGATCAAGAGGCTGCACCGCGTGATCGTGCTCTCGGCAACCTACGGGCAATCGACCGTCGCCGATCCGCTGACGCGGAAGCGTGATCCGGAGAACAGCCTGCTGGGTCGGGCGCGGGTGCGGCGGCTGGAGGCCGAGGCGGTCCGGGACGCTCTGCTGGCTGCAGCAGGTCAGCTCGATGGCACCATGAAGGGGTCGTTGCTGAAGCTGAAGAACCGCGCCTATTTCTTCGACCACACCTCGAAGGACCTGACGACCTACGACAGCAATCGGCGGTCGATCTACCTTCCGGTGGTACGCAACAACGTGTTCGACCTGTTCCAACTGCTCGACTTTCCTGACCCGGCCGTGACCACCGGCGATCGCGCGACCACGGTCGTGGCATCCCAGGCCCTGTTGATGCTCAACAGTGATCTGGTCATGCAGGCGGCCTCGGGGCTGGCAGCTCGGCTGCTGTCCGAGGCCGACGGCGTGTCGGGGCGGATCGCCCGGATGTACGAGATCGCGTTGGGACGCCCTCCGACGGCCAGCGAACTTCGAGCCGACCACGCGCTGTTGCTCGAGTTGGCCAAGAACGCCAAGCAGGTGGACAAGAAGACACCGGCAACCGCCGGGGGTCGAGCGGGCGTGATTCCATTGTCGGCGTGGACCACGTTGTGTCACGTGGCGCTGGCGTCCAACGAGTTCATCTACCTGCGGTAATCTGACTTGCCATGACTTGCCGAGACGGAAGAATCCCTGAAAGCGACCTGATGCACGGCCTGTCACGTCGATCTCTGTTGCAGCGGACCGCCGTCGGGTTCGGTGCGTTGGCGTTGAGGTCGATGTTGGCCGACGAGTCGTCCGCAGCCCATCCGCTGGAAGCCCGATCGTCGCTGGAGCCGGCTCGTGCCAAGCGGATCATCTTCCTGCTGATGTCCGGCGGCCCCTCGCAGGTCGACACGTTCGATCCCAAGCCCCTGCTCGACCGCGACCATGGGAAGCCTCTGCCGTTTGCCAAGCCGAGGGTGCAGTTCAACGCGACGAAGAACTTGCTGAGATCTCCGTGGAAGTTCCGTCAGCATGGCGAGAGTGGTCTGTGGGCCAGCGAGTTGTTTCCTCGCCTGGCGACACGCGTCGACGACCTCTGCATGGTGCACTCGTGTTACGGCACCAACCCGGCTCACGGCGGAGCGATGATGAAGCTGCACACCGGCAGCGACCGGTTCATCCGTCCGAGTATCGGTTCGTGGCTCAGCTACGGTTTGGGAACCGAGAACGCGAACCTGCCGGCGTTCGTGACGATCTGCCCCACGCTGGCCTTTGGCGGGGTCAACAACTGGAGTTCGTCGTTCCTGCCGGCGGTACACAACGGAACGTCTCTGGGCGACGCCAGCGTGCCGTCGGAGCGGGCCAGGGTGAGGTACATCAAGAATTCGAAGCTGCCCCGCGAGGTTCAGCGGCTGCAGCTGCAGCGACTCGAGACTCTCAATCGCGGTTTCCTCGAGCGGGCCGGGGTGGACGCTTCGCTGGAGGCGAGGATCAGTTCATTCGAGTTGGCATTCCGGATGCAGACGTCGATTCCCGATGTCGAGGACCTCAGCAGCGAGACACCCGCCACGATGAAGCTGTACGGCATGGACGATCCGGTGACGGCGAACTTCGGCCGCATGTGTCTGCTGGCGAGGCGGTTTGCCGAGTCGGGCGTGCGGTTTATCCAAGTCACTCACAACGATGACAAGGTTCAGTGGGACCAGCATTCCAACCTGAAACGCGATCACGAGAAGAACGCGAGGGAGGTGGATCAGCCGATTACGGGGTTGTTGACCGACCTGAAGCAGCGGGGCCTGCTCGAGGACACGCTGATCTGGTGGGGAAGCGAGTTTGGCCGCACGCCGACCGCCGAGTCGGCCGACGGTCGAGATCACAATCCCGAGGGGTTCACGATGTGGTTGGCCGGTGGCGGCGTGAAGGGGGGATTCCGGTATGGATCAACCGATGACTACGGCTACTACGCGGCCGAGAACAAGGTGCACATCCACGACTTCCACGCGACGCTGCTACACGCGATGGGCCTGGACCACGAGCAGTTGACCTACAGCCACGCGGGACGCGACTTTCGTCTCACCGACGTCGAAGGCAACGTGGTCAGCGACGTGTTCGCCTGAACGGGGGGAGTCCCGGGGGAGTCGCAGGGGGAGCCCGGTTTCAGCGGCGCGGTAGCTTGCGGATCTCCTCGTGCTCGAGCAGGAACCGGCGTCGCTGCTCGACAAAATCTCTCAGCGACGGGCCGCGTTGTTGGCCCTCGCGGGCCGGCTCATCGGACGTCACCCCCAGGAACGCCTCGAGTGGATCCAGCTTTCGCGTGTCCGCGCGGACTTCCTCTTCGATCAGAGTCCTGCAGCCGGCGACGATCGGTCCGAGTGTCTTCCAGTCCAATGAGGTCTCGGCGATGGTCCTGAGGTGTTGCAGGTAGCGACGCTTCAAGGCCGGCACGGCCAGCACCTTGCTCCGCAGTGGCATCCGAGGGTTGTCGATTGCAACGAGCGGTTCGAGATCCACATCACCGTGTCCGCCGCCGGCTCCACCTCCAGGGCCGCCGCGTCCGGGGAAGCCCCGTCTTCGAAAACCAGGCCGCGGAAAGCCGGGCTGATCCGGTTGATTCCCCGCACGGTCGTTTCGCGGAGCAGCCTGGTTGGCACCGGGCCGCTCGCGGCCCGGGGGAAACTCGCCCGGCCTTCCGCCGGGGCCGGCGAAGCCACCGGGGCGGCCACCGGGTCCGCCCCGCAACGCCTCGTTCATGTCGTGGGGCAGGATGTGAAACTTGCCCTTGGGATCCAGGTAGATGCTGTAATCACTGGCGCGGGTCCAATAGCCGTCGTTGTTGACCAGGCCCACGTCAAAGGCCAGGAACCAGAGCAGGCCGTCAACGTTGAGGATCGGTTTCAGCGCCTCCTCGAGCTCCTGCACCGGAGTCTTCTCCAGCGTGCGGCACAGGGCGATCAGTGCCTTCCACGACTCGGGCCGATCCTGCGACTTGATCTCGAACCGCTCACGATAATCCGCGACGTTCTCGCCCAGGTACCTCAGTCCACCATCGGCTCGGGGATTACCACTGACCTTCCAACGGGTACCCTCGCTGGTTCCGTAGTGTTCGGCAATGAACACCTTGTTGAACTGCTGGACGTTGGCGTAGACGCCCCAGCTGCGGCCGTTGATCACGACCTTGACGAAATTGGCCTTGGGGACGGGTATGTGTGGCGAGGCCAGGTGCGAGTACAACAAGGTACTCATCATCGACGGATCACCCATGCAGTTGAGCAGGTTCAGCGTCTTGTATCCGTAGAGTCGCTGGCTGGGGTCGACGAAGTCGAACGAGAGATTCAGCGACCGCTTGTGTCCGGCGGAGATGTTGCGGAAGGAGGACATGCCGCGGAAGTGAACGCCGACGTCGGGATAGCGTTTGCCGTCGACGGTGACCGCAGCCGGAACCTCGACATCGCTGTCCTTGAAGTCGGCCAGTTCCGCCTCCCAGTCCTCGCTCTCGAATTCCAGGAACAGCGTGCGAAGCACGCCACGGTCGTAGAGCGGTGCGTTGGTGACGGGTTGGACATCCGAGGGTGCCAGTTCGGGGCCGGGTGAGGCGGGCGGTCGATTTTGGCCTCGGCCGCGTCGGCCCGGAGGTCCGAAGCCGCGTCGGCGGGGGCCTCGACCATTCGGCTGGTCGCCCAGCGACTTGCGGGCCGCGGTGCGTTCGGCGAGGTTGAGTCGTCCGTTGTTATCCGTGTCGAACTCCTTGACGAGCTTCCGTTCCGGCCTCATCGGCCGGCCGGGGCCTCTGCCGCCGGGGAAGCCTCGGCCCGGGGGAGGCCCGAGTTCATCCTCGGTGATCAGCCCGTCTCGATTCCTGTCGAGCCTGCGGAGGACCGCTCCGGAGTTCTTGATTTCCTCTTCAGAAAGCTCTCCGTCCCGGTCGGTGTCAAATGGTGCCAGGAACGCCGGCAGCCGAGGCGGGCCGCCACGTCTGCGAGGCTGGTCGCCGGCAGGTTGCTGAGCCTGTAGCAACCCAGTCGTCAGGGTGAGTGAGTTGAGGACGACGAGGGCCAGTACGCTAGTCAGGAGTTGTCGCATCGGGGACTTCTTTCCGAGATTCTGGTCGTGGTAGCAGAATCGACCGGGTTCCCGGGGTAACCGGGAATCCTCGGAGACTCTGCGACGAACAAACACCGCCCGGCGGTGTTCAGACTGAAAAAACAGGAGGTCCGCTGGATCAGGTGGACCCCGACGGTCCCTCGCTGATCTTCCTCGCTCATTACAGCATCTCCGCTCCCACCCGGCAAAGACAACCCGGTAACGTGGGACATTGCTCGTGGGACGACATCGGTTCAAACTGAGTCGAACCACTTGGAGTTCCGATCCAGGCAGACCGAACAGGTGAGGCAATTGATGAATACCACAACCAGTTGGAAACCGACATCGACAGAACGGCCTGCGAGGACGGTGTGTCTTCTCGTGACGTTGTCGATCTGGATGGTCACCGGCAGCAGTCCGTGTCCGGCGGCACCTGAGTTAGCTGACGGTCAGCCGTTGGACGTCCGAACGCTTGGTGCCCGGGGTGACGGCGTCGCGGATGACACGTCCGCCCTTCTCGCGGGAATTGCCGCAGCGGTCAAGTCCGGAAGGACGCTGCTGATTCCCAGGGGCACCTACCTGATTGCAAAACCGATCCGAGTGACCGCCCACGGATTGAAGATCGTCGGAGCCGGGGCCCAGCACACCGTGCTGAAGGCGACGGCCAGAATGGACAGGCTGTTGTATCTGCGTGGCACCGGCATGGTCATTTCCAGGCTGACGCTCGATGCCAACAAGAAAGCCACATACGGGATTCATGCGTTTCACCTGAACGAACAGGATTCACGATTGGAGTTTCTCCGCGTCCGGGGAGCCCGTTCACACGGGATCTTTCTCGATCACAGCCAGGTCTTTGAAATCTCCAACTGCATCGCCCAGGGAAACGGCGGCGACGGGTTCTACATCACCGATTGCAACGGGACACGGGTTTCGGTTTGTCGCAGCATGGAGAACCGGGGACGCGGATTTTGCGTGACCCGCACCGACCTCTCGGGTGGCTGTTGGCTGCTCGACTGTGATGCCGAACTCAACGCCCGCGAGGGTCTTCTGGTTTCGGACATGGCGGGGACGCCGGTCGTTGTCGAGCGGATGTGGGTTGAGACGAACAACAAGCCCGAGTCGCTGGGTCCAAACATCTACGACGCCGTTCGCATCGCCAGTCGCAACGTGATGCTCACCAAGTCCCGCATTTCCACGCGAGGCAAGATGCCGGCCCGGCCCAAGTTTGCCATCCACCTGGCTTCGGAGACGCGGCTGGGGATCGAGCCGAACGCGGGGAACTTCCAGGTGGGTGAAACGGTCAAGGGGAGCCGGTCCGGGGCGACGGGGGTTGTTTCGCTCGTGCAGGCCGATCCGCTGTTTGGCGACGAGTTTCCGATTCCCGCACCGTATCGGGCCTGGTTGGCCCGGCCCAGGAAACTCATGCTCAGGGAGACCGCCGGTTCGTTTCAGGCCGGGGAAACCGTTACCGGACAGCTCAGCAGGACAGGTTCAGTGATCCGGTCGGTTGCCAGGGTCAGTGCCGGGAACTGCGTTATTTCCGACAACTGGGTTGCCCGGGAAGATGGGCGGTCACCGGTCGATCGCGTCAAGCTGGATTCCGGTTGCAGGGCCAACCATATCGGGAGGAATCATCGAATGTCGGCCAACGGCCTGGTTGGCGTCGATTTCACCGATGACCCCGGAACGGTCGTAGGTGGTCGCAGTGTCTCGACCGGCAGTGGGCCGCCGATGGGTGGTCGGTGGCCACTGGGAGCGTTCCGGTTCAATCGGCAGCCGTCGTTTCAGGAGGTGATCATCCTGGGCAAGGACCTGATCGTGAACGGGGACCTCGAACAGGACGAGGGTTGGAAACGCTACGGCACGCCCCGGATCCACCAGCGCAGCCGCGAGCAGTCGCACGGTGGCAGCCATGCCTTCAAGGTGATCGGCAGCGGCGGGGCAGGGGTGCGGCAGTACCTCCCGGGCACGACGA
>Ga0310123_10000033_pt1 | contig 108334 bp, 89 predicted proteins | sample CB6_AW_1057_MG_FD_203505 | JGI IMG/M metagenome (GOLD analysis project Ga0310123, IMG submission 203505) | Marine microbial communities from Western Arctic Ocean, Canada - CB6_AW_1057 | ecosystem: Environmental > Aquatic > Marine > Oceanic | place: Canada: Western Arctic Ocean | collected...
ACGGACCCGGACGAACCAGCCAGCGCCGTTGTCCATTAAAGTCAAACGCGGCTACAACCATCTGCCCCGGACTCACCGGCCTGCCTGAGTTGTCGGCACGCAAATTTCCGGAGCGCGCCCGAACAATAGCCGCGTCAACTTCACTGCCATCAGGTTCCAGGAATGCCACGTAGACAAGTTTGCCATCGGTTGCCGGAGTCCCGGAGGCATAGCTGTTGAGATGATGCATTTTCTCCAGCGGCGCGGTGAACACCGTAGTACGCCACAGTTCTCGACCGCTGGACCGGTCGAGGCACAGCAGAACACGCTCCATTGTCTCGGCAAGGCCGGAGACCAAAAAAATGCGATCGCCCCATACGACTGGTGAGGCATGGCCCTGACCTGGCAGTCTCACCTTCCAGACAACGTTCTGGGTATCACTCCAGTGTGTGGGTACGTTGTGCTCGCAGCTGCTGCCGTCGCCGCGCGGTCCACGCCAGTGTGGCCAGTCTTCAGCCTGCACACCCGATGACAGGAGCGCGAATATTCCAGACAGAAAAAAATGTGCAATTTGCATTGTGTCAGCTTGCCTAATGTTCTGCGATTTCAAGCAACACGCCCACAATGTCTCCCTTGTTGGGTGTACGCGGACTGCTCATGAAGACCCAGTATTTCCCGTCGCCGGCACTGATCGAGTCGCTGTAGGCATAGCTGCCACGGTGCACCGGCGTGTCGAGGATCATTCTGTCACTCCAGTTCTGACCGCTGTCGGTTGAAAACCAGGCGACGGTAGCACGCTCGCCAATATCACGACCGGTCGCAATGAGTGTGTCTTCGTCGAGACGATTCATTCGCGGCGCCCACAAATTCAGTTCCGTTTCTTTCACGATGGCCTCCCATGTTTTGCCATTATCCCGGCTCCGCCGGGAATAACAGTGATTTCGAGGAGAAGTATGATACGTCATCGCCAAAAGGGAGCTATCCGGACAGAAGACAACATGTGGGTAGAAAGGCGGCCCGGCATTTGGCAGGTTCGTAAAGTCCGGAAAGTCAATTGGAAAGATCACACTGCGTTTGTTCCACGAACGGCCGCCGTTTTCCGAGACGTACAATGCATTCCCGAGTCGCGACCAGGCTCCTGCATACATTTCGTCATGATGCGTGATGAGATTGCGGCCAAACATCACTGCGTATTCGTGAGTGGCATCCATTGGACCAATCCGCTGCCAACTTTTGCCGTGATCTTTGCTCATCTGCACCCACGACGCGATGATTCCACGGTCTCCGGTGAGCGTCTTGCGGCGCTGGACGATCATTACCAGTCGTCCATCAGGAGCCAGACCGTATTCACCGAAGAGGGAGTCGATCTGGTCACTGCGCCAATCCGAAACCGGTCCTTCATTTTGCCAGGTGAATCCGTTGTCGGTGCTGCGCCATTGCCGAACGAAACCGTCACCCCCCCGATGTTGGTTGGAGTCCTGATGGCACAGCAGTAAATCACCGCTGGCAGCCCGGATCACGCACGGTCCGTGCAGATCACGCTGTGGATCAATGTTGACCTCGATCCGCTTTGCGATGCGTACAACGGTGGAATTCGGCAGCTGAACGGACGGAAGCTCTCCTCCCGTCGAAGCAGACACCGCTGTCAGTAAGGCAATCCAAATCCACCCACGAAAAATTCGTGCCACGTCGATCATCCCGAAAATGAATTACCGGTTTACTTCTGCAGATGCTCGCAGTTCGAAGCCTGCAGACTGAGGTGCGTTTTTTGTGATCACTGACCCTGTTGCGCCGGATTCAGAAAAGGCAGTAAAGTCCGGAGGCTGATATGTGCCACCGTAACGCGACATCGATATTAGTTTACCGTTGTGATTCCATAACTGCATCACTGCCTGAACTGCCGCGCTGCTGAGAAGTGTGCGTTCGGCAGGGTACGGTTCACTGCCCGTGTTGAAAGTATACTGGAAAGCCTGTGAAAGCGCTTTGTACCGACAGCAGTTGGCCTACGGTTCGTTAAACAAGGCGGTTTCATGCCGTTGCGGTTCACCACGCCGTCGCCAGGCAATATTCCAGCGACCGGCATTGCTTCAAAGTCGCAGTACGGTGCCCCGCAGACCGTCGTTGGACAGGATGCACACGGCGTATGAAACCGGAACGTCGTCGCAGTTTCGGCGGTCAATTCTGCTGTACATGACCTGATTACCTGTTGATCGGACAGATTTATTGCAGTCGTCCATGTGTGCACACCGGGCCAGGCCGCATTATAGTTTGACAATAATTGAGGCTCTATATTTCGCGTGAGAACACCGCGGATGGGGTGTGACGATGCGTATGTGGTTTGGCTGAATCGGAGAATTGCCGGTCCATTGAGCACAGGCTCAGGGACTTTGTGCAGCAAGACAGAAGCTCCACAATGTTACTCCATCCGCATTCTGAAAGGAGAACGCCATGCCCTTCATTGATATCAAAGCCATGCCGACCCACGAGGTTTGTCCAGGTTGTCGCCTGCGGACGCCATACGGCGAAAATCTGATGCTGTCGTATCTGGAAATGGATGAGAGCGCTGTAATCCCGCTTCACGATCATCCCCATGAGCAGGGCGGGATGCTGCTGGAAGGAAAGCTGGAACTAACGATCGGCGACGAGACCCGAGTTGTTGAGCCGGGAGCGATGTTTATTGTACCGCCCAACGTACCTCACAAAGCGGTCGCAATCGATGGCCCTGCGCTTGTTTTGGACGTGTTTAGCCCGGTCCGTGAAGACTACGCTGAAATGATGAATCGGTACATCCCGACGCAGCCATGACAGACGTGTCGGCATCCGTTCGATCAGAGAGGCTACCCGTGCCTCAGACGACCTGGGTCGACCGTCAGTTTCCTGAAAATCAAAAATAAAGAAGTCTCTGGTGGCTCGAATTGATCCCGCGCCGGGCCGCGCTGCCACCGGCACCGTTTGCACATCCGTTCTCATACTCAATATGTGATGTAAGCCACACCGACTGATCCACGGTTAGAGGTGTGACCGTGCAGCTTCCAAAGCGAAACTAGCGATTCATCCGGCGGTGGTGATCCGAAAAAACAGCTTTGCCGGCCAAAGCGATTGAGGTGCCCTCACGCATCCGGTTCTGATGACCGTCGTTCGTTCTGTACGTCTGAGAAATCTGCCGCCATCGACACAGTTTGTCAATGGTTTGGCCACATAAGTCCAGATCGGAATACTGCCAAAACTCCCGTACAGATGACCAGGCGGCTGAATCGCTACGAGGTATGAAGAGGGACTGTGATTATCCCAAATCATTGACGCAGTACTTCGAACTTCAATTCGGGAGCACGTGGCACTATCCAGCTAATAGATCTCATGATAGTGACGAGCATAGACTTCTTCGCATTGAGCTCGCAGGCTGGCATCTGAGGCGAAGTTGTCTCCAAATCGGTCGACACTCAACACCGCCGGATCGATCCAGGACTCACGATCACAAATGATATCCGCCACAATTCGGCCAGCTCCCGGGGAACGGTCGATACCACCGACTCCACATGCGGACAGTACAACGAGGCCCTGGAGTCCGCCCGGTTCAGAAAGCACAAGCCGCCCGTCCGGAGAAATAGTCGGTAAACCACGTCGTTCCTGCACAATGGTGGCGTCCGCCAGAGAGGGAAAGAACCGTTTGGCCTGATCCCGAAGTTGCTGGTAGTAAATCGGGTCCGCTGGTAATGCAGAGATCTCAAAGTTGCGATCAAATTCGTTCATATCAAAACTCATTGGGCGATATCCGTAGCCGCCAACCAATAATCCTCCTGCTTCGGGGCGGACATACAGCTGAGGTTCCGTGAATCGAACGATGGGCTGATATGGCTGTACATCAGCCAGGGGAGCAGTGACAAAGGCCTGATGGCGAACGGGTACAGTCCGCAGATTCAGTCCCAGCTGCTGTGCGAACTGCCGCGTCCACGCACCTGCTGCCAGTACCACCCAACTGGTTTCAATGATACCCTGGCTGGTTTTTACGGCCGTAACACGGCCGTTGTTGGTCACCAAACCGGTCGATTCGACACGCGTATGGAACGAACATCCTCGATCTTTTGCGGCAGCGGCCCAGGCAACTGCCACGGACCGGGGGTCGACATATCCATCTCGAGGGATTGACAGGATTTGACAGTCATCAGAAGGAGTAAACGTCGGAACCAGCTCATTTGCCCGCTTCCCCGAAATGAACTCAACCTCGTCGGTCAGTGCCTCGGCAGCTTTCAGACGCGATACCAGATCGTCCTGAAACCTTGTTGTCAGTGCAACGCGAAAGCTGCCGGTCTGTCGGAAGTCAATGGTCTGGCCGGTTCGCTGCTCAAACTGCTCGAAGAACTCGATGCAGTATTTCCCGAATTCAAACGCGAAACGATCGACATTGAGATATCCCGTTTGTCCGGCTGCCTGCGGAGTCGTGCCACTCGCGATCGGTCCCCGGTCAAGCAGCACGATATTCTGCTGCCCGGCGTCGGTCAGGTGAAACGCAGCACTGCTCCCCAGTACTCCTCCACCAACGATCACGATCTTTGCGGATTTTGGCAGCACGTTTATTTTTCCTGCAATGATTTAAGTGATTGCCACGCCAGCAGCACCAGGATGCACGCACCCGTAATCAATGAAACGTAGTGGAGAATGGTTAACAGCCAAACCGGAATCATCTGGTCTCCTCATCGGATTTGTTGTACCCGGGGCGGAACAATTGACCATGTGGCTTTCCGGGAGTATGCAGCAGACCCACGAAAAACGTCACCAGGGCAACAGAAAAACCGAACAATGCCGGCCCAATGTCCATTGGGGAACCCAGTATGAATCTCCAGATGACTGCAGCAGTTGCTCCGGTAAACATCGACGCCACGACTGCATAGACGCGTGATTCGCGGTACCAGAACAACGCGACCATAAACGGCAGCACCATTGTCGGTGCCCAAAAGTCATATACGAACAGAAGGATCTCCGCCACGTTGCTGAAGAACCAGGCGCACACGGCTCCAGCCACACCGAGGATCAATGTGCTGGCCTGAGCCACCTGCAGCAACTGACGATCTGTCGCTTCCGGTTTCACATGTCTTCGAAAGATGTCTTCCATCACAACTGTTGCCAGGCTCGACAGACAGCTGTCTGCAGATGACATTACAGCCGCAATGATTGCCGCAATCATGATGCCGGCGAAAAACGGATGAAATGTCACTCGCACGAGCGTGGGAAACGTTACCTGAGATGCCTGTTTGAGAGCGTCCGCCTCCGTCAGCGGCAGATTATCCTCAGCGGCAGACGCCAGCAGTGCCTGTTTCTCATTCTCAATCGCAGTCTGGACCTCCGGGTTTATCTGCGCCGTAGTGCCGAGGACCATCGTTACGATTGGCAAAAACAGCAGTAAGAACAATCCTGCCCCGGTGACTCCCCGTTTTGCGTGATGCTGATCTTTTGCGATTAAGCAGCGGACAACGTAGGGCGGCACGAATGCCTCGCCCAGCAGGAATGCAACGAACAGGCTGACCAGTTGCAGCGTTGTCAAATGGCCGGTGAGGTGAAATTGTCCTTCGTTGGCAGCCGCCTCCATGGTAGCGAACCCTCCCTGCTGTGACATCAGCAAAGCGGAGGCAATTCCAAAGCCCACGATCAGAATCACAAACTGTAGCATGTCCGTGCTGACGACGGCACGGATGCCTCCAATTGTCGAATAGAAGATTGTCACGGCTGCCCCTATGAAGAGTGCCGTGCTGTAGGGGACTCCAAGGATCGTATTTGTCATGGTGCCGATAGCCGCCATTTGAGCGGCCAATGCGCCGACAAGGAATACCACGCTGTTGACCACCGCCAGTTCTCGGGCCAGGGGACCAAATTTGTCGTGAATGTAGTCTCCGACAGTTATTAGATTCAGTCCGCGAAGTTTTGGCGCCACGAACATTCCGGTGAAGATCAACTGCAAATGCCATCCACAGGTGACGAATGCGGCGGCTATCCCGATTCGTCCAACTTCCGACACCATGCCGACCGATGCGCCTCCACCCAGCATCGTAGCTGCCGTCGTGGCCAGAACCACGATCCAGGGTACGTCTCGTCCGGCGAGTGTGTAATCATCCGATGATCGGACTCGCCGTGCGGAACGGACGCCGATCCACAGCAGGACCGCCAGGTAGGCTGCCAGCATCGTGTACTCGATCATCCGGTCGCCCGATTCCATGCCTTATCCCAGAATCTCGCTGACAACGCGTGGTTCGTAAATGCTGGTCAGCCGTTCGTCCAGACCATTACGAACGAACGTCAGCTGGTGGTGATCCAAACCCAGAAGATGCAGGATCGTTGCGTGTAGATCGGGGACGCTGACTCGGTTCTCAATCGCCGCGTAGCCGAAATCATCCGTGGCACCATGGACATGGCCTGATTTCACGCCACCGCCTGCCATCCAGATCGTAAATCCCTGACGTCCGTGATCACGACCGTCTTTTGCCTGCGAAATCGGCAACCGTCCGAATTCTCCGCCCCAGATCACCAGTGTCTCTTCCAGCAGCCCACGTTGTTTGAGGTCCGCCAGCAAAGCGGCGACAGGCTGATCCGTTCGGGCACACGCGCCACGCAGGCCCGATTCAAGCCCCGAATGGTTATCCCAGATCTGTTCGTCGATGAAGATCTGCACATATCGAACTCCCCGTTCAATCATTCGCCGAGCCAGCAGACAGCGTCGCCCGTATGAATCGGTTGTATGGTGTCCGACTCCGTATGCCTGTTGAGTCGCAGCGGATTCCTCGGACAGATCGAGTGCTGCCGTCGCTGACAGCTGCATGCGAGCTGCCAGTTCGTAACTGGCGATCCGTGCATCCAGTTCGGACTCGCCGGGCCGCACTGCTTGGTGAGCGTCGTCGAGTTCGGCAAGAAGTTGTCTGCGAGCCTGTTGAGCATCTTGTGAAACGTCGCGAGCCGGACTCAGATTCCAGACCGGGACACCTGTGGCCCGAAACCGAGTTCCCTGATACTGGGGCGGCAACCAGCCGGATGACCAGTTGCGGATCCCGTCTATCGGCAGACCCTTTGGATCATCCAGTACGACATAGGCCGGCAGATCCTGCGTCTCTGAACTCAGCCCGTACACGACCCATGAGCCAATTGACGGCCGCCCCGGGACGGTGCGGCCGGTATGCATCATCCACAGGGCAGGTTCGTGATTGATGTGCTCAGTCCACATCGATCGGATCACGCAAATGTCATCGACGTGCCTTGCCAGGTGCGGCATGATATCACTGACTTCGATTCCCGATTGTCCGTATTTCCCGAAACGGAACGGGCTCTTAAGGATACCACCCGCCTGTTCCGGCTGCTGGACATCAATGACTCCCGGAAATTGCTGACCATCGTATTTCGTCAGCATGGGTTTTGGATCCAGCAGATCTACCTGACTAGGACCGCCATGCATGAACAGCTGGATTACAGAGCGAACCTGAGCAGAGTGATGAGGCACAGCGCCGGCCTGTTTCTTGGACGGTGACCGCAATGAATGCTGCGAACGATTCTCAGTGGTACGGAGTTCACTTGCCATCAGGCTGGACAAGGCGAGTCCAGAGAAACCCTGACTGACCGAGTTCAACAGGCGGCGACGATCAAAAAAATCCACAGCAAACGCCGTTCTTCGATTTCTGCACCGGACAGGTCTGGACGGAAAAATATCCCGACCTCCCGCGGTCGAGCACAAATTCTTCGATGAAAAATGTTCCTGTGTCATGGTCATTCAATCCACATAAAGGAACTCAGCCGAATTGAAAAGCACCAGACAAAGATCCACCAACGGTCCGTTTCGTTCAGCAAAGGTCAGTCGCTGCATTCCGGTCAGGGACAATATCTGCGGGACGGCAGACGCGTCCGGTACGACGTAGTGATCTGTCTGAAGTTTCAGAAACGTTTCAGCTCGAGAGGCTTCATCGGTGTCGGGTGCACGACCCAGTACCCGAAGATATGCGGCTTTGATCTTTTGAGGAGTGCTCTGAGCCGACGCTGTGATCTGTTCCGCTACTGTCTGCGCCTGTCTCTCGACGAACCCGCTGTTCAGCATGAGCAACGCCTGAGAGACGACATTCGAAGTGCGGCGTTGAAGACAGTTCGTAGTTAAACGAGGTGCATCAAAGGTTTCGAGTAACGTGATGGGTGTTGACCGGCGATGCATCAGATAAATGCTGCGACGGTTGCCCTCAGGTGATTGAGTGGCTACGAGCTGATCATCGGGCAGCGTCTTCAGCGGAACTGCCGGACCGTGCATTTTGAAATTCAGGCTTCCGGACACGTTGAGCATCGAATCGCGAAGGACTTCGGCGTCCAGGCGTTGCAGTGGCATCCGCCACAGCAGCCGGTTGTCCGGATCAACAGTCGCGGCGTCTTTCCGCATGCGAGACCGCTGACGCCAGACACTGGAATTTATGATCATTCGATGCAGGTATTTCATGCTCCAGCCATGGTTCACGAAGTCGACGGCAAGCCAGTCCAGCAGTCGCGGATGAGTCGGCAGGACACCCGTCTTTCCAAAGTCTCCAGCTGTGGCCACAATGCCGCGGCCAAAGTGCTGCTGCCAGATTCGATTGACCAGGACTCTTGCTGTCAGTGGATGCTTTGGCTGCGTAATCCACTTTGCCAGAGCCAGCCGTGACCCGCTCGTAGGCGCATCCTGAAACAGTGGAGTGATCGTGAAATCTTCGGGCGCTGTACTGAGAACGGCGGGCACATTCGGAAGCACTCGCCTCCCTCGGTTATTCCATTCGCCGCGGCGCAGCAGATAGAATGGATCCGGTTGCAGCTGCATGTCGGTCAATCCGTGCGCAAGCGGTGTCTTGCGAATTTTTGCCTGCAGAATCCGTTTTTTTTCGGTGAGTGGAGCTAGCCGCTCTTTGAACTCAGGATATGTTTCCTGCAGCATCTCGGAGGTGGACTCTGCACCGATTTGATCGGGGTGTTCTCGGGCATAGCGTTCCTGAAACTCCTGGGTCAAACCCGTGATCTTCAGATCGATGGGATGAACCTGCTCATTGATTACAGCGTTGAATTCATCGATCTCACGGCGCTCCTCCGTACCTGCCAGTACCACAGTGCGCTCTCGTGGCTTGAGCCAGTCGTGTGGTGCGTAGGCGGGTGAAAAAATCGCCGTGAAGCGATAGTAATCCCGCTGGGGAATTGGGTCATATTTATGACTGTGGCATCGTGCACAGCGCATGGTAAGGCCCATTAATGACGAGCTGACGATCTCAACGGTATCAGCAAGTACCTTGTAGCGATCGGATGGAAAATTCAGTTCAGGGCTGGTCGTTGGATCAATACACGTACGCAGAAAACCTGTGGCAATGAGCGAATCACGCAGTTCCGGTGTCATACGTGGCACGCTTTGATAATCATACAATTCATCCCCCGCCAGTTGTTCCATCAGGAACTGATCATAGGGCTTGTCGGCGTTCAGCGATCGGATGACATAATCGCGGTACTGGTGAACCAGTGGATATAACTCATCGGCGCTGGCCGATCCTTCGGAATCCGAGTAACCGGCTGCATCCAGCCAGTGCTGCCCCCACCGTTCTCCGTGACGCGGCGAGTCAAGCAGGCGATCGATCAGGTGCTCGAACGCCTGAGGATCATCATCGGACAGAAAGTCCTGCACATCCTGCGGCGACGGCGTGAGTCCCAGCAGGTCGTTCCAGGCGCGCCGAATCAGTGTCCGTCGATCGGCATCCGCAGAAAAACTGAGCCGCCTTTGTTCCAGTGAGCTCAGCAGAAACGCATCAACGGGAGTTCTCACACGCGACCGAGCCTTCACGTCGGGAACGGCTGCGGCCACAGGAGGCTGGAACGCCCACCATGTCCTGTCCTCATTGGAGACCAGCAGGCCGTTATCATTGATCACACCTGGCGGCGGCGGCGGGGCAACTGCACCACTGTTGATCCAGTCGGCGATCATCTGCTGCTCGGGTTCCGTCACAGGACGAATCGACAATTTGTAGCGCACATCGCGCGGTGGCATTTCATCGTCATGCACGCGTTGCAGTAACAAGCTGCTTCCGGCATCACCTTGCACGATTGCCGGGCCGCTGTCACCACCCTGGAGTATGTCCACCATGGTGCACACATTGAGTCCGCCTTCCTGCTTATTCCGTCCGTGGCAGGGTTGGCACCTGATCTCAAGCAAAAAATGGACCCTCCGGGCAAGAAGCAGCTTGGGACTCAATGCTTGCTCAATGGTTGCCAGTTCACGTGGCGCAATCGTATTAATCCAATGCTCCAGTGTTTTGATTTCCGATTCGTTGAGCTTTGATTTGTCCGGCGGCATATCTCCGGACCGTACCAAATCAACCACTCGACTTGCATCGGCATCTCCTGCGACCAGGAGGGGGTCACCGGTTTCCCCACCCTGAACGATCCCGCTGAGTGTCTGCAGACTCAGATCACTCTTGCGGTTTTCGTCCCCGTGACACTTCAGACAGTATTTTTTGAAGATTGGCAGAACGTCGTTTTCAAACCGGACTGGCGGTCGGCCGGCCTGTGCAGCAATGACAGCAATCAGCAGACTCACAGAGCCAATCAGGCAAATGCGGAGGTGGCGGAAGTCTGGCATGGCGACAACGGATCACGAAGAGTTGAAGGATGCCCCGATCGTAACGGCTCAGGACTCGTGATGCGAGAACTTCGGATCACCTGCCGTCCACGCCAGATCGGATTTGCTCGCATGGATAATTGATCGGGCGCAGGCAGGTCACGGGTGCGTGGAGAGGATTGTACGATTCGTCCGACGGTCCACATCAGTTGCATCACCGGCAACCGAGGATTTCGTTTGCGCCGAAAATCTTGGAGAATGGAGGGAACATTGGTATGTTTTGTACGATGGCCAGATGATGCTTACCGCAGCGTATCGTCCGGAGACAGTGATTCTGATGGCCGGGAACCGTTACGGCGCGCTTGGGAAATCCAGAGGAGGATTCGACTTTCGGCAATACCGGCCCGTATAATTTGGAGGGTTGAGTGCGAAGTGCTGCACTTTCCACCGGTCCAGCTAAATCCTGTGACCCATGCTGCCGGCCGTTTTGTTGCGTTTTGAAGCCAGCCTCCCAAGGATCCTGTCATGTTTCGAACGGTATTTTGCGTCACGATTCTGCCACTGGTTACCGCTACGTCGGTATCCGCTACGTCGGTATCCGCTGCAGAGGGCTGGGGCTCCATGACCGGAAAGATTATCTGGAAGGGAGAACTTCCAAAACCGGAACTCCTCCACCGCAAAGGTGCCGCCATTAAAGACGCAACAGTGTGCGCGGTGAGAGATGTCTACAAGAGTGATCTGGTCGTCGATGAGGATTCCAAAGGCATTGCTAATATCTTTATCTACCTGCCGAAGTCGCCAAAAAAAATTCATCCTGATCTCAGTAAATTTGATGAACAAGTCGTCTTTAACCAAGAGAACTGCACATTCAAACCTCATACACTGCTGGTGCGAGCCGGCCAGACAGTCGAGGTACTCAACAGTGATTCAATGAGTCACAACACCCACACTTATCCGCTCCGGAACACAGCTCAGAATCTCATCATCACCGGAAACACAGCCAAGGGTCAGGGCGCAGCATTTCCTATGCCGTCTCGTGAATTCCTGCCGATCCAGGTAAAATGCGATCTCCATAACTGGATGCTGGCCTACTGGCTCATTCTTGATCATCCATATTCAGCGATCACTCAGATGGACGGCAGCTTCGAGATTAAGAACCTCCCCGCGGGAACTCACACGTTTCGCGTCTGGCATGAACGTGTCGGATACCTGGAACGAAAGCTCTCTGTGGTGATTCAGGATGGTGAGACGACTGAGCTTACGCCTATGGAATACAAGATCGAACAGAAGGAATAATCTCCGTACCGCTCAGAACTACAATGAGATTGTAATGCGGTGATTCGATGGATTGTGTGGACGCACCGCCTTTCTACCTCATCCCAGGCGACCTTGTAGTGAAACATCAGCTTGGAGTTTTCCTGCAGATTTTTGTGCTGTCCGCGCTGCCGGCGCTGATTTTCTATCAGCTGCAGTTCGGCGTGCGACGGTTTGTCATGCCGGCGGGTCTGCTGGCCGGTGTCATTCTATTCGCAGCGGGAACTCGTCTGCGCGAGCGATAGTCAGCAATATGGCCGACGAGAATCGATATCGGACGCTTTTGCGACGTACCGTCATCTCCCAGATTGTGATCGTATTGATCCTGGCTGCGTCTGGCCTGGGGTTTTGGGTACTCAGTGCTCAGAAGCTCGGTGTCAAATCCAAACAGATTGTCATATCTCCGCTCAATATCGATTCTTTTTCAGTGGCGCCTGTTTCCTTTCGAGAGATTATTACGGCCTATGGAACCGCTCTTCCGGATCGCGAGGTTGTGGTGGCCGCCCAGGTCAACGGACAGATCGTTGAAGTCCATCCGCGGCTGGAGGTCGGGCAATCGGTCACGGCACCTCACACCGTCATTTCTACGAACGAACCAACACGTTACGCAGAAGGTGACTTGCTGGTCCGGATTGATGAACGTGACTATGCCAATCGGGTTCAGCAGTCAAAAAACCGGATTAACGAAGCGACGCGCGACATCGAACAGCTGCGGCAGCAGGAAATCAACAGCGGACGCCTGCTGGCGAAGGCGAAGTCCGATGTGGTGACCTTTCAGCAGGAATATGATCGATACCGTCGGGCTGTCGACCTGAACGCCGGAGCGGAATCTGAACTAAACCGGGCATTAGTGGATCTTAACCGGCAAAAGGACTCCATTGTCCAGGTGGAGAATCAACTCAGCCTTTACCCACTTCAGATTGCGGCTGCGCAGGAACGGCTTTCGACGAGCCGGTCAGAGCATCAGCAGGCTGAAAACGACCTCGAACGTACAGCAGTTCTGCCTCCGTTTGATGGTATCCTGAGTGAAGTGTTGGCGGAATTCGGGCAGTTCGTACGCGCCGGTGAACCTCTGGTTCGAATCATCGATATCAAACGCATCGAAATTCCAGTGGCCATCGGACTGGAAGACTGGAGGCAGATTGCCGCGTCATTGGCGGAGGGGCGGCACCCGACTGTTCGTCTGGCCACCGGTGAATCCGGTCCTGTAGAATGGACCGGGGTGATCAGCAGCGTCGCACCGGAAGTGGATCCTGGGTCCAGAACTATCCAAGTGTTCGTGAAAGTACTCAACGAACACCAGAAGCACTCCCTGTTACCGGGAACCTTTGTTCATGCAAGAATTTCGGGGGATGAAATTCTCAACAAAGTCATTATTCCCAGGAATGCTGTTCTGAATGATCATGTCTTCGTCATTGATGTCGGCAGGATCGTCCGAAGACAGAGAATTACCCAGGGTCGGCGTTTGAAGTCTTTAGTGGTGATAAATTCAGGCCTCGACGGTGCCCAACAAATTGCAACCACAAATCTGACGCTGCTGCAAGATGGCAAACAGGTCGCTGTTCAGGAGACCACAGATCTGGTCGCCGAACTGCATTCTTTGGAGAATTCGGTGATCGAACTGATTGGAGAGGGTTCTGAATGGCTCTCTTTGGATTCTGCTCACAGCGAGAAGGCCAGCGACGCTGTCCGCGAATGATCCGCCGTGTTCGTCCAACGCTCGCTATTAGCAGGACAGCACCGGTTTGGCTTCAGTGGCGACACGTTTCAGAACGAAGCGAGCGCGAACGTGTGTGTCCTGCTACATTCTCACTCACTTGCGTTTCGAATCTGTGTAAGCGGGAAAGTGGGGCTGTCAACTCAGGCACTGCAGCACAAAAGACCACCGGAATTGTCGCTGAATCAGGCTGGCTCGTCCGATACAGAAATTTTCCAGTCGATTGTTGAACATTTGACATCGCCTAAGGACACAAAAACCGCATGCCTGCCAGATTCTATTGCCCGATGATTGCTGGCTCGCATGCCGAGCTCGACGAATCAGAATCTCATCACGCACTGCATGTCGTGAAATTGAATGTCGGGGATGAAGTGGAGTTATTCGACGGTTCTGGAGCCTCTGCATCTGCATCCGTCGCAGGGGTCACGCGGAAAACGGTCACTGTGAATGTTGGAGAGTTACGTGCCCCGGGGCCGCGGCAGCGCCCACGAATGATTGTAGCCGCTGCCCCACCCCGCGGCGATCGATTGAAGTCGATGGTGGAAAAGCTGACAGAACTGGGTGTCGATGAATTCATCCCGCTTCGTACCGTGAGATCGGTGGTTGATCCTCGACAATCGAAGCTGGAAAAACTGCGGGGAACAGTGATTGCGGCAATGAAGCAGTCTGGTCGAAATCGACTGATGTCAATTCACGAGTCCACAGAATTCTCGGTTGTGCTTCGCAATGCTTCCTCAGATCAGCAGGCCGTGCACATCGCACATCCTGGTGACGTCACTGTAAACAAAATCAGGACAAGTGGACGTGATACGCTGCTGCTGATCGGACCGGAAGGCGGCTTCACGCGAGAAGAAGTTCTGCAGGCGACTGACTATAAGGCAACGCGAATTGCCTGGGCGGATGGTATTCTGCGGATAGAAACAGCCACCATTATTTTTGCCAGCCTGTTGATGAGCCAGATGCGGCAATCGAGCCCGGACTGATGACGATATCTGTCCGGACGTCTCACGCTTGGAGATCCGGATCCTGGCCTGCTGAGTCTCGATGATCTGTTAATCGTCGAGCAATCAGCAACATCATCGCACCGATGCCAGTGAGGACGACGCCACTGAACATATTGACAACCATCGCGCGTACATTACCCAGTGTCCAGGCCGTGGCTGCCATCACGAGAATCCCGAGTAACACAAAGAAGCGACCGATGATCCGCAGTGAAGACGCATCTCGGTTTGCAGTCGATTCTCCCATTCTCACCGGCCCCACCAAAGATACACAAGGATATAAGGAATAACCACGAGTGTTGCCCAGATCCGCAGATCACGCCACCGTTCGGTGCCGGGCGCGCCGCGAAATATAAAGTCGCGTTTCAGGGTCCAAACCCACAGCAGCGCAACAACGAACAACCCGATGCAGCAGACCATGGCGACTGACATTGGCAGTTCACCAAGCCATTCATCGATTGGCTGCTGAATGCTTTTTAAGTGTGGACCAAGTATATTTCGCATTACGTCAGCAACTCCCGTCGTCTCCTCAGGTGTTTCAGCGTCTGCGATTACAACGCTGTGATTCAGAACACATTGAAGATTCCAGGAAGGCGCTGTCATAATCAACTGCCGTCTGTATCACTGGAAACCACAGATTCGTAGACAAGGCCTTTCAGCTTCTCGTCAGAATCTCGTGGTGTGAGCAGGCTGACAGTCACAGTGACCAGCAGCGAAGCGAGGAACGACCAGAACGAAACATACAGGTATGCTGTTTTGGACATGAATACAGCAGGTCCCAATTCAGTCAATCCGAACGTCAGACAAAATCCCACCAGTAATCCGGCACATCCGCCCCACCCCGTTGCTCCACGCCAAAAGATACCGAGCAGCAGGATCGCCAGAGTTGGTCCCTGGAACAGAGACAGTAACGTCTGCAATACATCGTACAGCGTCTCGACACTGCGGAAAGCCGGTGCCAGCCATGCGGCAAAGATCAGAACACCTGCGGTCATGATTCTTCCCACAATCATTGCCAGTCGGTCGGCCACCTGTTTGCCGGTTGTGACCCGATATATGGGACGAAAGAAGTCACCTGAAAAAATTGTGACACAGGAGTTGAGATATGAGTCCACGCTGGACATCAATGCTGCAAAGAAAGCGGCGAACATCAGGCCTTTCAGGCCTGGAGGCATTAGTCTGTTGATCAAAGTCGGAATGGCCGCATCATGCTGTTCCATTTCCGGTACCAGGGCGCGGGCGATCATGCCGGGTATGAACACCAGGACAGGAACGGCCATCTTGAAAATTCCCGCCGTGAGGACACCTGCTTTGGCGTCCCATTCCGTACGAGCTCCCAGTGCACGCTGCATCACTGCCTGGTTTCCGACGTAGTATCCGGTGGACATCACAATGCCGAGACTGAACACCATCCCGGTCCACGGATATTCAGTCTCAGGTGTGTGCGCATGCAGCAGCCGGAAGTAGTCCTGGGACGCTGTCGGCTGGGCCGAAATGGCCTGTACCAGCCCCGACCATCCACCGACTTCCCAAAATCCCAGTGCAAGTAATGAAGCCAATCCCACAAACATGACGATCAGCTGTATCACATCGGTCATCACAACTGCTGCCATGCCTCCGCTTACGGTGTAGATTCCGACAATGAGCGCTGTCACCCAAATGGCGACGATCGGCTCCCAGCCAAGAACCTTTTCCATAAATACAGCCGATGTCCACAGCAAAATTGACAATGTCGTGGCCATGAACAACAGCAACACGGATGCGAGGCTCCAGCGAGTCACACCGTTGTAGCGCCGTCCGAGGAATTCCGGGAGCGTATACACACCGGCACGCCAGTAGTATGGAACGAACAGGAATGCTGCAAGCAACAGTGCAGGAACGGAACCAATCCAGTCCCAGTTCGCCTGAGCCAGCCCGCGGTCATACGCTGCACCTGCACCGTTGATCAGGTCGGATGCCCCGATATCACTCACAACCATCGACATGCCGATGGCCCAAAATGGAAGACTACGGCCACCCAGGAACAGATCACCGGCAGACCTGATGTAACGCGCAAAATACATTCCCACGAACATCACACCCGCCATATACACAGCGATGATGATGTAATCGATGCTTGCGAGTCCCTGTGCCATGCTGATACCGGAAATCCGTGTCGGTCCGATGAGGCTGGCCAGTCTAGACCAGGTTCCCAGGTAATTCGCGTCGGTACAGTGTTTTCCGGGGAATCGAGTGCAATCCTCCAGCGACATCAGTACATGATGTGTTCGAGCAGTCGTGGCTGAAAAGCAGTTCAGTACGGTCCGGTGATAGTGACGCTACGCGGAGAGACGAGGCAGCCCAAATGTTGTCACTTTACTGCGTTCTGTGGCAGCACTTTGGATTGATACACCGACGATTGCGGATCACCTGCGGATCGAAGGTAGGCAATCAAATCCAGGATTTCAGCTTTGGTAAGGACGTTTGCCAGTCCGACGGGCATGGGAGAGACCTTGGAGGGAAATGATTGCTCAATCTGTTCACGCGCTACGACGACCGTTTCCGGTCGGAGCGGATGAGTCTGCAGTGTGATTGTCATGGCAGTTACCGCAACTGGCCGTCCTGTGACAACTCTGCCAGTGTCCAGCACATAAGAGCTGAGGCGATATTTTTCGTCAATTACTTTCGACGGCAGCAGAATGGACTCGAGGAGTGCCCGTTCGTCGAACCGGCGACCGACTCGTGTGAGGTCCGGTCCCACAAAAGAGCCCTGTTCTCCGAAATGGTGACACATGAGGCACGAGGCCTTCGCCAGCGCCGATCGACCTCGTTCCCATGACCGGCTGTGACGCGACAGCGCCAGTGCCGGTTCCAGTTCTTCCCAGGTCCACTGTTTCACAAGGGGGGCCTGCTGTGACTCCTGCGTGGCTTCTTCGTTGTCCGCCAGTTGCTGGAGATGAGACTGCAGGAATTCCTGTTCGGAACTCGTGAGTGTGGCAATGGCATCATCGCGAATATGGCTTATGTTGACCTGCTGCAGATGGCCACCCTGGTACCGGCGGGCGGCCAGCAGCCAGTCGAAGAATATCGCGCGTGTCTTTGCTGTCCAGCCGTCGGTCACGCGGGACAGCAGCTGGCCATGAAAGATCGCGTCTTCCGGACTCAGGGAATTGTGAATTAACTCAGCGGTGCGCGGGACAATCTCAGGGGCCTGCAGGTAAATGAGAAGACGGCAAAGTTCACGGTTAGCAAAATTACTTGTACGGGGATAAAGTGAATTGAGACGGCGAAGGACACGTGACCGACTGTCGGGTGAGGGAGGACCCTGGCGGATAAAACTCAACTCATAGACACGCAGAATATCAATCAACTGGTTACGTGTCAGTTTTTGTGGCGACAGGCGCTGGAGTGAAGCCAGTAATTCCGGCTGGTCCTCGGACCTTCCAAGTCGCGCCAGCGCCAACAGAGCAGTAATCGACGCGGTTGGACGACATTCTTGCAACGCACGGGCGCGCCATCGGGCCGGGTCCTGACGTTCCACTGCCAGTCGCGCAGCAAATCGCAACCAGCGGTCGTCACTGTTCAGATATGGCCACGCCACGTCTGTTGCGTTCGGGTCACTTCGATGATGGAATGCTTCCAGACGACGCCGTATCTGGCGTGAGGCTTTTGCTTTAAGGGCTCTGGTGACTTCTTCCTGGTTCAATGACTTCGTCTTGAGTTCAGATCCATCATATGTCACACGATACAGCCCGGACTGTGAGCCACGACCGCCGGTGATGAAATACAGTGCTCCATCGGGTCCAAAAATCAGGTCGCAGATGTTGAGCGGTCCACCCTCGAGGAACACATCGTAACGGCAGTCGTAGCTGGCGCCATCTGGCAGCAGTTCCACACGAAGAATCCGTCCATTCTGCCAGTCACCCATGAACAGCGAGTCCCGAAAACGTGGCGGAAAGCTCGAACGCGTGCCGAATTCGAGGCCCGTTGGCGAACCTAGGCCTGTATTGAGTATTGCGGGCAGGCTGTCCGCGAAATAAGCCGGCCACTTTCCGGTTCCCCAGCGCCAGCCGTACTCTCCGCCGGAGACAACGTGATTGAGCCGCGTTGGTCGGTACCACGGCAGGCCGATGTCCCATTCCATGTCGGCGTCCCAGGTAAACATCTCACCGTCCGTATTAAATGCCACGTCAAACTGGTTGCGAAAACCACCGGCGATGACCTCCCAGTGTCTGCCGTCAGGGTCGGTCCGCAGAATGTGTCCGACCCTTATGTTTTCGACTGCGTCCCGCCGTTCCGGCAGCAAATGGTCATCCTGTGGATCTCGATACGGCGAATTGGCTGACACGCCATTGGGAAACGCCACGTCGTTGCCATTGACCACATAGAGCATGTCATCCGGCCCCAGTACAACCTGGTTGGTGCCATGACCAAAACGGCTTTGGTAATCCATGGGTTTGAGCTGCTCTACATCGTCAAACTGGTCATTCGCGTCGGTATCGCGCAGACGGTAGAAGCCGCGGCTGTCAGTGGCGCAGACATACAGGCTGTCGTGCGCAAAGAGCACACCGCGACAATGCTGCAGTGTGTTTTCCAGAACCTCAAACTGATCGACGCCGTCATGATTTCCGCTCAGCGTCAACCGCACCACGCCGTGTTTGTCCCGACCGAGAATCAGACGGCCACGGTCGTCAAACGTCATACTGATCCAGGACCCTTCGCTCTTGTGTGCAGATCGAAGCAATTGAGCGTTGAAACCCGCAGGCAATGTCATTGCACTCACCGGCGCAGCTCGCCCGCCGCCGGGAAGTCCGGTGTCGTCGTCTGCCGGCAAGTCCAGGCAAATCAGGGAAAGAGTTAAAAAGACGAAGGTTTTTACTGTTTCACTCCGTTCCAGGATTCAGTGACAGGATATACAAATGGAACGGAGAACATCATGGAATGTTTTCCACCATATCGGTCTTCCTACACATGAACCGCAACCGAATGAAACCTACATCGCCGACACCAGAGTGTGGGTCACCGATCCGGCTGATCATCCTTACCGCATCGAGTTTCTTCGGTTCGAGGACGACTCACCGGTCACCGGACCCCTCCGTGATATGGCTCACATAGCCTACCGGATTGATGACATGAATGCGGCAATTGGAAGCAAAGAAACGATCCTGGAACCGTTTACTCCTATGCCCGGTCTGAGCGTTGCCTTTGTCAGAGAACACGGTGCCGTCATCGAATTCATGAAGTTCGAAGGTGATGCGACTGAGTTCGCCCATTTGCAGCAAAACAGGCAGAAGTGACGCACGCGGGGCAGCTCATGTCCCCATGTTGTCCGCACGGCTTTCTGGACGCAGGCGTTGATTCACACCCTGACGTTGTTTCTGTAAGCTCTCGTCCTCTGCGAAAACCGAGCGTCACGACACACTCAGGTCACTTCAGCATGTCAGAAGGTTCGGAACAACCTGGTTTAATAGCCGAATCGGGTGATGAGTCTAGGTCCGAAGCCAGGAATCCTGCAGACGTGCGTCGTGTGGTGCTGGCAAGTTTTGTGGGGACGACAATTGAGTGGTACGATTTCTTCATTTATGGCACTGCTGCTGCCCTTGTGTTCAGCAAACTGTTCTTCCCGGCCGAGGATGATTTCACTGCCCGTATGGCATCTTTGGGTTCCTTTGCCATCGGTTTTTTCGCACGACCACTTGGTGGAGTCGTGTTTGGGCACTTCGGAGACCGCATCGGTCGCAAAGCCATGCTGGTGACCACACTGATGATGATGGGAGTGGCGACGTGCCTGATCGGGATCCTACCGACCTATCAAACCATCGGTGTGGCCGCACCGATCCTTCTCGTTCTGCTGCGTCTGGTCCAGGGGTTCGGTGTTGGCGGTGAATGGGGTGGCGCGGTGCTGTTGGCAGTCGAGCACGCTCCCGGTGGTCGTCGGGGACTGTACGGAAGCTGTGTTCAGATGGGGGTGCCTGCCGGTCTGCTTCTCGCAACGGGTGTATTCGCATTGTTTTCCGGCATGGAGGAAGACGCATTTCTGAGTTGGGGATGGCGGGTTCCGTTCCTGTTCGGCATCCTCCTGCTGGCAGTGGGAATGTTTATTCGTGTTCAGGTGATGGAAAGTCCACTGTTTGCTGATATGCAGCAGAGAAAAGATGTCAGTCCGCTGCCGATTCTCGAAGTTATCCGGAACTATCACAGGAACGTACTGCTGGCGATGGGTGCTCGATTCGCAGAGAATGCCTGTTTCTATATCTTCAGTGTGTATGTACTTTCATTTGCCACGGAACAGCTTTCGCTTGAGAAACGCGATGTACTCATTGGTGTCTGGGTTGCTGCTGCCGTGCAGATGCTTGCGATACCTGCTTTTGGAATGCTCTCTGATCGAGTGGGTCGGCGACCGGTGTATTTGGCGGGTGCATTCTTCATTGCCGCGTTCGCTTTTCCATTTTTCTGGCTGATTGAAACAAAAGTGATGGTGCTCGTATGGCTGGCTATTGTAATCGGTATGGTGGGGCATGCGGCCATGTATGGTCCTCAGGCAGCCTTCTTTACAGAGCTGTTCGGAACGAATGTTCGGTACAGCGGAGCATCGATCGGGTATCAGCTGGCATCGCCGTTTGCCGGCGGCATTGCTCCGATGATTGCGACGGTTTTGCTGGAATGGTGCGATAACCAATCATGGCCCGTGTCTGTTTATATTATGGCCACAGCCGGCATCACGATTTTTTCTGTCCTGCTCGCGGCCGAAACATTTGAATTGGATCTTGGACAGGAGACAGTACAGAGTGATGCAGACCGATAATGTCTTTCAGATGGCGGCATCAAACATCCGATTTGGGGCCGGATGCAGCGCAGAGATCGGTATGGATCTGCGGGACATGTCGGCAACCCGAACAATGGTTCTGGTGGACCCCAATCTGGCGTCACTGCCGGTGACTGATATCGTCACTGACGCACTGAAGCAGCAAAACCTGGACTTCACGCTGTTTGATGAAATTTCGGTCGAACCAACAGACGCCAGTTTTCAGCATGCTGCGGCTGTTGCCTCCGATGGTCAGTTTGACACGTTCGTTGCCGTCGGCGGCGGGAGCACGATTGACACCGCGAAAGCGGCGAATCTTTACTCCACGTGGCCGGCCGAGTTTTTTCATTATGTCAATGCTCCTATTGGTGCCGGACAACCGGTTCCGGCTCCGCTGAAGCCGCTGATCGCCGTCCCGACGACAGCCGGTACGGGCAGCGAAACGACCGGAGTTGCCATCTTTGACTATGCAGAAAAAAAAGCCAAAACCGGGATCGCTCACCGATACCTGAAGCCAACGCTCGGCATCATCGACCCCGACAACACACGAACCCTGCCCGCCGCAGTCGCCGCGTCCAGCGGACTGGACGTACTTAGTCATGCTTTGGAATCGTTTACTGCACTGCCATACGACAAGCGGCCGAAGCCGGAGGGACCACTACATCGGCCGGCTTATCAGGGTGCGAACCCAATCAGTGATCTTTGGTCACTGCACGCTCTCAAACTGATGGCCGAGTTCCTGCCGCGAGCATTTCAGGACACGTCCGACGACGAAGCGCGAGGAAACATGCTGCTGGCTGCCGCAATGGCTGGAATGGGATTCGGAAATGCCGGAGTTCATCTTCCGCATGGCATGTCGTATCCGGTCGCAGGAATGGTGAAGGAATTCCTGCCCGACGGATATGATGTGGATCATCCGCTGGTGCCGCATGGAATGTCGGTCATTCTGAACACACCTGCGGTCGTGCGATTCACTGCGCCGGTGTGCCCGGAACGGCATCTGCAGGTGGCTGAGGCGCTCGGAGCGGACACCTGCGGCGTATCGACTGAAGACGCGGGGACACTACTCGCCGACCGCGTGATCCATTTTATGCAGCTTATGCAGGTGCCGAACGGTCTGCGGGCTGTCGGTTATCGGAATGAGAATATTTCTGATCTGGTTCAGGGAACTCTTCCGCAGCATCGTGTGACAAAACTTTCACCTCGTCCGGCTGATGAGAATGATCTGACCTCACTGTTTCGTGATTCGATGACAATCTGGTGAGCTGAGCAGACGTAGTTCGGTCCGACGAAATGAGTGGCCGATATTTTGAGCATGTCGAAGCGGCGGATTGAAGCTTTGAGTAAAACAACGAAAGAGATATCGTCACGATGGTCAACTCAGGCGAAGTCAGAAATCTGATCAATGGACAGCTCAGTCCTGCAGACACCGATCAATATGAGGACATCTTCAATCCATCGAATGGCCAGGTCATTGCGCAGGTCCCGTTGAGTGGTGCGTCCGACGTTCAGAGTGTCGTCAAATCTGCGCGGGATTCCCTGGCTGCGTGGACTGCTACGCCCATCGTCGAGCGGACCCGGCTGATGTTTCGCTATCGTGAACTGCTGGAGCGAAATTTTGTTGACATCGCCCGCTTAATCACCCGCGAACATGGGAAAACGATTGCTGAGTCGCGGGCTGAACTGCGTCGAGGAATTGAAGTTGTCGAATTCGCCTGCGGAGTTCCCAGCCTGTACATGGGGCGTTCTCTGAGCAACATTGTGACCGACGTGGACGCGGATGTGGTGCGGCATCCGGTTGGAGTCTGTGTCGGTATCACACCGTATAATTTTCCGGCGATGGTCCCAATGTGGATGTTTCCGATCGCACTCGTGTGTGGTAATACATTCATTTTGAAGCCGTCTGAGAAAACGCCGCTTGCAGCGGTCCGCCTTGGGGAACTGCTGCAGGAAGCCGACTGCCCACCGGGTGTCTTCAACATAATTCACGGTGGTCGGGACTGCGTGGTCAATCTGATTCAGCACCCGGACGTGGCGGCAGTTTCGTTCGTCGGATCGACGGCCGCAGCGAAGTCCGTTTACACTCAAGGCACCGCGTATGGCAAGCGGGTCCAGGCGGCTGGCGGTGCCAAGAACTATTGCATTGTGATGCCGGATGCTGATCCGAAAATTGCGGTCAAAGCTCTCGCTGCTGCATCATTCGGCTGCGGCGGTCAGCGCTGCATGGCTACCAGCGTTGCGGTTCCTGTGGGAGACGTCGCGGATCTGCTGGTTGACCAGTTGTCTGAGTATGCCGGCTCACTGACACTGGGTCCAACGGATGGGCACGATGACGTTGATCTCGGCCCACTGATTCGCCGCCAGCACGTGGATCGCGTTGAGTCGTTTCTAGAGGTCGCTGACAGGGAAGGCGCAACGGTGGTTCTGGACGGTCGCCGAGACTTCAATGGTGACGGATTTTTTCTTGGTCCCTGTGTCGTGGACCATGTCACAGCGGACATGACCGTTGCGAAGGAAGAGGTGTTCGGCCCGCTTCTGTCAGTTGTTCGCGCGTCAACCCTCGATGAAGCCATTCAAATGAGTCGGTCATGCGAATACGGGAACGGTGGCTCAATTTTCACCCGGGACGGTTTCTCCGCCAGACGGTTTCGTGACCAGTTTAATGCCGGGATGATTGGCATCAATGTTGGAGTCCCGGCTCCAATGGCTTGGTTTCCGTTTTCCGGCTGGAATGGTTCATTCTTTGGAGATCTGCACGTTCAGGGGCTGGAAGGCATTCAGTTTTACACTCGCCAGCAGGTGACATTGACTCGCTGGATGCAACCATCCGCAGACAGTTATCACGACCCGGTGTGGAGAGGATAGCCGGGCGGCGCTTCAGTCCGTCTCCACAGCATCATCGCTCCATCTCTGTCTGGCTGCCGAAATCGCTGCCTGATCGTAGAAGTGTGTGAAGTATCTGGATTCACACATCTTTGCCACGTACTCCGACGGAAGTCTGATGTTCTCAATGAACGCTCTGTACGTCCCGGCATAGTCCTTCCGGGCACCGATATTCGTATTGACAAGCTGGAATTCCCTGAATCCCAAAAACTCTTTGATGGCGGTGACTTTTTCGCTGTCAGCAATCTCGGAACGCATCACAAGCAGCGAGACGTTGCCATTGCGAATACGTAGTAAAACCGTGCGGAGGAAACGGTCTGGAAAAAACATCAATATCGAAGTTGTCCAAAATGGTTTTGTCGAACCATTTCAGAGGAAATTCGTGGTCATAGTTCGACAGGAAAATTGACCTGAGCTCTTCAATCGAGAATTTTGAGTCAGCATACGGGACACCGGTATCGCGTTCAAAATTGTGAAAGAACGCAGATATGTTTCTGCCAATCGGTTCCCGAGTCAGCGAAATGATGTTCAGGGCTCTCACGTGCCGAGTCACCCAGCGGTAGAGCAGTCTTGTTTTCGGATCTCCGTAACTCGCTGAGAAACCGTGCGAGTGCAGCACGATTCCCCTGTACTGGTTCAGCAGGGATTTGTAAGCAGAAGACGACCCCACTTTCCCCATCTGATAAACAAGAATCGGGGTCGCCTTTCCCAGCTGCAGCCGGAACCTCAAAAGATCCGACTCATCAACCAGCCTCCGTGCCACACGCCTGATCGGTTTCGGTATGAGCTGTCGTACTGTGGTGATCATCAGGTTCATCCGGAGCTGGCCGAGTATTCAGACTTGTGGACCTAGTGTCAGGTGGTCATCTGAGAATGCCGTCTGACTCAGCGAGTTGCAACCTGCCCGGCGATTTTACCAAGTGACGCGAAGGCTGCCCGGTCCCCGGCATCAGCGACCATTTCACAGATCATGTCAATCGTTCTGAAGTCCGGATCGACTACGTACAGACATGACGGATGCGCCAGGAAATCGAACACAGCTCGATTGTCAATGGCCCACTGCACAGACTCGCGGATCGCGTCAAGGAACCACTCCAGCCGCCAGCGACCGGTTCGAAATGCGCCGATGTCGCTGATGGGACTCATGGGAATTTCAATCAGACCGTCAGGGTAAACAAAGGGCTGAGCCGTCTGCTGGGCGGCCACAATTCCTTCTATGACGCGCCTGGACGGTCGTTCCATCGGTTTTGTATACGGGTGCCGGGGATACAAACTGCTGACCCACTCGTAGCCGAGGTCCCGGAGCATTTTGCGGACCTGCGGGAATTCTGTGAGTCCGTCATGGAATCCACCCGGAGTCCGAAAGCCGTCGGACTTCTTGTCCAGTCGCTGCCGCATGGCAGTTTCACACAGCACGACATTCTCGCGGACCGAATCTATTGCTGACTGATTACGCAGCAACCACGGGGCTCGCTGAAAACGAAACTGCACGTCCTGTGGTCGGGTGGCGCGGACATTGACATGATCGTAGGTGTGATTGCCCATCGGATGACCGTCATCGATCAGCCGCCTGAGCCAGCCGACATCTTCCTGTTCCAGCGCGCGACCGACCACGAACCCATGCAGGACACCTCCGAAGGCTTTCACTCGCCCCGCTGCCTGTTCCGTATACTCCTTCGTCTCACTGTTGAGGTTTCCCTTTTCGTAGTCCCAGTGACGCGACTCCCATGTCGGAAAATTGCGACTCATTTCCAGATCCATTGTGACTGCGATCTGGGCCTGATTTTTCACTGCTGGTCCGCCCTGACTCACCGGACCGGAGAAAGATCCGAAGCCCGTCCCTGTGACAATGGCAGTCTCCTTGAGCCAGTCACGACGACTGATCCTGATACTTATCTGTCTGCGAGATAAAAGATTCATGCGTCGGCAACGTTTGAGAAACAAGTGTTACGTTTGACGTAGCCTGATTCTTCGAGTCGAGCGTCGTTTTGTGTTCAGAGTGTCGACTCAGAGAGTCAGGCTGCGACAGTTACTGCCAGGCCGGTACTTACTCGCCGGCCTGGTCGAGTTTCACCCAGGAGATCTGAGTGATCAGATGACTGAGAGAAGCAAATGAAATGGCCGCGTTGACTGAAAAACGCGGTGAGCTGTTGGCTGGAAATGTTGCCAGAGAGGCATCACCGACGAGGAAGACATTGAAATCCCGAGACAAATTCTTGTATCCGGCCGTGGTTTCGCAGAAGCACATATCGGTAGCGTAGCCTGTGAGCAGAACGTGACGTACGCCATGTTCTGTGAGAAAGCTGCGGAGCGGCGCGTATCCCTCCTGGTCATAGATCACGATGTCCGCCGGATGAACATCCAGGTCCGATGTGACGGGAATGGGCAGGTCCCAGAAGCCGGCATTGTTGTACTTTGCTCCCGCATCCAGACCTGGAAACTGCTGAAAATAGTCGATGACGGGATGATTGGTGGATAGAGAGAGTTCAGGAGACACCCCCTGACCCCTGTATTCGAAGCTGTTCAGTTTTCGGTCCAGTTCAACAGCGCCCTGCCTGCGATTCTGATCGGACGGGGTGTGGGTCAATGACCGATAGAGTTTCATTCGGATCTCATCTTTTGCTCCCGGCAGACTGTACATCACGAATTTGACCTGGCGTCGCATCGACTTGAGGAAAGGGCCGATGATTTCCCGTGTGTGGCGAGCCGCGAGATGATTCTTTTTTATTGTGCAAAAATCAGCGACTCCGGCGGGCTGCGGCGTACGCCATCCCTGAGCGTCGTCAATTCCCCATGGATGCACCATGATCACAGCGGTTTTCGAGGCTCGCAGATGATTCGGCATCTCAATGATGCCTCTTGCATTATAGGAGAATCGCCATGCCCGGACGTGGAGGTCTGCATTTGCGTCATCGACAATGGCTGGGGCTTCGAAATGCATTTGTTCGATGATGGGTTCAAAGAATTCCGGGTGATCCGCCAGCAAAGGTGCAGGATTTCGGATACGCGTCAGTGTATTCGAATAGCTGCGCCGGTTGTGTGGCAGTTCGTCTGTGAGGCCAACACATGTCAGGAGTGCACAGCCGCAGAAGGCGGTCAGTTTGACGGCGTTCACAGTCATTTTTGTTCCTCCTACGGAAGATCCGGACCTGACGACCGCAGCCATGCAAACAGATCTCGAAGTTGTTGCGGTGTCAGTTGACGGTACAGATTCTCAGGCATTAACGAAACGGGTGACGCTACCGACTCTGCAATGTTGCCGGAGGCAATGGTCAGTGGTTTCCCGGAGTTGTTAATCAGTGTGACGCTGTCATCGTCTTCCGCGACCGGTAGTCCGGACACCACGCGTCCATCGACTGTTTGAATGATGACTGCTGTGTATTCACGCCGAATCACACTGCTTGGATCGACAAGACTGATAAGCATTGCCTGACTATCCAACCGGTTGGCAGTAGTCAGATCAGGGCCGACCTTTTTGCCTTCACCAAACAGCTGGTGACAGGCGGCGCAGTGCTTTTTGAAGATCGTACGACCGGCGACGGGGTTTCCTGGTCCTGCCCGGAGATCGTTGTTTAGTCGTCGCACTTCAGCGAGTTTCTCTTCTCGTGAGGAAGATTCGATACGTCCCCAGTGTTTGAAGACCAGTTGATTGAGGTGTGGATCATCAAGCAGGGCGATCTGACGGACCTGTTCAATTGGAGTTTCTCCTGCCGGCATCTCTCCACGATCCACTGTTTCCAGCCAAACGCGAGCGGACGCACGGCGTCCAAGAAGTACGTCGCGGATCTGTGACCGGAAGACACTGGAAGCTGACTGGCGAAAGACATGAATTAAACGCCGAGCGTAAGAGTTGTCATCAATTTCAGCCAGTGTCTGCAGAGCGGCAGCCCGGACCGATTCGGTGGTTCCGGATTCAATTATTCTGAGTAATGGTCGGACGATTGCCGGTGACGGTGCGACCCTCATAGCCTCCAGAAGCTGAATGCGTCTGGAGGGTGCTGTGGTGGCGCGAAGTGCTCCGTCCACGGCTCTGTCCATCGCAGCCTGATGAAAGACTCGAATAGCAAGTCGGTGCAGGATGATGTCACCTGGCCGGTCCTCCCATCGAGCGACCGCCAGTGCAGCCAGTGGGTGAACCCTGAGTGCGGCCCCTTCCCCTGTCCAGCCGGAGTCGACGTGGAGACCACGAAAAATTGGCTCCCACAACGTGTCGCGAGATCCCGGCGTAGGTGCCGAATCCAGCAGTGTAACCACAGCATTCAGACCTTCCTGCGTGTTTTCGGCTGCGTATCGACGAACGAGGCGCGGCAGCAGGTATTCACGACCCAGTTTTGACTGCCATGTGGTGGGGAGCACAAAGCGACTCATCACCTCATCGCGGTCTGACACGCTGTGATGTTCTACCGCCCACCACAAAAGCAGAGGCAGGTAAGGATCATCGATGTCAATGTCACGGATGATACTGGCATGGATGATCGGTACAGCATAATTCGCCGGCAGACGTTTCGCCGTGCAGGCGAGTTGCTGGCGGACCCATACGTCCGGCTCACGGTCTGCAAGGATCTCCAGTCGGTGGGCGGCACCTTTTGAGATGCCACCAGCATCTCCCAGCAGACGCAGCGTCCAGAAGCGAATTTCTGGTTGAGGGCTGTCAAGCAGAGGGAACGCCAGTGCCTCATCGAAGTCGCTGGCCGAAGCAACTGACCAGAGTGCTTCGAGTGCTGATGTTTCTGCCGTTGGAGACAGCAGACTGTGTCGCAGTGACGCCACTGCGGTCTCGTCTTTGCGTCGCACGAGCTCCTGTCGTGCTCGGCGAACGTGCCACTGGTTAGGGTGTTGATGTCGTAGCAACAGTTGGCCAGTGCTGAGTGTCCCGTAGTCAAAAGGTCTGACCGTCGGGGTGCCGCTGGCGGCGATGCGATAGATCCGACCATTGGACCGGTCCCAGTCAGCGTCCGGATCCGGATGGGCAGTTCGCTGGTCGTGCCAGTCTGCCACGTACAGGGCTCCATCTGGTCCCGTTGTGACATCAGTGGGTGCAAACCACACGTCGTTGGCCAGCAACAACTCGTCACCATGCGACGTGGCGACGCTTGATCCCCGACGTTCGATATTGTGCCAGTAGATTCCGTGTCCCAAAAGATCTCCGCCGATGTACCTGCCGTTCCAGGACAGCGGAAAGCTGCCACCTCCATAGACGAGGCCGCCGACGGTGACGTGGCCACCGCGGAAGCCCGCGTGAGGAGCGTGGTTCAGGTACCCGTATGTATGTGGATTATGCAGCGCCCCATGTTTGGCGAACGACTTGATGAAATATCCACCCTGGACTCCGTGGACCAGGACGTAACCACCATAATTCGTACTGTAGTACAGATTACCGCGATGATCGAAATCCAGTCCCCACGTGTTTCCGCCACCTTCGCAGAACAATTCGAATCGATCAGTTTCCACATGATATCGCCACACACCCTGCTGAAATTCACAGCCCCGGACGTTTGCCGTGACAGTGCTTCCCTGGCAACCGTACAACCATCCGTCGGGACCCCATGTGAGTGAGTTGGCGACGCTGTGCGCGTCCTGCATGCCAAATCCCGTAAGCAGGACCCTCGGATCACCGTCAGGGACGTCATCACGATCATGATCCGGATAGAACAACAGATAGGGTACATTCAGCACGAATACTCCACCGTGACCGAAGGCGAGGCCGGAGGCAAGATTGAGTCCGTTGACGAAATCAAGTCCACCATCCATGTGACCGTTGTGATCAGAGTCCAGGAGGATGGTAATGCGATCGACACCGCGCGGGCCATGGGGTGGTGGCTTGGGTACTCGATCATATTTGGTGCGGGAATAGCGATCGACGTCGACTCGCCTGAGTCCTGCCGGGTTTGGGTACTGCAGATACTGAATCACCCACAATCGACCCTGATCATCGAATTCGATGCATACCGGCTGGCGGACCAGCGGTTCGCTGGCGACCAGTTGCACTTCGAAGCCTTCAGCGACTGTCATTTTTGAAGCGGCCTGGTCAGGCAGGTAGCCCTGACTGCGCACCCTTGTCGTGCAAACGATGAAAAACAGCAAAACCGCAGTGCCAAACGGGTGGAAATGCCCAAACGCCCGTGCCGCACCGTTCTTTCGATCAGGGATGAGGGAACTGAGATTGCGGGTCATATGTTCCGACCGTGATTCGAAACGCAGAGAACGGCGTTTCACATCGTGCAATGGACGACCGCCATGATATCACGGGTCCGGTCCATTTCACTCAGGAGAACCAACACGAAAGTACAAACACATATAAGCTGATCGTGATCGTCCCAGCCTATCCAGGCCGTCCAATCCGGGGAGAAAAATTGGTCCAACTGGCAATGAACCCAGTTTTTTTCTTAATAAACTGGCCGTTGGGTGGGATGATGGATCAGGAAGTCATGCACGCGTCATTCGCACTTGCCGTGCCGGACACGGTAGTCATCGCCCGCAATATGCGGGGTCTTCGTTTTTTCCAGTCGCTCCCACTCAACCCAACGCAGTCGGCACTCTCGGCGTAAGTCAGAGTGGAATGGCTGTCAGAATTCACCAAATGACCGATTCGGATTCAGCATTCTGTTCGTCAGTGCCGTCTTCGGAAGACGCCGGTCTCCAGGCGGCTTCTGATGCGCGTTTGGTGGATGAAGCGCGTCGTGGTGACACGGAATCCTTTGGACAGTTGGTATTGCGTTATGAGAGGCGAGTGATTCGGGTCATTCGGCGGTTCATGCCGGACGATCAGATGGCTCAGGACTTAACTCAGGAGGCGTTTCTAAGAGCATATGAGCGGTTAGAGCAGTTTGACCCATCACGGCGTTTTGGACCGTGGTTGTTTCGGATTGCAGTGAATCTGACGTACGACCATCTGCGGCGAGTCAAGCGTCGTGGAAAATGGGCGTTATTCAGTGAGACTGGTCAGGATCGAACCCCGGATCCAGCCACACTCGATCCTCGAGTGCATCTGGACCTTTCGCAGGAGGTGCAGATGGTGTTGGCGGATGTCCCGGAAGCATATCGAACTGTCTTGATTCTGCGGGATCTGGAAGGCTTTTCGACGTCCGAAGTTGCCGCTGTGACCGAACGTAGTGAAGCCACGATTCGATGGCGACTGGCGGAGGCCCGGAGAATGTTTCGGGAAGCATGGGACCGACGCGAGCGCAGCTTTGAAGAGATGCCGGCGGATGAATCATCTGCTGCGGAAAGGTAGGTGCCCAGTGAAATGTTCGGACGCACGTCATTTGATTCATTTGTCTGTTGGTGATGACAACCTTCCCGACGAAGAACAGGCTCTGGGAGAGCACCTGCACACTTGTTCCGACTGCCGCGCGTATAACGCAGGTATGGTGGATGCCATGCAGTTGCTGCACGACTTACGAAACAGCACCATCGTGACGTCGGATCGATCTGTCTGGAGATCGGTGATAGGTCGAATTAAGGATCGCAGGAGCTTTGCTCGAACATCCCGGCAGCCTCAGCGGGAGTTTCACGGAGGAGTCGTAGCTCTGTGTGCCCTTTCGCTCGTGCTGGCCTTCGTCACTATCGTGCAGAATCTGCCTGTCAATGACTCTCCATTTGCTTCGGTACCTGACGGGAGCATGAACGTCAGTGCCCCGACGATTCCGGCGTCACGCGTGCAGCCTCAAGTCGTCCGAGGGACCTTTCAATTGAATCCGGACGGCACCTATCGGCTTCTTTTCGAACCATCTGCCAATCGGAATGCCGTTTCATCGATCACCCCGGAAGCAATTCCGACGGGCAATGACCAGGTACATTTCTGACGGTCGCTGGTGAGCACAGTCCCGATCCTGAATTGGCGGCGGCAGGGACCTTGGCGGACTCTACTGGCAACCAGCTACTGTGCCTGTGACGTTCCGTCTATCATTGCGTGCTCGAAAACTTCCGTGATTCCTGTTCTCGATAGACTGTTGATCGCCTAGACAACGTCAGACTCCGGCCGATCAGTCACTGCGGCACCCCGGTTATCAGGCAGGCTCCGCCATTTCGCCGACACACCGCAAGTGCGTGAGAAGTTCGCTGAACATTTTCCCACGGTCTCCACATTGCAGGCCACGTTTGACCGACTGTTTGCCCTGACTCCATAAGCCCGACAGGGAACGGTGCTTACACCGACGACGATTGGCCTGGCTGATCATGTTGCTGGTGCTGTGGAAGTTTCAGTAAATAAATCGACGACCAAGGCATCGGTTACATCCATCTTCGAAGTACCAGTTGTCAGCAGACTCACCGTACCACTCGTGGCAGGAACGGACGGACAAAACGCAGTGAAAATCATACATCCCTCGTACTGCAATCTCCAACTTGCCGGTTTGCTTGCGTCCACATCGTCAATTGAAGTATCGGTCGGCAGACCAGTGGATCGTCTCTTTGTCATGGAAAGCGGTGGCAGCAGGGCATCACCCCAAGGGCAAGTGATGTTGCCAACCGGGAGGAATCACCGAACTTTTCGCATGTGTCGGAGGCCAAATTCTTACCCGAAATTCAGTGGGGAAGCTGAAAAAAAAGACTGAATTCTCCGCAATTGATTTTTCCCGGACTCAGCAGGAATCTGTCCGCTGTCAGCTGTTGCTGCTTGTGTCCACCAGGATTCGATTCTTGTAACAGAGAGTCCGGTCGTCAAGAATCGCAGGCAGCGGCTTCTGCTTCTATCTTGAGCAGCAACAGCTGAGTTGCCGCTACCGGAAGTCATATCGACTGGGATCACATGAAATTTAATACATTTTTGGCCTGCAGCCTCATCAGTCTGATCAGCACTCCGGCCGCCGACAACCAACGTGCGGCAGCACTGCACCGTATCCGAACTGATATTGAATTCTTCGCATCGGACGAGCAGGAAGGTCGAGGCGTCTCAACTCAGGGAATCCAGTATGCTGCCCAAAGAATCATAGCGAATTACGATGAGACTGGACTGACGCCGGTGTTGCCCGATCGCGTCTGGCGTCAGACGTTTGACATCATGATTGGATCCGTCGGGATCAGCAATGAAACATCGCTGAGTCTGCGTAGTTCGCGTGGAACGCAACTTCAGCTCACCACGAATCTGGACTACCAGCCACTGCGACGTGGCGGAGAAGGCAAGTCATCTGGCGGGCTCGTGTTCCTTGGATACGGGATCAGCTCTCCGGAAGACGATTACGATGAGTACGCCGACATCGACGTCGAGGGTAAAACGATCGTGATCATTCGTCGTGTGCCAGGCCAGGGAAACCCGGAAGCACCGTTTTCCGGAGAGTCGACGAGTCCACATGCCTACATCACGACAAAACTTCGTTTGGCTCAACAACATGCCGCCGCCGCTGTTCTGATGGTAAACGATCCATACACGTCATCCGATCCCGACACTGATGAACTCGTCGCCATCGATGGTTTCGGTCCGCGCGGAGGTCCAATTCCGTTTGTCCAGATTCGCCAGAGACTTCTTGATCGTTTGTTGGCAGAAAATCCACTTAGAACATCCAGTGGTGAATTACTGACGACCCTGCGAGCAGTGGCCCGACATTTGGATGAGTCGCTGACTCCGGTATCACAGGTGTTAGCGTCGTGGGAAGTGGACTTGGAGGTGAAATTCACTGGGCGCACCGTTGAGGCATCAAACCTGATTGGTATGGTGGAAGGAAAAGGTCCAAATGCTCATCAGACCATCATCGTGGGTGCACACTACGACCATATTGGCTACGGTAACTATGGTTCCCGTGCTCGCGACCGCCGCGGTGAAATCCACAATGGAGCCGATGACAATGCCAGCGGAGTTGCGGCAGTGCTGGAACTGGCTCGTCGCATCGCTGCCGGACCGACGCCACATCGACGGATTGTGTTTATCTGTTTTTCAGGTGAGGAACGAGGACTGCTTGGAAGTCGTCACTACATCCGTCAGCCCGTGTTTCCGCTCGACGATACAGTGTTTATGTTCAATTTCGACATGATCGGTTCAGCGCGGAATAATCGTGTGGAAATCAATGGAGTTGGCACGGCAGCCGAGTTTCTGCCGCTGGTAGAACTGGCTGACGAGCAGTCGCCGATGGAGGTAAAAATCGTTGCTAACCCGTTTGGCGGCAGCGATCACTTACCGTTCTATCGGAAACAAATCCCGGTGATGTTTTGTTTCACGGGAGTGACAGACCGATATCACACGCCTGATGACGATATTGAGATGATCAACATGGATGGAGTGGTATCAATCGTTGACTTGTCTGAGCAGGTGCTTCACAGCGTTGATGAACTGCCCACAAGGCCTGCGTACCGACGTACAACACGTGGTCGTGTCCGGATGGCAATTCTGGGCATTCGACCGGAGCTGTCCGGGACCGGTGACACACACGGAGTTCGTGTTCTTGGCGTTCGCCACGGATCTCCGGCTGCCGATGCGTCTGTACAGGTTGGAGATGTCATTGTTAGAATCGACAGCCAGCAGATTAACGACTACGCAGCTCTTCACGACTTCCTGCGTCAGGCGAATGGAGGCGCAAGTGTGTTGGTCACTGTGGAACGTCATGGACAGCGCATTGGGCTGCGGGTAAGACTTGGGCAGGCGATCCGGTAGTGGGCTGCAGTCAGCCGACACCACAACACAGCACGACGCAGGGACGCAGTCATGAACAAAGCAGTTGCCGGATTAACAGTTACCGGATTCGCAATTGCAATTTTCCGGTTGTTACAGGCCGAACCGTCAAATGAGGCACTGTTGGCGCCGGAACTGTCTGCAGACAACACGGTGTTGTCGCAGCAGCCGGACTCGACCAGGAGCGATCGTGAGTCTCCGTCTTGTGTGATTGTTGCCCCTGTAAATAAATCTGCAAAGATCGATTCAACTGATCGATTACCAATGACACAGGAACGACGGAAGCAGGTTCGTCAGCTCATTCGGCAGCTCAGACCCCAGCAGGCCGAATCTGCTGTTGAAGTGTGGGTGGAGGAATTCGGACATATGAGCGATCAAGAAATCTCATTTTTGATCCAGCAGTCTGGTTTACCAGACGTTGTTGTGGGTACGGGTACACAGTCATTTGTCGGGGCAGCGGAGTTGACCAGGGAGGTACAGATCGAACTGCCTGGCCCTGCCCTGTCTCTATATTCGGGTAATCCCAGGTTCAAAGATCACCGTGTTGATACGGCTCGATTGAACCTGCAGAATACTATGACAATTGGATACCGTGATTGCCTTGCTCTAAATGTGCTGTCAGCCGGTGACTCTGCTGATTCGCAGCGATTTTCGCTGCGCCGGCTCACAGTCGGTGAGGTGATTGAAACCTGGGATCCTCTTCATGTCGCATTGCGAACACCGGGACCGGTCTTCTTTCAATTGGCGGACGGACGACTCACGCGGAACGGCATGTTTGCCCGAATGCACCATGGTCAGCTGGGACTGCGAGCTGGTGACGGCTTCGTCGCTTTGAAGGACTCTCCTGTCCTTCCGACCGATCTTCCGTGTGAGATCACGGCAGACGGCCGTGTGATTGGTGCAGACATCAGCAATCAGATCGGCAGGATCCGTGTCGTGACGGTGGAGCGCGCTGATCGACTGACAACAAAAGACGGTGTTTACTTTCATTCCGATGCGAAGGTGCAACTCGCTGAACATTTCGAACTGCAGCCGGGAGCGCTGGAACTCAGCAATGTGGATGTCGAGATGAACCGGCACACGCTGATTCTGTCGTCGGGTTTCTTCCACGGGGCTTCGGTTCCGATTCCCGAAGTTGGTTCGGTCGATTGAAGTTCCTGTGCCGGAGTTGTAGAAGGGCTGTTACGAGTGGAGTGTCGTGTCCGCGACGACCTCCCCGATATCCTACCAGAGGCGCGATTAAGAAGGGACTGCGGGTCTGTCCCGTGAGAAAATTTCAGTTGGCGACTCGCTGCAACGATGCACTGGAAACGTCATGACAGTCGCAGAGGCAGACAAGACAACGATCGGGCAGCATTTGCTTGGTATTGAAGAGTTGTCCGCCGAGCAAATCATGGCCATTCTGGATCTGGCGGAATACTATCGGGAAAAAACCCATGGCGGTACTCGAAAGCTGGATGATCTGCGCGGCATGGTGGTCGCCAACCTGTTTTTTGAACCGTCAACTCGAACTCGAACCAGCTTTAATCTGGCCGCCCGACGAATCGGGGCAGATACTGTTGATTTTTCAGCCGGTGGCAGCAGCTTGGCCAAAGGCGAAACGTTTGTCGACACAGCGCTGACCATCGAGGCTATGGGAGTTGACCTGGTTGTCTGTCGGCACAGCGCGCCAGGCGCTCCTCACATGCTTGCGCGGCATCTGAGAGCAGGCGTTCTCAACGCCGGGGATGGTACTCACGAACATCCGACTCAGGCGCTGCTCGATATTTTGACCATTCGACAGCGGCGAGACATTCGCGGTATGAAAGTCGCCCTGGTTGGTGACATTCGACACAGCCGAGTCGCACGCTCCAATATTCATGGCCTGCAGAAGCTTGGTGCCAAAGTGATTGTGTGCGGTCCGGCGACGCTGATTCCACGCATGATCACTCGTTTGGGCGTTGAAGTTGCTTACAATCTGGACGAAATTTTGCCGGAAGTCGACTGCGTGAACCTGCTGCGAGTGCAGTTTGAACGGCAGCGAGGGGCGTTTTTTCCGTCCATTGAGGAATACGCACATCTGTTCGGCATGACAGTGGAACGAATTCGACGAGCGAAAGAGGGGCTGCTGGTTCTGGCTCCTGGTCCAATCAATCGGGGCGTGGAACTCACGTCCGAGGTTGCAGACGGACCTAATTCGCTCATTCTGAACCAGGTGACAAATGGGTTATTTGTGCGAATGGCCTGTCTATCGATGCTGGCTGAGCAACGCCGACGAGCACGGCAGAACAGCTGAGCATTGACTCAACAAATCGGCGGACGCGCAGAACGTCGAGCTGGCTGGCAACGTCCACATGCAACGACTCCTGATTACGAACGGAACGGTAATTGACCCAGCCAATGGCATTGACCAGATGGGCAGTCTTCTGATCGAGGACGGCCATACCGTCGAATTCCTTGCGGGCAGCGTGTCCCAAGAAATCGACGCCGAACGGATTGAAGCAAGCGGGCTGATAGTGACGCCGGGGTTTGTTGATCTTCACGTGGGCATCGGAGAGCCCGGTTTTGAAGAAGATGAGACTATTGCATCAGCTGCACTGGCTGCAGTTGCCGGCGGAATAACCAGCATCGCCACGTTGCCATCGACCAATCCAGTAGTTGATAATCGGGGTGCGGCCGAGTTTGTTAAGCACCAGGCGCTTCAGGTGCCGGGCAGTCGTGTGTTTCCAATGGGAGCTGTCACACGGGGAGCAAAAGGCGAAGCATTGGCTGAAATTGGGCAGCTCGTCGAAGCTGATGCTATCGCCTTTACCGATGGAAAATCACCGATCGCAAATGCGGAAATCATGCGGCGGGCGCTGGAATACACTGATATGTTCGACCGGCCAATTCTGCACAACGCAGTCGTCCCGGAACTGTCGGAAAACGGCATTATGCATGAGGGTTTCCAGTCGACACGACTGGGTTTGCGTGGGATTCCTGCTGCTGCCCAGGACATCATGACAGGCCGGGACATTGCTCTGGCAGAACTTACAGGTGGCCGCGTTCATATTATGACAGTTACCACAAGCGATGCCGTTGATCAAATCCGCTCCGCCCGCCAACGCGGCATTCGAGTTTCCGCAGACATCACCCCGCATCACGTGCTGCTGGACGATGGGGTGATGAACTCATTCAATACACTGTACAAAGTCAATCCCCCGCTGCGGTCACAGGATCATATTGATGCCCTGATCAACGGATTGAAGGACGGTACAGTCACTGCGATCAGTGCTGACCATCAGCCACTGGCGATCGAAAAGAAGGCCGTGGAACTGGATATAGCACCGTTTGGCATGTGTGGTCTGGAGACACTTCTGTGCTGCTGCGTCCGCGCTCTGATCGATCCTGGTCATCTGACGTGGAGTGAGCTCGTGAGATGCATCACCGTCGGACCGGCGGAAATCCTGGGAATCAATGCGGGCACTCTGTCGCCGGGTCTCCCCGCAGATATCACACTCATCGACCCGTCACGGAAAATCACTCTCAACGCAGCTCAGTTCCAGTCCCGCAGCCGTAACACGCCGTTCGATGGTGATACCTTTACCGGTGCCGTCGTAAGAACACTCGTCGGTGGCAAAACGGTGTATGCGCGGGATGCTTAACACAGGCCAATCAAAAACTGTCCCAACTGCAAGCTGCCATCAGGTACGGTCGTGATGATTGCTGAACAAATATTGATTCGCCAATCCTTATTGCCTTGCCAGTTACCTCATGTCGAAACCAATGGAGTTTGAAAGGCGCGGTTGAATTGGTGAACCCGGATTGGACAGCGGGACTTTGGCACAAACGGCATTATATCTGCGCACGAAGCACGAGCACGTGTGTTCTCCCAACGTCTTTCGCTTGCCTGCGTTTCTGGCCTGAATTCCGGTGAGAGCGGCGGTGTCAAACCAGGTTCTTCGATTCCGAGTTCCTTAGGTCGAATCCAGACAAACTTCAATGCACCCAGCCTATCGCAGATCGATATTGTTGTCGATCTGCCTCGAATGTGATTCGGTGGCCAAAAGTCCTGGCTGGCCGTCTGAATCTGACAGCAGGTCAACGGATTCCTGGGCAGGTGTCACCCCAGATTGTCCACCAATCAAAAAATGAGGAGGATTCAGGAGGAATTCTCTGACATGCCGGAACGACCGCTACGCACAATGATTACCCGTACTACTCAACCCATACCGACACCGCGGTGGTCGCAATTAACTGCGACCTCCAGTCTCCGCGCCGCTGATCGGTTCACTCCGAGTGAACTTGCCGACAAAACAGCGGCAGAACCACGAATCCCCCGTACTTGATAGCGGACCCGCGAGTTGCTGCAAAAACAAACATCGCCATGACCATGATTTCGCTGTCAGAATTCAAGGTCCTACGGAGAGTCGTCGCCGGCAGTCACCGACTCTGACGTGACCAATTCGTTTTCCATCTGATCAGATCGAACTCGAACATTGACGATTCCATTCGAAATCGGCTCTGTCGCTTTGAGGTTAATCCGGATCGTTATATCTTCGGCCGGCCCAATTCGTTTGATGGGCTCAAACCGATAAAGCAGCTGCCCGCCGCTGATATCAGGAACAGCACGCGGTCCGTCCTTTCCAACGCTCACTCCCTTGACGCCATCCGGCAGATCGACTGTCAACAGAATTCCAGTCGCGTCAGCTGTACCCCGGTTTTGCACGACAATGTCAAAACCAAACTCTTCACCCACGAAAACAGGACCGTCCAGATGACTCATTCTGGTACCGATATTATGCAAATCTTCAACAGCTGTAATATGTTGAGCTGACGTTTCAAATCCGGCATTTTCCAGGACGGTGACAGAACTTTCCTGATCACCGGACTTCATTGCGAGCAGCTCAATTGACAAGGTCTTTGTCTCTGCTGCATCGATGCGATCCACTGTCCAGATGACGGCTCGGTCCTGTGGATTATAGACTCCATTATGAGAGGCGCCAGCGAATTTCATGCCTTCCGGAATTTGTTCGACGACACGGATTCCCGAAGCTTCAAACGCAGTTTCATTGCTCAGAATATTCTCGTATTTTGCTGACCGACCCACGTAGCGGCGCCGAGGACCGCGCCGGACCAGCTGAATTTGCTGTCCAAGGACGTTGATTTCGACTTCAGCGGTTTCTCCGGAGACGCCGGCCGCCAGCAGTTCTGCCGTACTGGTAAACTGCCCAGGCTCAGTTGCGATCACGTCCAAAACAATCTGGCGCTCTTCATCGGGCATCAGGGTTTCGATGTTGTACTCCAGATCATTGCCAATCGGATGGCTCAGCCCGGCTGGCAGGTCACTCCGCAATATGACGTCGGTGGCAGCCCCATCGCCGTCATTGCGCACGATGTAACGAAGTTGAGTTTCCTCACCCAATCTGACATGTTCGGCTGCTGTGAATTTCAGAGTCAACTTGGGAATACGTACAACGGTACTGGTAGTGACCTGGGTTCGGAATCGCACAGTGGCGACGCTGCGGAGTATACCCTGGTCGGTTGGAGTCAGCTGAATCTTTAATTCGCGTGAGTCGCCGGGCTGGAGTTCATCAAAATTCCAGACCAGCTTTCGAGTTTCTTCTTCGTAGTCGGCCGGCGGTTCCACACCGTCGAGACGTGCAGCAGACGGAACAACGTCTTCAACGACGACGTCTCTTGCGGTGGCCTTACCTTCATTAGTTACCACCAGCGTATAGCTTAGAGGTTGTCCCAGAGTGGCAGATGGCGGCATCAGCTTGCGAAATGACAGATGAGGACGCAGCACGTGCGTCGAAGACGGCGGGCGATCGTGCAATTTAGCGGGGAAAGTTTCCACTGTTGGCCCGGGTTTGGCAGCATCGCTTTTCCGATCATTGGGTGATCGAATTTCGATCGACTCCGAATCACGCCGCAGAAACGGCTCATGCTGTAGATCCGGGATATTTCTAAGTTCGTTCGTTTGGTCCTGCACGAAAGGAATCTGAGAGAGGTCCGGTACGTCTTCCGTTCGTGGTTGAAGTGGATCACTTGGCGTCGTATCAGAATCGTCAGCTCGGTGATCACCAGCGATGGAACGACGGGAACTTGACCGATCCGTTGCATGCGGGACCGGATTCGGAGGATCCGTGGCTTCGACAGATTGATTAAAGAATGGAAGGGAGTCACCAGTATCGACATTTTCTTCACTGACCGTCGAAGTGTCACTGTTGGCTACCGGATCGGTAGTTACGGAGGTGCCTTCCGTTCGGCTAGCCTTTTCGTCGACGAAAAACTCGGGATCAGTGCCTCCTGGATCCGGTACCGGCTGCAAAGCGGGGCTGTGACCGAATGCATCTGTTTGGTCAGCGGGATGCTGCAGACCATCTACTGGCGCGGCCGAACCACCATCGTCAGGAACATGGGTTACGGACGATGGATCTGTTGCAGAGGATTCAGCTGGTGGCTCGGAAGCGAAAGAAGTTACGGTTTCACTTCTGTCGCCCGGTGGCAGGAAAGTCGGAGAATCCACCGCTGCAGATGGTGGATCATTTGGAGTGGCGGGAGCGACAACCGATGATTCGGAATCAGCAGAAAATGGCTCCGCAGTCAGCGCCGAAGCACTGGATTCAGTGCGACCTGCAGGAACGACGGTATTTTCACTGGTGGCAAACGGATCTGTTGGATTTCGGTCATCTTGAGCGGCGGGATAGAGCCCGGGTTCAAATGGGTTTGAATCATCTACGACGGCTGATTCGTGTTTGTCCAAGGACGAAATCTTCAGCCCAGGCAAGGCAATGGCGTCAACGCTGGTGAAATCAGAAGTTGGGTCAGGTGTTAACGAATCATGTTTTTCCGTGAGGTTTGCATGGTCGACTTTGGTGTCAAAATCGTCGTGGATGCCGAGGTCCGGCTCATCGAAATCTATGTTGATTGTATTGTCGTGCAGGCTCGCACCGCTGAACTGATCTTCCTCAGAGGGTTCAGCAACCATCAGATCCCGCTCAAAGTCGGATGGTTCGGTGTGAGGCGTAATGGCAGTTTCCTGGTCCACATTCAGCGGAATCGGACCCGCACTCTGAACGGATTTGCTGCTGGCAGGGATTCGCTGCTGGACCTCCAGCACGACCAGTGTGCCAATCGCAACGACCCCAATAACCGATATCAATTTCCAAGTTGAATTCTGCATGGGAAGCCATTCCCAGTGTGGTCAGGGCGTATAACCCCCGACCAAAACAGTCCGTGTGATGCCAGCTGCCATACACTTATCAGAAGTTCCGGGATGCGGAAAGACAAGTTCCGTGATTTTCGTGTCTGGTGAGTCCAGCTCGCATCCACGGCGGTTTCCTGAACAATTCTGTCCGCTGCAGGCGAATGTCACCCTCGGTTTGATCCACATGAGTTATGAATTGAGCCGAACAGAACTGCCCAATGCCGATTAAAGCAATCGAAACGGGCACGATTCGTGGTGGGGGATCGATCCCGGAACCACCAACTCTGCCGTCTGTACCACGTCAGAGACCCCCCGAGTGGAGGTTTTTTCCTGTCGCCCAGCTGGTCGCGGTGGGTCAAATCAAGAAATGTGAGACACAGCCATCGTTCCACTACGAGGCGGCCGTTGATGAATTCGGTGATTTCCACGTGTGCCTTCCGGGGGACGATCACGCAGATTGCTGTGTGGGAGTGTTTGCTCGCGACCATGATGTTCACGTTCCTGATCGGCTGATTGCGTCTGCGAAACCAGGGCTATGCCACGCTGGAGTGCACCGCACGGCCAAAATCCTTCCGTGGCAGGGCCAGGACGACGTGTCGCGCCGACGGAGTCGAAGGAGACTTTCGTCTTGCCGCCGATGGTCAAGGGGTGTGCATTCATGATGCGACAACCGGATGAACCGCAGGCAAGAACCTCGACGTTGGCCGAATTGCAGATGCTGGACGTTGGCAAGGGGAAAGGACCCGAGTTTGCCGGCCAGACCATTCCGACACTGGAAGCGGTGCCGGCAGACAAAATACCGATCATCGAACTGAAAGCCGGGCCAGAGATCGTGGGCCCGGTCAAGGAAATTCTGGCGAAAGACCGTTTGCGAAATGAGCAAAGCTGCATCATCGGTTTCAGTGATCAGGCGACCCAGCTCGCTGGTGGACTCGTCCTCAGTCAGCTTTTGCAGCATTTCAGGATTCGTCCCTGTGGGACGGGACTGAAGTGCGATTCAGCTCACTGTGACGCAACTGAGTACACTTCGCAGGGAGCGTCGCGATGGTAAAGAAGTCGAACAACCTGGCAGGTTGTTCGGAGGGACCGCTCGCATTGCGGAATACCCTAAGGTGCACATCGAGCGTACATAAACGCATTTGACCCGCCGATGTGCGGGTTGCCAGTCTGCAAACTGGACGAAGTCGGCAGAACGGCCAGGCAGCTCGGTTGCACAGAAACATGCATTGTCCTGCTTCCTGAGTTAGCCCTGAATATAAATAGGGAATTCAGGTTTATTAAGTTGCATCGTGATTTCTCGCGACGCAGTCCGACGAATCAGCTCGATTCAGCTTTCGTGGACCACGGACGGCCTAATATCGAAACAGATCTGTCCGCGACCACGATTTCCTTCCGTCAGGAAAAGACGAACCCAATGCCCGGTACGACATTGTTAATCCATGAAAGGTTCGCGGAATCTATCAGTTTTCTTTCGATTTTTCGGCAAAAAAAACCGACGTCGACGCAAACCAACTGTGATTATGAAATTGAGACAGTCCAACATTCATGTGTTGTACCGGGGTTCACCAGATCGGGAACTCATGCGGCACGATGTTGGGACACGCGCCGCCGCCACGTCATCAACCGAGGTTTTTCAGCACGCCTATTTTCCAGGAATCCTAATGGGGCGAGGTGTCTGGTCGAAGAACCACAGCTTGTGCGGCAGTGTCTGGCCGGTAGGATTCTTGGGGATTGAGAATAATTCCGGAGTCCGCTCCCTCCGTCCGGTCTTCGGGTTCGGCTTGATCTTAGCCCGAAACTCCTCAACCAGCAGCCGGACCGCAGGATCATCCGGGCTGTCAAATGATCCGACTGTGACGTAGGACTTATAGCGTTTGTGCAGCACCCATGCGTCGTAGTCGCGGCCATACCCGTACTTGCTGGCTTGGCGCAACGCCGTTGCCAGCTCCCATGCCATTCGACCGGATGCATCCAGATTCTTGCCAAAGGTGTCCTTGAATAAATCCAACGCCTTTTTGTTTTCTCGGCCGCTGACCTGTACAACCGCGTTGCCCGAAAATGTGGCAACTTTGACGGAAAAGCGTCCTTTATTCCTGAGAAGCGAGATATCACCGCTGTCAGAATTGAGGTTGACAAGATCCCTGTCAACGGATTTTGACTGTTCTTTTTCTGCTGACCGTAATGGATTTACGATGATGAATGCCCGGCGGAACGGCTTCGCTGCCAATTGTTCCGCGATAATCGCTCCCGTTTCCTGTTTCCTCAGAAAAGACGGCTGAAACTTGTTTTGAATGTACTTGAGCACGGTCTGAGCGAATCGATGGTTGCGTGATGGAAAGTTCCCCGCCACGACCGCCAGTTCTTCCTGATGCGTCTTGAACCTGCCCTGTTTACTGAGCTGTTCCTCCTGGTGGTAAACATACGCGGGAATTCCTACCAGCCTCAACTGGTACACGAGCTCGTCAGCAGCTTCCTCCGCCGTCATCCCCTTCGAATTCAATCCGAAATTCACGTCGCGCAGGGTGGTGACCAGAACCATGTGCGGTCCGTGGACCTTGTGCAGGGTGTAACGTTTGCCTTTGACGGCCTCAATTTTTGCGTCCGCGGCGCTCACGTATATCAATGAAACCGTGATCGTGAATACCGGCAATAGCTTCAGGCAAGACATCCGTGTCACTCCTGATATCGACTGACGTTGTCAATGTCAGTCAAACGTACGGTTGAGAGGGCCGTCTTTTGCTGAAATGGTTCATTATTTGAGACGGAAAAGCCTAGCAGGACCAGGGATTGCAGGTCCAGATCGGATTTGAAAGGTGATCGGGACGTGCGTGCCGGAAATCAGTCGGCCAAGAGGGATGACGGCCAACTGTTGGCGAGAGACGTTTGTGACAGGTACAATCTGTTGTGGCTGACGCTGTCCAACGGCGAGGCCAGAGACATGCCAGCCGGATTCGTGCGTTCGGCAGTGCCAGTATTCGATGAGCAAACGGAATAGCCATTCGGCTTTGTGATGATCGAAGCGGCTCTCATCCAAGTTGTCGCAGGGTTCCTCAGGAACCATCTCAAGAGCAGAGATCGAGTGTTCATCCTGAACAACGAGTGTAAAGTGGTGATGCAGGTAAATCAGGACGGCTCGCGCAGCATTGACTGCGACGGTCAGCCAGCAGCATCTATTCCAGATGGTGCCGTCATGCCCGAAATTCGTGAACGTGGGGAAGATGTCGACGACCGAACTCATTCGGTTTATGCAGCACGGGTGGATCTGGTTCCGGGTCAGTCCTCACTTGTAATCGTACTGCTCAACGGCGCAGGCTGACAAACCAACGGGACTGGTGAAAATTCCTGATTCAGTTCTGTAACAGTGATGGTCGGACCGCGTATCTGCCGGCAGATCACGTAGTCAGTTTCACAGTTTGCTGCAGCGCATTTGGGGATTTTCCGGCAGCAGGGAGCTGCGATGTCTCTGAGCGGATGCCGGGTTGAGAGTCCGCGGTCTCGATCAGAGATTTGTGTTGATCACGCAGTCATCGCAAGGCTATTTCCGGCGGTGTGCGGCTCACCGGCTCGCGATTCCGTTCAGGTTGGTCAATTGCTATTCTTCCCCGACCAATTCACTCTATCCGCTGTTCAATTCGCACTCTATCCGCCCGTTTGGGAGCCGTGTGCCATGAAACGCTCAAGAAGTTCGTTTGCTGCCTTGGTCACGCTGGCGGTGGCGGCCGTTCTTGTGGCACTGCCGCCCGTATGCAGCGCACAGCATACGCCGACCGAAGTCGAATCCAGCGATGACTTGAATCCGGGGGACGAGACGAAACCAGAATCTGACTTCAGGAAATCAGCTGCAAACACGTTGCGTGAATTCGAAAAACAGGTCGATAAGTATTCCGGTCAGGCCGTAGGTTTCATCGCCAGTCTTTTCTTCTACGAATTCGCCGGTCATTCCGAATTCACGATGAAACTGGAAGAAGCTGCATTCGATTCACCGCAGTTTTCGTCGTTGATCAGCTCCGTTGATGCGTCGCTCTCCGACGACACCAGAAAGACGGCTGTTTGGTCCGTCAAATTTGTCCGCAGTCGGCTGTCCGAAGACGATGCGGTGAGCTTTGACGCCGAAATCGCGGCAATTCGTGACGCCATTCAACCCCTGATGGATAATGCGTCTTCCGCAGTCAACCTGGGGGAAGCTGATTTTACCATTACGCTCGCAAAGGGCGACCTGAACCAACCGGTGGCGTCAGTGGTCGCCGATGCCCTGCGTTCAGAATTCTGCAGTTCGAAGCTCAGGAGTCTGTCGGTTTCACTGAAGGAACTGGAACCCGGAGAAGCACGGACATTCCACGCCGTGAATTCAGGTATTCCGATTGTTGTTGCCTGGCTGGTCGTTGGAGCTGTTTTTTTTACACTGCGAATGGGATTCATCAACATCAGAGGGTTCACACACGCGATTCGTGTCACTGCAGGACGTTATGACAATCCGGACGACGAGGGCGAAGTCACTCATTTCCAGGCGCTCACGGCAGCGCTCTCAGCCACCGTGGGACTAGGTAACATCGCGGGTGTTGCCATTGCCATTGGCGTGGGCGGCCCGGGAGCGACGTTTTGGATGATCATTGCCGGGATCCTCGGCATGAGTTCCAAATTCGTTGAGTGCACTCTGGGGCAGATGTATCGACAGGTGCGACCCGACGGGCAGGTCATGGGTGGTGCCATGTATTATCTGTCAAACGGACTCAGGGAACTCGGACTGGGGCCACTGGGCAGGGTCCTGGGAATCCTGTTTGCACTGATGTGCATATTTGCATCGCTCGGAGGTGGGAATGCATTCCAGGTCAATCAGTCCATCAACGCGGTGCAGCAGGCGTTTCCTCAGCTTGAAGCCATGGGCATAACCGTCCGGTTTGCGATCGGTGTTGCTATGGCGTTTCTTGTGGCGGTCGTCATCATTGGAGGCATCAGGCGCATTGCCTCCACGGCCGAAAAAATTGTTCCGCTGATGTGTGGAGTCTATGTTTTGCTGTGTGCCTATATTCTCATCATGAATCTCAGCGCAGTTCCGGACGCCTGCTCACTGATTGTTAAGTCTGCGTTCACACCGCAGGCTGGTTACGGAGCGATTCTTGGGGTTCTTGTTCAGGGATTCAAACGAGCCGCGTTTTCCAACGAGGCCGGAGTTGGCTCGGCCGCAATTGCGCATTCGGCTGCAAAGACAGATTACCCGGTGCGTGAAGGTATCGTCGCCCTGCTTGAGCCGTTTATCGATACAGTTGTGGTCTGCACAATGACCTCCCTTGTCATCGTGATCACAGGAGCATGGGACATCAATAACGAGGCGTACTCTGCATTGATCTCCGACAGGAATGGTGCCGGGCTGACAGTCGAGGCAATGAGGAGTCAGATCCAGTGGTTTCCCTACGTGCTTGCCGTCGCCGTCATGCTGTTCGCCTACTCAACAATGATTTCATGGTCTTATTACGGCGAACGCTGCTGGGCATATCTGTTTGGTGACCACAGCTCAATGGTTTACAAAATCATCTTTGTTGTGTTCGTGGTGCTGGGTTCTGTCATGTCCGCGACAAATGTGCTGGATCTCAGCGACCTGATGATTCTTGGAATGGCATTCCCAAATGTCCTGGGTGTGGCACTGCTGTCAGGCAAGGTTCGGCGAGCGCTGGATGACTACTGGCAGAAACTCAAGAGCGGTGAATTTCACCAGCCGTAGAGCCTGAGTTCGGCGAGCTTCAGGAAATTTGGAAAAGGGTACATATGACACTCTCATTCACGAATGTGGTTGTTCCGGTAGATTTCTCCGGTGAGTCGCCCCAGGCAATTCGGGCCGGACTTGATGCCGTTGATGATGCGTCGAAGCTGCATTTGATTCATGTCCTGCTGCCATTGGATTCGCTGTCTCCAGGAGTACTGCTGGGCGATACCTCCGACGAATCCCGAAAAAACAGAGTCGAAGAGAATCTTACGAAGATCGCTGAAGACAATAGCGCAGCGACGGCACGTCGCGCCGTCCTGTTTGGGTCGCCCGGCCTGGAGGTTACCGACTATGCCAGACATCAGAGTGCTGATTTAATTGTTATTCCGTCTCACGGATATCACGGAATGAAACGCCTTGTGCTGGGCAGCGTGGCGGAACGCGTCATTCGCCACGCCACATGCAGTGTCCTCGTCCTTCGCCGCAGTGATGCGGAGTAGCTCTGTGACGTCATTGGCCTGGGATTGTCGGGGCACGGTGCTGAAGGCTGGCCGTATCCCATTGCTTATGGGGATTTTGAATGTCACCCCCGACAGTTTTTCAGATGGCGGTGAACACGACTCAGTCGACGCGGCTGTGCGCCATGGCCTCAAACTAGTCACCGACGGAGCTGACATCATCGACATAGGAGGTGAATCATCGCGGCCGGGAGCAGCCGTCGTCGATGGAGACGAAGAGTTGCGACGGACGATTCCTGTCATCGAACGGCTGGCGTGTCAGGTTGCCGTGCCGATTTCAATTGATACGACCAAGGCGGTAGTCGCCGAGGAAGCCATCGCTGCCGGTGCAATAATTGTCAATGACATCTCGGGGCTGACATTTGACGACCGTATGTTGAATGTGTGTCGAGACACTGCAGTCGGGATTTGTGTTATGCACATTCTCGGCACACCGCAAACGATGCAGCAGGATCCTGTCTACGATGATGTCCTTGGTGAAGTCATGCAGCATCTTCGACGATGTATCAATCGTTGTTGCGATGCTGGTATCCCGACGGAGAGACTTTGCGTTGATCCGGGGATTGGGTTCGGCAAAACGGCAGATCACAACCTGCGGCTGCTGCAGTCCGTTGCAGAGATGAAGCGGTCATTGGGACGACCCATACTCATTGGCCACTCGCGGAAGCGATTCCTGGCAAAACTTCTGGGGCGACCGGTCGAAGAGCGACTGGCAGGAACCTTAGGTGTGTCAGTTGCGCTGGCTCAATGCGGAACCGATATCCTGCGTGTACATGATGTGGCAGCGGTCCGGGATGCTCTGCTGGCTTGGCAGTTGACCCTCAGAAAACATTAGGAGTGGTCGACCTGTCATCAGTATTTCCGGAGATCTGCAGGTAAAAACCTTCACCTCAGGCAGGGTGGCCTGGTCGACCCGTGGTTTCCTTTGGCCGTCCGGTGCTGCTGGAATTGCTGGTGTTTCATTTTTTGCAGCGAGTTTTGTCGAAAGTATTCAGTGAACCTCGCCAGCGTCGATAAAGGTTGACTAAACTCCGGCCGCAAAAACCCCAGATGTGTGATCGGCGAAAGGTCACTGTACACCGCGTTCGATTGCGGGCTGAATATTCAGGATAATGATATGAGCGACACGCCGAACGCCGAATTCAGGGACAGTGATACTCCATCGCCTGGACAGTATGCGCTAACAGAAGACGGCGTGCTGAAGGTCTACAGCGTTGGTGAGACGACAGTCCTGGGATTTGGCGGTGAAGACGTGCCGTCGGAATTCAACGCAGCTCATTATCGTGCGGCCATCACAGCTTTGTTGAAATCCAACAATAGTTCCACAGTGGCCTTCGATGTTGGCGGTGTGCGACTGATCCCGAGCGGTATGCTCGGCCTTCTGGTATCACTCAAAAAAATTGATGGTCTTTCGCTTGCGGTCCAGCTGTTCAATCCTTCTTCGGACATTGAAGAAGTTCTGCAGATCACGAAGCTCAATACGATGATTGAAGTCCATCATTTGTAATGGTCGTGAGCCGTACAGCCGGTACTCGGCGAATCACCGGTTCAAGCAGTCGTCATCCATCAGCTCCGTCGGTGAGATTTGAATCACTCAGGCCGGTTGGCCAGCACGGTCGGTCTCGTGCGGAATTTCAAACAAAGCCTCTGGGATAGGGTCAGGACTTCGTTCGAAAAAATACCACGAATGCACCTGAATAGCAGAGGCCTCGCATTGTTATTCATCTCATCTATCCGTGGTTGAGACTGACTTCGGCGTCCGAATCCATGCTTCATCGGCAGTGAAGTTCCCAACGGTGTCAGGGGAATTCCGACTCTCAGACATCGCGCCAAACCCTACAAACGGAATGGCGGGCAGTTGACACCGGTTGTTCTCAGTGTCCGAGCATAACACGGCAGAACCCGCATCAGCACGGCGTTTAACGGCCTAAACTGATAGCTCATACAGCTACAGTCCCGGAGTGAAACTCGTGAAGGGCACGATTGCGACAGCACTGGATCTCATGGCAAAGGGTCTTTCGCCGTTTGTGGTGGAAAGACTGCGTAAAGCGCTTGGTGATGACTGGCTCAAACAAATCTCGGTGGCACACAATATCACGGTAGTGGATCCATGCTCATGGGATGCTCATGTCGTGCTGGTTCTGATGTGGGACCACTGGAATCAGGTGTTTCGACATGAGCTGTCATTCGTCGAACGCAGCCTGGTCAGTGAACTTCGCGAATACCGGAATCGGTGGGCTCACCAGCGTATGTTCAGTGAACGCGACACCTACCGATGTCTCGACAGTGTTGAACGTCTGCTGCATGCTGTCGGCAGCACGGTCGCTCCTCTAGTTGATGAACTGCGTCGTGAATCACTGCAGCGCCTGCACGACAATGAACTGGTGAAACCCAGCAGAAGCGGCCAGGACTGGTTCGCTGGCGCAATGACTGCAGTTTGCGGCGTGATACTGGCGATCACAGTCAGTTTGTTCTTCCCAAAAGAATTCTCAGTCGCTCTGGCTGGGCTGATTATTCTGGTCTTCGGACGGCTGGTCTATCAAATGACGCGTCCGACAGTCATCATTACAACGGGACCGCGGCAGTGTTCCGACTGCAGTCGTGTATTTTATGGCGAGGCTTGCCCGTACTGCACGCGAGCAGTGCAGCCGGGAACGAAAAAACTGGCTGCGGCTGAGTCGATAACGCCGGCGTTACTTTCGACCAGTCTGAGATAGACGCCGTCAAATTTCTGATCACCGACACCGATTGCCCAGGTTGCCGGATGGTGAGGTTCAGATTTGACACTTCCATCTGCGGATTCCCGTGACTCCATTGCCTCACGATGATATCGAACGCTGTTCGATGTAATCACACCAGATGCTTGGGACGATGCCGATGGACTTTCATGGCTGCGCCCACGAAATCGGAAAACAGGGGATGAGGTTGATTCGGCTGTGACCGGAATTCCGGATGATACTGCACGGCGACGAACCACGGATGATCCGGAATTTCCATGATCTCAACCAGCGTCCCGTCCGGACTCATGCCGACTGGTGTCATTCCGGCATGTATAAACTGTTCACGATACTCGGTATTGAACTCATAACGATGACGGTGCCGTTCACTAATTTGATGTGCTCCGTATGCCGCGAGCGATCGTGACCCGTTAGCCAGTAAACAGGGCTGAGCTCCCAGCCGCATGGTTCCACCCTTGGCGACGACCTGTTTCTGCTCTTCCAGCAGGCAGATCACCGGATGCTGAGTGCCACGGTCAAACTCACTGCTGTTGGCGTCGTCCAGCTGCATAACGTTGCGTGCAAACTCCACGACAGCACACTGCATTCCCAGACAGATTCCAAAGTACGGAATGCCATTCTCACGAGCATACTGCACGGCCTGTATTTTGCCGTCGATTCCTCGCATACCGAAACCACCGGGCACCAGGACGCCATCAATACCGTCGAGAAGCACACCGGCCCCCTGTCGCTCAAGTTCTTCGGATTCCACACGCTTGACGATCACCCGCGCCGAATGTTGAAAACCGCCGTGATCCAGAGATTCGTAGATCGATTTGTAGGCATCACGGTGATCGATGTACTTGCCAACGACCGCAACTTTGACTTCGTGACGTGGATTGCGAATGCGGTGAATTAAATCATGATAGTCATCCAGTTCCAGTGGGCCGGCTGTTATGTTGAGCTTCTCGACAATTAACTCATCCAGGTGATGCTCAACCAGCCCAATTGGCACTTCGTAAATCGAAAATTCCTTGTCGATTTCCTCAATGACAGCTCGTTTTTCCACGTTACAAAACAGCGCGATCTTGTCGGTGTGCTCGCGGCCAATTGCTCGCTCGGTGCGACATATCAGAATGTCCGGCTGAATTCCGATCTCACGCAACTGCTGGACGCTGTGCTGAGTTGGTTTGGTTTTGGCTTCACGGGCGGCCTTGAGATACGGAACGAGCGTGAGATGGATGAACAGGCAGTTCTCCTTGCCGATGTTCAGGGGGATCTGGCGAATCGCCTCTAAAAATGGCAGTCCCTCGATGTCGCCTACGGTACCGCCCAATTCGGTGATGACCACGTCGACCTCCGGTGAGGCCAGTTTGCGGATGCAGCGCTTGATCTCGTCCGTAATATGCGGAACGACCTGCACCGTCCCGCCCAGGTATTCTCCGCGGCGTTCCTTGTCAATCACCGTCTGATAAATCTGTCCGGTTGTATAGTTCGAATCACGATTGAGCGGACTTGAAGTGAAGCGTTCATAATGCCCGAGGTCCAGATCGGTCTCAGATCCGTCGTCCAGAACGTAGACTTCGCCATGCTGGTATGGACTCATCGTACCCGGATCCACATTGATATACGGATCCAGCTTCTGCATGCGGACGGTGAGGCCGCGGCGCTCCAGCAACATACCGATGGAGGCTGACGTGAGGCCTTTGCCCAGTGAACTGACAACACCGCCGGTGACGAAAATGTGCTGAGTCATCAGATTTTCACTCCGTTGAACGGGCGGCACATAAAATCGTTGCTGTGACGCTCATAGATGAATGTTATATCCTTCGAAATCTCTGTCAGACTTCTCCGAGCACAAACAATTCACTATGAACAACAGGATGGTCAGAACAGGACCAAATGAGGTGGCTCAGCCGTACCATTAGAACGGATCCTGAGGCGTCCTCAACAGCGCTGCCGTTCAATCTCCCTGGTTCAATGGAAATGGCTGGCTGGCTCGAGTCGATATGATTGAGCGGCCTCTGTTTTATGCTGAGTCACAGTTGTTTCTCAACGCAGTTGTTCTGGAGTGATCACGGAAATTGCTGCAACGCAACCGCGAAATTCAAAGGATCCGTAGGTAAGTAATGCTGATTCTCCCAGCATCATCGTGGTGGGCAGCAGCTGATGGCCCGAAACCGGCGGACCGGTTCAACTGTAAGAAAAGAAACGCACCCCGAATCAGCTGTTGCCGAAGTTATTCCTGCTACACTGTTCTGTGCTGCACGAGAACTGATCCGTGCCGACCAATGCAACCGATTCCCTTCCCACACAGGCCGACACATGACCGAGTGGATCGAAGTGGGCGCCGCCGCACCCAAATTCACGCTCATCGCAAACGACGGGACGAAAATTCGGCTGGCCGATCTCAAAGGCACACCAGTCGTCCTGTATTTCTATCCCAGAGATGACACGCCTGGCTGCACCAAAGAAGCGTGTGCATTTCGTGACCGTAAGGCCGACTTTGAGGCACTGGGAGCCTGTGTTTTTGGTGTCAGTCCCGATGGCGTGGACAGCCATCAGGCCTTCAGCGGAAAATTCGAGCTCAACTTTCCATTACTGGCCGATACGAATCATGTGGTCGCCGCAAGATACGGGGCCTGGAGAGAACGGAATCGCTACGGCCGAAAGTTCATGGGCATTCAGCGATCCACGTTCATCATCGATGCCATGGGTAAGATCGCTCGCGTGTGGAAGGCGGTCCAGGTGGACGGGCACGACGACAAAGTTCTGGAAGCTCTGAGGGGTCTGGCTGATGACTGAAGTCAGAACAGCCGATTCAATCCGTTGAGCGCCGCCACGCGGTAAGCTTCCGCCATTGTCGGATAGTTGAACGTGGAATTGACGAAGTACTGCAGCGTGTTGTTTTCACCCGGCTGCGACATGATTGCCTGGCCGATGTGGATGATTTCGGATGCATTGGCTCCGAAACAGTGGATGCCCAGTAACTGCAGTGACTCCCGATGAAACAGCAGTTTCAGCATCCCGACTGTATCCCCCGTGATTTGGGCACGTGCCAGGCTGCGGAACATCGAGTGTCCCACTTCATAGGGAACACCGGCTTCGGTTAAATCGCGTTCGGTTCGCCCGAGTGAACTGATTTCCGGGCTGGTGTAGATCCCCGTGGGAATGTCCTCAATTAATGCTCGATCACATTTCCCGCTGACGAGATGATGCGCCGCATATCGTCCCTGAACGTAAGCAGCGCTTGCCAGAGCTGGCGGACCAATGACGTCACCCACCGCATATATGTTATCAACGGCTGTGCGAAAATGTTCATCAACATTGAGTTGACCGCGGCTGTTGGGCTTGATGCCGATGTTCTGCAGTTCCAGACCGTCTGTATTGCCTGTCCGGCCTGCTGCCCACAGCAACACGTCCGTTTTAATCTGTTTACCTGAGACCAGATGAGTGATCACACCATCGTCGACGGTTTCTACCCGCTTGATTGCCTCGCCATGACGAATAATCACGCCGCACTCCCGCAGATGGTAACTCAGTGCATCAATGATCTCATCATCCAGAAACGACAGCAGCTGGTCGCGCGTGTTGACCAGGTTCACTTTCACGCCAAGATTTCGAAAAATCGATGCATACTCACACCCAACGACACCGGCTCCGTAGATGCTGATACTGCGAGGTGTCTCTGACAGGTCCAGAATGGTGTCGCTGTCTCGGATGCGAGCATGATTGAAGTCCATGTCGTCCGGACGCCATGGCCGGGACCCCGTGGCAATCACGATATCAGCGGCCTGGATCGTGCGTTTGCCTCCGAGGTCGTCTTCGACTTCGATCGTGTGGCGATCAGTCAGTCGAGCGTGGCCATAAAAGACCGGGACATCATTGCGCTGATAGAAACTCTCGCGCACACTCACCTGCTGGTGGATTACCGAAACTGCTGATTTGCGAAGCATTGGAAACGAGTATGCCGCGGATTGAGCTTCTGGATCCACAAGGCGGGCCTGCAGCAGGCTGGTCAACCGGTGGACGGCAAATCGCAGCGCTTTGCTGGGAATGGTGGTGCGGTGCGTACAATTGCCACCAATGGAGTCCAAACGTTCCACAGCCGCCACACTGCGACCGAGTTTGGTGGCCTGCATGGCGGCACCTTCACCACCGGGGCCGGTGCCAATCACGACAATATCACAGGAATGACTGTTCAATTCCGCCTCCATGACTTACTCCTGCAGTTTGGGTTCATGCCGGAGGGATAGTGCGATTACAGAACTGACTGTCGACCCGACGTCTCCGGCTTTGCCGTAATCACAGACTCCACGTGACAGGATTTGAGACTGTTGGACTGACCATCCTGCAGATGTGGTCGCAGCCAGTGTGTCAGCAACACCGCGAAGACAGTCACCAGAATGCCACCGAAAACGTCGCTTCCATAGTGCCAGCCCGTCGTCACCGTCGAAACAACGACCGTGAGATTCAGGACCAGCATCGGCAGGTTCAGCCAGCGATGGTGCCGAAATCCCCACGCTACCAGAAGGGCCCAGGACGTATGAAACGACGGGAAAGTAATCAATCCTTCCAGATGACTCAGGGAAATCTGATGAAATCGTCCCGACCGCAGTGCGTCGAAGTGTTCCAGGAATCGTTGTTGATCAGGTCGAACTTCGTAACCATAGGCTGAAAATGGTCCTGCTGCGGGGAGAAGAAAAAAAACTATAGTTGTCAGCAGCCCTGCAAACATGAATTGGAACACGAATTCCTGCATTCGCCGGCGATCCTGGTCGAGTCCCAGGACGACAATTGCCAGCAGTGTTGACGGCATGACAGATGGATAGGCTGCATCGAACATACTTTTGACGATCGGATGGGCCGCCGTCCATGCTACGATCGCTGGCAGATGGATGCCCAGAGCAGAATCGCAGGCCATCAGCCATTTGTCTGACAGAGGCGCATCAAGTGGCGTGCCGGCGTACGTCAGAATCGACAGGAAGACGTTGAAGGCCACCATGCAGAGAAATCCTGTCAGCATGTTGACGAACGGAGGGATTCCCCGGCGTTCAAAGATCACTGCAAAAGGGCTCAACAGTATAATTATACCGATCGCTGTGGACGCAGACGCGAAGTCGAACGTCATTCTTTGACGCAAGAGCAGACCGAATGCAGCCACACCCGTCCAGGAGATGATGAGCAGGTTGAGCCGCACTGCCGGACTGCGAGTTGTTCCTGTTGGAACAGATGCTGCCATTGTGACGTAGTTCATGCGGAGTACTGGAAGCTTCATGGACGCCAGGAGGCCTTGATGCAGCATAGGTCCTTCACTGTCGTTGACAGAAGTGAATCATCAGGCGTCAGCGTATGACGTACTCCACCGGTCGGATCGCAGCGACTGTATGGCCATGGCCGCATAGTTGACCATTTTAATGACACTTGGGTCGCTGCAACGTTTAATAGCGCACAGGGGCCGTGTCTTTGGCCGTGGTGCGAACCTGGGAAAACTCCCCCCTCAGCTCCGCGACCAGTTGAGGCAGTTCATCTAGGAGGTCATAGGCATCCTGGTCCGGATCGCCCCGATGATCCAGTGCTCTGATTTTGCGAGTAACGAGCTGGTGATCTCCGGTGTCAATACGGTCGGCAATTAACTGCAGCACTTCGAATGTATTGCGGCGGGCCGATGAACGTTCCATCACTCGGGCTACCAGAAAACCACTGCCCGCCGACATCACCACAATCATGATCACAAAGAGTCCTCCAAACCAATGCCGAATCCAGTGGATGTTGTGGAACTCACCCACACACCAGCCCCACAGGCTCCAGCACGTCAACAGGATGAGCAAAAGTGCAACGACGACCATGGGATGGGTGAAGGTGAAGGTGAGGGGCCGTACCAGATTAATCATCGTCGTTGTGATGCTGTACAGTGCTGGTAAACAGAGGAATGGGCTCAATTCTGCCGGAACAAGCCCCGTTCGACACTCGTGTGACTGACGATTCCGGTCATTCGTCGTGGCAGAGTCCTGTGCAGAAACGACAATAGCGGTGCAGGATTGTAAGAACTGCAGCCACCAGGATAACCGCGGGGCCAGCATCTGCTACCAGTCTGTTCGAAGGCTAACTCATAATTTGGATGTGGGTTACAGAAAGAGGGCAACCGGATTTCGGCCGAATTGGAAGTTTGGAGCGGCATTTGCTGCCAATGGTCGTAATACCGGCTGCAGAAGGATCTGTAGCTGCGAATTAAACTAAAAGTCATACGACTGGCTGAGCATGGACGCGCTGATGCTGCGAGTGGTACTGATCGCAATTAGTATCTTGGTGAGTACGGGTGCCAGTTACCGAACCCGTAACTTTGCCGTCACCGCCACGAACGCCAAAGAGGCGAAGGCCGTTGCCGAGGCGGCCGAGAAATATCGCCATCGACTGGCGATTTTCTGGATCGGTCAGCCTCTGAAACATTGGCGCCGTCCGTGCACGATCGATGTGCGATCCGGTGCCTGCGGCACAGCCGGACAGACAACGTTTCAATTTGTCGGCGGTACGGTGATGAATTGGAAGATGATGGTCCAGGGCAGCTCTGAGCGAATTCTGGATTCTGTTCTGCCGCACGAAGTGAATCACACGATTTTCGCCAGTTACTTTCGCCGTCCGCTGCCACGTTGGGCTGACGAAGGTGCTTCGACGCTGTTTGAACACAGTTCCGAGCAACGATTACAGCTGGAACTGCTGGAAGACGTCGTCAGGAGCCGCCTTGAATTTATTCCGTTGCGAAAACTTCTGACCATGAAGCACTATCCAGCCGGTCACCGGTCCATGCTGGTTCTTTACGCAGAAGGATTCGGCTTGGTCGACTTCCTCATGCAACAGGGCGGGCGGCAGACATATCTCAAATTCCTGAACGACGCACGTAATGGTCGCTGGGAAGCCGCGATCCGCAAGCACTACAACCACAAGGGCGTGGACGCCCTGGAAACCGACTGGCGCAGCTGGGTGATTGCCGGTATGCCAAGGTACGGAGTGTCGCCGGAGGAAATGATTGCGACCTTGGGACCAGAAACTCGTCACGTTGCAAAGACACGAGCGGATCGGCCGCAATCACATACGACGGCTGTTCGCGGTCAGAACCCGGATCAGCACGCCTCTCGGTACCTGCATGGTACGACAATTCGTCAACCGATGCGTGGCGCTGATTCAGTGCAAAAACAAAAACCGACGGTGTCCGACAGAAATCGCCGACGCACAGTGCAGGCACCTGCACCCGTGCAGTGTTCAAAATCGACAAAGAGACAACGAGACGTTGATTCAATGAGCAAACAACCATCTGCCACAAATGATTGTCGGCAACAGATGGTTGTGGTTCCACTTGGTGACGTACCTCAACTCCAGCCCACTTATCATCAGGACCAGACATTCACATGGCGCCAGCGTGCTGGCACGAACCTCCCCTGGAAACGCAGAGAGGAATCCGGTTCCACCCCGCAATGGGCCGGATTTCCTGGGCAGATGGGATCATTCTGATCCCATGTTGGAGGACCCGAGTCATTTATTGACCCGCGTACGCATCAGCTTGACTTCCTCCTTCTGAGTCGACGCTGTCTCCCGCATCTCTGCCAGCGTTTCCATTTGGGCGAGTCATCAATCCCGCATGGTGACTCGCCCCCTTTAGATCTTACAGACTGCGTTTGTAGAAGTATTTTTCGACCAAATCCCGCGGCGGCGGTGGCGTCAGGATCGTGACGCCGTAGCCGACGACGAAAGACGTCGTCAGTCCGATAATGATCGGATCCATATCGAACAGCCGGTAGGGCGAGAACCCGTTGCCCTGCAGAAATCCGACCAGGTACATTGAAAGGTGAGCACTGAACCCCGAGACCATGGCAGCGATACAGCCTTGCGCGTTCGAACGGGGCCAATACAGCGCGTAAACAACCGCTGCCAGAAAGCAGGCGGCCAGGCCGCTGCCGGTGTAGACGATGATGTCCTGCAGGAACTCGGGTGGGTTCATCGCTCCGAACAACGCCCCCAGCCCTGCGACCAGGGTAATCAGGTAAGTGAGCGTCTTGATGTTCTTCTCGTGGGCCTTGGGATTGACGTTCCTCTGATAGATGTCACGAACAAGTGCCGAGGAAATCATCAGCAGGAAACTGTCGACGGTCGACATCACTGCGGCAAACGGGGCGGCGATCAGCAATCCGGCAAGCCAGCCCATACCGATATTTGAGGTCAGCTCGATGGCCATCTGCGGCATGATTCGGTCAGGCTCCGATTCCATGCCTGGCATCAGGACTCGGGCACAGCAGAAGATAATTACCAGTGGGAAATAGATGGCCGAGTAGTAGAGCGCGACGGTGAAGATCGATCGCCTCAGGGTAACGGTGTCTCTGAACGCCATCAGCCGAACCATATTGCTGGGCTGGCCGGTGCCCGAAATGGCCCACATGAAGAAGAATGAGATCGCCAGGCTCAGCGGAAGGAACCCGTCGGCCTTTTCCCGTTCCGGACCCGGACCGGTCACGTACGATCCCGCCTGTTCGGGCTTGGCTCCGTACGCGTAATCTCTGAGTTCTTCGATCTCCAGTGTGACCTGTCCGGTTACGTTGCTTGGTTCGCTACCCGATTCAAGCCGTTGTCGAACCTGACTAATGTCGTCCGGCGAAACGATTTCCCAGATTTCCGTCTTTGTTTGGATCGGTTCGCTGCTGGTGAGATCGGAACGGTCCTTGATCTTGAACAACCGCTGGTCGTCACCATCGCCGAGGAAGATCCATGAACCTGACGGTACCGTGACATCAGCACCAGGCTCGACGGTCTTAATTGTTCCGGTCCCTTTTCGGGGAGGGACCATTTTTGCCATCCGACGGGTGACCTGTTCCAGCCCTGCTCCCTTGTTGGTCTTGGCGACAGCTCCGGCCTGGTTGATCGCCAGCGGCAGCATGATCAGCACCCCGACGACCATCACGATGCCCTGCATCACGTCGGTCCAGACCACCGCGTGGAAGCCTCCATAGGTGGTGTAAACAATCACGGCGACGCCGAAGACGACCAGACAGACAAGGTACTCGTTACCCTCGGAACTAAGATTGCCGATCCAGTCGGGCAGGCTGGCTGCCGTCGACGTGAAGGCGTCAATCGGCCCCAGCAGAGTTTTCAGAATCGTGCTTCCACCCTTGAATTGTGCGATCAGGTTGAACGTCATAAAGAACACGATCAGCGAGACGGAGATCAGCCCGAAGGAGATGCTGCGGAAGCGGTCGCGCAGCACGTCGGGAATAGTAATCGCATCGGCGGTTCGAGCAACTTCATTGATTCGTTTGCCCAGCAAGCCCATGACGCAGATTGGTACCACCATGTAGCTGCCAATCCACAGTCCCAGGCTCCAGCCGTGAGTGTAGATCTTGCTCGGAAAACCCATAAAGCTGCCGCCCGACGAACTGGTGGCGGCCAGGGTCAGAGCAAACGCCCAGACCCCAAGACCACGGCTGCCGAGGAAGTACTCGCTAAGGAAGCTTCGGCCCTGCAACAACCGGTTCGACAGTCCGGCGATAGCGAACACGCCCACCATGTAAATCAGGAACGTCCACAGCACGGCGTTGCCCGAGTCGGCCTGGGCCAGGAGTGTCAGCTGGAGTCCGCTCATGCTGCATCCCCTTCCGTTTCAGCCATTTTTACCGCCGGTTGGTCGTAGTTCTCTTCGTCTCCAGCCCGGCCCAATTTGTCGTCCTTCATGTAGAAGAAGCAGACCCAGATGGTAAACAGGTCGGCGACAATCCACGGCAGCAGGATGCCACCGAAGAGCCAGCTTGGAATTCCCATAATGGTGCTCAATGCTTCGGGATCGACCTTTTGGCCGTATCCGTTGATGTAGCAGTAGGGGACCGACCAGCAGAGCGCGACAAACCACGCGCCAAAAATCACGATTGCCTCGCGTCGCGAGTTGAGGAACACGCGGGTGGGTTGCAGGCCCGTGTTGTTGTCGGTGGACACGGGTGTGTATTCCTTGGAGCTCATCCGGGGCCTCGTGATGCCAGTGAAACGGTGCAGCACCTGAGATTGTACTTCTGCCTGCAGCGCCGAACAAAACGCAGCTCGCAACGAGCCTGCCAAAATGATTCACCCAGTTTGTAAGTTGTGGCGAATGTTGTAGCAGATCGTGAGTTGGAACAAACCGAAGATGGGTTTTTCACTGGCTTCTGCCAGAATATTCGGTGGTTGGCATTCCCCCGGCAACGACTGATGACGATTCTTGCACCTAATTGCGGGCACCTCGTTCGAGCATTGCGCGGTCAGTCAAATGCCGCCCCCGAGTGCATTATACGGATATGCTGTATCACTTCTGTAACACAGGGATACAATTCTCAGGCTGGACCGCGACGTGCGAATGGTGCTCCATGGACTTCATCGTTGTACGTGCCACGTCTGTCAGTCCCAGGCACGGATGTGACTGACGATGCTGCTGCCGGATGTAATACAGTCACGCCAGATATCGTTATAGTCGATGCCTCGAATCCGGATTGCAATGACTCGCGCAACAGTACTTCCCAAATACAACCGCCACCGTTCCTACGAGTGGAATTACGATCTCGCCCCGGTGCCCATCGTCCTGGACGTCCCGTCGGTCGCAGGTAGCTGGTCGTTCTGTGGACTGCCGATTGATTCCCCGATTGGAATTCCTGCGGGACCGCTGCTGAACGGGCGGTGGTGTCTGTACTACGCCAGCCTGGGCTTTGACCTGTTGACCTACAAGACAGTCCGCAGCCAGGCTCGCGCGTGTTATCCAATGCCGAATCTGCAGCCGGTGAACTGTGGACAGGTTGCGGAACGGGTGACAGAGCTGCCTGCAGCTGCTGCTATGAATGGAAGCTGGGCCGTATCCTACGGCATGCCGTCACAGGAACCGGATGTCTGGCGTACGGACATTGAAGCAACTCGCGACGCGCTTCCCGCCGGAAAGCTGTTGTCCGTGTCTGTGGTGGCCACGATGCAGGACGGTTGGACCATCGACGACCTTGCCGCCGATTACGCTCAGTGTGCCAGATGGGCTGTGGAGAGTGGTGCGGATGTGGTTGAAACGAATTTTTCGTGTCCGAACGTTTCCACCTGCGATGGTCAGCTTTATCAGAATCCGGATGCGGCGCAGCGCGTGACTGAGTGTGTACGTGACTCGATCGGCACGGTGCCATACGTGGTCAAGATTGGGCACGTGCCGTCGCGTGAGACTGCAATACCGCTGCTGGATGCTCTGAGCACATCCGTGAATGCCATCGCGATGACAAACAGTGTCGCCACACAGGTACGCGAGGGCGACGACTTGCTCTTCGACGGACAAAAACGAGGTATTTGCGGAGACGCCATTCTGGAGGCTTCTGTAGCTCAGGTGCAGATGTTTGAACAGCTTATTCACGCACAAGATTCTGCGGTTGAACTGATTGGCGTCGGCGGAATCAGTACAGCGGGCCATGTACAGCGTTATCTTGCAGCGGGAGCGGGCGCATGCCATATAGCGACTGCAGCCATGACAAATCCTGGAATCGCGCTGCAAATTCGCCATGCGCTGAGTCTGGATGTCTGACAGAAGGCGGACTTGCCGGGAATTTAGACTTCCCGTCAGAAAAGTCCGCCCCATTGTTAATCCTGCACAGGAGGCCACTGCGCTGGCCGGAACATGGTGGACACCGGTTCCATTGGCTCGCGAAGGCCGCTGAATCTCATCAGACGAAGAGAGGCCCCGTCATCCTGGTGCCTGTTAAACGCTTGACGACTGATCACGAAAGGCCACAGAGGTGTCAATGTCATATTCGCCGTCGAAAACTTCGTCGAAATCGTAGACGTCGACGAAATCATCCAGCTGATCATCCTCTGTTTTCCGCATGCGGCCCGTCTCGATGAGTTCAAAAACGATTCGACCGAAATCCTCCGTGGTGGTCACGCGCCAGTAAGCAAAAACCGTTTTTGCCAACAGGCCAAAGTGCTGCAGACTCATGTCTCGAATGCTGTCGAGCAGTTCCGTGCCGGAAATGTGTCCGGCCTGCGGACTGCCTCGATCGCGTCCCAGTTTTTCCTGAGCGTACTGCAGAGCCGCGAACACGAACTGATATGCGTTTGCATGATATGCTGACTGGCTCGTTTGGCTGCGAAGGATTGTCATGGAACGCGCTCGATCACGGGCTGTCGGAGGGTTCGAATACCGTACCCATCATAGGGACGAGGACGGGCAGACTGAAGGCTTTGCTACCGATTTTGCTCAGGATCTGATTTAGGTTTAACTTTGCTGCCGCGGTTTTCCTTTGAAACGACAGTAACGATATTGTTCTGGTGGATGAGAACACGGCGCCCATCTTCATATTTCACGAGCAACTGACGTGACAGAAGTTCCTGTGAGAGAACTCGTCCCTGTCCATCTTTGGTAACGACAGTCGTTCCAACGGACGGCAGTTCCCGTTGATGCTCTTCGTATGTATCGTACTCATAGCGCAGACAGCACTTTAGTCGCCCGCAGCGGCCGGAAATTTTTGCGGGATCCAGAGTGGCCTTTTGAACCTTGGCCATTTTCATGGAGACAGGCGGCAACTCCGACAGGTGAGTGTTGCAACACACAGGTTTTCCACAGTCTCCGTAATCCGCAAGCAATCGCGCTTCGTCACGGACACCCATCTGTCTCATTTCAATACGAGCGTCAAACTCCCTCGCCAGTTCACGTACGAGCTCCCGAAAATCAACTCGCTTTTCCGCCAGATAATAAAACACGATTCGCTCGCCACCGAAAACCTGTTCGACATCGACGAGTTTCATTTGCAGCTTGCGGTCTGAGATGAGTTTATTGGCGTCCGTGAAGAAGCCTTTTTCGCGTTCTGCGACTTCGTCACGAGAGCGTCTGTCTTCATCTGACGCGAAACGGAGGACCCGGCCCACTTTTTTGCGGTCACCCAGCCATTCCCCGGTCCGAGATGTCGATTGACTCAGGACTGTTCCCCATTCGACACCCCGATCCGTCCGGACGATCACAGCGTCACCGCGCTGCACGGTGTCTCGAGGTGGTGTAGTGAATTCCCCCAGGTACCTCATAGAACCAAAGCGCACAACTACGCGAGGAGGGTTATCCGGCTGGCTGAGTTCGGTCATGACATGCCTCCCGCGAGGGGCAGAAAACGGTTCCCCGATTGAATGTAGCGGAATTTGTGAAACTTTCTTTCGTGCCGGCCCATTAACGTCTCATGAACTGGACGACGTTCTGTTTGGATCCGATAGACCGCCCTGCTGTGGAGTTGAATTGATAGCAATTATGTGTCCAGACAGTATATGTCGGGCAGGACTTAAATGAGAAGTCTGCGGGCAGTGGAGGTTTTTAATCCAGTATTCTGCACGAAACTCAGCCAGTGATGTCACTAACTCAGTAACGGAGACGCCGGCGACCGGGACGGTGCAGACTGATATGAGAGATGATCGGCACGTCTGTTAACTGAGGGTGATCCGGGCGTTCACGGCCTTCATCGAATTCGCCGTCGTTGTTTCCATGGCGGTCGAGTCCGGCGTGCCGCACTAAACTGACACGACGTTCGGGCAGGTATCACTTTCCATGCGATTGACACTCAGAACACTGCTGGCATATCTGGACGACCGCCTGTCTCCAGTAAATGCCCGTGAAATCGGTAAGAAACTCAAGGATAGTGCATTCGCTCTGGATTTGGCTGATCGAATTCGCACGGTCATATGTCAGCGTCGACTGACGACTCCTGGTCGGAAGGTCAAAGTGATCGATCCGAACCTGATTGCCGAATACCTCGATGATCAACTGACGCCGGAACTGGTTTCGCTGATAGAAAAGGAAATTCTGGTATCCGATTTTTCGCTGGCTGAAGTGGCTGCGTCGCACGAAATCATCGGACTTCTCGGGGACCCGGTGGACCTGGAAGATCGACTCAGAGTACGACTCATCAGACAGAACCCTCACCGATCACATGATGAGTCCACGGATCACGAATTCGATCAGATCACAGAGAAATCGGATTCGGACGCTGCTCAGGACGTCTGGAAGCCACTGGCTCCTCAAAGGGCGAGTTTTCCCCGTTCGCCGGCCTTGATTCTGGCGGTACTGCTGATTGGCTGGATCGCTCTGCTGGTGACGGATCCGGATCGTCTGTTCAGGAGAAACGGCAACGAGGTTGCTTCTTCAGACGCAGATGACAATTCGAGACTGGACAGTGACGAAGCCAACCACGATGTGGAAGGGATTGAAAACAAGACTGGGCGTGCCGTGGCAGGTCCGACAAATCCCGAAGCCGGTCACACAGGTGGTGAGCAGGATCCTGAAGGCTCAAAACTACCTGATTCCACAACGGGTGTCTTGGAACCTGTGACTGCGTTCACACCACAGGAGAACCAATCAGCGACAAGTGAACCCGACAGTGGCCCGATTCCAGCCAGGTCACCAGAGCCTCGGGACCGGACACCCATTCAACCAAACGCCGCCGTGGCGGACGGCGATGTTCCGCCTGCCGTGTCACGACCGGATCAAGGTGGCGAAACTGGCACCGACGTGACAAGTGCTACGGTGGAGGTCCGGCAGTTCTCATTCACATTGGATGATCCAGACGGAATGTTGCTGTCCCGTGCCGTTGATGGCGGTGAATGGACCAGAGCGGCTGTTGTTCAGGGAGATGGTGCGGACTGGCATGATCTTGTCACCGCTCGTGTATTGGCTCTGCCCGAACCCTTTACCGCAAAGGTGACTCCGGCTGATGCCGGCTGGTCAACGATACTTCTTGCTCCCTGCCTGGTGCAATTCGACGACGGTGTGTGGCCGGAACTTCGTCTCATCGACGGCCGCTGTGTCATCGACTCGGACTTGTTGAGTGGTGAGGCTGAAGCCGGAGTACTGCGGCTGCATGTCGGCGGGATCACAGCGCAATGCTCTTTAAATGGAGATGACGTACGTTTGGGTGTGTGGGTTATTCCAGCAACGGCCGTTGCAGCTGCGACAGTACTGCCTGACCCGGACAGTATTTCTGTTCCCAGTCGCCCGGGAGCCCAACCCACCGTTGCCGACGTAGCCGCAGAACCGGTGTCATTACTGAATCAAACTGAGAGACTCCCACTGGATGCAGACGTGAGTGTGTCGCTGTTCGTCGCCGGAGGCAGTGTCCAGGTGCAGCCGAAGGGAGCTGACCCGATTCAGATTGGCAAGGGACAGGTATTGCGATGGACGACGGCGACCGGACGCATTGAAGGAATTCAACTGAGTGACCAGGGGCAGCTGGATGCTATTCCAGACTGGGTTTATACCGCCGGGGAACCTGCGGTCCCTGAAATAGAAAGTGCTAAATCACGATTTGCAGCTGCCCTGAAGGAATCAGATGCAACGATTGACAGGGCTCAGAAACTTTGTGGAGGCCGAAATCCGTTGCTGGCACGGTACGCGGCCTCGGTGCTTTCGGTATCACGTGAAATAGATGTTCTCGTACAGGTACTACTGCAAACGGATGAAGAACAGGTCCGCATCGAAGCAATTCGCGGGTTGCGGACCGCTGCGGCACAGACGCTGCCTGGCAGGCAGGCCGTACTGCGGGCACTGGGGAATCGATTGCCGACGCGTGATTTAGATTATTTTGTGCGACTGCTGCCGGTAATCACACGGTCAGAAGCGCAGCAGGAAGACCCCGCCTGGCTTGTCACGATGCTGCGCCATGACCGCGCGCCCATCAGGCAAATGGCCTTCATGATCCTGCATGAACTGACTGGTCAAACGAATGGTTATCACCCGGACAGTGACACCGCACGCCGAAATGACTCTGTGCGGCGATGGGAACGGTTATTGGAGAAGAACGACAGTCGAATTCTGTCTCCGGAGTGATCGCATGAATTTGAGTGCTGAGCTAAGGCCGCGGCCGACACTGTTTCAAGGGCTGCCCTTGCTTCACCACCGAGTTCGTAGAGCCGGAATTTTCGGTACCGGGCTGGCATCGCGGAACGTGCTCAAAATTCAGGTGTTCAATTTCAGATGTTCGAAGTACCATGTCGATAACGTGACTGTGATCCATATTTAGCAGGATCCTTCCGTTTTACTGTTGAAACTACCTTCCGATTGTGATTCTGGCGTCGCATTCACAAGGCCATGCTGATGAGCGGGTTCACCTTCGAGGAACACAAGGGTTACGCCGTCGTCCGGTTTGAATCAGTTCTCTACGAAATGTCCTGGGGTGACGTTGAAAAGGAAGCATCGGAAGTTGTCGGGAAGATCAAGGACGGCAATACATCACGCATGCTCGTCGACCTGAGCCCGATAGACATGATTCAAAGTGGGCTGGTGGCGTCGCTGGTTCGTATGTGGAAAGCCACCGAGGGCGGCTCGCGGCGCAAAGTGGTGGTCACCGCTCCCCACGAAGTGGTACAGGAAGTGCTTCGTTCAGCCGGCCTCTTCAAACTCTTCACGGTCGTGAGCAGTCACGAAGAAGGTGTATACAAAATTGGGGCTTCGGGGGACTGGCGACAGGACCTGCATGAGAAACGCGTGGTCGCTTTTCTGGCTCTCCCGGCCGCCATCCTCGCCACGGTGGCCGTCTTCCCAATCTTTGTCTCCCATAACCCCAGCATTGGACGTAACGTTGAGTTGGCCGGGCTGCTGCTGGCTGTTCTGGCGTGCATGCTGTCTGTCGGTCCAGTGTTCAGGGATGACGGTTTGCGAAGAGGAATTGCCATCATCGCCATGATTACCGGACTTGTCGTGATTGGCAGTCTGTTCATGAAAGATGGCAGCAGCCGAACGCCGGCTGTTTCCCCAGATAATGCAGATGGTCAATCAGAAAACTTCCAGGATATTTCGCGGAACCACCGGCAGTTGACCCACAGACGAATGGACAGGGTGCGTTGCTGGAGTTAGGCGAAGGTCCGCTGACCGTTCGGGGCGGAAAGTTGATTAACCGGGGGGATGTCTACGAATCATCAGCATCGACAGGAACAACGGCTGGCGGTGCTGGTGACACCACAGACGACGGGAGCGAATGAGTCCGCAATCGCACTGTGATTCTTAATGCTTGTTTCTCAGCGTGTTCCTTCCAGAACCAGAGCAAAGGTACTGTGACTATGGGTTCCAGAACTGCAGAACGGAACGACAATGCAGAATTGTCAGCCGAACTGATAGAACTGTTAGGCGTAGTTGAACCCGGTGCCATTGCAGACATGTTGCTTCAGCGGGCCCATTCGTATGGAGCCACGGACATTCACCTTGATTCGGTGTCCAACGGGCTGCGGATACGCTTTCGCATCGATGGACTGCTACAGGACATATGTCCTGTCCCGACTGCCAAAGCTGCCAACATCATCTCGCGAATCAAAGTCCTGGCAAATATGGACATCACAGAGCGTCGCCTTCCACAGGACGGCCGAATTTCCTCGACTCATCTGGACGGCATTGACCGAGACGTTCGCGTGGGAACGATGGCGACGATTTATGGCGAGCGCATCGTCATGCGGCTCATGCCCGATCCCACTCAATTCACATCGCTGAACAGTCTTGGGATGTACGAGGATCAACTGGAGCAGATACACAGACTGCTGCAGACTCCTTATGGACTTATCCTGGTCGTGGGACCGGTGGGCGCAGGAAAAACCACAACCCTGTACAACTTTGCCGCCTCCCTCAACCGTCCAGACCGCAGTATCGTTACGATCGAAGACCCGGTGGAACGTCGGCTTCCTGGTTCGAGTCAGATTCAGATAGAAAACAAAACCGGGCTGACGTTTCCGGTGGCATTGCGTGGTGTGTTGCGTCAGGACCCCAACATTATGTGCATTGGCGAAATTCGCGATGCCGAATCCGCAAAAATCGCCAGCCGAGCTGCCACGACGGGTGTTCTGGTCATGTCAACTCTGCATGCCAACGACGCAGCATCAGCTGTGGACGTGATGCGGCAGTTTGGAATTCCCTCGATGGTCATTGCTGATTCATTGAGGGCCGTGATTTCACAACGCCTCATTCATTGCATCTGTGAAAAATCAAGACAGGAGATCCAGCCCGACGAAGCCGCCCGCGAGTTATTAAACCTGCCGCATGATGACACCAGCACCATGATCGCTGAAGGTGTACCGGCGCCCTGTAATTTTCAGACGGGGTATTTGGGACGCACAGCAATTTTCGAAACAATGATGGTAGGTCGACACTTAAAAGAAGCGATTCATCGGGAGGTAGCGTCCTATGAACTCGCTGATGCGGCGCGTGAAGATGGCATGATCTCGCTGGAGGAATCGAGTCGCCGTCGTGTGCTTGATCACACCACATCGCTGGAAGAACTGCGTCGCATAATGATTGACAAATCTTTGTTGTAACGTCTAAAAGATTCCCAGCTCGTCTCGTGCATCGTCCGTCATTCGTTCTGGAGTCCACGGTGGCGACATGGTTAGCTGGATTTGCGCGATTTCCACATCGTGCAGTCGCTCCAATGCCATTTTAGCCTGCTGCACGATTTGAGGTCCCGCCGGACAGGCCGGGCTGGTGAGCGTCATTTCCACCACGACTCCCTCTTCCTTTTCCTCATCTGTCCCGACGGAATAGACCAAACCCAGATCGACGATGTTGACCATTAATTCGGGGTCAATGACCTGACGCAGTGCATCGAGCCAGTCAGTTTCAGTCGACGGACTGGTGCCAGTACCGGCGGAAGGTTCGATATTCGTGCCGGTCGACTGTTCCGGTTTGACGGGGTCGTTTGACATAGGATCAATCCGATCATGAGTGTGATGTACGTGGGGTATTTCCGAGATTTCAGACTGCGATCAGGAATCATTGTTCAAGCATGGCCGGCCCAAATGCCGTCGTCACGAACTTCCACTTTGAACGTGCGAATTCCCTTTGTGGCCGGCATACACAGCGCCTCTCCGGTGCTTAGGTCAAATCTCGCTCCATGACGTGGACACTGGATGGTGCCTTCAGTCAGAGGTCCGTCCGCGAGCGGTTGTCCGTCGTGAGAACACACATCTTCCACCACGAAATACTCGTCGTCAATTCGAATCAGCAGAGCAGGCAGGTCGTCGACAAAAACTGATCGACGTTTCCCTGGTTGAATTTCACCTGTTTCTGCAATCCGTTCCATAAATTGATTCCCCGCTTCTTCCCAATCTGAGAGATAACATCAGCTTTGTCGCTGAAGATTTTTGCACGTCCCGATGCTTCTTGAGGATTTGAACCTAGTGTGGCTGCATCCAGTTGTAGGGGTATTCCCACGAAGGAACCCTGTATTTCCACTGCGCGGCTCCTGTCCGCCACATCCGGATGAGTGACCTCTTACACATTGGACGCAGGAAGGGTCCGCGCAACATGATACAGCGTCAACTGGTCAGAAAGCGAATTCGCCGGATTTCTCAAATTGAACACGAACAGTGACCTGCTTCAACCCGGATCCCGGTTGCCAAGGGCAACTATCAGTCGCTCCAGCCAGTGTGTAAACTCACTTTCCAGACCAGCGGCCGTGTCGCCGATCTCACGGTGATCTATCGGATGATCTGAGAGTCCTGCTGCTGGGTTCGTAATGCAGGAGACCCCCATGACTTCGATTCCGAGCTGACTTGCCACGATCGCCTCGGGAACGCTGCTCATACCCACTGCATCAGCTCCCAGAGCTGCCAGCATCCGGATTTCCGCCGGGGTCTCGTAGTTCGGCCCGGGCATCATCGCATAGCAACCCGTGTGGATCCTGAGCGTCGTTTCAATTTTCTGAGCGATGTCGAGCAACCGCCGGCTCCAGCATGTCTCTCTCCGGCAGACAATGTGACCAAATTCCGTCGGCTTCCGCAGTGGACTTATATCAACCAAACTCAAATGATCATTGATGATCATAAGGTCGCCAGGCTGCAGCGAACTGCGGATGCCGCCAGCGGCGTTCGTGACGATTAACGTTCGAATACCCAACTCCGCCAGCAGCCGGACGGGAAACGTGACTTCAGCCAAAGAGAAGCCTTCAAAAAAATGGGGTCGTCCCTGCATGAGCACACAATGATTCAGGAGTTCGCCACCCGTGGCCAGCTGGCCCTCGTGTCCTTCCACTTGAGGTACCGGCATCCCCGGAACCTTTGCGAATTCCACTGAAATGGCTCCGTGACGCAGTGCTTTGTCGGCCGCCCCCTGAAGTCCTGACCCCAGAATCACAGCAGTATGCAGAGGCTCGTCGACTCCTGCGGTTAACCATGTCCGGCGAAAAGCGTCAGCCGCTTTCAGAACGCATTGGGCATTGTCGGTAGGGGAGTTAATCATCGACACGCGGTGCACCTCAGACGACGATTTGCGGCCGTCAAATCCGATTGAATTCCCCGGGATCACACTGCAGTCTGGTCCCCGGGAATCAGGGAACTCTCCCGCAATGTCACTGCGGCTGAAGCGGACAGTTATGACAGAGGGACAAAGGCATGCGGGCAGAGTTGCACCCGGAAAGATCCGCTCGTCCTCAATCAAAGTCAAGTCCGCCCGAATCCGTCTCACAAGCGGACCGGTCACTTTTTCGCCGAATAAGACCAAAACTCAGTGGGGGAAGGCATCAGAGAGGTCACTTCGGGCACAGTGACGTTGTGGTTAGAATGAAAGGCGCTGTTTCTGGAACACCTTCATCGCTGCAGAAAACCTGTCGTGTCCTCATCAACATCGACCAATGCACGAGACATTACGGTGCCGGAGAAACTGCGTAACGCACTTAAGCAGTATTGGGGATATGACGCCTTCCGACCTCTGCAGCATGAAGCAATGCAGCTGGTGATGGAGAAACGTGACTGCCTCGTTGTCCTGCCAACCGGTGGCGGAAAATCGCTGTGCTACCAGGTGCCGGCCGTGTGTCATGACGGTATGGCCGTGATTGTGAGTCCACTGATTGCACTTATGAAGGACCAGGTAGATACACTCACTGCCTGCGGAGTTCCGGCCGCTTTCGTGAACAGTTCTCTGAGCCGGAGCGAACGCCGCGATGTTGCACGGCGGGTGGCATGCGGCGAACTCAGATTGCTGTTTGCTGCACCAGAGCGTCTGGTCCAGGAAACGACGATTCGATTTCTGCAGGAAGCCAGGATCAGTTTTATTGCAATTGACGAGGCCCACTGCATCAGCCACTGGGGTCACGACTTTCGTCCGGAATATCGACAGCTCCAGTCCCTGCGATCAGCCTTTCCGGACGTCTCATTCCATGCATTTACCGCCACGGCCACTGAAGGTGTTCGCAAGGACATCTGCCGTCAGCTGGAACTGTTCAATCCGGCAGTTCTTGTTGGATCCTTTGACCGACCGAATCTGGTCTATCGAGTCGAACGCCGCTACGACGCACTCAATCAGATTCGTGACGTGCTGCAGCGACATCGGGGCGAGTCCGGTATCGTCTACTGCATCAGTCGCAGTAATGTGGAAGAAACCAGCAGCGCATTGAATACCCTCGGCTATCGAACCCTGCCTTACCACGCCGGACTGGACGGCACAACTCGGAAGAAACACCAGGACGCGTTCATCAACGACGACGTCGACATTATCGTTGCCACAGTGGCGTTCGGAATGGGTATCGACAAGAGCAACGTCCGTTTCGTTGTACATGCTGAAATGCCGCGCAGCCTGGAAGCATGGCAACAGGAAAGTGGTCGCGCCGGGCGTGATGGTCTCGACGCCGATTGCTGGCTGTTTTTTTCGGGCCGCGACGTGAGTACGTGGAAGTTTCTGATTGATCAGTCGGAAACAGAAGACAATCGAACTGCCTCACGAGCAGCCCTGTCAGATATGGAATCTTTTTGCACCAGTCATCGTTGCCGTCACGTTCACATTTGCGAGCATTTCGGTGAAGAACTCGACAAGGTGAATTGTGACGCCTGTGACATCTGCCTGCAGGAAACCGCAGCGGTTGATGACGCCACAGTAATCGCTCAAAAAATTCTTTCGGGCGTGTATCGACAGAACCAGGGATTTGGTGCCGGTTACACATGTCAGGTCCTGAGAGGTTCTCGCAATAAGAAGATAATTTCGAACGGACATCATAATCTCAGTACGTGGGGACTATTGAAGGACGAATCCGAGCATGTCGTCCGCAGCTGGATTGATCAGCTGATTGGAAAGGGACTGTTGGTAAAAAACGGTGAGCATCCCGTATTGAAGCTGACGGAATCCGGCTGGCAGGTGGTGCGTGGTGAGAAAGATGTGATGCTCACTCGCTCGCGTCCGCGCCGGCAGAGTGTCACTGCGAGCGAACGCTGGGATGGTGTTGATCGTGCGCTGTTTGAACATCTGCGAAACGTTCGGATGGAGATGGCAGTGCAACGCGGTGTCCCGCCCTATGTAATCTTCGGAGACGTGACTCTGCGAGAGCTGGCGAAATTCCGTCCGACCACAGTCGTGGGCATGTTGCACATTTATGGAATCGGTGCTCAAAAACAGGAGCAGTTTGGCCATCGGTTTGTCCGTGAGATTGCCGAATGGTGCCAGGCCAGCGCACTGGACCATGATATCACCGGAAATTCCGGTTCCGTTCCGCCATTTCCATTACCGCAGCCCGGGTCATCCGGACCACAACTGAATTCTAAATCCAGCCTGTATTTCGAACTGTTTGATCAAGGGCTGACCATCGACGAAGTCTGCCTGCAGCTGGACCGTACTCCCGCCACGGTGGCAGGCCACCTTGTGAATTTCATTCAGATTCGAAACATTAAAGACGCCACGGCCTGGGTCTCTGCGGAAAGAGTTGCCAGGATCGAATCTGCCATTCATCAGCACGGCAGTAAACGTTTCAGTCGCATCTTCGACGAACTTAACCAGGATGTCAGCAGGGAGGACATCAAAATCGTCGCGGCGTGTGCGGCCCAGTTAATCGACAGCTGACGCTGACCTGCGGCAATCCGGTTAACAACCGGCAGTCCTCCCGTTCAACATGGCTGACGAGTGAAGCCTGATCCTGCCGTGTCAGTGCAAGTTGGCCAGGGAATACTTGCGATTACGGCACTGATGGCCGACACTGTAGGGGGTGTTTCAGTGAATTCCTCCGTCTGCACTCACACGCCATGCATAGAATCAGATTTTGTATCATTCTCGTGTGTTCTGTTCCGGTTGCGGCAGAAGAATCATCGTCCACCGAAGACATTGTTTTCTTCGAATCGAAGATTCGACCGGTGCTGGTGGAATCATGCTATCAGTGTCACTCCACACAGGCGCTTCAGGCCGGAAAACTGCAGGGTAAACTATTGCTCGACAGTCGTGACGGCATCCGCAAGGGTGGTGAAACTGGTCCTGCCATCGTGCCGATGGATCCGGACTCCAGCCTCCTGATCTCGGCCATTAATCACGATGGGTTTGAAATGCCGCCCAAGTCGAAGCTGCCGCAAAATGTTATTGACGATTTTCTGAAGTGGGTTGAAATGGGTGCTCCGGACCCTCGCGACGGTGCCAATGCTGTGGTGGAGCAAAAGGATATCGACGTTGACGTCGGCAAGACATTCTGGTCATTTCAACCGCTGCAAACAACGGTTTTACCTAGGGTCAGGAATCCAGCCTGGTCCACCACGGACATTGATTATTTCATTTTGGAGAAGCTTGAAGAACAGAACCTCTCTCTTAACAGCACCACGGATCACATTACCCTGATTCGGCGCCTTTACTTTGACATATGGGGACTCCCGCCTGACCGCAAGGAAGTTGTCACTTTCATCAATGACCAGTCACCCGCTGCGTACCACAAACTGGTCGATCGTCTGCTTGAAGGCCAGCACTACGGTGAACGCTGGGCACGGCACTGGCTCGACCTGGCGAGGTTCGCGGAAAGTAACGGCTATGCTTTCGATGTGGATCGTAATGCGGCCTTTCATTATCGCGACTTCGTTATCAAGGCGTTCAACGATGACATGCCATACGATGAATTTATCCGTCTGCAGGTGTCCGGTGACCTGCTTGCACCGCAGGATATCCTTGCACAGGCCGCAACAGGATTCCTTGCCGCCGGACCATTCACGTCACAGCAGACCCAAAAAGAACGTGAACGCAGTCGCTACGAACAGCTGGATGACATCATCGGCACGCTTGGTACGTCAATGCTCGGTCTGAGCGTTGGCTGTGCCAGATGCCATGATCACAAATTTGATCCTCTGGGCCAGCGCGACTACTACCGGTTTATCGCCTGTTTTGAGCAGACTGGTTTTCAGGACTTCGACTGGGATCCTGATCCTGTCGGTACAAAGACGGCTATGGATGCCTTCAACGCAAAACACCAGCCATTCGTTGATGCACGGACTGCATTCGAGAAACACGTCCTGTCCGATCGGCTGGCGGCCTGGGAACAAACCAATGCTTCACCCCGACCGGAAACGAAGCTGAGCACTTGGCATCACATCGGCCCGTTCATGGCGGCCGATTTCATGACAGCCTTCGAACAGAAGTTTGCGCCAGAAACACAGGTAGATCTGACAAAGGCTGTCGGGGAATCACGTTGGACAGAAAAGCCCGAATGGAAAGATGAGACTGTTCACAACACATTGACAGGCAACAATGCTGCCAACTATCTGTTCAGAACGATCGAGGTTGGCCAGGACGCGGCGCTGGATGTTTCATTCGGATATAATGATGGCATTAAAGTCTTTTTGAATCAACAACCCGTGCTGGCCAAACCAACCATTGGTCCTGCTGCGGCGGATCAGCATGTCACGATATTGCACCTGAATTCCGGTCGCAATGAATTGCTGTTGAAGATTGTCAATGCCGATGGTCCATCCGGCTTCTACTTCAGAGCAACCACCACCGCCCCCGAGACCATTCGGAACATACTCAACCTCACCCAGGACCAGCGCAATGACAAACAGATGCAGGAGTTGCTGACATGGTTTGCTCCGCGGGACAGGGAATGGGCTCGTTTGGATCAATCCGAAAAAGAGCATCTTGAAAAGAAGCCGCAGCCGCCGATCACAAAGGTGTTTGCTGCCCGCACGGGTGGAATGACGTACGATTTCGGTGAGGATACGCGGAAGGTGTACTTCCTTGCTCGCGGCAATTCCAACACCAAAACTGGCCGGGCAACTCCCGGCTTTCCCCGCGTTCTGATGAACAGTGAGGACGGGGAACAAAAGTGGCTTGGCGATGGGTCTCAAACGAAGAAAATGAAGCAGAAGCCACCTCGGGTGGCGCTTGGTGAATGGCTGACCGACACCAAACACGGAGCCGGTCATCTGCTCGCGCGGGTGATTGTCAATCGACTGTGGCAGCACCACTTTGGGACCGGGATTGTGGCGACGCCCAGTGATTTTGGTCAACAGGGAGCCCGCCCGACTCATCAGGAATTGCTCGACTACCTGGCCGCGAAATTGATTGAGGGTGGCTGGAGACTTAAACCACTACACCGACTGATCCTGATGAGTGCTGTTTACAGGCAGAGTGGGGCAGCCAGCGATGTTGGTCTGCAGCGTGATCCCGACAATCAGCTGTGGTGGCGTCGGCCGTCTCGACGTTTGGAAGCCGAAATCATTCGCGACAGTCTGCTTGCCGTCAGCGGGTCGCTGGACAAAAAAATGTTCGGGGTCGGTTCCCTTGACGAAGCGGATGTGCGGCGCAGCATTTATCTCAAAGTCAAACGTGGCAGCCTGATACCCATTCTGCAGCTGTTCGATGCGCCGGATGCCATTCAAGGTATTGGTTCTCGGGGAGTTACCACAGTTCCGCCTCAGGCGCTTGCAATGATGAATTCGCCGCTGGTTCGCCAGCTCGCAGAAAAACTGGCCGCCCGGGTTCAGGAAAAGACCGCGATGACTCCGGAAAAGATTGTGGACAACGCATTCTGGATTACGTTGTCTCGACCGCCAGTACAGCACGAAACTGAGCAGATGAGTCAATTCATCACGGACCAGGCGGCCAGATACGGGAACGAAGAGACTTCGATGACGATCGCTGTCGCTGATTACTGTCAGTTGATGTTGTGCTTGAATGAATTTTTCTATGTCGATTGAAAATTCGATTGTTTTGTTGCATCCCGGATCGCCGGGGTTATCAAAGCATTGACTTGCTTCCGTCCCGAGCGGGCGACTCCGGATTACTGAGACCCGACCATGAACTCCCCCTCTTTTGACTTTGAATCACGTCGAAGGTTCCTGCGAAATGCCGCTCTTGGCAGTGGTAGTCTGGCTCTCACCAGTCTGTTGAGTGAACAGGGACTTGTGTCCAGCGCTGGTGCTGCGGCGGAGGTGCATCCGATGCAGCCGCAGCAGCCGCATTTCGAACCGAAGGCCAAATCTATCATCTGGCTGTTCATGCCAGGCAGTCCTTCACAGGTGGACACTTTCGACTACAAGCCTCAGCTCCAGCACTGCGACGGCCGAAAATTTGAGGGTGCTGACCCCAAAACCGGGTTCTTTACCACGAGTGGCAAACTCTTGAAGTCGCCATTTCGGTTCCGACGTCACGGTGAATCGGGTACCTGGGTGTCTGAGATCTTTCCGCACACCGCAAACCACGTGGACGACATGGCGTTCGTCTATTCGTGCTATTCCCAGTCGAACAATCACACACCCGCGATGCTCGAAATGAACTCGGGCATGTTTCTGCAGGGCCGGCCGTCGGTAGGGTCCTGGATCACGTACGGGCTGGGCACTGAAAACAAAAACCTGCCAGGGTTTGTGGTTCTGCACGGAGAGATGCCACGGGGTGGCAAGCCGATCTGGTCCCCTGGTTTTTTGCCCAAGGTCTATCAACCGACATCGATCGACGGTCGTAATGAAACGCCGATTTCGAATTTGGTGCGTCGCAGTGCGATGACGGAGTCGCAGCAGCGGGCGCAGCTGGATGTGCTGAAGACTATGAACGTAAAACACCAGCAACTCAGACCCCACGAAGCCGACCTTGCGGCAAGGCTGCAGTCCTTCGAACTTGCTTTTCGCATGCAGACGGCTGCACCTGAAGCCATGGATATTTCACAGGAATCCGGGGAGACGCTCAGTGCCTACGGTGTCGATCAAAAGGAAACAGAACTCGTCGCGAAGCAATGCATCACCGCCCGTCGTCTGATCGAACGCGGCGTGCGTTTTGTCCAGTTGTATGCCGGGACCAACGGACCTGGTGGCGGCGTGGGCGATGTCCCCTGGGACGGGCACAGTGACATCGGAGCCAATCACCGTGTCGCCGGAAAGAGCGTCGACCAGCCAATTGGTGCTTTGCTGGCTGATCTCAAAGAACGTGGAATGCTGGATGACACGCTGGTGATCTGGGGTGGCGAGTTTGGCCGCACCTCCGATTCACAGGGGAGCCTGGGTCGCGACCATAATCCGAACGCATTTACGATGTGGATGGCCGGTGGCGGTATTAAAGGTGGGGTTCACTACGGGGCCAGCGATGAGTTTGGTTACAAGTCTGTTGAGAAACGAGTCGGTGTGAATGATCTGCACGCCACGATCCTGCATCTGATGGGGATAGACCACGAGCGACTGACATATCGCTTCAATGGGCGTGACTACCGACTCACGGACGTAGCTGGCAATGTCATCAGCGACATCATTGTATGATATCGGTACAGGGGACAGGGCACGATCATGGGCGTGAGGTCCGTTGGTCCCGGAGGTCTCATACTCGCGCACCACTACTCACGCGATGAGTGCGGATCCCGTGTCGATACCCCGTGTCGAAATTCCGGAAGTGGATATTTATTAATCGGCAGAGTGTGAGATGTTTCGGCCAGTTCCTGTAGTCGGTGCCAGCCGCGGGTCATCAATTCTGACTGGCGGCGAACATAATCAATGTCCAGCTTCAGCTTCGAACATGGGCCATGCATAGTCACCGGTTCAAATTCGGGCGTCTCGATAAACTGCGCGGTGACTGGATTGCACCTGAGATGACGTTCCTGAGCTGTCAGCAATTGGCGGGAGTCAATCTGACCGGTCACGAAGCGCAAATACAGATCACTGTCGCGGATTGAGCTGACCTCTTCGTCACAAATGTCACATACATATCCCTGTTCACATGGCGCCATGACCGGAACTCACTGGCAATTGCACATTTCGACGGCACGATGGATGCCCGACAGCAGTCATTCTAAAACATTCCGTCTGACAAAGTGCAAGAATTTGATCGGGTAGTTGACTGTCGAGCTAACGTCAATGAACGCTTCAATGATAACAATTCGGGATCTACAATTCTCGTGGCCGGTCAGTGAGTTTAACCTGCGGATTCCCTCACTGGAGATTGCATCCCGGACTTCCGTTGCCGTCACTGGTCCCAGCGGATCCGGTAAAACGACACTGTTGGACATTATCGCCGGTATTCTGCCGGCCGGCGATGGTTCGGTCACAGTTGGTAACACGGAACTGGCCCGGTTGTCGGAAAGCCACAGGAGAGCCTTCCGTCTGCAGAAAATCGGACTGGTTTTTCAGAGTTTTGAACTGATTGAGTACCTCAGTGTACTGGATAATATTTTGCTGCCGGCACGCATCAGTCCGGCCGTCCCGCTGTCTGCTGAGCTGCGCGATCGTGCCCGAAGTCTGCTGACCCAGGTGGGTCTGGAACGTCATGCCGCGCGGTCAGTCACTCGTTTGTCTCAGGGTGAACGGCAGCGGGTCGCCATATGCCGGGCCTTGCTCACGGAACCTTCGCTGCTGCTGGCGGATGAACCGACAGGTAACCTTGATCCGGAGAGTACATTGCTCATCGTCGAGATTCTGCTGTGCCAGGTTCGCGAATACGGGGCAACGTTGTTGATGGTTTCACACGATCATTCCCTGCTGCCTCACTTTGATTCTGCAATCGACTTCGGCAGACTGAATTCGACTTGGTTCGTTGCGGCAGGGGGCTGCGGTGCTGCGTAACGCTTTGTTTCTGGCACAACGATCGCTGGCCTGGTACCGCGGACGATCAATCACGATCGTTCTGTGTCTGGCAATAACGCTGTGGGTCCCGATGACGGTACGAATGATCGTTCGTGAGTTTGAAGAGGAAATCCAGCAGCGTGCCTGGTCGACGCCACTGATCATTGGGACTCGTGGCAGCCGCATTGATCTGGTTCTGCACGGGCTGTACTTTCAGTCCGTACCGCCGTCAGCTCTGACCATGGCGGAAACGAGTTATGTTCGTGATTCCGGGTTCGCGGCTGCAATTCCTCTTCACCTGCGATTCCGGACTCAGACAGTGCAGCGTGCTCCTGCAGCACCAATAGTGGGGTCCACACTTGAATACTTTGAGTTTCGCGGGCTGACAATCGCTGAAGGACATCCGTTAACTCGTCTGGGTGACTGCGTCCTGGGAGCCAGATTCGCACAACAAAGCGGGCTTCGACCTGGAGACCGACTGTTGTCAGCCCCCCAAAATGCTTTTAACCTGGCCGGTGATTATCCACTGAATATGCGGGTCAGCGGGGTCCTGAATGCGTCATGGTCACCGGACGACGATGCAGTTTTCGCGGACATACGCACGACATGGGTCATCGAAGGCATTGGCCACGGTCATCAGGCTTTGTCAGCTGAATCCGACGACCAACTGCTGGAAGCTGACGGAGGCGGCCCACTCAGGGCCAATGCCTCCGTTCTGCCATACACAGAGATCACTGACGAGAATGAAGCGTCCTTCCACTTTCACGGGAATGAAGCCGATTATCCGGTGACGGAAGTGATTGCCGTACCGCACGACCGGCAGTCACAAACTCTGCTGCTGGGGCGCTATGTCTCGTTAAAGCGGCCCGGCGCGATCTGTGTGAAACCTCAGTCAGTTGTCAGTGAGTTACTCGCCATGATTTTCAGGATTGAAGAGCTGTTTCGTGTCGCTGCAGTACTGTCAGCGCTAGTCACAGCACTGTTTCTGGCCCTTGTGATTTTTCTCAGCGTCCGGCTCCGGGCTCCTGAAATGAGAATCATGAAAAGAATTGGCTGTGCACGTGGTACTGCGGCGCTACTGGTCGGTACAGAAGTATTCATTTTGCTTGGGGTCGCTGTGTGCCTGTCTCTGCCTGCAGCATCGGTAACCAGGATTTTGGCCCGCGACTGGTTGCGCCAGTTTCTGTTTTAGTCCCTCTGGTCTTCGTGATTTAAATGAGCGAACCATTGTTGGGATGATCACCATTCCACCGGAAAACCTGTTTCGCCCGAGTCTTTGATGACCAAGCTGTCTGTCGTTGCCGGACACTTTCGGGCAAACCGGCTGAACTTGCGTCGCTGGTGGATCCGATTATAGTGTGGCTGATGACCCTCGCATGGGGTTCGGAGAGATGGCAGAGTGGCCGAATGCGCATCATTGCTAATGATGTGTCCCCGGAAACGGGGACCGCGGGTTCGAATCCCGCTCTCTCCGTATTGCAATTGATCGCCTTCGTGAAAGCTGTCGTTGTCAGCGGCTTTGTGTGGGCGATTTTGGGGGGGGGCGAGGGGTCGGTTTAGTTTCCAGCTCAACATCACCTCTGCTGTTTGCCATCGAGACTCATGAAAGTCAGCGGAGACGTCATCGTGCGTCCGTGTTGCTCTCACGTCGTTGTGAGATCATCTTCTCCAGGCTTGTGGTCCCGACATATCACGGCATTGCACCGGACGAGCTGTCCATTGGAACTGACACCACGGATGACTTCCACTATTCCTGAAATCTCCGTTGTGTTACCGGTCTGGAATGCAGAATGCACAATCGAACGTGCTGTCTGTTCCATTCTGAACCAAACGTTCCCCACGTTTGAATTGATTGTGATCGATGATGGCTCTGCGGATCGCACATCTGAGATTTTGGCGCAGATGTCAGACAATCGGTTGCAGGTCGTACAGACGGAACATCAGGGCGTGGCTGCCGCCGCGAATCTTGGCACACGACTGGCCAGGGGGCCGATCATTGCACGGATGGATGCCGACGATTGTGCTCACCCGGACCGTCTGGCCTGTCAGTTGTCGTATCTGAAGAAACACGAACTCGATGTTGTCGGATCACGTATTCAGATTCAAACACCGACCGGCCTGCTCACCGACGGGATGGCTCGCTACGAACGCTGGATCAACGAAGATACGGTTACACCCGAGCAGATTCAGACGCTGCGATTTGTCGAATTTCCCCTGGTCAACCCTTCGATTTTGGCGCGACGTGACTACTTTCGTCTGAGTTTCAGAGACAACAACTTACCGGAAGACTATGACCTCATGTTGCGCGCCGCGCATCAGGGGATGCGCTTTGGCAAGACGCCGGAAGTGCTACTCACCTGGCACGATACACCGTTTCGCCTGACGCGTACAGATTCGCGATATTCCGTAGAGTCATTTATGGAATGTCGCCGCTTTCATTTTCTAAATGGTCCGCTCTGTCGTGTTTCGATGGTGGACATCTGGGGAGCCGGACCAACAGGGAAACTGTGGCTCCGCTGGCTAAAGGACAGGAAAATCACGGTCCGTAAACTGATCGATATCAGCGAACGAAAGCTGGGTCAGACGATTCACGGCGTACCAGTGATGGCGCCGGAGCAGCTGGGCGGACCTGATGGCACTCCCATGATTGTTGCCGTCGGAGCGGCAGGAGCTCGGCCGATTATCACAAAGTTTGTCAGCGAACTCAGCTATCATATTGGTGCTGATGTCTGGTTCGTGGCGTGAATGCTGACTCGCCGTGAAACGGGTGTTGTGAGACCTGCGCCCGGCTCCAGTGAGTGGGCGTTGTCGAGCGAGATTTCCCATCTGGAGAAGAGCGCCGATTCAAAGGCTTCGGTGAAACCAGGCCCATTGGCCGAAATTCTCTTCGATCCCCACTCGCAGTTCTGAAAGCTGTGAGTTCTCTGCGAGACTCAAGCGGCTGATGAGGTTCTCAGCGAACCAGACAGCAATGAGTTCTGCGGTGGTATTGGCTACGGGCAGGATGAAACAGTCCACTTCGGGGAAAACCCAGCGACGCTCTTTGAAACGGGCTGTGACCTCTGCGTGTTCTGTATCCCTGTGGACAGAAATCTGAGGATGACGGTCCGGCAGCAGCACTCGGTGATCCAGTTGACTTACGAACTCCTGTGTCATATTGCGCAGTTTAATGAAGTCGTATACATATTGGTTTTCATCGAGCTGGCCGGCGGCCACGACGTCGACTCGCCAGTTATGTCCGTGAAGACGTTCGCAGACATTGCCGTTAAATGTGATGAAGTGTGCCGCGCTAAAGACCAGTGAGTCTTTGGTGACTCGCGCTTCGAAGGTGGACGTCACGATGGTTCCTGAGATTTGATTTGCTGCAGCAGCGCAGTGTCAGCTGCGTAACGCCCGGTACGGAGACCGGCAAAAATGATCGCTGCAATCATATCGGCAGTGCTTCCGGGATTCAGTCGATTGCCGTCAGAACGCAGATATGCATCGAAGTCGGCATACAGAGAGATGGCTTTGGAATTCCGGGGCCAACCGGCAGCAAGCACATCAGCGGCACGCTTTTTGACGTGGTCCGACACGGCTTGTCCCACCTTGCGTGCGATCAGTGAATCACCGTAATTAGAGATCAGCTGCAGGGCAAGCCAGCCGATCCGATATTGCTCATCGGCACGGCTGGACGAGTCAATCAGCCAGTCAAGACCGACATTCAACACGTCGTGAAAGTCATTGGTGTATTGCTGAGCGATCAAATCACGATCAGCAGCATGCGTCATGCACTGTAGTAGTGTCTCCGTTGGTGTATTACGGACATCCTGAGTCTCCGCGCGTCCCAGACCGCCTGGCTCAGCAAGACGGATTGCGCGATAGGCCCAGTCAGCATCCTGGACCGACAGCTCCGCCAAAACGGTCCGGATTCCGTTAGTCAGTGAGACCCTCGACGGTACGGCAGCCATCGGTGCCAGCAACAGCAGGATGCCCAGATTCGTGTTGTGGCCAACTGCATTGTGTGTGGCAGTCACCGCTGCGCAAACAGTGCGGCCAATACCATTCCGAGATGCATTTTCAAGAATCGGTGCGGACACTTGAGCCGAACGGACAAAATCTCGGACAGTTGCGTTATGCATAGCGCGACCTGGCGACACGTTGCCTGGTTTTTGAGAAAGTACTTCCACGATGCATGCCTGACAGAGCCAGTCTCTGAGCTGAATTGCGGAATCATCGTATGGCATGAGAACGTCAGCAGACTGGCCGGCAGAATACGGAGTCATCGAGGCGTCTGAAACTGCAGTTGAAGCATCAGATCACGGACATCGGTGGCCTTCAGACTGTCTTTTTGGACGGCACGATTTGAACACAGAAACACCGGAGCATCTGACTCCAGTCGCTGTTGATCCGGCAGTCGGCCGTGACTGCCTTTGACGACTGAGGCGTCGAGTCCGACCAAATCCATGTAGTAACGAAAGCCAAGCAGCTTCTGTGCCAGCCGCCGTGCAACGCGAAGCTTCGGCAGCTGAATCGTGGGGTCGATGAATAACTCAACCGGGTCGTAACCTGGTTTGCGATGGATATCCACCGTGCGGGCGTAGTCCGGGGCCAGTGCGTCATCCAGCCAGAAGTAATAGGTGAACCAGGCATCCCGACTGCTGACAGCCACAAGATCACCACTGCGGGCATGGTCCAAACCGGCCTCTTGCTGCGCCCGTGGATCCAGGACGTGTTCCACGCCTTCTGTGGACTTCAATATCTTCTGCACGGCGGCGACGTCGGTTTTACGATTCACATACACGTGCGCAATCTGGTGATCAGCGACCGCAAACGCTCGACAGGCACCGCAGTCCAGAGTTTCCCAACCCGTGATTTCCCGACGGACCGAAATGAATCCTGAATCACGCAGTATTCGATTAATGTGAACGGGGCGATTTACGTCCGTGATACCATATTCGGACAACACAATCACTTCGGCGTTCAGATCCCGGGCTGCATGAATGAGTTTTCCTGCTTCATGGTCCACCTTCTGAATATCGTCAGCAACGGACGGGTCAGCCGGACCAAGTCGCTGTAGGTTGTAATCGAGGTGCGGTAGATAGCAGAGCAGTAGTGATGGTCGTTTGGCCTGCAGAATTTCCAGACTGACATCAGCGATCCATGCACTGCTTTTGATGTCCGCCGTCGGTCCCCAAAACCGGAACAGGGGGAAGACGCCAAACCGTTCCTGCAGCCGCTCACGGAGGTCATTCGGGTGCGTGTAGATATCGGGAAGCTTGCGGCCATCCGCGGGATAGGAAGGTCGAGGTGTCACGGACCAGTTGACATCTGCATACATGTTATACCACCAGAACATCTTTGCAGTAGTAAACTGTGAGTTACGTCGCCTTGCGGTTTCGAATACCTTGTCGCACTGTACCAGCGCATTCGACTGTTTCCAGAACTGCACTTCGGCAAGGTCTCGATCGTACCAGCCGTTGCCAACAATTCCGTGCTGAGCCGGTAGAGCTCCGGTCAGCAGTGACGCCTGCACGCTGCAGGTTACTGCCGGCAAGATGGTCTGCATGGGCCGACCGAAGCCCGTGTCCATCAACGAACAGATGTTCGGCGTGCTCTCACCAATCATGTTCCAGGTGAGACCCACAACATTGATCACGACGAGCGGACGTGGCGTGGAGAGATCGGACATGAGAAACAAACGATACCGGGAGTAGTATGAATCCTTGCCACACGGACGCTGGCAGCCCTACAACGCTGGCCGAAATTATCTAGTCACGGTTATTCATCGGTAACACAGCCGTGGGCCGCCGACTTCACATTCTTGATGTACTTGTAAAGCGTCCCTCGTGTTGCCTTGAACGGTGGCGCTGTCCATGCCTCACGGCGCTGGTCCAGTTCGTTATCGGACAGGTCGACAGTAATCGCATTTGATTCGGCATCAATCGTGATAGAGTCACCGTTTTGCACTAATGCGACCGGACCGCCGACCTGAGCTTCCGGCGTGATATGACCAACGATGAAGCCGTGAGATCCTCCACTAAAACGGCCGTCCGTCATCAATGCCACGTCGGAACCCAGTCCAGCTCCCACAATGGCCGATGTCGGCGTCAGCATCTCCGGCATTCCAGGTCCGCCCTGAGGGCCTTCGTAGCGGATGATGACCACGTCGCCTTTCCTGATCTGATCCTGCTCCAGCCCTTTGAGCATGTCTTCTTCGGAATCAAAACAGCGTGCCGTGCCGGTAAATTTCAGACCTTCTTTGCCTGTGATCTTGGCGACCGCACCTTCAGGTGCCAGGTTGCCGCGGAGAATGCACAAGTGACCGGTTCTCTTAATCGGTCTTTCAACCGGCTGAATAATTTCCTGGCCGTCACTCAGTCCCGGAAGATCCTGCAGGTTCTCTGCCAGTGTCCTGCCAGTCACTGTCAGACAGCTGCCGTCCAGCAGGTTTTTTTCAAGCAGATATTTAAGAACCGCCGGAGTGCCGCCTACCGAGTGCAGATCTTCCATCACAAAGCGTCCGCTGGGCTTGAGATCTGCCAGGTAAGGAATTCGATTGCTGACGGCCTGAAAATCATCAATGGACAAGTCTACATGGACCGCTCGGGCCATGGCAATCAGGTGCAGAACTGCGTTGGTGGAACCACCAAGCGCCATGACAGTCACCATCGCATTCTCGAAGGCGGTGCGCGTCATGATATCCCTTGGCTTAATATCTCTTTCCAGCAGTGTCCGAATGGCTTTTCCAGCCGTGCGGCATTCTTTCAGCTTTTCAGGATCTTCTGCCGGGATCGACGAACTGTAGGGAAGACTCATGCCCATCGCTTCAATGGCCGAAGCCATTGTGTTCGCAGTGTACATGCCGCCACAGGCTCCGGCGCCTGGGCAGCTGTTGCGAACGATGTCCTGACGTTCGTCATCAGAGATCGATTTCGCCAGGTACTGCCCGTAGGCCTGAAATGCGGAAACAATATCCAGCTTGTCTTTGCCAACACCGCGACCCGCTCGGATCGTTCCTCCGTACACCATGAGTGACGGACGATTGACTCGTCCCATGGCCATGATGCAGCCCGGCATGTTTTTGTCACAGCCCGGGAGCGATATATTCGCATCGTACCACTGACCCCCCATCACGGTTTCAATGGAGTCGGCAATCAGGTCGCGTGACTGCAAAGAGTATGACATGCCTTCAGTGCCCATCGAGATACCGTCGCTGACACCGACGGTATTGAATCTCATGCCGACCATGCCGGATTCGTGCACACCCGTCCGCACCTCGTTTGCCAGGTCCAGCAGGTGCATATTGCAGCTGTTGCCTTCGTACCAGACGCTGGCAATGCCCACCTGGGCCTTGTTCATATCCTCCTCAGTCAGACCGGTGGCGTAGAGCATCGCCTGAGAGGCACCCTGTGACCGTGGCTGTGTGATACGACTGCTGTACTGATTGAGTGCTGCCATGACAGGTGTGTTTCTGCGTGATTGTTTCGTATAAAGAATGCATAAATGAGAAAAGGTGAGCTGTCCGGGACAGGTGTTCTCAGCAATGCCGACAGTGACCTTGTTGTGGATCGCTGATGCGAGCGAGACGCTGACTGTATTTCCGGAAGATGTGTCACATGCCGCACGGCCATGTGCTCAGTGCATTAAATCAAGATCCCGCGATTTCCCGGACGGACTGCTCAGGCAGGATGATAGCAGCCGATGCGTAGCCACTCGACCACTGAACGCGGATTCAAAAAAAGCGGCCCCGAAAGCTGCCGCGAATCCCCGTCGCAGCAGGTTCTACTGGCCACTGGAGCGGCTGCCTCCGGGGGACCCTGTGATTTTCGCGCCTTCCGGCAGCGGCCGGGCGGCTACTCGCAGCCCGAGTCCGTGTCCGAACTCCCGCAATTTCCGAAAATGTATGAAGTCATCGGGATACAGCCACACTGTCATCAGGGCATCCGGGTCCGCAGCTTCAGCGATCTGGCGAAAACGGGACCCAAACTCAAACGCTTCATCCATTGGTTCGGCGCGGAGCGACTCAACTGGTGTCACTGTCCAGCGTGACACCACGATACGGAATCCGGTGGACACACCATTGAATCCATTCAGGGGTGACGGTCGGTGGCGTTGAACCGCATACTTCATGGTGTAACCACCAACGGGACCACAGACTCCTTCGTAGCGACCGAATCGACGGATCACGCCTCCCCGATTCGAAACCTGACGTGTCAGACACTCCACCAGGTCCTTGATGGGAACGCACGAGATACATCCGGATTCCAGTCGAAAATGCAGTTCCTGGTCATTGTCCGTCCGCACGACCGGGGACAGCCGATGTTTCAGGCGATCCGGTTCCGGATGTACCTCAACCTGTCGCTCTTCAATCAGTTCCATCAGCTTCTGAGTTTGTCCGGTGATCTCCTTCAGTTCGCTGTCTGCCGCGGCCTGGCGGTCGTAGACTAGCTGCGTGGCGCTGAGTATGGCGTGTTGCCGTGTCTCGGCGGACGCTAATTCCTTCTGCAACAATGTGATGATTCTGGGAGCTTCGGCGGCATCGCTTTCCAGCGATGCCAGGTCCGTATCTGATTGCACTGTCTGCTGACGACTCGACAGAATTGTCAGGTTGACGTCACCGGTCTCCTGCTGCAGAAGCCGATCTTGTTCCTTCAGATCCGCAAACTGCTTCTGCAGCTGCGTGATCTTCTGTTGCAATCGGGTTGAATGATGGGACTCTGATTTGATTTCGTGTTGCAGTAACCGCAGTTTGACTGGCGAAAATTCGGTGGTGTCTTCGTATCGGCTCCTGCCGGACATCACGGGATTCGGCGGTATTATTGCTGATTGAACGACAACGATATCATTGTCAGTGACGTCGACTCCGGGGGGTGGCTGACGCGCAACTTTGACTCCTGAGATCACGATCAGGATGATCAGGATTCCGACGATATTGGCGATGATGTCGAGGAACGAGTCGGAACCAAAATCCGGATCACCGCTCAGACTGCGTCGACTCATTGCAGTTCCTTTCGATCAGAAACCTGCTTCGCCAGGCTGAATGCCGGTGAACTTATGATTGAAATGAACCCATCGGATCGGTCCGTCACATGAGGGTCCATGCTGACGATTGATGCCACGGGAATATTCAGACGATGCAACTGAGCCGCCAGCTGCAGGTACAGTGTGTGGGCTCCAGGGCTGACGACGAACTTCGCGGAGGGCATCGTCATTTCAGTCAGTAAATGTGGGTTCCTGCGGCTGATCCCAAAGAGAACACCCGCAATTGAACGGACGATCTGACTGATGTCCTGACCGTCTAGAGCCACCGGACGGTATCCCACAATTGTATAATTCTGTGGATCCAGGTAGATCGTGACCTGTTTATAAGAAATCAACCGATCCGTAAATCGGCTCGTGCTGCCGTCTGTCGAGCGGCCGAACGGAACCGTGTCCGAAGAACTTCCGCCGCCGGCACTCCCGTCAGCAACAGCCATTCCGGCAGACTGAAGTGTTGCAGAATCATCTGAAGCGAACCCGTTCTGCGCTTTTGATCTCCGCAGGATCTCACGCGCAGCGAGCGCTTTTGCAAGTTCGCGTTCCACCTGAGTTTTGGCTTCCGCCATCGATGGGATGGATTGCCAAACGTCGAGGGGCGCTGCCCTCGAAGGTGATGGTCCACCGGATGCATTCGCTGTCTCCAGGGACTCGTGATCGTCCATCAACTTCGAATCCGGTTCCGTGAAGTGTGGGGACGCCGGAGTTTCGGCCTCGGCCCGGTCATCATGGCGTCCAAACGGATTGTTTACCAAGCCATCTGCGCGTGAGTTCCCGGATGGTTCTTCAAAATACTGTCTGTGCGATTCCTGGCCTAATCCGTTTGAGCCAAACTGTGAACTCCGGGAAATCTCGGCCTGAGCGCCGCGAAGTGCTGTAATCCGCGGTCGGAGCGATGAGACAGCATCAAGGTATTTCTCACGTCGGATGAGGGAATTGAGCACAGCAATTCTGACCGCCTCTGCTTCTCCATCCACGGCCTGTGCTGCAGCGATGACCTGATCGTCGCAAACTAACTCGTAACCGAAATGAATGTGGGCTTCTTGAAACACTCGCTGGGCCACGTAGAAGAGAAGTGTCCCGCCCGGTCTTACCAGTAACAGTACATACGGTCTCGATGTCAACGAATCCTTTGAACGCTCGCGGTGAACGGCCAGCACACCGGAAAGCAGAGGATTGTCCGTCAGTGAAACTCCATCCATGTCTTTTCGTGGTATTTTGATCTGTGTGGCCGGAAATGCAAATCCGTGGTCTGTGACGTCAACCACAATTGGTGTCCTGGAGGTGCCGGCCGAGTTACTGAATTCAATTACAGTCGGAGCCACTCCAGTGTCTGCTGGCTGGTCCTGTTGGTGAGTACTCATATCTCGCAGTGTCCGGAGTGCCGAATGACGCTCACTCACCAGTTGTTCGGCAGCGACTGCCAGCGACTCTGCCGCTTCCAGTGCGGCCGACAGTTGTTCGACTGGCGCGGCGGACTCGTTCCGCCGCTGCTGCAAACTGTCCTGTAGTTTCCGCAGCTCCGCCAGTTGCTGAGCTGCTGCATCGGTTCTGGAAGACGCAGTTTCCTGCTTCTGCCGTGCAGCCTTTAGTACGTGCTGCAGTTCTGTTACCTCACGCTGACGGTACGTCAGCTGCTGCAGCGCAGTGGTATACCGTTGCTGCTCCACGTTCAGAGCCTGTTGGAGTTCTGCACGCTGAGTCTGTGTCAGTGTCAGCGTGGTCTGCACTTCCACCCATTCCCTGGGTGCAATCCCAGGAACAGATGCCTCGGGGGCTATTGAATCAGTCAGACGTTCGGCTGGTTCCGAAACAACCAACTGCGCTGGAGCTTCGTGCTGTTTCTGACGAATACGTCGTGTTGTCACGAGTAACAGCAGTATCAATGCACCCATCGTGCAGACAAGAACTGCCAGAAATGGAAACAGCGAAATCGTTTTTTCGTTTCGACGCTTTGCCATTTCCAGCTGTCACCACCTTCATCAAGTTCAACCCGGTATGGATGCCGTGGACGATGAACTGTCAGCACCTGAACTTTCCACATCTGTCAGTACCCGCCGAATGATCTGAAAATACTGACGGAACTATGGATCCGTCTGTCAGGCTGCAGCTCTGTGAGATATCTTCGTTGTCAGGAGATTCACGGCAGCCGACAGGCTGGAGACAGCTTGTTCGATTACGTCTACCGTCTGCACTGCCTGCAAATTCTCATTCAATTGCTTCTGCAGGCCAGCCAGCCGTTCCTCCGACTCATTCATTCTCAGCAAAGTGCGACCGAGCTCGTGCAGGGCCTCCGTTTGTTCCGCCGCTGAAGTGGAACTTATGAGCATGGCCTGCTGCCAGTGGCCGACACGTTCGGAAAATTCATGAATGCTCACTGACAGCGTCCGAGTGAATTCTGCAGCACCATCTCTCATTGTCTGGTCCAGGTTCGCTCGCGCTGCACTGGCTGCCTCGCGGTGGGCAGTCAGTGTCGCATCAACATCGGACTGCAACAGACCTGAGAGCATTGAAAAGTGTTTACTGAGTGTTCGCGTCCACGCCGATTGGAGTTGTTCACATTGTCGATTCCAGTCGTCAGCATTTGGAAGAAGATTGCTGTACGCCGCAGTCTGCAGCGCGAAACACGGCAGGACGTGGTCGATCCCGATCTTTTCGACAATGTTCAAAACATTCTGTTCACTGCGTTCCGTGACAAACGACGTGAATACCAGCACGATTGACATTCCGAGAGCGAGAGCGGTCGTGTCGAATGCTGCTTCCAGCCCACCGACCACTTCCGGCAGTGACGAATCCAGCTGCTCCGGCGTCAAATTGGCAATGGCGATCGTGATCCCCATCACCGTTCCCAGAAACCCCAGAATCGGAATCGCCCAGGTGATTGTGCGGATCAGGGCATAACTTTGATGGAGACGATCGGCAGCCAGCTCCGCCAGATATCGCATATGCTGTTCGAGTCCCGCACGGCCGGATCCCTCAACATACTTCACAGCGTCCAGAAGTCGCTCGGCGATTGAGCTGACTTTAAACCGCCCTGCCTGACTTTCATAACAATTGCGCAACATCTCGCTGCCTTCGCCATCCCAGTGGGACACGGATTCTGCGACGATTCGCAGAGCCGAACGTTGTGAGCGCAGTCGGAACAGGCGATGAATGAGCATCACCATTCCTGTGAAAAACAGGACCGTGCTCAGAACCTCAATCGGATGGCTGCAGAAGTAGCGACGAACAAAGGACTGGATCCAGGGTGTGAACGGCGCTGTTGAGTAGAACAACCCGGTCAGCAACAAACTGTAGATGTAAACACCAACTGGTGTTCGCTGAGACACTGAGACCGGTGTTTCCTGCACGTCTAACCCCCTCAAGCAGGGGACAACACTGTTCGGGACCGCCCCCTGGAAGATGGTGCGTTCCACAGGACGCTGTGACCGTCTGGTTGATCCACCGCTGTCATGTTCCACGCAGCTGGTCAGGCGTTCGGTACCCCCCGGAAACTGAACGCCTGCCGGCAACGTCAAAAGATGTCGCTAGTGGCAATTATCGGCACGACTGGAAAATCCGGTTGAATCAATTCAGTCTGAATATCCCCACCTCATTCACTGAGCCCTCTTCGAGCAAGTTCTGGCTCAACGATGGGTCTCTCAGCACGGTTTCCGGTTTCACGGCAGAAATCTCAATGGGGGAATTGGAGGATGGGAGAATCCCACCATAGTTGGTCATGAACCACGAACGGGCAGAGAAACAGGCGATATCCGCACGCTGGCCGTGTGGCCTGAACCGGGCTCCCTATTGGCGTCAGTTCCAAGTATGCTGGCGAAAACATAAGTTTGCAGCCGCAAAATCACTCGTTTCGCTGCCGCTGTTCATTGGAATACCCTGGACACGCTGGTGGTGGCTCGAGCAGCCGTGAGTGACTTCGAAGGTGCAATGGAAGCATTCGCTCGGGCGATCGAAATGGCTCCGGAACACGAGCGGACAAAACTGAAAATTCATCAGGAACAAATATCCGCCGGAATTCCTGTGCGGGAACAGCCAAATGGCCGCAGTCACTACCAAATGCACTCAGTGCGCAGCTGCATTAAGACTAAGAGACGAGCGACTCATTGGCCGTGAAATTCGTTGTCCGCGATGTAAGTCACAGTTTGTTGCCGTATTGGAAAGAAGCCAAACCGGATCGGCAGAAGCACTACAGGCAACAGGCAATGAGCTTCCTTCGCCGGTTGAACCTGCAGTTTCTGCCCTGCCGGTGATCCGGACCGAGCCGAATGGTCGACGGGGAAGAGTCGCTCGTCGCGTGAAGCCACCAGGATTGATCCTGCTGTCTCTGTTCCTGATTGCCGGAGGAGGGGTTGCCTGGTGGTCCGCCAGCATCGGTCGGCGGACCACATGGGGAACGACGTCACCTCAGAAAGTCAACCCACCGGCACCGAAGGAGAGGTTTGATCACCCGCCTGACGTCATTGCACCTGGTGTCCTTCCCGGCCTGACAACCGCCACTGCAGTCAGCATGGACTACATCCCGGTCATACCACAACTGGTTCTGCATTTGCGTCCCGGAGAAATCTGGGCGGACGAAGTGAATCAAAGGGAACTGACTGCAACGCTGGGCGACCTGGGAATCTGGCTGCGTGAGTACATTCAGCAGACGACACGGTTTGAGCCCTCTGAGATTGAAGAGCTGACGATCGCTGTGAACTTTGGTGCGCGCACCAGTGTGCCGGACATTGCCGTAGTGGCTCGACTCAAGAACGAAATCCCTGAGTCTCAGCTCTTGTTGAAACGAATTCGTGGCAAACTGATTCAGGACCTTGAGGCCGAAGTGTATGAATCAGGTGATTTGGCATTCATAGTCATCGATGGCAGGACGCTGGTGGTGAGTTCGCTTCATCTGGCGGAAGAATTAGTCGATGCAAAAAAATATGCGGTTGTGCCGCAGCCGGAGATAGAGGCACTGCTGCAGACGTCCGATCGCAGTCGACACATGACGCTGATCGCGGATCTGCACGTTCTCGACCTGCATAAGGACTTCGTGCTCATGGAACAACTCCATCGATTGGCGGAAGACACCGTGCTGTGGTTCGGGACGGATTGCCGGGCGCTGGGCTGGAGCGCTCATCTGGAGCCACATCTCCATATGGAAACCAGACTGGCACCGGCTGCCGAAACAACTACGCGGCAGTTGCAGATGCGAATCCGTCAACAGCTTGCACAATTGCCCGAACGTTTGTTGGCGAATGTTCGTACACTGAAACCGCTGACTGTCGGCCAGTGCCGGATCATCGGTCGGTTTCCAGCCATGATGCAGGCATTCGCCCTTGGGACGCAGGTCAGTCGTACCAGGACCGAAGCCATTCTGACCACGATTCTGCCGCAGAAGGCAACTGCCAATCTGGCCGCGGGGGCGATCCTTACATGGAACGCATCTGTCCGGCAGACAGGCAGTCAGGACGTTCAGGCAGACAGGCAGTCAGGGCGTTCAGGCAGACGCAATACCGCAGAATCGCCTTAGTACTGTAGCTGAGTGTCTGCGTCGCCCCGTTTTTATCGATTTTCGGCGGGAACCACTGCAGGAGGTAATCGCATATATCGGCAGCACGATCCAGGTGTCCGTGGCCATCGATGGTGATGCGCTGAAAGTTGCCGGCCTCACCCAAAATATGCAGCAGACCCATGACTTGGGCGATGTCTCAGCATTGAAGGCGGTTGATATAATCCTGAGCCAGTACGACGGGAAAATGGTGATTCTCGTCGACGAAACTCGTCGTGCCATTTTGCTTACGACTCCGGACGCCGCCCGTGCACGCGGACAGACTCCATTTGATACCCACGTGGCTGAGTAGGACCACTGCCGGGAATGTTTCTGCCGTCAGTGACAAGGTTATATACGCCGTTTGTACAGCTGGTGTTGCGATGGAGGCCAGGCGGCCGCGGTAGCTGAACGAGACAGGCGTGAGATCCACAGATCTTCGCAACTCATCTAACCGGTGCGTTCTGCCTCCAGCTGTTTCAGCTTTTCTATCAGCTGTTCATCGGACGCCATCTGGCCGTTTTCCTGCGCGTTTGCGAACTGAGCTGCCAGATCATCCAGTTGAGGCTGAAGTTCATTCAATTTTTCGGCGCTAACTCTTTTCGTGAACATCACTCCGTCCAGATGGTCATTTTCGTGCTGCACGATCCTCGCATCCATACCATCCAATTCAAAACTCAGTCGCTGTCCGTCCACGTCGTAGGCTTCCACAACAATACGTTCGGCCCGGTTCACCGGTCCAAAGATTTCGGGGAGGCTCAGACAGCCTTCTTCAGCCTCGGCACTTCCATTTCGGCGGAGGATCTCCGGATTGATGAAAACCTGCTCGAATTCCGGCTGCTCCGGATCACCTGCCGGATTGATGACAAACAAACGATAAGGCAGGCCAACCTGATTGCCGGCCAGCCCGATTCCCCGCGCATCGTACATCAACTCAAACATCTGGTTGATCCATTCCTTCAGTTGAGGGTCGATGCGAGTGACGTCTTTGGATTTCCAGCGTAACGCGGGATGGGGGTGACAAACTATCTGGAGTGATAGCATGGAGCACTCTCAATGTGATGGACAACGCAGATGGTGGCAGTATCGCGTTCCTGGCAGTGTGATCAAGATGAAGTCGTGATGTGGAGGTGTTCATTTTATCCTGAGTCCCAGCAGACGTCATAATTTCCCCAATCGGAGAATCTGGTTCCGCATCGAGTGGTCTTCAGGCTTCACCCGGGCAATTGCACAAGGTAGGCCGCTTGATGAGAAAAGATCAGGAGTTTTCCTGAGCGGACATGCCATACTGGCTGGAGGCAAACATGCTACAGGTTGACTTCGGTTTCTTTTTCTTCAGACAATAGTTGCATGTCAAAGTGGTTGATCACAATCTCCTGTCTTGTCGCCGGGTGTCTCGTCACTGCCGTTGCTGATCCTGAGGAGCAGCCAGGCGAAGTCGACATCGAACAACGTCGCGCGAACCGATTTCTGGACCTGTTAAAACGTCGTCCAGGATTTGGCACAGCGCTGGATCGCGTTAGCCGTTTTCATATGGAACGCGGAACACTGGATGAATTCATCGCGCAGCTCAGCACCGTACCATCGTCACAACCCGATTCCGCTGTTCAACACCTGATTGCCGGTATGCTGCAGATCCAGTATGGTCGGGGAGCTGAAGCCGTCGTGACACTGCAGGACGTCGAACAACTACGGACAGCTGATCCGGTTGCTTCGCACGCCTTGGGACTGGCACTCAGAGATGGCGGAGAAATCCGGCTCGCCATTGCGGCATTGGAACGTGCCCTGCAAAAGTGGCCGACAAAACCTCACTTGAAGACAATCTATGAGAATCTTGCCCAACTGCATCACCGGGCAGGCAACCGTGAACTGTCGCTCGAAGTCTGGCAAAGGCTGGAAATGGAGTTTCCGGACGATCGGGCCATTCGAGAAGACGTTGCTGCCAAACTTCAGGCAGACGGACAACTTCAACCGGCACTGGAGCGCTGGCAGCACCTGGCCGCCAATGCGACAGAGCCGGAGCGACGGATCCAGTACCGTCTCTCGGTCGCTGACATTCAGCTGCGACTGGGCCACAACGACAGAGCACAGCGGACACTCGAGTCCGAACTTAACCGGATTCACCCCGACAGCTGGCTGGGTGAAGTCATTCGCCTGAAGGTGGAATCGGTGCTGCTGAGTTCGCAGGGGTGGCAGGGGGTTGTCGAGTATTATCGTGACCGACTCTCAAAATATCCCAACGACGTCGCCTCCGTCAGTCGCCTTGCTGCTCTTTTGGCGCAACAGGGAGATTTTGCCGAAGCAGGTACACTGTATCAGCAGGCAATCGAAAGTGCGCCATCATCAGTCAGGATACGAAACGCATTGATCGAGCTTCTGGTCGTTCAGGGAAAGATCAGCGCGGCCGTTGCTACTGGACGTGAATTGCTGGAACTCAGTGACGTCGGCACCGACGACTACGAACTCGTCGGACGATTGATACTTCGAGATTCCACACTGAAACAGTTTCAGCGCGAGCAGCAGGCCTCCAGGGTGTGGATGCGCATTTGTGGCAATCAGGATGATGCCGTAACGCTGGGATACACTGCCCGCCTGCACAGACGATCGGGGCTGCCCGACCGCGCTGTGAAATTGTTTCACAGGCTCACACAACTCGACCCCCACAATTCTGTCTGGCGCGAAGAACTGGGAGAGACGCTGTACGAACAGGGCCGTCGCGATGAAGCACTGCGTGAGTGGAATCTCATCGCGGAGGGTTCGCGCCGTAATACTCGGAATCTGACGCGGCAGTCTGAGATTCTGGAGAAGGCAGGCGAATTCGGGGCTGCTCTGCATACGATGCAGCAGGCCTGTGAATTGACGCCAGGAATCAGTGACCACATCCGGCTGGCTCAACTGCTGAGGCGATCCGGTCAGCTCGACGCCTGTTACACCCGGTTGAAACTGGCAAAGGAATCGGCCACGTCGATCGCCGAACAGCGCATCATCAACGAAGCAGCAACTGAGGCCTGGAAACAGGATCCGGCGCTGTATGTTCGCACGGCAAAGTTACAGAAAGACCTGGCACAGAACAGTAATAACGCATACGGATGGCTGCAACTGGCACTGATGTGCCAGGTCGATCAGCGTGTCGCGGATGCGATTCACTTTGTGGAGAAGGCAACCACAGTGGATCCTCACTCGGTCCTCGCATGGCAGGCCGCTGCCGACATCTGTTTTCAGGCCGGACTGCTGGACCGAGCAGCGAATTCCAGTCGCCAACTGGCAGAGGTAAGCTCTCAAAATCGTATGGCCGCATTGCAGCAGGTTGTTCGTCTGGAACAGCAGCTGGGGCGTACTGCCGAAGCACTTGAGGCTGCCAGGCTGCTTGTCCGCGAATCACCCGGGCACGCCGATTCCTGCCGTCAGTTCGCTGACCTTTGCTTTGAAACCGGTCGGGATACGGAAGGTCTTGAAAGTCTGAAACAGTGCCTGCTCCGAAATCCGGACGATCATCAGCTCAGCATCGAACTGGCAGATATCCTGGCGGACCAGTTTCAAACCGAGGCGGCGTCATCAGTATTATGGAGATCGTTTAATGTCGCAGCGAATCTGAACGATCGTATGTCGCTGCTCGAAGCACTCGTCAAACTCTCACAGGAGACCGACACCTTTGACCGGATAATTGGACGACTGAAGACTTCCGGCAGCGCGGACCCCGTCGATCGCAGTTTGTACGTGGCCACCGCGATTCAGCTCTCCGGAGATCCGGCCGGCGCCCGTAAGTCGCTCGTACGGGCGACATATCAGTTTGGTCGCGACGTTCGAATCCTAAAATTATTGGTCGAACTGGCAGAGGCTGAAGGTAATCTGGAACTGGCCACGCAGTACCAGCGACAGGTCACGGCCATCAGTGCGACATCCGAAGACCATATGCGGCTGGCAAAACTGGAATTTCAGACCGGACAGATGAGTGAACCCGAACTGTTCTGGGTCCGGGAGGCACGTTCCGGCAATGACACCCAGGCTGCGATTCGCTGTATCGATCGATTTCTGGATGATGGCCGCCTCGAAGCGGCGAAGCTTATCAGCGAGCGACTCGTGGTCGGTCGTCCCCGTGATTGGCGCGTGTTATATCGACTCGCGATGATTCAGTGGCGGATGAATCGTACAGAAAACGCAGTTAGTACCTTCAACAGGATCATTGCTCTGGATTTGCCCGTTGATCATGTCTTCGTTGAACCTCAAACGGCAGCGACATCTCCAGGTTTTCCAGTCAAAACCGCCTGGAAGCGTGTACAGCCAGACCAACCGACAGTGCTACAGCTTCAAAGTCCGTTGATGCGCCGGCTGAAACAGATTCTCGATTCTCTCAACTGGCTGCAGTTGTACACGGGGAATGAGCCTTGGTCCCAGAGGCTGTCCGCTCCGATTGACTATGGGGCTGCCCGCAGCACAGCTCTCGGATTTCTGTGGCTCGCAATGGATCTGCAGGACCGAGTTGATTTTCTGGAGTCTCTGACGCAGACATTCGAAGTTGACGGCGCAGGTATTGCAGACTGGTGCTCAATTGCCGTGATGGCACGACGATCGAATTTGGTGGAATCGGCAAGACTGGACGGGCTGACGGCAGCGTTAGCTCGCTCTGACAACACGGAACACCAGCTGGTTCTGGCGGGACTCCTCTGCCATGGGGGTGTGTTCCGCAGTCCAAAGATGCAGACCCAGGTGGTTTCACATCCGCACAAGTCCACCATGCTGCAGGAGGCGGCGGAGTCCGTGGCAGTGCGGAGGCCAGAATGGTTGGCAGACATTGGTGGCTGGTCGGGAGTGTATCGTCAACTTCAGAGAGACAGCCAAATACATAATTGCAGCGAGATCATCGGAAGGCTGAGTGTATCGTCGAATTCCGCAACACTCATTTCCGCCACTGATCTGGCGGTTGCTCATGGTGATCTGAATGCCGTTTCCCGATGTATCCGGAAAACGCTGACGCTGCTGTCACACGACGCATCGATTCGACTCAGTCTGGAATCCCGTCTCCCGCAACTTTCGTCGATGGCTGCCCACCTGTTGGCGGCCGAAAACTGGAATCCTGTCCGACAGCTCGTTGACATCCTGTTGGAGATCCACGCGACTCGATATGCCCCGCTTCAGAACATCGGTTCAAATGGAGATTCAGTAAATTTTCCTGGATATCGCTTGGTGACTGTCAGGAGTACGAATGCAGCTGCTTTCCAACATCTCAAATCGTCTGACTCCCTTGAGTTGGATGACTCCGGATGGAAACCACCTTTTAAGCTGCGACACCGCAGCAGCTGGAATTCCGGGAATGTGCGATTCGTTGTCCAAAATGGCGGGGATTTCGGAGGTCATCTGGATCCCTGTCTTTCTTCATTGCTGGTACGTCTCATACACCATGACAATCCACACGGACACGCGGAACGTCTGGTGAATTACCTGTCATCGATTTCCCGCGAAGATTCGGTTCCTGTGTGGATTTCATCATCGATGATTCTTGCCGGGTATTTTGCAGCTCAGAAGAGTGTTGACGATGCGATATTGGCTCTTGTTCCGGTCGTCAAATATCTGCCACACGATGTTGGAATCCGATTAAATCTCGCGGACTATCTGCATGCTGCCGGGGCCCATCGAGATGCCCTGAAACTGCTGGATGCGATGCCTGTCCCGCGAAATCGTCAGCTCATTCTGCTAACAGAAATGTTTGCCCTCAGGCTCTGTCTGGCACTCAGCGATCAGAATCGTGCTCAGCTCGCAGCATCACGACTGTTCGCACTGAAACTGGATCGTGATGATGTGGATGTCATTACCGAGAAACTGCTCGACCTGCAGTTGCCGGACACGGCACAACGCTTCCGATCTCGTGTTGTGCAGTCCGTGGCAGGTCGTACAGAACAGCTGCACCAGCTCATGCAGAATTACTCTGATGCAGGAAACAGATCTGCCGCCGTACGGATTGCACGACAGTTTATTCTCCAGCCGTCCATTACACTGAACGGCGCATCGGTCGTTCACTCGGTGCAGGCGCGTCGGGCTGCACTGCAGATTCTGGCCGGATCTGACGCCATCATGCCTATAATCCTCCAGCTGCGACGGAAACTTAATGATGACTCTGCTTCTTTCCATCAGCATCATGTGCTCGTTGAATTGCTGAAAGCAGATGGTCAGGAGATTGAGGCAGAAGAGGCTGCTCAACCGCTGCGTCAGTCACTCGTCGAAGATCCCAATGCAGCACTACAGTTGGCTCGACAACTGGAACGTCAGGGACGACTGGAATCCGCCTGTGATGTGTGTCGATATTTGCTGGAGGCCGACACACAGCTGTTTCACCGGGATTATTACCGCTTCATCCGTCTGTTCGAAAGAAATGGTGGCCTGGAAGAGCTGGCGGATCTGATTCTTGCAGCCGATCTCCGGAGAGACGTAAGTGGCCACTGGGGTGTGCAACAGCTGACAGAACGGTTGCTGCCGCACGATGAAGTCCGCGGACTGAAATTGTTTGCGGCGGCGTGGCGGGTATGGCCAGACAGCCGCGCGGCGCTCCTGGCCAATGTCTCTCATGATGCTATCTGGTTGCTCCCGGAGGTGTTTGACTATTTCTCGACAAAAATTCTTCCCACAGCGAACCGACTCGTCGACCCATGGTTCGGTGTCGCAGAGCATCTTCAGGTACGAGGCCGCGGCGTGGTTACCGGAACACTCTCGCGGATGCTGCAGGTGCCTGTGGTGGCAGGGCGCGCCGAGGAGTTTCTAAATGAGATTCGGGAAGCGCTTGTGGTACAGCCCGACTGGCACGCTGGTTGGATCTATGTGGCATTGCTGGAAGCAAATTTGGGACGGACGGACGATGCACTCGCGCACTTCTCAGAAATCCTGCAGCACCATCTGGCCACGATGCCACCCATGGTCGCTTGGGTCACCGCCTGTGAACTCGTCAAAGTCAATGCAACGCCACTTGACGGGGTCATTGTTCGTCTCCTGGAGCAGCTCAGTGTGGTTCAGAAATCGGGAACGGTCCTCTTGAAATCCGGAACCGGCTGGCATGCCGCACCCGACTATCTGTTGACGACACACTTCATGGTAATGGAAGATGCAGTTTCAGCAAAAGCTGTCGTGGAACGACTCCTCACACGTATTTACATTGAAGAGAACGGACTTGCCGAACAGAGCGGCCGAGATGCAAACGGAACTAAGGGCGGAATCGACTCAGAGACCCAGACGGCGTTCAATGATCTGGCACAGCGACTGCAGTCACATCTCCCGGAAGAAGCAGAACACCTTCGAGAACTGGGACGTTCAGAACCGCAGGTGTCCTCCGTTGGGCAGACCGGTGATTCAGTTCCGCACACGGGGAAAACTGACAAGGTAATCCAGGTAATCCGCGAATGCCTGCTGCAGCAGAGGCCATAGCAGAAAACCATTTCATGGATGTGTTCTGTCCAGAGACACAAGCGGCGACTGTCGCCCAACGCAACAGAAATGTACCCTTGTTACCGTTCCCATTTCATTCCGCTTCGATAACATATCTGACTGTACGTGAGTCTCTGTATTTCTTGCGCCTGAGGATGTAAATCATGTCAACGACTGTGGCTGGTCAGGAACAGCACGCCGAAGTTTCAGCATTTCTTGCTGAGTCACTTCATAAAGCGTATGTCAACGGTAAGTGGGTGGAAGCATCCGGGGGCACAACATTCGAGGTGGTGGATCCGGGAACCGCGCGCAGAATTGCCACTGTGGCCAGTCTGCAAAAGGAGGACGTCGATGCGGCTGTTGATGCTGCTGATGCGGCATTCACTGCCGGCACGTGGTCAAAAATGCCTGTGAACGAGCGAGGTGCGGTTCTGCATCGCATCGCAGATGCTGTCGAACAGCGATTGTCGGAGTTTGCTCAAATCGAGTCTCTCGACTGCGGCAAAGTGTATGATCAGGCCGTTGGCGACATTCAGAATTTCGTCGATACGTTCCGCTACTTTGCCGATCTTGCGCAGGCGGTCGATTATCGCAGCGTCCTGGGCGTGAAGAATCACGAAGCCTGGGTTACGCGGCATGCCTGGGGCGCATGCGGATTCATCATTCCCTGGAATTTCCCGTTCCTTCTGGCCGGCTGGGGACTTGGACCGGCGCTGGCTGCGGGCAATACGTGTGTACTGAAACCTGCCGAAGATACTCCACTTTCATCGCTCTATTTCTGCCGCGTGGTGGAGGAACTGGGTCTCCTGCCTGCAGGTGTTCTCAATGTGGTACCGGGGCTTGGAGAAACCGCTGGCGCTGCAGTCGCAGGCAATCCGAAGTTTCGCAGAATGAGTTTCACGGGTTCACCGGAAGTTGGACGACTTGTGGCAGAAGTCTGTGGTCGCAACCTGGTACCGGTCAAGCTGGAGCTCGGCGGCAAAGGTGCAGCTGTGGTTTTTGAAGATGTCGACATCCAGGAGACGGCTCAAAAGCTGGTGGAAGCCATCACGTTTCACACCGGACAGGTGTGCTGCGATGCAACTCGCTGGCTGGTTCAAAAGGACATCTACGGCGATTTTGTCGATGAGTGCATCACAAAGATGAAGTCCGTCAACATTGGCTACCAAATGGACGAAGGGACGCAGATGGGTCCCGTTGTGAGTCAAAAACAGCGTGACCGTGTCCTCGGTTACCTGGACAAGGGTGTTGCGGGTGGTGCGGAGCTGGTGTTGGAAGGTGGTGCGGCTGAAGTGGCCGGCCGTGACGGTTATTTTGTCAAGCCGGCCCTGATGGCAGGGTCCCTCAGCAACGTTGCCGCGCGCGAAGAAATCTTCGGGCCTGTCGCGTTTCTCAGTCCGTTTGAAAACGAGGCAGAAGGCGTACGCCTGGCCAACGACACTGATTACGGTCTGGGGAACAGCGTGTGGTCATCTGACCTGGCACGATGTGGCCGTGTGGCGGAAAGCTTTGAGTCAGGCAATGGCTGGATCAACGCTCACAATGTCATCGTTCATGGTGTGCCGTACGGTGGTATTGGCAAGAGCGGCATGGGTGGTGGGGTGATCTCACCTGAAACGCTGAACGATTACCTGAGACCGATTTCTGTCGTTCGACCTCTGTAACACCTGCATTCAGAATGAATGACAACAAAAGCCCGGCTTTTTCAAAGAGCCGGGCTTTCTTGCCTGTACGGCGTCACTCTGGTGCTATTGGCAACAAATACAGGCACCACGTGCAAACAATTGTGTTTGCCATCGGCCTGATTGACAATTCGTCGGCTGTTGCCGGTAATTCAGCTTGTTCCTCACGCGTGATGACTCGGCTGGACCCCTTTGAAGAACCCGGCAGCCATTTGACTGCTGGCACCAATGCAGTGGCGATCAGTATCAATGCGGCAGCATTACCCCTGATTGTCATTTCGCGTTGAGCTTTGGCCAGCTTGGCCTTAGTCTTTGTGACATTTCCTTTCACGCGACCCACGGCACTATCCCTCCCCGTCCTGTTAATCGTCCGGCGTTTTTCCAGTTGGTTCACAGCAGTCAAAATTTTCTTGAGTTCACTTTCAACCTGTCTTTTGCGTGCGGCAACATCCAAAGGTTTTGGCAGCTTCAGGTTCTTCTCCTTAGCGATCATGGTTTTCATTTGTTTCTGCAGTGCTTTGAGCTTTTTGGGATCCACTACGTTTTTTTGCCAGGTCAAATCTCCTCGCGACAGCCTGAGGCAAAGCTGATCACTGTTTTCTGCGTGGTATTTCGTGAAATTAAGACGGTCCCCGACGGTGACGTGCGGACTTTTCGCAGCTGGATCAAACAACAGATTCCGTTCGGGCCGTTGCTGGCTGATCAGCTGATGCTGCCGATGACTGTCAGCGCCGCTCAGCCAGGTGAATTTGGAGTTCGACAGGTGGTCATTTTGCACGGGCCCGCTTACTGAACACTCCCGCACCCCCATGGACATTTTCCACTCTTCCTTAACATGGAAGTCTAAGAACTAGATGATAACACACGCATATTGATGCGATTCTCTCCCGTCCGACACGATATCTCTTGACCACGGTCTTCTCTCCGTAATGCGCCGAACGGAGTGCCTCACGAGTCAGACGGGATTCCCGGCAGATGGACTTCAGCGGTGAATATGAAGAATCCCGCGAATCAGGGTGGGCAGGGTCTGCGATTCCAGAGCCTGCCTGTAGGGTGGCATGCAGCGGTATGAATGAACCAAAGTAAAGTTGGCGTCTGGTTCGCCGGCTGTCTCAGACGACGTTGCCCATCATGACAAACTGCCTTTTCAATATTCGGACCCGCGTCGATGAAAATCGGAATTCTGGCGGACATTCATGACAACGTCGACAATGTGCGTCATGCCGTTAATCTGCTGAATGCGCTGCAGGTGAACGTTGTTCTCATCGCCGGAGATTTTGTGTCACCTTTGGTCATACCATCCCTGCGAAAACTTCGCGGTCAGGTCATTGCGTGTTTTGGTGACAACGATGGCAACCAGGTCGGCATTGCCGGAGGCATGAAAATCGTCGGCACGCTGGCCCGGGGCCCCGTCTGCTACCGAACGGACGACGGTGTGCATATCCTGATGGCTCATCAACTGAGCGAAATCCGTGACTGGATTGATGGAGCTGATGTGATTGTGTTCGCTCACAGCCATCGATCGAGTATTGCCAGAGATCGACACGGACGTATGTTTATCAATCCCGGCGAAGTCAGTGGCTGGATGTTTCGGAAGCCGTCTGTAGCACTGCTGGATACGGCAACAAATGATGCCGAGATTCTGCGGCTTCCACCAATGAACGATCCCGTCTATGTCGACGGGTAAGCAATTTCAGTCAAAGGGTCCGGCGTTCAGGCATCAATGACTTGCCGTAGCGGAAATGACAGTAGCCATGTCTGAAATCACAAACAATCTCTTTGATTTGTCGGACGACACTGCAGTGGTCATTGGCGGTACTGGTGTCCTTGGCGGTGGAATGGCGAACGCCCTGGCAGCTTACGGTGCGCGTGTTGCAGTTCTGGGACGCAGCGCAGAACGAGGGAACGCGAAGGTTGCGCAGATTTCTGCGGCAGGTGGAACCGGGTTATTTCGTTCCGTGAATGCACTCGACCCGGAATCACTCAAGAAAGCGCGTGATGAGATCAACAACGAGCTCGGATCGGTTTCAGTGCTCGTGAGTGCGGCGGGAGGCAACCACCCAAATGCAACTCTCCCGCCTGGAAGCGATTTCTGTACACTTCCGCGGGACGCGTGGAATGATGTGTTTGACCTGAACCTGGTCGGCGGTTCATTGCTGCCGGCTCAGGTGTTTGGCGAGACAATGCTGGCAGAAGGCAGGGGCAGTATCATCAATATTGCCTCGATGGCCGGTATGGTGCCTTTGTCTCGTGTTGTAGCCTACTCAGCAGCAAAAGCCGCGGTTTTGAATCTGACTCAGTTCCTGTCACGGGAGTGGGCCACACAGGGGGTGCGAGTGAACGCCATCAGCCCTGGGTTTTTCCCCGCAGAACAGAATCGTGCTTTGCTGTACAATGAAGACGGAAGTTACACTGAACGGGGCAGGCAAATCATCGGACACACGCCAATGGCTCGATTTGGCAGCGCAGAAGAACTTGCCGGAGCAGTCGTCTGGCTGGCGTCACGGCGAGCCTCCAGCTTTGTCACGGGTCAGAACATCGTTGTGGACGGGGGATTTATTTCAACAACGATCTAGAGGCTGTGCCGGTGCGTCCATGTCACAGATCCGCGTGCTTCAGGGTCGGGGTCCACAATGTCACCACACTGAGAACTGAAATCTGAAGGCTGAACACGACATCCTGAACGCTCTGCACGGACTCATCCCAGATGAGAACCTGCGTCGGTCGGCTGCGCAGCTGCTGCAGGGTTTCCTTGTGACGTCTTTGGAACCCGCTCAGGGTGACAATGTGACTGCTGACGTGGATCTGGATCGTGCAGCGCGTTGTGGATTTCCTGAAGTCATCTACGGAGAGGGAAAACCGACTGCGCTTATCATTGAGATTCTGCAGCGGCAGGCGGAGGCCGGACAGCGTGGATTTGTGACGCGCATCGATTCCGACCAGGCCGGCCGGATCTGTGAGGTGTTGCCGGATGCAGTGTACAACGTCGCGGCACGAACCATCGCTGCCCATGGATATCCACTGGTAAACGAAACTGCCGGATCCGTCGCCGTAGTCTCTGCGGGAAGCTGTGACGCTCCCATCGCTCAGGAAGCACTGGAGACGCTGCGCTGGATGGGTGTGGATTCCCGGCTGATTGAAGACGCAGGTGTTGCGGGGCCTCAGCGACTCTTACGACATCTGCCGGTCCTGCGGGCAATGTCAGCCATCGTCGTTGTTGCCGGGATGGAGGCGGCACTCCCGTCTGTGATCGGTGGCCACGTTGGCTGCCCGATTATCGGTGTCCCAACGTCGGTTGGGTATGGAGCGTCGCTGAACGGATTTACAGCTTTGCTGTCGATGCTCACGTCGTGTGCCAGCAATGTTATGACTGTGAATATTGATGCAGGATTTCGAGGTGGCTACGCGGCCGGACTGATTGCCCGTCAGGCGGTTCAGTTGAAGGAGCACCCCGACCATGGCTGACGTTCATACTCCTGAACAACGCTCGTTCAATATGTCGCGCATCCGTGCTCGCGACACCAAACCGGAATTGGTTGTCCGTTCAATTGTGCATCAGATGGGTTACCGATTTCGACTGCACCGCAATGACCTGGCCGGCCGGCCGGATCTGGTACTTCCAGGCCGACGAAAGATCATCTTTGTGAACGGATGTTTCTGGCACATGCATCGCTGCCGTTACGGTCAAGTGGTCCCAAAGACCAACGCGGATTTCTGGCAGGTGAAACGTCAACGCACAATGGAACGTGATCGGAAAAACCGGAGTGACCTTCGAGCTGACGGGTGGCAGGTGCTGACAGTCTGGGAATGCTGGACTCGTGATCCGGAACGGCGACTGATCCCAAAGCTTGCTGACTTCCTTCCTGACTAGTTCGCAGGTCGGCAGCCGGTTCTCATTCCTGGTGGTTCTGTCTCACGGGATACAGGCACAGGCAATCCGTTCGCCCTGGCATTTCCCGTAAGCTTTATGAGTGACAACGTCCAGCCAAATGCGCAGGAAAGCTCTTACCCGGCTCTCCATTCAGCCTGGTGATCCGCCGGACATTGACAGTGAGGACTACACTTGTCGCGGGGTGAATGGCTGGCAGGATCACCGCTGCCGGAAAGCGAATAAATCCAGCTGACGGTTGCCGACCAGTGATTTCCACTGGGGTATTTCCGTCAACTGATCTTTAACGACCGCAGGATGTACCGGCCACTGAGTGTGCCCGTTTCCGGGTTGATAATACGTCTCAGTATTCGGATCATCCCGGACGCCCAATCTCTGTGCCGGCAGTTGATGAACGGACCTTCGGTTTCTTTCACAGCAGTCGATATGACGTTTCACAACATCCTGTGCTCGACTGCTGCCCGACAACATCCGGCTCATCGTCCACAATTTCCCGACGATGGCGGAGCTCGTGATGAGTCGATTGTTCTGGACGCAGTTCTGCGTGCCGTTCAGGCATTATTTACGACTCATGGATTTCAATCAGAACACGGCCGTCAGACAGTTGAAAAGGCCGATTGAGTCGACCTCTGAGTTCTTCCTGATAGTGGATACTAGGTGAATGCCACATGGTCGATAAAACGTCGGCTGGACTCACGGGATCAGACAGCACTTCGGCGCCACGGGAATCGCTTTCTCCGTAAACAGCTCCGCCGCGAACCCCACCACCGGCAACAACCGTGGAGTAAACGTTTGGCCGGTGATCTCGTCCATTCATTCCATTTATTTTCGACGTCCGACCGAACTCACCGGCATTAATGACGAGCGTTTGATTTAACAAGCCACGATCAGCCAGGTCTTTGACTAAAGCAGCAAAAGCAGATTCCATCTCGGGAACGATTTGTTTTTGTAGCGAGTTTCAAGGCCACTGTGGGTGTCCCACGTCTGGTCAAACTCGTTAAATCCAACAAACTGTACGCCAGTTTCCGCAAGCCGACGAGCAACCAGTAAAGACTGTCTGATTTGGTTTCG